>Ga0182024_10025153_pt1 | contig 10534 bp, 11 predicted proteins | sample P32metaG_FD_120480 | JGI IMG/M metagenome (GOLD analysis project Ga0182024, IMG submission 120480) | Permafrost microbial communities from Stordalen Mire, Sweden - P3-2 metaG (Illumina Assembly) | ecosystem: Environmental > Terrestrial > Soil > Wetlands > Permafrost | place: Sweden: Stordalen...
AGTCGGCGAACGGCTTGAACGCCGCGTTGCCGGCACACGAGACTACCGCGTCGACGTCGCGAACCTTCTCGAACATGGCGCGGATGGACGCCGCGTCGTCGAGATTGACCTTCACGTCCCCACTGCGCGACGCCCGTACGATCTCGTGCTTGTTCAGAGAAAGCGCCTTCACGACCTCACTGCCGACGGTCCCGGTGGCTCCGATAACGATGATTTTCATGCCGCTCCTCTCTCTGCAACAGGCGGGGGCTCCGGCCCCCAATACCCTAGCCGCAGGGGCTTCCATGTCAAAAGATTAGCTTAAAGGCGAGCGTCTCCCCGGCTGCGCGACGCCTTACTGCGGAGCGCTTTGGAACCGCCATTGGCCGAACGGCTGCTGTTTCAGTTCGGATTGAGCAGATTTGTATCGCTGCGGCGTAGAAAGGTCCGCCGTGCAAATGCGCAAAGTCAGGCTGAGATGCGGCTCTTCTCTTTCGCGAACGGGCTAAGGCCGAGCCAGGTCTGCATGTGGCTGGCTAGCCGTCGGTCGCCGACGAGCGTCAGCTTGCCGCTGGCGGCGGATTCGCGGACGGTGGTCAGGCCCATCCAGATCGCGGTCATCGTCCGCAGATCGGTGGTAACATAGAGATCGACGTCGAAGCCCGGATCGACCGAGCAGAGGTCAACGTCCGCCTCCGGCTCGACTACCAGCCACCAGTGGCGGCGCGCGGTCGGCAGTTCGGGGTACACGAAATGGATCACGCAGCGCCGGTCCGGCATGGGCGTCGGGTCGAGGTTGCGGCGCATGTCCCACATCAGCAGCGAGGGGTCGAGATTCTTCAGCGAGAGCTGCGCTTCGACCCAGTGCTGACCCCAGATGCCGATCGACTCGACCACCGCCTTCAGTTCCCGGCCCGCCGCGGTCAGATGGTATTCGAGAATTCCCGGCTCGCTGCGCGAGGCGACCCGATAGACGACGCCGGCCTCCTCGAGGTCCCTCAGCCGCTTCGATAGAAGGGCCGGCGACATCCGAGGCACACCACGACGGAGGTCGTTGAAACGGGTCGAGCCGGCGACCATTTCGCGCAAGAGCACAACCGTCCAGCGGGTGCATAGCACTTCGGCGGCCATTGCCACCGGACAGAACTGTTGGTAGCTGCCCTGCGTCATCGCGAAACTCCGAGGTTCAGACACTTGCCAAGCTAGGCCATGGGATCGGCCGTGCCTAGTTCAGATTCTATATCGGGGCGATTCAGTTTACGAACTGGATGTGTCCCGGCTCCTCGGGCATCATTCCTAGCGTCGCGGCCTCGGGACGATCGGGAACGGATCGGGACGTGCGGGAATCCCACAGGGTTTGGCCTGCCGCCTAGCCTGTGATCAAGCCGCCTGTCGGCCGACTTTCACTCTGGAGGGACGTCATGAACGACGAAGCCATCACCAAATTCGGGCAGAGCCTTCGCGGTGAGCTGATTGGGCGGAGCCATCCCGACTACGACGAGGCTCGCAAGCTCTACAACGGCATGATTGACAAGCGCCCGCTCTTGATCGCGCGCTGCGTCGACGCAGCCGACGTAATCGCCGCCGTAAATTTCGGACGCGACAACAAGCTGCCGGTCGCCATTCGCGGGGGCGGCCACAACGGGCCGGGGCTCGGCAGCGTCGACGACGGCCTGGTCATCGACCTCTCGACAATGAAGGGCGTGCGGGTCGATCCAGCGAAGCGGACGGTTCGAGCGGCGGCCGGCTGCGTCACCGGCGACGTCGACCATGCGACCCATGCGTTCGGTCAGGCCGTACCCTTCGGCATCATCTCGACGACCGGCGTCGCCGGCCTCACGTTGAGCGGTGGCCATGGTTATCTCAGCCGCCAGTACGGCCTTGCCGTGGACAATTTGATCGAGGCCGACGTGGTGCTCGCCGACGGCAGCTTTGTCACCGCTTCCGAGGCGGAGAACGCCGACCTGCTCTGGGCGCTTCGGGGTGGCGGTGGGAACTTCGGCGTCGTGACCAGCTTCTTGTTCCGAACCAACCCGGCCAGCATGGTCTATGGCGGACCAATCATCTTTGATCTTGCGGAGGCCGCTACTGTGATGCGCTGGTATCGGGAGTTCCAGTCAAGTGCGCCAGACGAATTCTGCATCTTCCTGGGGCTGCAGATGGTTCCCCCCGGCGATCCCTTCCCGAAGGAGCATTGGGGGAAGAAGATGTGCGCGCTCGTCGTCTCGCACAATGGGCCGATCGCGGAGGCTGAGAAGGCCGTCGACGCCGTCCGCGCGGCGCTGCCGAACCCGATCATCGATTGGGCCGGCCCGATGCCGTACACGGCGCTGCAATCGCTCTTCGACGGGCTCTACCCGAAGGGTCTGCAATGGTACTGGAAGGGCGATTTCGTGAAGACATTGCCGGACGCGGCGATCGACGCGCATCTCGCGCACGCCGCTAAGCTGCCGAGCGCGGTTTCCGGGATGCACCTATATCCGATCGACGGCGTGGTCCATCGGCGGAAGCAGGACGCGACCGCCTGGAATTGCCGAGATGCGACCTGGTCGATGGTTATCTTCGGAGTCGATTCCGATCCGATCAAAGCCCCGGCCGTGAAGAAATGGGCGCGGGACTACTGGGAGGCGATCCATCCATTCGATCTCGCTGGCGCCTACCCAAACTTTATGATGGACGATGAAGGCGAGGCGCGCCTCAAGGCGGCCTACGGCGGCAATTACATTCGCCTCGCCGCGCTAAAGAAGAAATACGATCCGGGCAACCTGTTCCGGGTGAACCAGAACATCCGCCCGGCGGCCTGAGCCGGGTGGCTTGCGCCGCATTTTGTGGCAGAGGCGGACTTTCGTAGGGTCAGATGCTGACCTTGGTGCCCATCTTTGTTCCGGAGTGGTGGTGAAATGGCGCGCGGGAGAGGATGAAACCGGGAATTCGTATGTCATTGTTTGCGCTACCGATTCCTGAGCGATACCTCTCTGGCGTCGAATCCGACATTGCTTACCCCACCCGTTTTAGGGGTCCAATTCATGGCTGCTTTGCCCGGAGGTTCAGAGCAATCGCTAGTTCGGATTCCCGTGTCGTTTATGCAATAATTGACACCTTGAGGTGCTGAGAAATGAGCCCGTTCCGATGGCAACGCGCTTGATCTTCCGACCTGCGACGTGGTGCGGCGACGATGTTCGCGCTAGTTTCAGAAGAGTGATGCGGGTCGAGACGCTCGATGCAGACGATTGAGGATTGGCTGGGCCAGCTCGGCCTTGGCAAATACACGGAGGCGTTCGTCCAGAACGACGTCGACCTTCGAGCGCTTCCGCATATCACGGAAGCTGACCTCCAAGAGCTTGGTGTCTCGCTAGGGCACCGGAAAATCATTTTGGCGGCGATCGATGGACTTGCGCAGCCTAGTCTTGATGGACTCCCTCTTGCTTCACTTCCCCTCGCGGAGTCGGAACCTCAGACCACCGAAGTCCCGCAGGAACCGACTGCCGACCGACGGCTTCTCAGTGTGCTTTTCTGTGACTTGGTCGGCTCGACCGCGCTATCGGCGCAGCTCGACCCGGAAGACATGCACGAGCTGACCCGCCGCTATCAGGATAGCGTCGCCGGAGCGATCACGCGCTTTGGCGGCTACGTCGCCAAATATCTCGGAGACGGCGTGCTTGCATATTTCGGATGGCCTATGGCTTACGAGGACCATGCCGAGCGTTCCATTCGGGCAGGCCTCCAGGCGCTCGCTGCAGTCGAGGCCTTTCAGTCGCCGGACGGCGAGCGATTGAAGGCGCGTATCGGCATCGCATCTGGGCACGTGGTCGTCGGCGACATTGCTAGCAGCAGCGCGAACGAACGCGGCTCGATCGCAGGGGACACTCCTAATCTCGCAGCTCGCCTGCAAGGCGCTGCCGCGCCGGGCCAGATCGTGGTGGCCGACAGCACGCGCCGGCTCGCCGGGCAGTCCTTCGAAATCGAGAGCCTCGGTGCGCAGGAGTTGAAAGGCTTCAAATCACGCATTGCCCTGTTCGCGGTCCGCGGCGAACGAGAGGTGGAGAGCCGTTTCGACGCCGCCCACGCCAGCGCGCTATCGAAATTTGTCGGCCGAACCAGCGAAATCGGCATGCTGCTCGATCGCTGGGAACTGGTAAAGGGCGGCCATGGCCAAGCGATCTTCGTGTCGGGGGAGGCGGGGATCGGGAAATCGCGCCTCGTCGATGCGCTTGAGGAACGGCTGCATGCGAACCAGCATGAGCTGATCCGGTTGCAGTGTTCGCCCTATCACGCCACCTCGGCCTTCTACCCCATCATCGAGCGCCTTAGCCGGCTCGCAGGCTTTTCACCCGCCGACGATCAAACCACGCGCGCTGAGAAATTCCGGGCGATTCTTCAGCGCTACGGGGAAAATCCCTCAGAGGTCGGATCGATCTACGCTGAACTCCTCTCGCTCGACGTCGCCGACGAGTTCAAGCCGCTCGACCTCTCCGCCCAGCAGCGCAAGGAACTCATCGTCCGTACGCTGGCGAACCGGTTACTGCTCGCGGCGAAGATCGCGCCACTGCTCTTTGTCGTTGAGGATGCGCACTGGATCGATCCGTCGACCAGTGAAGTGCTGAAAGAAGTTGTGAGCCGCATGCACGGCGCGGCTATACTTGTCGTTGTGACGCACCGACCGGAATGGACCGCGGGCTGGGCGACCGGACTGGCGCAGGTGACGACGCTCGCCATTGGGCGTCTGACGAAGCAGCAGATGCGCGAACTGATCGAATCGATGCTCGCTGATGTTCCGGATCAGCTTGCCGACAGGATAGCGGAGCGAACGGACGGCGTGCCGCTGTTCGTAGAAGAGCTTACTCGCTCGATCCTGGAGAGCGGAAAGGCGGTATCGCTCAACGTCGAGATCCCGGATAGTCTGCAGGGCTCTCTCATGGCCCGGCTCGATCGTTTGACGGCGGCAGCCAAGGAGGTGGCGCAAATTGCCTCTGTGATAGGCAGGGAATTCGATCGTGGCCTTCTTTCGAAGGTTGCCGGTCTTGACGACCGGGCTCTCGACGGAGCGCTGCATCAGCTCATGACCACCCAGCTCGTCGTTGTGGGCGGCGTGGTGCAGGACGCGCTCATTTTCCGCCATGCGCTCATCCAGGATACCGCGTACCAATCGCTCCTGAGCCGCCGGCGCCGGCATTATCATGAGGCCATAGCTAGGTCCTCATCGACGCATATCCCGCTCTCGTCGTTACACAGCCCGAGCTCATCGCCCAGCACTACGTCAAGGCGCAGCAAAACGAGCTGGCGTTCCCCTACTGGATGAAGGCTGGCGAACGCGCGCTGAGGCGATCAGCCAACTATGAGGCGGTTGATCATTTTCAGAACGCTCTCGCTATCGCGGAGCGCCTGCCGGAAGGACCGGCCCGGCAGGAAGAGGTGCTAGAGGCGACCCTAAAGCTCGCTGAGGCACTGAGCGCCGCAGGCCGCTTGTCGGACTCCGTGGCACAATACAAGCTGACCGCGCAATTGGCTCGCGAAGCCGGCGATACCAAGGCCTTCATCCGCTCTGCGCTCGGTTTTGATGCCGCCCAGTTCCTTTCTGCGAAGCCGCTCGCGGAATCGGTCCAGCTTCTCACGGAAGCGATGGGCAAAATCGACCCCAACGATCAAAGGTTGCGGTGCCAGCTTCTCAGCCGCCTCGCGCGTGCATATTCGTACATCGGCGACAGCAAGAACAGCGCGAAATGCAATAAGGAAGGTGTCAATCTGGCTCGGCGTCTTGGTGACAAAACTTCGCTTTTCGAACTCTCTGTCCTGCCTTTCTTGACTCCGACGCCAGTCAAGTCCGTCGCGGAGGCGAACGATCGGACTGCTCGCATAGATGAACTAAAGCGCCTCTCCGCCGGCATCAATGACGACGACGCGCGGGGCCGAGCCCTTGCGCTCGACGTCTACGTCTCCACCGAGCTGGGTAATCGCGCGCGAGCCGATCGAGCGGTTGACGGGTTGGAAGAGCTTGGGACGCTGCGCCAGCGTCTCAACATCCTATGGCTCGCTCGGCATGCGCAGGCCATGATGGCCATCCTCGATGGAAGATTCACGACCGCGGAGGCACTTGCTGGAGAAGCGCGGAGCCTAGGCAGACAGACGCATGGCGCGGAAGTCGAGGGCGTCTATGGCATGCAGATGTTCACGATCCGACGCGAACAAAACCGCCTCACGGAGATCGCACCGGTTATGAAGCATTTCATCGAAGAGAATCCGGACGAAACCACTTGGTTGCCAGGTTTTGCACTAGTCGCGGCTGATTTGGGCTATCGCGACGCAGCGCAGCGCAGGTTGAGCGAGCTGGCGCGCATCGGTTTCGCAATGCCGCTTGATGCGAAGCGAAGCGCGTCCCTCTCGTTCATATCGGAAGTTGCCGTCAGCCTTGGCGACACAGAAGCGGCGCAAACGATCTACGACCTTATGCTCGTCTACAAGGAGATGACCATCACGGCAGGTGTCGCAACTGTCTGTTTTGGAGCGGCGAGCCGCTATCTGGGAATGTTGTCAGCGGCGCTGGGCGACTTTGAGAAAGCCGCCGAGCACTTTGAGCATGCACTTGAGATGAACGCTGCAAGCGGCTCACGACCATGGCTTGCGCACGCACAAGCTGAGTATTCGAATCTGCTTCTGAAAATCGGCAGCAGGAAAGCGATCGCGAGAGCAATGTCACTGTCGGAGCAAGCCTGGGCAACTGCGGCCGAACTGGATATGGTCCGCTTGAAGAAGAGGTTGCAGCCGACCCTGCATTAGGCTTGGCTCGTGCTTCGCGATGTTAACACGGTTGAGAAGGGGCCTCCTCATGCCACGCTATGTAATCGAAAGAGATTTTGCCGAACAGCTCAACCTCACAAAGGATGGAGTTGAAAAGGTCAATTTGATCAATGATCAGGAAGGCGTGCAGTGGATCTTCTCTTTCCTTAGCGCCGACAAGAAAAAGACCTATTGCCTCTACGAGGCGCCTAATCCTGAAGCTATTCGGGCCGCGGCACGAAGAAACAACATCCCCGCGGATGCGATCATTGAAATTGGCGGAGAGATTGGGCCGAATATGTTCGCGTAGTCATACGTTGCCCCAGCCATGAGCTGCAGGGGCTTGGAGAAATGTTCGTGAGCTAGCATCGCCGCAAAGCCAATTTCACCCTCAGGAAATCTGCCGATGGACTCCGCAACGCTTCGCTCGCTCCAAGCACCTCTGAAGGATCGCTATCGCTCCGAGCCAGCTGCCGCTACCATTACTTTGCGCGCGCATGGCGCACTGGATGAAAGCAAGATCGCATGCAAGGTTGAAACAGGCAGGGCGCTTGCTGTGGCGGGGCTGCACCCCGCGACCGGCGGCTCCGGCGCCGAACTGTGTTCGGGCGACATGCTGCTCGAAGCGCTCGTCGCCTGCGCCGGCGTGACGTTGAACGCGGTCGCAACTGCGCTCGAAATTCCGCTGAAGTCAGGCAAGGTCATGGCGGAAGGCGATCTCGATTTTCGCGGCACGCTTGGCCTCGCCAAGGATTCGCCCGTCGGCTTTGGAGAAATCCGCTTGATCTTTGAGCTGGATGCCGACGCGCCGCAGGAGAAGATCGACACCCTGATTAAGCTCACCGAGCGTTATTGCGTCGTCTTTCAGACGCTCGCCAACCCGCCGAAATTGTCGCTCGCCGTCAGCCGCGCTTAGACCAATCATCAAGGAGCGACTGGCAAAGCCCAATCGGTAAATTCCACTTGCCCGCTGCCTCGCCGTCAGGCCGTTGCCGTGTACCCGCGGCTCGATAGAAATCCTTCAAGATGTTTGTGCGCACTCGTCATAGTTTGCCGCACGACGCTGCGCAGTCGGATCAAGTCGCGCATGGCTTCGTGATGGCATTGTCACGCCCGCTTGGGACTTGCGATCTCGCGATGACCGGCGTCGTGCAGGGTCGAGGGCCTTGGGTCAGCGGCCAGAATCGCCCGATTTGAGGGACCCAGGAGGCGTGCGCGCGAGGCATCATCGCTTACTCACCGGCGCCATGTAGGGCGGCAACATTTTCTCCGGAATCTCTCCAAGCCTCTCCCAAATCCCGATGCTGGGTTGCAGCGAACGCCGGATATGGCTCTCGAGGGTGGCGGCTGCGGAATCAATCTGACCCGTGATCAGCCTGTCGAGGATAGTCATGTGGTCGGAGACCATCGCGTTGATGTCTTCCTGGCGCTGATATTGATGAAAGGTCGTATGGGCCGCGAACAGCGGAAGCTGCCTTCTGACGGTCTCGAGAACCTGATCCAGCCCATGGGTTTTCGCAGGAATAGGCGGGCAGATGCGTGAGAAAATCGCGATGCATTCATGCATCATTGGCCTCGGCTTTATCACCCTCTGCCCTGGTGGCGCATGTCATCACGCATGGCGGATCGAGGGCTCGAAGCCCTCGTGAACACGGCAGAAGCATTAACCGTGCGTCCAGCGGACGACGCAACAGCCTGTCTCGCCGCGAGCCCGCGGCTGCAAAGCCTCACGCTGCGATCAGCCCATACTTGTCCATCACCGCTTTCACCTTCGCCATGTCCGGCGGGCCGCCGGCGTTCACGACCGCCGCGATGTCTTCGAAATATCGCTTCCCCGCGACCGCAGGCGTCAGTGTTACGAGCGCGCGGGCGTCGCCGGCATCAAGGTTGTCGAAGCGGTGCACGGCGCCGCGCGGCACGAACAAGGCGTCGCCCGATTTCAATTGATGCGCCACCCCGTCGAGCGTGACGGTCAGTGTGCCGCCGAGGCCATACCAAACCTCTTCGAAATCGCGATGATAATGCGTCGCCGGCACCTTGGCCTGCTCCGGCACGGTCATGTCGAACATCGCCAGCCTGCCATCATTGTCGGCGTCGTCGATCAGGAACTTCAGCCGCAGCGAACCGATCCGCACCTCGTTAGTCATCGACAACCTCCTAGCGTAAAATCACTCGACTGGGAATGCCCATATATGAACCCCGAACCGGCGCGGAATTTTTGCGCTTTACCCACGTTCTGGCAAGACAGGCTGACAACGCGGATGACTGCCGTCACCTGTGTCGCCTCAAGCGGCTGCGCCGGGGAAATCTGTCCTTCGCACTAAATTGAGAGCTGCGCACCGTTGGGCCTGCCCCGATGCTATACTACGATGGTCTAACAATATTTTGCGACACGAAACAACGAATCAGTCAATAGCGCCGCCATTCCGGGATATTCTCAAATCATTATTTAGTGCTATACTGATCATATGGATAAGGACACTATGGAAATCGTCGAGACACCAAACCTTGTTCTCGCGAAGATGGCCACGAATGACGATATTGAATCTCTGCGCATTGGGATGCACGAAGGGTTCGCAAATATTCAGGTCGAACTCAAAGGCATCCGTCTTCGGCTCGACGCGCTCGAAGTCGCCACCCAGAACGTCTCGGGCTTCGCAAAAGAAATCGATCACCTGTTACAGCGCGTCGGCGCGATCGAGAAGCACCTTGGCATACGTCACAATATTGCGGCTTGAGCCCTCGGCTGAATGGCCGATATCGACCCCTGATCTTCGCCCTACAGATGACCGGACTCGACCCAAGTGGACCTTCCGCCGACCGCGCCCAAACGACAGTAGTTGGCCGAATCCGGAACGGCCGGTTTGGAATGTCCAACCGCGACAAGCAGACGTTCGCTCTTGGAAATTGTCGACGGCAGGTAACGACCCGGCCAACTCTATTGAGGTCGGTGGCGAATGGCCGTTTGAGGGGTACGAAACAGACGTTCGTTGTTGGCGCTCAAGATGAGGGGCGCATACAATCTCATGACGGTGTCTCACTTGCCGATGCGCGCCAGCAGGCCGACTATTACAAGATCGAGCAGGCGCTCGGCGCGCCTCTCGCCGACGGAGCCAGGCGCCACGCGCCAGAGAAAGCCAAGGAGAAGCAGCACGTCTTCGGCATCGACACCCTCGCGGATATCGCCCGATGCCTCGACTTGTCGCCGGCCGCCCCGCCGTCATGGCCGGACTTGTTCCGGCCGTCCCAAGGCGAAGGCTCTGCATTCGTTCGCACGCGGCGCCGACACAAATTGTTTTCAGGCCCAGCGGCAGCGGATCGGCGTGGATGGCCGTGACAAGCACGGCCATGACGGACGAGGCTTGTAAACCGGCTTTAACAAACAAAGAGTCGCTCTTTCAAAGTCTCGGTATAAGTGCGTTGGGAGCCAATGTTTCAGAGTTTGTCACGCGCAAGAACGAGCGCAGCGATCCGCGCTTTCTCGAAAGCGCGAGCCGGATACGCTCCCCGTCAAGCGCACCGGCGACGGCAGCATTGTCGAGTTTCGCAGTAACTTGGCCGCCGTGGCAAAAGCCTTGGCGCCTTTTTGCTTTTGGCTCACTTCAAGTTGCTGGCAACTTCATTGAAGACGCCATTCAACTTGGTGCCGATCGCGGTCACGGTGGTGACGATCACGATGGCTATCAGGGAAGCGAGCAGTGCATATTCGACGGCAGTAGCACCGGACTCGTTGGCGAGAAACGCCGTGATTCGATGGGTCATGATCTATTTCTAAGCCTTC
>Ga0182024_10025154_pt1 | contig 10533 bp, 7 predicted proteins | sample P32metaG_FD_120480 | JGI IMG/M metagenome (GOLD analysis project Ga0182024, IMG submission 120480) | Permafrost microbial communities from Stordalen Mire, Sweden - P3-2 metaG (Illumina Assembly) | ecosystem: Environmental > Terrestrial > Soil > Wetlands > Permafrost | place: Sweden: Stordalen...
ACCGCCGTCGTGCATCTCGAGGATCGAGCCGGGCTGGACCATGCTCATCACGCGGGAGATGATCGCGCCGGTGCCCGGGCGCGCCCAGTCGGTCGGATCGACGTCCCAGCCGATCGTCGCCAGTCCGAGGCCGCGGGCGATCGTGTAGTCGCTGTAGCTGCCCGCGCCGTAGGGGATGCGGAAGATGCAAGGCGTGTAGCCCGTCTCGGCCTGGATCGCCGAGCGCGCGCCGAGGATCTCACCGTAGGCGAACGAGCCGCCCGCGGAGATGTCGGGATGCGTCTCGGTGTGGTCGCCGATGTCGTCGCCGTCGGCCAGCATGCGGTTGTCGACGGGGCCGCCGTACTCCGGGATCTGCTCGCCGATCTGGAAGAAGCTGGCATTGGCGTGCATCTGCTCCAGCACGTTGAGAAAGCCCGGCGTGTCGGGCCACGGCCCGTCGTCGAACGCCAGCGCGACCTCGCGCAGGCTGCGGCTGCCGTTGCTGACGAACAGCGCGTTGCCCGAGTCACAGCCGATCGGCTTGACCGCCACGACGCGTGAGTGGGCGACACCGGGCGGCGCGGGGACGGTGTCGGTGCACGGGCTGGCGCTCGCCGCCGGAGCGCTAGCCGGCGCGGTGCAGGCGCCGCCGCTCCACGTCGAGCGCACCTGCCAGCGCACGATCCCGTGCGCCAGCCGGATGTCGGCGGGCCGAAAGCGGGCGGTCACCGTCGTCGGCGTTGGCCGCGCGACCGTCGCGTCGGTGAGTGTCCGTGCGCGACCCGCGCGGCCGCCGGCGTCGATGTCGGCGGCCGTCAGCGTGCCGCGGTCGTGCGGGCTGACGCAGACTTGGATGCCCGGCCCCGGAGCGTGCTTGCGGAGCACCAGCAGGCACAGCGAGCGCCCGGGCGCGGCGGCCAACCGCGGCGTCGACCAGCGGTGGCGCGTGCGGATCGTCAGCAGTAGCTGGTTGTTGAGCTGGCCGAAGCGCACGGCGGCGATCGACAGGGGGCTGGCCAGCGCGTTCGGCGGGCCGAGCAGCACACGCGTCAAGTCGATCGGGCGCGGGAGGCTCGCGGCGACCGCGCTCGGCGCGCCGGGCTGCGAGTTCGCGGTCGTGGCTGCCGCCCCGCCGGCGATCGAGGCGGCGGCGATGGCGCCCGACGCGATCATGCGCGCGCGGGTCATATACCCGGACTGGCGCCGCCGCCGATCTGCTTGACAGGGGCCAGCTTGGGCGCGGCGCCGGCGGCGGCGCGCGTCGTCGACGTGCCTGGGTTCGACGTAGCGAGCGCCGGGACCCCGGCCGGCGGATGCGTACCGGGTGGATAGACGACCACGGTCTGGTCAAGGTACTCGTTGCCGGAGTCGTTGGGGCTCGCCGGTGGCGAGCGGTAGACGTCGAGGTGGCGGCCGAGGATCGCCCCGCCGGTGTCCTGAGCGACGAACCAGCCGTGGCCGCTCGTGTTGCGGTACTTGGAGATGTAGATGACCGAGCCGAGCGGGATCAGGCTCGGGTCGACGGCGACGCTGCGATAGAAGGTCAGCGGTCGCGACGGTCCCGCGGCGAAGCTGATGCCCGCCGGCGGCTTCACGTACTTGTGCCCAGGTCCGTTCGACCAGCCGCCGGCCGCGAGCGGGTAGGTGAGGCGGCGGCGTGCATTGAGCCAGTAGCCGCCCGAGCGCCAGATCGGCGGGCCGCCCGAGAAGCCGTCGCTGGCGTCGGTCGACTGCATCTGCGCGTTGATCCAGCCGCCGTCGCCGAGGTTGTCGATGTGGTAGGGCCTGCCGTCGAGGCCGATGCCGTCGCCCTGCATCGAGAGCCCCGTTGCCGAGTACAGCCAGTCGATTCGGTGCTTGCCCGGCAGGCCCGGGGTGGTCACGAGCGCGCCCTTGAACCACGACTCGGGCGCGGGCCAGTACTCCGTCAGCTCGACGCCGCGCAGGCGCGTGACCTTCTTCAGCGGGTTGCCGGCGGCGCCGGCCGGCAGCGCCAGCAGCGCCAGGCAGCCGAGCATCGCCGCGGCGCGCGCCGCCCATCGGGCGCGCGGTCTGGCTCCGACCATCGAAGCAGGGTAGCCGCGCGCGGAGCCGGGCGCGGGCGCGGGCGTGCGCTCGATGCCGGCCGGCCGCACGCGCGGCGAACCGCGGTAGGGGCCCTATACGAACTTCGGGTACAGCGTCATGCCCCCGTCAACGAACAGCGTCGTGCCGGTCACGTAGCCGGCCTCGGCGGACGCGACCCACGAGATCGCCGCGGCGATCTCCTCGGGCTTGCCGAGACGGCCGATTGGGATCTCCGATTCGACGGCCTCGCGCTGTTTGGGGTTGTCGATCAGGTTCTGGTTGATCGGCGTCAAGATCGCGCCCGGAGCGACCGAGAGCACCCGGATCCCGTGTGGCGCAAGCTCGTAGGCGACCGTCTCCGTGAACATCCGCATCCCGCCCTTGCTGGCGCAGTAGTGGCTGAACATCCGCCACGGGATTCGCTCGTGGACGGAGGACACGTTGACGATCGCCCCCGGGCTGTCGTGCTTTCGAAGGGCGCGCGCGGTTTCGCGAGTGCACAAAAAAGACCCCGTGAGGTTGATCGAGAGCACCCGATTCCATTCGTCCAGCGGCATGTCGACCAGCTCGTAGGGGTGCTCGACGCCGGCGTTGTTGACGAGCAGGTCGACAGGGCCGCCGAGCTGTTCGGCGGCCTGGGCGAACATCGTCTGCACCTGCTGCTCGTTGGAAACGTCGGCCGCAACCGCGATCGCCCTGCCGCCGGCGCCCTCGATCTCGGTCACGAGCTGCTGCGCGGGGTCGGCCGGACCGATGTAGTTGACCGCGACAGCGGCGCCGTCGGCGCCGAGCCGCAGACAGGTGGCGCGCCCGATCCCTGTCGAGCCACCCGTGACGAGCGCGCGGCGACCGGCGTGACGGGGGGCGTCGGGCATCTTGGCCGGGAGCGTAACGGACGCCAGGCGCCGTCGCCCGTCCCTCCAGCTACTGACGGAAAACTGATCTCCGAGCGGTAGTCTGGGGCTGCCGACATCCTCCTGTCGGTTTTCAGCATCCCTTCGACGGGTCCGTGCGGTTTTGGCGGGCCCGTCGTCGTTGCGGTCAGTCCGCCCGCACGATCATTCGCGCGATCAGGCCCTCGCGGAGCTCGTAGACGTGCTCGATCTTGCGGTCGACGACGACCGCGTCGCTCTTGTCGCGGACCAGCTGATGGCAGCGAACGACGATGCTGAAACCGTCGCGATCGAGCAGGATTTCCTGGGGGGCGAGGCGGGAGTCCTTGCGGGGGAATTGGCTTTCGCGCCAGGCCTTGACGGCGTCGTGGCCGACACCGTGCGAGCGCTCGTCCGGCGTCGGCCAGAGCACGTCATCGCGGATGTGCTTCATCGCGTGTTTGAGATCTCGCTTTTGGAACGCGAGGTATGTCTCCCGCAGCATGCGCTCGGCCCCGGCGGGCAGGGGCGCGGCCTCGGGCTCGGGGCGGTTCTGGTCGGAGATCACGGGGCGGGCGTGCTGCGCGGGCGCCCATCGGCTTCGAGCGTGACGGGGTGGGCGAGCCCCGGTCCCTCGATCAGCTCGCGCGCAGATTCGGGGAAATCGAGCATTGGGCGGATCGTACGCGGGCGCGACGCTGGACGCCCACAGGGCGCCTGAGCCTCTGCTTCTATGTGCGTGTGCGTCGCTTGAGGCTGGCGATCCTGGTCCTTGTCGGGTGCGGTGTTCTTCTCCTCTCTTCCGGGACGGCTCCCGCGCGGGTGGGCGGCGGTGCCGGCCGGGCCGTGCACGGTCGAGCCGCTGCCGCGGGAAGCGCCGCCTTCACGGCCGACGTCGTGGGCGAGGTCGGTGCCAGCGGAGAGGATGGGTGCGGTAACTCGACCTGCACGTTGGACGCCGACCAGATCGTTCCCGCCGACGGCCGCTTCCCCAACTCCCCCGACGGCCGGGTTCAAAGCGGCGTGGCGGTGTCGGTGACCACCTCGGTCAACACCGCGTTTCCAGGCTGTAGCCAGTCCGGTGCTCAGGGGCCGTGGCACGGGCAGTGGATGGAGCAGTCGCGCAACGGCGGGCCCAATGTGCCCAATGTCACGCTTGCCGACTTTGGCGCACTCGCGTCAGGGGCGACCGTCACTCGCACCCTCCCTTCGTTCTCCCCGGCCGCGGGTGCCGGGGAATTTGAGGCGGTGTGGGTCTGGACCGGGGCGGATGTCCAGTGCGCCCAGTTCCATTTCGTGGGCGAAGACGTGTGCCCGACGCCGGACGTGGCCGCGCGCGCCGAGCGTTCCGGAGACCCGGGCACCGTGGAGGTCTTGCTGTCCATCCGCTCATCGGCCGCTGGGTCCGCCGCATGTACCCTGAGGGCAAGGGTGGGTGACAGGGTCGTGCCCCTGATCCGGGTTGGAACAAAGGCAACCGGGTCGGTCAGGCTGAGCGACAGAAACGCCGTCTGCACCGACAGCGAAACGGTCCATGTGCTGAGCGGCGCCCTCACCGTGCAGAGGGCCGTGAGAGTACCCGGGGATCACTTGGCCTTCGCGACGGCACAGGCCGTTCGCCAGAGCAACGGGACGATCGTGACGATGGCACGGGTCGACGGTCTCCTGCCGACCGCGAAATGCGGCAGGCCGACTGCATCCGTGCGAGACAGTCTCGCCAGCTTCGACATGCCACTGACCCAGATCAGCGGACCTGATGCGCGAACCGGCTCGGCGACTGCCGTCCGATCGATCCCGCCCACAACCGCCTTCTGCATCTCCACGCTGGGCTACACGGTCACCCAGGACCAGGCAACTGCGCGCGCGGAGCGCCCGGTCACCGGCGCTCCCTGCACGCTGGCTCCGAAGACTCCCTGAGCGCCGGGTCGCGCTGGCGACCGCAGCACCAGGGGCGCTACGCTGCTCGGCGTCCGCCCAGATAGCTCAGCTGGTAGAGCACTTCCATGGTAAGGAAGGGGTCCGGGGTTCGAGTCCCCGTCTGGGCTTGGGGTTTTGGCGGTACGTGTCCCCAATATGTCCCGAGATCGGCGTATGGGTTGGGACATGGCTGGGGTCCCGACCGGACACATCTTTCGCGTCGAGCGGGTGCGCGGGCCCGTTTGGTATGCGAAAGTACCGGCTGCCGGACGGGCGCCAGGTGCAGAAGCGGCTGGGGCGGGTGGGGAGCGGCAGTGCGTCGACCTCGGCGCCAAGGAGAATGGGGGAGCACAATGAGTTGTTACAAGAGTCGTCGATTTGCGGCCGCGCGTTGCGCGAGGTTGGTGACTGCGATGCTTGCCGGTGCTCTGGTGGTGGGCGCCGTGCCGGCACTTGCCGCCCAGCGCTACGCCACGCCAACCGGCACCGGCTCGACTTGCACTCAGGCATCGCCGTGCAGCTTGACGACGGCAGTCGGGTCGGCTCTTGCCGGCGACGAGGTGATCGTCGGGCCGGGCAGTTACGGATCGGCCGGGACGCCGCTGAGCGCGACAATCCAGAGCGGGGTCGCGGACCTCGACGTGCATGGCGTCGACGCGGGTTCGGGATCGCCGGGCGCGACGATCTTCAGCGACGCGACCTACGGCGTCGTGCTCTTCGGTAGCGGTGACACGGTCAGCGATCTCGACGTCGAGGACTCGGGGTCGAGCGGCGGCGCGGCGCTGGCTCTAGGCGATGGCGGCAACGTGAGCGGCGAGCGGTTGACGGCGCGCGCGGGCGCGTCGGAGCGCATTGCCTGCGAGCTCCTCCTCGGGAGTACGCTGAGCGACTCTCTGTGTCAGGGCAGCGATCCCGGGGGGGATGGGCTCGATGTCTCCGGCGGCAACGACGGACCGAACAACGTGACGCTGCGCAACGTCACGGCGGTCGACCCAGCAACGGGGGGGAACGGCATCGAGGTCGACAGCGACTCCTTGGCAGGGAGGTCGTCGGCGCTTACCGCGATCAACACGATCGCGCGTGGTGGCGGGTTTGATATTGAGGTGGCGGAGAACACGCAGCCGGCCTCGGTGATGACGAGCCATTCGAACTACAACGCAGCGCACGACAACGTGACAGGCGGCGCCACGATCACCGACGATGGGACTAGCCAGACCACCGGCGACCAGACGATGGCCCAGCTGTTCGTGAATCCGACTGGCGGCGACTTCCGGGAGGGGCTTGGCGCGCAGACGATCGGCGCAGGCCTGTTCGATCCCGCGAACGGGAGCGTGGACTTCCTGGGCGACCGGCGGGTGTTCGACTCCGGCGGGAGTTGCGCGAGCACCGATATCGGCGCCGACCAGTTCCAGCCCGCGGCGACCCCGACGTTGTCCGGACCGGCCGCGATTGTCGGTGGAGAGACGACCGCGACCGTCAGCGGCAGCGCCGATCCGCTCGGCGGTCCTGGCAGCTACCACTTCGACTACGCACCGGCGGGCCCGGGTGGCGCGCCGCCGATGAGCTTCGCCTCGACGCCCGAGCAGTGCGTGACGCTCGCCAACGCGGCGGAGCCGGCTATGGCAGCACTCAGCGGGCTGACGCCTGGCATGACCTACTACTACCGGCTCGTCGCGAGCAACGGTGCCGGCACGACGACGCCCGCGTTCGTGGCAACGTTCCTCACGACTGCGAGTCCGACCCATATCCCGACGCCCCAGTCAACGACGGCGCTCTTCGGCAATCAGCGGATCACGCTGACAACACCCTCGCTGCTCGTGTGTAGCGCGAACGGCAAGACGCTTAGCGTATCGCTGAGCTCGACGGCGATCCCGAAGTCCAAGGCCACCAAGCTGAGGTTCTCAAGCGCCGCGTTCTATCTCGACAGGGGCGTCAAGCACACCAAGCACAGGCGGGTGCGCACCCGCAACGGGAAGACCAAGACGGTGACCGTGATCACCTACACCGCCAACGCGACAGTCCACCACGTCCCGGTCGCGGTTGCGCTCCGCCTCGCCCGGCTAAAGCCCGGGACCCACACCCTCACGGTCAAGCTGTCCTACAAGGAGACCAAGACCAGGCACCGCCACAAGCGGACCGTCACGGTCACCAAGACGCTGAAAGCGAAGTTCGTGGTCTGCTGATAGCAGCTCGACGTTGCTCGGGATCGAGCGTGTGGCGGCCAACCGCCGAATGCCGCCTTGCACGACGGGGAGCTGCAGCGGGACGACGTGCGATGAGGAGCTCTGCAAGACGGGGTCGCGGGTCGGGCAGTTCACAACGTGCTCCTACGACGTCGGCTGGACCGGGACTATTCGCATGACACGCGGTTAGGAGAGCCTCAACGACACAATCCAGCAGGCGCTTGCCGGTTTGCCCTGGTGGCCGGGGGCTTGTCGGTCGTGGACAGCCTGCTCAGGCACCAGGGCCATCAGGTCAACGCCACGAAAGAGGCTGTCGCTTGAGCGACGAACGCGTGCACGCTGCCCGATCCTCCTCGTCGCAACCTGAACCACCTCCCGGCTGCTTCAGGACCTTCGCTTCAGTACCCAGAAGGCGATGTAGGCGAACGCGGAGCTCTGACCGGCCGCATTGGTCGCGCGCAGCGCCAACACGTAGGTGCCGGGAGACAGCGCTCGCCCTCTGGGCGCCGTGATCGGAACCCGATGCCTCCCGGGCGTGAGGCTCGTGGACGCAGACAGCGCCACGCGGCTGGCGATCGCAATCTGGTGGGACCCCGCCGGCAGGCTTCCGAGCAGGCTCTGGATCGCCGCCAGCTCGCTGGTGGAACCACCGGACTTCGGGCGTCCGACGCGGCCGTTGACGACGGGGCAGCGGAAGCGCCCGAGCCTAGACGTGGCGTGCAGCATGGTCAGGCGCAGCGTCGCGGGCTCGCTGAGAGCGAAGCTCAGCGTCAACGACGACTTGCCCGACTTGATACTCCGTAGTAACTGGATACCGCTCACGCAGCGCGGGGACAGCGCAACGTTGGTCAGTCTCGGCGCTGGTGCAGGCGGCGCCCCGACCGTGACCGCGTTCGACACGCTCGACGCTGCGCTCGTGCCGATCGGGTTGCGCTCAGTGACCGTGAACGTGTAGGTCCCGGGCGCGAGCCCACCGAGCGTAATCGGCGAGCTCGACCCGGTCGCGGTGGCGCCACCGGGAGACGCCGTAACGGTGTAGGTGATTGGCGAGCAGTTCGCGGCACCTGATGTGAAGTTGACGGTCGCGGCACCGGTCCCGCTCGGGCTTGCGGACAGGCCGGTCGGCGAGCCCGGAGCGCCCGTGACGGTCCCGCCATTGTTCGTCACGGCTCCCGTGATCGTCCCGCCGTTGCAGTTCAGGGTAGCCCCGGGCGCCACGCTCACGTTGCCGATTGCGCCCGTCAGGTTCAACGTCCCAGACTGAACGACCGTCGGGCCCGCGTATGGCTCGGCGACCGGCAGCGTCAGCGTCCCCGCGCCGGCCTTTGTCAGGCCGCCGGGACCGCCGATCGCGCTGCCGAGCGTCACGCTGTTGCCGTTCGTGTCCAGCGTCCCACCGCCCGCTGCGAGCGCGAGTTTCCCGGAGACATCTGTCGACGTGCCGCCGGCCCACTGCAGCCCGCCACCGTCGAGCGTGACCGCGCCCGACCCCAGATTCGACAGCGAGCCGAAGTTCACCAGCCCGCCCGTTACGGTCGTCGCCGTGTAGCTGTTGGAGGCAGTCAGTGTCAGCGTCCCCGCGCCCGCCTTCGTGAGGCCACCCGAACCGCTGATCGCGCCGGCGAGTGTGACGTTGTTGCCGTTGGTGTCGAAAGTGCCGCCGCCGGAGCCGAGCGGTGCCAGCTGTCCGGACACGTCGGTCGTCGTGCCGGTGCTCCACTGCAGGCCGCCTCCGTCCAGCGTCACGTCACCCGTTCCGATGTTCGCGAGCGAGCCGAAGTTCAGCAGGCCGTCGGTCACCGAGGTGCCGCCGCTGTAATGGTTGTTGCCGGTCAGCGTCAGCAGGCCGGCGCCGCTCTTGGCGACGGTCCAGCTGCCGGCGTCGCCGCCCGTGCCGCCGCTGCCGGTCTGATCGGCGACGTCGTCGGAGACGATCTGCGTCTCGCCGCTTGGAGGCGCGAAGTTCACCGTCCCGCTCGTGCCCTGGAGAAACAGCCCCGAGCCGAAGTTCGAGCCCATGGTGTTACCGGTTCCCCCCGTCACCGAGCCGCCAGTCACCGACAGCGGCCCCGCAAGCGTGACGCTGCCGCCCTGCATCACGAAGATCGCGCCCCCCGCCCCGAGACCGCCACCGCCGGGGCCGCCGCAGCTGTTTCCGCCGCCCGCGCCGAAGCCGCCCTGGCCCGGAACGCCGGGAGAGCACGAGCTGGTCCCGCCACCGCCGCCGAAGCCACCGGCGCCACCCGAGCCGGCGAACACGGCGCTGCTGCCGCCGCCGCCGCCGAAGCCACCGGCACCCCCGGCCCCGGAGCTGGCCGCCGCCCCGCCGCCGCCGCCGCCGAAGCCACCGACGCCCCCGGCCCCGGATGTCGCGCTCGCGCCACCGACGCCGCCGCCGCCAGCACCGCCGCCGCCACCGCCGCCACCGCCGGACGAGCCGCCCGTTGCGCCGCCTGATCCCGCCCCGCCGGCGTTCGCTCCGATCAGGATCCCGGGGGAGCCGCCGGCGCCCGCGGCACCGCCGGCCGCACCGCCGCCGACGCCGCCTGCGCCGGTCCCCTGCTGGCCCACGCCCGGGCTGCCCTGGGGACCCCCATTGCCGCCGAGGCCGCCACCGCCCTGGTTCGAGAAGTCCGCGCCGCCGCCGCCGCCGACCGCCGAGTCGTGGGCGAACGCCAGGTCGTCGAGCGTCACGCCGGCGTCGGCGGTCACGAACAGCCCGCCGCCGAGCCCGGCGCCGCCGCCCGCGCCCGTGCCGCCCAGCGCTTCGGCGTTCTGAATCGTGAGGTCGTTGATCGCGACCGCGATCGCCGGGCCGCTACCCGACCCATCCGCGCCGAGGCCGTACACGAACAGCCCGCGATAGGTGCTCGCGCCGTCGATCGTGTTGGAGTTCCCGTTGATCGTGACGCTCGTCGTCAATGCCGGGAGATCTGACGCCAGCGTGATCGTGCCCAGGCCCGGGTCGAGGTTGATGACGTCGGGCGGCGACGGCGAGGAGTCCACGCTGATGATCGACGCCCGCAGCGACCCGGCGCCCGAGTCAGCGTTCGTTGTGACCGTGTACGTCGCTGCCCGCGCCGGTGAGGTACTGGCGATCGAGGTCACCAGTACGACGATCGGCGCGACTGCAAACCCGCGGCGCATGCGAACTCCTTCTGTCGATCAAGTGCTCGGAACCACCCCGGCGGGGACCCTACACGCTGGGCCGGCCATCAGCGCCCCACGCCGGACGTCAGCGCACAGAGCCCGAGGTGCAGCGTCGACACGCTGACCCGCTCGAGTCCCGCGCAGATCAGATCGCTCCGCAGGCGCCCAGGGCTCCTGAAGCCAGCGTGGCTGCGCTACAGCCGGCGCAGCCCGAGATCGAAGGGGCTAAGACCACGGGGTGACCGGAGTTGGCATCGCCGATCACGACGCGCCTGCCGGGCGCCAGCACGCGGGAGAGCTCGGCGATCGTCGCCTTCGGCTCGGTGAACTGGCGGCGGTCTAGTTCGAAATCGCACGAGAGC
>Ga0182024_10025155_pt1 | contig 10533 bp, 9 predicted proteins | sample P32metaG_FD_120480 | JGI IMG/M metagenome (GOLD analysis project Ga0182024, IMG submission 120480) | Permafrost microbial communities from Stordalen Mire, Sweden - P3-2 metaG (Illumina Assembly) | ecosystem: Environmental > Terrestrial > Soil > Wetlands > Permafrost | place: Sweden: Stordalen...
CTTCGCGCCGGGCGATCGCGTGAAGGTTCATTTTCAGGTGATCGAGGGCACCCGCAGTCGCGTGCAGATCTTCGAGGGCGTCGTGATCAAGCGACAGGGGCACGGCGCGCGCGAGACGTTCACTGTCCGCAAGCAGTCCTTCGGCGTCGGCGTCGAGCGCATGTTCCCGGTGCACTCGCCGAAGATTGAGCGGATCGAGCTGGCTTCGCGCGGCGATGTGCGCCGCGCAAAGCTCTACTACCTCCGTGATCGGGTCGGCAAGCGCGCGCGTGTGCGCGAGCGTCGCTACACGGGTCCAGAGGAGACGGTCGAGCCCGGCCTGCTGCTTCATCAGGCCGAGGGAGCTACCGACGCGGATGGCATCACCGCCGAGGAGGCGGTGCTGGCCGACATCCAGACGTCGGGGGTACCAGAGGCTGGCGCGGCGAGCAGCCCCGCGGACGCCACGGAGCAGGCGGCCCCGGCGGGGGCAGAGGACCAGGAGCCGGCGCCGCAGGCGGACGTGGCACCTGGTGGCGATCGGCAGGAGGATGCAGCGGACGATGGCGAGGGCGGCGGATCGGAGGGTGCCCAGCCGGCGTCCGAGGCGGACGTGGCGCCGGACGGCGCCGAGGGTATCGATCAGGATGACCCAGCTGAGGACGCCGGGTCCTCCGCCGATGTCAGTGATGCCCGGGGGGGCACTCTCGACGGCGACACCTCGGCGTGACGGCCAAGACCCAGCGCAAGAAGTCGGCTAGGAACTCGATCGTCGAGCTGGTCGTGATCGTTGCGGTCGCACTCGGTCTCGCGCTCGCCATCCAGGCTTTCATCGTCAAGCCGTACCGCATCCCCAGCGGCTCGATGGAACCCACGCTCACGGTCGGCCAGCGCGTGCTCGTCGACCGCGTCGGCACCCATTTCAGCAAACCGCACGTCGGTGAGATAACGGTATTTCATCCGCCCGAAGGCGCTCAGCAGGAGGAGTGCGGACCCGTCCCGCACACCGTCAAACTGGGTGGCCAGGCGTGCTCGGAACCGGTGCCAAAGGAAGATTCGAGCGTCAACTTCATCAAGCGCATCGTGGCCGGCCCCGGCGATGAAATCTACGTCAAGGAAGGCCACGCCTTCCGCAGGGCCGCCGGCACCAGTCAGTTCGTCCGCGAGCACGACTCCTATATCCGCGAATGCGGTTCGAGCCCCGAGTGCAACTTCCCGACGCCGATCAAGGTTCCCGCCGGTCACTGGTTCATGATGGGGGACAACCGTGGTGAATCCGACGACAGCAGGTTCTGGGGACCTGTCCCCACCGGGTGGATCATCGGGGAAGCCATCGCCACCTACTGGCCTCCCGACCGGATCGGGATCTTCTAAGCCCACGGTCAGCACCGCCGCGGCTTCCAAGCCCACGGCCGTCGCTGATGCTGCTTCTGAGCTCGCCGTTCTCGCCGCTGCGGCTGGGGTTTCCCAGCGCGCATCCGGTATGTCATCCGGGGATCGAGCCCGCACAACACGCGCGGCGCGACGCCGCGGGCGGGCAGGTACGAGCGGGCAACGACTGTTCGCGTTCGACCGCCGTCTCGGCGTGCGTCTCGTGGCGGGTGCCGACGAGGCCGGCAGGGGCTGCCTTGCGGGGCCGCTGGTCGCGGCGGGCGTGCTGTTCGACTACGAGGCGCTCACCACTCGCGAGCTGCGAGGTCTGAGCGCGCTGAACGACTCCAAGCAGCACACGCCCGCGGCACGCGAGGAGCTCTACCCGCTGGTGCTGCGCAGCGCCGCGCGCGTGGTGGTCGTCTCACGGTGCGCGCGCGGGATCGACGCGCGAGGGCTGCACGTCACGAACCTCGCGGCGCTCCGCGACGCGATCCGGGGGGTCACCGCCGGCGTCTCGGGCGAGGTCGCGTGTTTGCTGGACGGGTTTTCCGTTCCCGCGTTCGAGCGGCCTCAGCGCGCGGTCGTAAACGGTGACGCCACCAGCGCGGCGATCGCGGCGGCGTCGATTGTCGCCAAGGTCACACGCGACCGCTATATGCGCCACGCTGACGTGCTGCACCCTGGTTGGAGCTTTGCCGAGCACGTCGGCTACTCGACGCCCGTGCACCGCGAGGCGATTCAACGCCAAGGCGTTTCTCCGCTGCACAGGATGTCCTTCCGCTCGCTCGCCTACGAGCAGCTGGCGCTCTGAGACGGTCGTTCCGCGCTCACCAGGCCCCCTCGATGTGGTCGAGTGATATGAGCCGGTCTTTGGTGTCGAGAATCACGCCGATCGCGTCGAAGCGGATCGTGTGGGCGTTTGGCCGGATGTGCCGCTTGTCATGCAGCCATGCGGCGGCGAGCCGGCGCAGACGTTCGCGTTGACGTGGGCCCAGCCGCGCCAGGGGCTGCTGATCGGGGCGAACGCCCTGTGCCTGCACGCTCACGCGACGCGTCTTGATCTCCGCGAACACGAGCGTGTGCCCGTCGAAAGCAATCAGGTCGATCTCGCCATGACGAGTGCGTTCGTTGCGGCCCAGCGGGGAGAACCCGAGCCGGTGGAAGTGGGCCATCGCCAGCTCCTCTCCGAGACGGCCCAGCTCACGGCGTTTGTCGGTGCCTTGGGCCTCGGTGCCCGAGGCCTCGGATGAAGGTGAGGAGCCGTCGGAGAGCACGTCGATCACGCTAGGGCGAAAGATGTGACGCAAGACGCCTGTTTGTGCCGATTTAGCGCACGAGTCGTAAAAGAACCCGCGCTGCGCGTCGCCTGGCCTACACGACCCAGGGCCTATCGCTCTGACAGGAATCCAGAGTTATAACTATAGTAGCTACAAAGGGGGGGCAAGGGGAGTTGTTTCATAAAAATCTGAGTAGCGTATAACTAAGGTTATACGCAGTCCCGAAAGTTAATATGAACCTTCACGCCCCTCAGCCATCTTTCGTACTTGTGCGGCTCCGGTCGCGTAGCCTCTCGCCTCATGGAGAACGCTCCCAAGGATTCAACTGCTCCCGACTCGGCGTCGCTCGACGGCGTCAGCGGATTCATGGGCATGCGCTGGGAGGACCCACAGACGGTCCGGCTGACCATCAGGCCCGAGCTGATCAACCGCGGTGGTCTGCTCTCGGGCGTGGTCACCTACGCGCTGGTCGACTACTGCATGGGCTCTACCCTCTGGGCGCAGACCACCGAGCAGGAGCGCATCGCGACGATCAACATCTCGATCAACTACGTCCAGACCGCCGTCGAGGGTGAGATTGTCTGTCGCACGACGCTCGACCGGCGCAACCGCAGGGCGGCCGTGATGCGCAGCGAGGTCCGCCACGAGGATGGCCGGCTGCTGGTGAGCGCAATCGGCAGCTATACGATCTTCCCGCCCCGTGGCCACGCTGCGACCCCGGCGCGGCCGTCTGCGTCAGCCCCCTGACCCGGACGATGCCAGGCGCCGATCGCAAGCCGACGGGTCGGGGAGCGCGAGCAACGCCGACAGTGTTGACGATCGCCGGTTCGGATTCCGGCGGTGGTGCGGGCATCCAGGCCGATCTGAAGGCGTTCGCGCGTTGCGGCGTGCACGGCATGACGGCGATCACGGCGATTACCGCGCAGAACACGGTTGGCGTAACCACGATCCATCCCGTCCCCCCCGAGATCGTGCTCGCCCAGGTGCGCGCCGTCGCCGCGGATATCGGCGTCGACGCGGTCAAGGTCGGGATGCTCGGCACGGCCTCGGTCACGCTGGCCGTCGCGCGGGCGCTGGACGAGCTGCCCGCAGGCACCCCCGTGGTGGTCGATCCGGTGATGGTCGCCGAGTCGGGCGCGCGACTGCTCGAGCCCGACGCACAGCGGGCGCTGGTGGAGGAGCTCCTGCCGCGCGCGACCGTGCTCACCCCGAACCTGCCCGAGGCACGCATCCTGGCTGATTGGGCGGCGCGCGCGGCGGACGAGGACGAGGAGGCCGAGACCCTGGCCAGAGCGCTGCTCGCGCTCGGTCCTCGCGTCGTCGTGCTCACGGGCGGCCATCGCGCACGGGTGGCAGACCTCTTCCTCGACTCCACTGGCGACGGGTCTGTGGTGAGCATCGAGGGAGAGCGCCACCCCGACGGCGCCGCGCACGGCTCGGGGTGCACCCACTCCTCTGTGCTCGCGGCCCAGCTCGCGCTCGGCCTCACGCCGCTCCAAGCGGCGCACATGGCTCGTGCGCTGGCGGGCGAAGCTGTTGCGAACGGGCTGCACGACGTCGGCGCGGGCGCGGGTCCTGTCGACGTGCTTGGACTCGCCGGGATGCGGCCCGCTGTAAATGAAAATTAAGACTCCGTACAACAATAGTAATACGGAATCTTAAAAGTAGATGACCTACATCTCATCTCTCGCCCACGCGATCTCATCCCTCGCCCACGACACCACCACACCCCCGCGCCGCCCGACAGCGTCATCCATCTGCCGTCGGCGTGGCATAATCGGGACACGATGAAGTTGCTCCGTCTCAAGCCGGGTCATGGTGAGATCGTGTTGGCAGAGGGGGACGTTGAGGTGCCGGAGCAGGAGCGGGAGCTGATCGAGGCGTTTCGTCGAGAGCTCGACGCGGGCATGTGGGCGGCCGTGCCGACCGAAGCCCCCGGTTCTCGTCGCGAGGCCGAGCTCGTCAAGAGCTTTGCCGAGGTGCCCCGCGACGCCGAGCGCGTGATCTTCTTTCCCCGCGCCGCCGGCGGCACGTTCCAGCGCTGATGGCGCTCCCGCTGGGCACCGGTGCGATCCTGCTCGTCGTGCTCCTCTGGGAGCTCGTGCGGCCGACGCTCAAACGCGCCGTCGCACGCGGGCGGCTGATCTGGTCTCTGCGTCGAAGCGCCTCCCCGCTGGCCGGCTATGACCCCGGCCGCGAGCGTCGCGCCGAGCTGCGGGCGCGCGCGCTGCTGCGCTCGTGTATCGACGAGCGCGACTGGGCGATGTATCGAGATCTCGGTTTTCTGCGCGTGTGGGGTGGCCTCGGCGAGCACGGGCGGGGCGAGCACGCGAGCTACGCCTACCTGATCTACCCCCACAGGCCGCTCGTAGCCTTCGTGCCCCAGACGAGTGCATTGTTGAACGAGTACTGCATCGCCTTCCCCGATCTTTCGCGCCCCTACGGCAGCTCGCGGCTGCCCGACTCAGACGACGTGCTCGCCAAGTGGATGGCACTCACTGCCGACGAGCGCCGCCTGATCGCCGACGCGAACATGCACCTGCCCGGCCGTCAGATCGACCCCGGCCGGGTGCGCCGCGACCTGCTGCGGCTCGCCCGCTGGGAGCAGGACCGGGAGCGGCTGGGGCGCGATCCGCGCGGCCCAAGTCGCGCCGGTACGCTGCACGCGTGAGCTTCGACGTTCGCCACAAGAGCCGGGCCCTCACCGAGGGCCCCGAGCGGGCCGCTGCCCGCGCGTACCTGCACGGCATCGGCTACTCGGCCGAGGACCTGGCCAAGCCGATTGTCGGCGTGGCGCACTCGTGGATCGAGACAATGCCGTGCAACTTCAACAACCGCGTGCTCGCCGCGAAGGTCAAGGAGGGGATTCGCGCCGCGGGCGGCACGCCGATGGAGCTGAACACGATCGCGATCTCCGACGGGATCACGATGGGCACCTCCGGCATGCGCGCGTCGCTGGTCTCACGCGAGCTGATCGCCGACTCGATCGAGCTCGTCGCCTCGGCTCACGCCTTCGACGCGCTCGTGACGATCTCCGGCTGCGACAAGACGATCCCGGGGACGGTGATGGCGCTCGCGCGCCTGGACATACCCGGCCTGATGCTGTACGGCGGCTCGATCAAGCCCGGTCATTACAAGGGCGCCGAGGTCACGATCCAGCAGGTGTTCGAGGCGGTCGGCGAGCTTGCCGCCGGCAAGATCTCAGAGCAGGAGCTGCACGAGCTCGAGGAGGCCGCCTCGCCGGGCGCGGGTGCGTGCGGAGGGCAGTTCACCGCCAACACGATGGCGATGGCCTTCGAGGCGCTCGGGATCTCGCCGGCCGGGTCCTCGATGGTCCCCGCCGAGGACGGACGCAAGCTCGAGGTTGCGGTTCAGATGGGTGAACTCGTGATGGATGTCCTACGCCGGGGACAGCGCCCGAGCGACATCATCACCAAGCCGGCGCTCGAGAACGCGATCGCTGCGGTCGCCACCAGCGGTGGCTCGACCAACGGCGTGCTGCATCTGCTGGCCGTGGCGCACGAAATGGGCGTGGCGCTGGAGATCGACGAGTTCGAGGTGATCTCCGAGCGCACGCCGCTGCTGTGCGATCTGCAGCCGGGTGGGCAGTACGTCGCGACCGAGCTCTACGAGGCCGGCGGCGTGCCGCTCGTGCTCGCCCGCCTGCAGGAGGCCGGCATCCTCAACTCGGACGCGCAGACGGTCACCGGCAGGACGATCGGCGAGCACGCGGCCGAGGCGGTCGAGACCGACGGCCAGCGCGTGGTGCGGCCGCTGACCGAGCCGATCAAAGCGACCGGCGGCTTCGCGATCCTGCGCGGCAACGTCGCGCCCGACGGCTGCGTGGTCAAGCTCTCTGGGCATGAGCGCCGTAGGCACGTCGGACCGGCGCGCGTGTTCGACGGCGAGGAGGATGCGATGGCGGCCGTGCTCGCCCACGAGATCCAAACGGGCGACGTGGTCGTGATCCGCGGCGAGGGGCCCGCCGGCGGGCCGGGCATGCGCGAGATGCTGTCGGTCACCGCCGCGATCGTGGGAGAGGGGATCGGCGAGGACGTCGCGCTGATCACCGACGGGCGCTTCTCGGGCGCATCACGTGGCTTCATGGTGGCCCACGTCGCCCCGGAGGCTGTTCGCGGCGGCCCGATCGCAGCGCTCAGAGACGGCGACGAGCTGACGATCGACGCGGACACGCGCCGGCTTGACGTGAACCTGTCCGACGAGGAGATAGCCGCGCGCGTGAGCGCCTACAGCCAGCCGCCGCGCGCCGACGAGCACGTGGATGTCGCGATCCAGAAGTACGCCAAGCTCGTCGGCAGCGCCGCCGAGGGCGCCGTCGCGCGCTGAGTTGTACACGCCCGTCGTGGCGGTCACCCCCAAGCTGATGAAGAAACTCCAAACGGCAATGACCTGACTCTTGGGGGATGATGGGCACATGAGCGCTCCAGTCACGGAGACGGTGTCGGTCTTGATGACCGATCTCGTGGGCTCGACCGCCCTGGCGGACCGGGTCGGTCCCGATGCGGCGGAGGGTCTGCGCACAGAGCACTTCGGCCTGCTGCGTGGTGCGCTTGAGCGCTCAGGCGGTCGGGAGGTGAAGAACCTCGGCGATGGGCTGATGGTGGTGTTCTCCAGCGCCTCCCAGGCGTTGACGTGCGCGGCCCAGATGCAGCAGGCCGTGGAGGCGCGCAACCGCCGCGCGCAGGAGCAGCTCGGCGTGCGGATCGGCGTGAGCGTCGGTGACACCACCGTGGAGGACGGCGACTACTTCGGCGAGCCGGTCGTCGAGTCCGCGCGGCTGTGCGCTCACGCGGCGGGCGGCCAGATCGTGGTCAACGCCCTGGTGCGCCAGCTCGCGGGCTCACGCGACGGTCATGGCTTTCGCTCGCTCGGTGGCCTCGAGCTGAAGGGCATCTCCGAGCCGGTGCCTGCGTTCGAGCTCGAGTGGAAGCCGGCCGCGGGGGGCAGGGTCGCGTTGCCGGAGCGGTTGCGTGAGCTGCCGGCGACCGGATACGTCGGGCGGGCGGCGGAGCGCGAGCGGCTCGCGGAGCTGTGGGGTCAGGCGCGTGAGGGCTCCCTGCGCTTGGCGTTGATCGGCGGCGAGGCGGGTGTCGGCAAGACGCGGCTGTCCACGTATCTGGCGTTGCAGGCGCACGGAGATGGCGCGACGGTGCTGTATGGCCGTTGCGATGAGGATCTCGGTGTGCCCTACCAGCCGTGGGTGCAGGCGCTGCGTCACTTCGTCGCCGAGGCGCCGCAGTCGGTTCTGGGCGCTCACGTCGAGCGCTACGGCGGCGAGCTGGCGCGGCTGGCGCCGACCCTCGGCGAGCGCGTCTCCGATCTGCCCGCCCCGCGCCAGAGCGACCCGGAGACCGAGCGCTACTTGATGTATGCGGCCGTGTCCGGCCTGCTCGAGCGGGCGGGCGATGAGGAGCCGCTGCTGTTGATCCTCGATGACCTGCAATGGGCTGACGCGCCGACGCTGTCGCTGCTCCGCCACATCGTCGCCTCAGGCTCCTCGACCCCGGTGATGGTGGTGGGGACCTACCGTGACTCTGACCTCTCGCGCGAGCATCCGCTGACGGCGCTGCTGGCCGACCTGCACCGCGAGCAGGGGGTGGAGCGCATCAAGCTCACCGGCCTTGACTGCGAGGATGTGCTGGCGCTGATGCAAGCTGCGGCCGGGCACGAGCTGGACGCGGACGGCCGGGCGCTCGCCGCGGAGATCACGCGCGAGACGGCGGGCAACCCGTTCTTTGCGGGTGAGGTATTGCGCCATTTGAGGGAGTCCGGCACGATCGCGCAAGAGGACGGGCGTTGGCGCCTGGTGGGGGATGTGGCCGATCTGGGCCTGCCCCAGAGCGTGCGCGAGGTGATCGGGCGGCGGGTGGAGCGCCTGGGCTCAGATGCGCGGACGGCGCTCAGCGCGGCAGCGGTCATCGGCCGCGAGTTCGACCTCGATCTGCTGCTGGCGGTGCTCGAACTCTCCGAGGATCGGCTGCTCGACCTGCTCGATGAGGCGGTCGCGGCGTCGCTGCTGCAGGAGAGCTCAGAGCGGGCAGAGCGCTTCACGTTCACCCACGGGCTTGTCGAGCACACGCTGTATGAGGATCTCGGGCGTGCTCGCCGCGCCCGACTGCACAAACGGGTCGCCGAGGCGCTGGAGGAACAGTGCGGGGATGAGCCCGGCGAGCGGCTGGGTGAGCTCGCCGGTCACTGGGCCGCGGCGGTCGTCAGCGCCGACACCGCCAAGGCGATCCACTACGCCCGGCGAGCGGCCGAGCGCGCGCTGGCGCAGCTCGCGCCCGACGAGGCGGCGCGCTGGTATCGCCAGGCGCTCGAGCTCCACGACCAGGCACCAGGCGGGGAGCGCTCGGAGCGCTGTGAGCTGTTGATCGGCCTGGGTGAGGCTCAGCGCCAGGTCGGGAACCCTGAGCATCGCCAGACGCTGCTCGACGCGGCCGGGCTCGCCCAGGAGCTCGACGACGCAGACCGCCTCGGTTGCGCGGTGCTCGCAAACAACCGGGGATGGACCAGCCAAGTGGCTGCGGTGGACTCCGAGCGCGTGCAGGCGCTCGAGGCTGCCGCGGAGGCCCTCCCGGACGGCGATCCGCGGCGGGCGCGTGTGCTTGCGCTGCTCGTGAGCGAGCTTCACTTCGCCGGCGAGCCGGCGCGCTGCCGAGCGTTGGCGGCGGAGGCGATCGAGATCGCTCGAGCCACAGGCGATCCGGCTGCGCTCGCGCACACGCTGGTCAACGCCACTGCTGCAGTCTGGGCTCCTGACACGTTGAAGGAGCGCGAGCAGCTGACCGACGAGCTCCTCGAGCTGGCGCAGCGCCTGGACGACCCGTCGTTGAGCTTCCGGGTGGCCGTCAGAAGCCTGGGCGTTGGCTTGGAGGCCGGGGATCGCTCGCAGATCGAGTCCGGCCTTGCAGCGATGAGAACGCTGGCTGCGTCCGTGCCGGAGCCCTTCTTCGTATATCAACGGCTGGTGTGTGAGGCAGGCTGGGCCCTTGCTCAGGGGGAGCTCCAGGCCTCTGAGCAGTGGGGTATCCAGGCGTTCGAGGCCAGCAGGGCATCCGCCCAGCCTGACGCTGTGCTGAACTTCGGCGTGGAACTGTTCCATGTTCGCCATGCCCAGGGCCGGCTCGGAGAGCTCGTGGAGGAGTCGGTGGCGCTCGCCGACCAACGGGACAACCGCTCGGGGTGGCGGGCGGGCGCGGCGCTCGCCCTGATCGAAGCCGGCCGTGAGGATGAGGCCCGCGAGCTGGCGCTTGCCGAGGACTTCCAAAGCGTGCCATGGGACCTGGTGTGGTCAACAGCCATGCTCCTCTGGGCCGATGCGTGCTCTCGTTTGCGCGCCGTCGACCGCGCGGGCGAGCTGTATGAGCTGTTGGCGCCCTTCTCCGGCCATCTCGTGGTCGCCGCTGCCCATGTGTTGGGATCGTTCTCCTGGGCTCTCGGCAGGCTCGCCGCGACCCTGGAGCGCTACGAGCAGGCCGAGGAGCACTTCGCCGCCGCCGCCGAGATCGAGGAGCGGTTCGGTGCGCCGCTCTTGCTCGCCCGCACTCACGCCGCATGGGCCCAAGCGCTGATCGCTCGCGGCCGGCCCGAGGACCTCGACCGCGCACAGCCCATGCTCGAGCAGGCCGAGGAGACCGCCAAACGCCTGGGCGCGGGAGGGATCACGCGGGAAGTCGCGGAGTGCCGAGGCGCACTTGCCGCCATCAGTCGATAGCTAACGCTCTCCGAGTCGCCCGGGTGCCAGAGCCGGAGGCCGGCGGTAGCGCCCGCGCCGCTGAGCTGCGCCACTGGGGCACGCCCAGCGTGATCATTCGCAGTTGGCGCCCAGCGGTCGCGATGATCTCGCTCTCCGCGGTGGGGTCCTTCGGCGGCGCGTCGA
>Ga0182024_10025156_pt1 | contig 10533 bp, 12 predicted proteins | sample P32metaG_FD_120480 | JGI IMG/M metagenome (GOLD analysis project Ga0182024, IMG submission 120480) | Permafrost microbial communities from Stordalen Mire, Sweden - P3-2 metaG (Illumina Assembly) | ecosystem: Environmental > Terrestrial > Soil > Wetlands > Permafrost | place: Sweden: Stordalen...
CCCCGAGCGGAGCCAATCCAGAGCCCACGTTTGCCGGACGCGATCAGGAATCGAATGTCATTGCTGGGCAGCTCCTCTCCAGCACGCGGCTCCCAATGGACAAAGCGAATACCGTCGAACCGGATTAGTCCCGCGCCAGTGCCCAGCCAGAGATATCCGTCGTGGGTCTGTGCGATTGCTTGAACGGCAGGAAGGTCGGCCCCCTCCTCTTGCATCCAACTGGTGTGCAGGTACTGCGACAGCGCAAGCGCGGGATCGAGGGCAGCCAGTGACTTTGCCGAGACGAACAATATGATAATTCCGGACGCTAACCGCACACTCCCCGCTTTCGAGTTCGCTTCTAATGTACCGCGCCCCGCTTTGCTCCGGCGCGGGCATAGGTTTCAGACTCGTCATTCCAGAGCATTTTGGAATTCTAAGGAAAGGCTACGAGAGAATCCTCAGAACTCAGGTTAACCAAACCGGCCAAGTGTCGTACGTTGAATCGATCAGCAAATTATTCACAGCGCCCCGACGCTGCGAGGCGAGTGAGAGCGATTACGAAATGATTAACTATTTTGCGAGATTCCGGAACCGGGCGCGCCTGACGCCGGGGCCACGCCCGACCGGCGAAGGCAATACGATCGCGATTTCGTCCGACGCGAGAGTGTCATTGGGCCAAAACGGCGCGGTGTTTCTTCACGCCCGCAACGGTGTTGTCTTCACTTCGAATCATGTCGGAGCACAGATCTGGCAGGGGCTCCTGGACCGCGAGGGCGTGGAAGCCATCGCCGCAAGAATCAGCCGGGAAGCAGGCATGCCGCACGATCTAGTTCGGCGGGATACAGCGGAATTCGTTGCGGAGTTGGAAACTCAGGGATTCCTGTTTCGCCGGATTGGATGCCGGGCATGAGTTGGCTATCTCGATCGCTCCTTTATTTCCGCCTGATGAAGGAACTGTTCCGATACGACCTGATCGAGGCGATGCGAGGTTTTCAAGGTGTTCATGGAGGTCTTCAGCCTCGGGCATCCAGTCCGCGATCGAACAGTTCAGAGCTGGAGACCGCAGTCTGTGAAGCGGTGCGCAGCGTTGTCCCATTCTATTGGAAACGGGTACGGTGTCTGCAGCGCTCCGTTGTCACTGCGCGTGTAATGCGCGCCTACGGCGCTCAAGCGGATGTTGTCATTGGTTATCGGCGGGCGCCGTTCATGGCCCACGCCTGGGTCGAGGTGGGCGGAAGAATTGTGAATGACTCGCCGGCATTTCAGCGCAGGCTGCAAGTGCTGGAGCGGTTTTGAAGGTAAGAGACGTAATAACTTGAGAGGAGACGAAACACATGTACGAGAGACCGAAGCTGAATTTAGTGGGCGACGCCCGGGATGTCATCCTTGGATGGTGTCCAACCGGTGACGATATGGATGGCACCTGGATCTGTAATGGCCTCGAGTTCGCACTGGAAGCCGACATCGAAGAGGTGTAGCGGCGATGACCAGCCGCGTTCTCAACCCCGGTAATTATTCCGGCAGTTGCGGATGCGGCTGGACTTCAATACTCGCGAAGTGGCGGAGTTCAGGCCGGCCGTTGCGCTTTGGGGTTGCTTGAGCGTTTTCGGAATGGCGTGAATTTACCGACGCGCCATTCACTGAAACCTGTGCCGGTTCCGGAAAATGCTTCCGCCGCGCGCCATGCCTATCCTGGCCCAAGTGGAATGGAGTCTCTGTAAAGAACTGAAACCCAGAGAGGCCTACAACCTGACACCAAGCGGAGATCCAGAAAACGTGTAAGCAACCTGCACTGTGCACTTGCAGCAGGGCAGGCGTGAGTATGCCATCCTGCGCGCGCGATTGGCGCAGATAGAAAAAGATCGGGCGCGTGCCTGGCGTAGCGATGCAACTCCGGTCCGTAGAGAAGCTCGTCTGGATCGAGAGAACGGCGAACCCAGCCGTACCTTAGCGCGCCCCTAATGTGCGTACATAAGGTGCTTGGCGGGCAGTCAGTCGCCCGCGTCCCGGACTACAGCCTGATGATACCCCGGCGCAGGGCGGTTGTGACTGCCTGGGTGCGATCCGCGGCGCTCAGTTTTTCCAAAATGTGTTTGACGTGAGCGTTGGCGGTGGCTTCGGAGATATTCAGCTCGTAGGCGATCTCCTTGTTGCGCAAACCGGTGGCTATCAGTTGAAGCACTTGGATCTCGCGCGAAGTAAGATCCGGCCGCGGAAGGTTTTCAGCAATTCTGGCTCCTACCTGCGAAGGAATGTACCGCTGGCCCCGGTGCACCGCGCGAATTGCCTGTACCAGTTCCTTTCGCGCCATGTCTTTGAAGAGATATCCTCGCGCTCCGGCTTCCAGTGCACGGTAGATCTCTTCATCCCCCGCGACCGTTGTCAGAACGATGAACGCTGTGTCGGACGAGCGGTTGCAAACACGTTGGATGACTTCCGATCCTCCAATGTCCGGCAACAAGAGGTCCATCAGGACTATGGCCGGACGTAGTTTGCTCACTAACGCGAGCGCTTCATTGCCCGTTCCCGCTTCTCCGACCACTGAGATATCCGCTTCCGCCGAGAGCATGGCATTAAGGCCATCGCGGACAACCGGGTGATCGTCTACGATCAAGACTGTAACAAGCTTTCCAGGAGTCATTTCATGCGAACCGGCTTTTCAGCGACCCGGTACAACCGGCCCTCCCAAATCCCCGCGGCCGGTGTGATACCCGAACCGCAGTATATCAAGAAGGGCTTGCGTGCTTCAGCGATCGAGAAGCTGCACAGCGTCAATTGAGTATTCGACTATGCAATACCCACCCCTTGTTTGGCGCTGCAGGCGGCGACGAATCGCGCCCCCTTCGACGCCTTCGCGGGCCGCTTCATCGCGACCGGCTTCACCGCGGCCATCGGAAGCGAACCCTGGAGGTGGGGTTTTTCTTGCAGTTTTCGTGCACCGGGAGTCTCCAGGCGGAGAGTGTCTGCGCCATTCGACGATGGGCGTTCCGGTTGCCCCGATTGTTCCGGCCGCCCGAGCCGTTGGATCTGTCCAGTATGATATAATCTGTCTGCTATCGAAGACACTTGGAGAAATCGTTTCCGAGGCCGCGTGAAACCCATCGACATGACCTCCCGCAGACTGGCTTTTCGAATTCTTCTTCTGGGCTGGCTTTGCGCCGCGATGGTATCCGGTCAAGCCAACCAACAGCAAACGGCCCCCGTAACTCTCACAGTCAGCGGCGACATTCCATCCAAGTTGACGCTGAAAGCCGAGGATCTCGCGAAGATGCCCCGTGAGACCGTATCCGTCCCGGATCAGGACGGGACCAAAGTACAGTACGAAGGCGTTCCGCTTCGCGAAATTTTGAAGCGTGCGGGCGCGCCTATTGAGAAAGAATTGCGTGGCAAGGCTCTCGCGAGCTACATCCTCGCCAAGGCCCACGACGGCTACCAAGTGGTCTTCACGCTGGCGGAGGTGGCGCCGGAGTTTGCCAATGAGCCGATTCTAGTGGCGGACAAGCGCGATGGGAAGCCGCTGTTCGGGTATCAGGGACCGTTCCGGCTGGTGTGTCCAAACGACAAGGCAGGCGCGCGCTCGGTACGCATGCTCGAGACTCTCGAAATTGTCCAGCTCCAGAAATGACGGGAGTCAGCCATGCGTAGGGTCACGCAGCTCCTGACGCCGCTGTCGATTGTATTGCTGACGCTGGCGACGCTCAGGACTGCGGTTCTCGCCGAGCAGGATTCAACCCAAGAGTACTCTTGGAATTTGCCCAAGGGTTTCCCGAAGCCGCACGTGCCAGCCGGCAACCCGATGACCGCGGCCAAAGTCGAACTGGGCAGGTATCTCTTTTACGACGCTCGCATGTCGGTCAATGGGAAGGCTTCATGCGCCACCTGCCACAAACAGGAGCTCGCATTCACCGATGGCCGGGCGGTGAGCGCCGGAGCGACCGGCCAGCTGCACTCACGCAGCGCGATGAGTCTGGTCAATGCCGCTTACAGCGCGGCGTTAACCTGGAGCGACCCTGAGATGAAGAATCTTGAGGACCAGGCGCTGGTTCCGATGTTCGGAGATCACCCGGTGGAGCTTGGCTTGAGAGAGGGCGACGGCTTGGCGCCGATGGTGCGCTCCGACGCCAGGTACCAAGCTCTTTTCGAACGGGCGTTTCCCGCGGACGAAGACCGTTTCACAGTGAAGAATGCCGCTAAAGCGCTGGCGAGCTTCGAGAGGAGCATCATCTCCGCCCGCTCGCCTTACGACCGGTATCACTACGGCGGAGACGACAGCGCAGTGTCCGATTCCGCCAAGCGCGGGGAGATACTGTTCTTCAACCAGCACTTTTCGTGCTTCCGCTGCCACGGCGGATTCAATTTCAGCGACGCGACGGTCTCCGAAAGCAATGTAAGAAGAGAGATCGAGTTTCACAACACGGGTCTCTACAATATCGCGGGCGGCCTTTCTTATCCGCCGCCCAATGTAGGAGCGTTCGAGCACTCAAAGAAGGCCGCGGACATCGGGAAGTTCAAGACTCCCACGCTGCGAAACATCGCGATCACCGCGCCTTACATGCACGATGGCAGCATCGCGACACTGGAAGGCGTTATCGATCACTACTCCGCGGGGGGCAGGACGATAGACTCCGGGCCCAACGCGGGAAGGGGTCGCGACAATCCGAACAAGGACCGCCTGATCGCCGGCTTTCAACTTTCCCGGCAAGATCGTGCGGATTTGATCGCGTTTCTTGAATCGTTGACTGATGAAGCGGTTCTGCGCGATCCAAGATTTGCGAACCCCTGGTAGCGGCTCACCATGGGCCGGCGAGTGAGAGCGGCCGCCCGTTTGTTCATTTACAAACGTTATCCGCAAGCCCAGCGTCGCGAGAGACGGGATCTGGCCGCACAATTGCCTCATTTGTAGTGTGGCTTCCACAGCTCAGTTCACCGGGGCAAAGCCTGCGGCGACCCGGTTAGATGGGCGAAAACTAACCATTCGAGAGCTTCTGCGACCCCACACGAAATCGCTGGCGCTGGGGATTTTGGCGGCCGTAGGATCCGGCATCGCCAACCTTCTGGAACCCTGGCCGTTGAAGATCGTTCTCGACAATGTACTGAAATCCAAGGCGCCCACGACCGGCTGGTTGAATCGTTTGTTCTTTTCGATCACTGGCGGCGACAAGCTGGCCATCCTGGAATTCGCGGCGATTGCGGTAATGGCCATTGCCGTGATCGGGGGTCTCTGCGCGTATGCCGAAAAGCTACTTACAACGAGCGTCGGCCAGTGGGTGATGCACGATCTTCGGCAGACGCTTTACTTTCACATCCAGCGGCTGTCGCTGGCCTATCACGACCGGAAGCAAACCGGGGACTTGATCAGCCGCGTCACCAGCGACATCGATGCCATCCAAACCTTCATCGCTTCCTCGCTACTCGATGCCCTTGTTGACGTTCTAACGCTGCTGGGGATGGTGGGCGTCATGTCTTACATCAACTGGCGGTTTACGCTGATCGCGCTTTCCATCGCGCCGCCGCTCGCCATGGTGGTCTTCGTGTACACGCGCAACATCAAAAAGGCATCGCGCGAAGTACGGAAGAAAGAAGGCGAGATAGTTTCGGTGATTCAAGAGGTTCTCACATCCATACGCGTCGTCAAGGCGTTTGCCCGGGAGGATTATGAACAGCGCCGGCTGGAAGACGAGAGCCTGGAGAATGTCGAAATCGCTTTGCGTGCGCGGAGCCTCAAGGCCCGTCTTGCCCCGCTGGTTTCAGTGATTGTGGCCGCGGGCACGGGGCTCGTGCTGTGGTTTGGATCGCGCATGGTTCTGGCGGGCAGTCTCGAGCCGGGCTCGCTCATTTTGTTCATCTTTTATCTGGGTAAAATGTACAAACCCATGCAAGATCTTTCCAAAATGACCGACGCGTACTCGAAGGCTTCGGTTGGATACGAGCGCATCCGGGAGGTTCTGGACACGCAAGGGGAGATCAAGGATCTGCCGGGAGCCCGCCGGGTTTCGCGCCTCAAGGGCGCCGTGGAGTTCGAGCATGTCACGTTCGGTTACGACCCGAATCGCCCGGCTCTCGAAGACGTGAGCTTCAAAATCGCGGCGGGGCAGGTGGCGGCGTTCGTGGGTCCCACGGGCGCCGGAAAGACGACCATCATTAGTCTGATTCCGCGCTTCTACGACCCCAGCGGCGGTGTGGTGAAGATCGATGGCGTGGATATACGCCGGTTTCAACAGCGATCGCTGCGCCGGCAGATCAGCTTCGTACTGCAGGAGACTGTGCTTTTCCGTGGACCCATCTGGCAAAACATAGCTTACGGCAAGCCCGATGCCAGCCGCGCCGAAATCCACCGCGCCGCGGAGTTGGCGAACGCCGGCGAGTTCATCGAGAAGATGCCGGACGGTTACGATTCGACGATCGGCGAGCGCGGCGTGACTCTCTCAGGCGGTCAGCGCCAGCGCATCGCGATTGCGCGCGCCGTCATCCGCGATACTCCGATTCTGATTCTGGACGAGCCTAGCTCGGGACTCGACGCGGAATCGGAAAAGCTAGTATTCGAAGCGCTCGACAGGCTGATGAAGGGGAAGACTTCCATCGTGATTGCGCACCGCCTCTCCACCATTCGTTCCGCCGATGTCATCTTCGTGGTGAAAGACGGAGCGATTGTCGAGCGCGGGAGCCACGGCCAGCTTAACGCCGCGGGCGGCCTCTATGCCGCACTCCACGAGATACAGTTCGGGGAGACTCATGATCGCGAGCCGGCCAACTCATAGCTTATTCAGCGCCGCGATTCTGGCCTCCACAGCGCCGGCGAACGCTGTCACATCTTCGGGACCATATCCCGCCGCGCGAAATGCCGCCTCAATCTGAAGGGGCGACAGGCGCCCGAGCATCTGCCCTATCCACCGTGCGTCGCTCAGGGGAATATGCTTGCCGATCGATTCAAGGCGAACCCGCCGGAGATACGCGGGCAGATCGAACAAATGAGTCAGGGCCGGCCGGGAAGGCGTCTTGAAATTGACATAGCCGGGCGCCACGCGGGCGATGAACTGGGAATGGATGTACGCCTGCAGGTTTCCTTTTCCAGCGGGACCGGCGTTGCCGGTTGTTCCAAAGCTGGCGCCGAGATCGCTTACGACATAAATGGGATGCTCATCCTTGTACTCGTAGATGGAATTATTTTCATCCTTCAGGTCCCAGTTATCGATCAAAGCCATCATGACCCGCAATCCATTTAGCCCGCGGGAATCGCCGATCGCGCTGTTCCGCCAACTCCAATACCCGAGTTTCTCCTGGCCTTTGAGATATCTCTTCAATCGGACATTGTGCATGGTTCCGTCCGCGGCAACCAGCGCCTGGCCGCGATGGAGATGCTGGGGCATTTCCCGCACCTTGAAATCCGGCAGGAAATAGTCCTCATCGGTGAAATAGCCAACCGCCCAGACAAGGCGCGAAGCCACGGTTTCCGGGCGCGCTTCCGTTCCCAGCTTAACCTTCCATTTCACTCCATCGCGATCGCGAACGACGAACTTCGGATTGGAGCCGTCCAGATCTTCCTTTTCAAAAGTGAAAGGGCCAAGGGGTTGGTCCTTTTCCCCGCCGGGCCCATAGTAGAGATCGCGGGAAGCAACATTGCCGGGGTCTTGCCACAATACTGCGCCGGCGAGCGCCTCCGGCCGCAGACTCTTCTTGGCGGGCGCTGCAACCGCTGGAAGAGTCAAAACGGCGAGAGTGATGGATACAAGAGCGCGTGACGGAGTCATAGGCATGGGCGTCTCCCAGTGTTGCGAAGGAGCAATACGGATACCAAATTGCAGTCGTTTGGACGGGTACGCGCCGATCGCGGCGCATGGGAGACGCCCTAGTGAGATGTTTAGTACAGCCCGGCGATAGCATTCAGCCGTTACTCCAGGCGATTAGCGCTGCGAAGAAAAGCATAGAGATTGTGATCTTTCGCTTCGACCGGCGTGAAATCGAAAAAGCGCTGGCCGGCGCGGTGGCGCGCGGAGTACGCGTGCGGGCTCTCATAGCCTACACTAACCGCGGCGGAGAGAGGCACCTGAGAGAACTGGAGATGCGGCTGCTCGCAGCGGGAGTTACCGTTGCCCGTACCGATGACGACCTGGTTCGCTATCACGGCAAACTGCTAATCGTGGACCGCCGCCAACTCTTTGTATTGGCTTTTAACTTCACTTACCTGGATATTGAGCATAGCCGGAGTTTCGGCGTAGTCACCACTAATCGCAGACACGTGCAGGAAGCGGTGAAACTATTTGAGGCGGATACGCAGCGGCAGCCATATACGGCGGGCAGCGCCACATTTATCGTCAGTCCCGTGAATGCCCGTAAACGCCTCTCGGCTTTTGTGAAGGGAGCGAAGAAGGAACTGCTGATTTACGACCCCGAGATCGGCGATCGCGATATCATCCGGCTTCTGGAAGAGCGGGTCTCAGCCGGCGTAATCGTAAAGATTATCGGTCGTCTGGCCGCCGATAGCGCCTGTCTCGAAGCGCGCCGTCTGAGCCGGATGCGCCTGCATACGCGCACTATCGTGCGGGATGGCCGCTACGCATTTGTCGGCAGCCAGAGTTTGCGGCCCCTCGAGCTCGACGCCCGGCGCGAGGTCGGAATCGTTTTCCGGGACCCGAACGCGGTGAGGCGCCTGGCCGGCACGTTCCACGCGGACTGGGCGTCAGCGGAGAGTAATGCCGCCACGCTGGAACCGGCGGATGAGCCTGCGAAAGAAGCCGCGCCGGCCGCATCCAAAGTCGCCAAGAGAGTCGCAAAGGCAATGGCGCGCGGATTGGGCCCGGTGACTCCGGTTGTGGAAATGACAGTGAAGGAAGTTGCCGGGGCGGAAACGGAAGTCAAACTGAATTCCGTGGAAGTGGAAAACACGGTCAAAGAGGCGGTCAAGAAAGCCGTCAAAGAAGCCGTGGAGAATCTGGTGGAAGAGGCGGTAGCAACACAGAGCGGTGACTAGGCGTTCATTGCATCGCGGCGCCCAGCGGCGACCACGATTCGGCCCCATGCCGGGTCCTTCTTGAACGGGATTCCAGGTGATTAGGTTAGAGAGGCGACCGGGCAAGACGCCGGATTTCCACACCTTTTCGGGGGCGCCAGTGCCGCGCTAGTACCCCTCGGTCTTGCGCGGCCGCGGCCGGCGCCATATAATCGGGAGCCATGAAACCACGTATACTCGCAGCTCTGTTTGGCTCTTTGCTCGTGATCGGAGGCGCAGCGGTCGCGCAGGCGCCCAAGACCAATGTCTCTGCCGGGCGCCATCCCAATCTCGCCGCCGCACAGCGCCTTAGCCTGCAAGCCTTCGAAAAGGTTAAGGCCGCGCAGACGGCCAACGAATTTGACATGGCGGGTCACGCTCAAAAAGCGAAAGATCTGCTCGATCAAGTGAACAGCGAGTTGAAACTCGCGGCGCAGACGGCGAACAAAAAAGCCAAGTAGAGTTTGGGTGCTCGGCGGGGTTGATCCGCGTCTGGCTTGTAAGCTCTAACGCGCCCGAGGACGCGGCGCATCGGGTATTAGTGTGCTCGGGTTTTCCTTAATACACTGCCATCGTCACCGTCGCGCTGGTTTGGCCCGCCACGGTAATAGTCACCGGTACCGCGTCTCTGGTGGCGATTCCCGCCGGTACATACACGTTCGCCAAATATAAACCGGGAAGACTTGCCGTCAACCCGCTGTATGCCACTGGCGCCGGCTGCCCACCGATCGTCGCCGTCGCCGGGTTCACCTTGGGCGACGCCGCCGAGGCCGTGCCCGCGGTGATAGTGGCGTCGCTCACTCCACGGCGGCGCCGTCTTCGGGCAAAGAGCGGGTGGTGCGTGGAGGCTCATTCAACACCTCCGAGAAAGACTTGCGGGTATTGGCGCGCGACAAGCTCGACGCCGCCAAGTTCGACAACCAGACCGGTTTCCGCTGCGTAGTGCCAACGCTGGGAAACAATTAGATCCCAGTCCCAGAGTGGCGCACGCGCTCGTGCGGAGCCGGCTGCAAGCCGGCTTGCAGCCAGGATTGGATGCCCCACAAAGCAGCATCGCCGCAAACGGTGCAGGAGTAGCAACTCGCGGCAGACCGATTAGGTACAGAATTACTTCTGCAGGAAAAACTGGCCCACGAACATCGCATCGATGCCCGACGAGTAGAAGCTGCGCACCGCATCGCGCGGCGTGCAGACCAACGGCTCGCCGAACAGGTTGAACGACGTGTTGTAGAGCACCGGCAAGCCGGTCGCAGCTCCGGCGGCGTGCAGCAGCTTCCAGTAGAGCGGATTCTCGTCGCGGTCCACCGTGTGTACCCGCACCAGATCGTCCGCCAGCAGAGCCGCGGCGAAGCGCTCGCGATAAGGCGGCTTTACGCGGCCCACGGTGGCGAGGAATCGCGCGTTCGGCCCCGCCTCGAAATATTCGCCGGCCAGCTCCGCCGGAACCGACGCCGCAAACTTGCGCACCTGCTCGCGGTGCTTGATAAAGATGTTGAGGTTCTCGGTGGAATATGGGTCCAGCGGCGATGCCAGAATGCTGCGGTTGCCCAGCGCGCGCGCGCCGA
>Ga0182024_10025157_pt1 | contig 10532 bp, 6 predicted proteins | sample P32metaG_FD_120480 | JGI IMG/M metagenome (GOLD analysis project Ga0182024, IMG submission 120480) | Permafrost microbial communities from Stordalen Mire, Sweden - P3-2 metaG (Illumina Assembly) | ecosystem: Environmental > Terrestrial > Soil > Wetlands > Permafrost | place: Sweden: Stordalen...
ATCGTTCGAGATCATCCGTCCCCTCGCGGTGAGCCGGACACGCTCGCCGTCGAAGACCAGCAGCCCATCTTCGGCGAGGCGCCTCACCGTTTCCAGCGCGGGTGCAAGCAAGTCTTCGCCAAATTCCGCACGCAACGCAGCCACGTCCACGCCGGCGTTGGTGCGCAGCCCCAGAAACCACGCCTCTTCGTGCTGCTGCGCGGGCCCGAATAGCGACGTTTCCATGGTCCCCGATCCGGCCAGGTATGCCTGCAAGTCGTCCGTAGTCGTGGTGCGCAATATATCCGGCGGTTTTACTTGACTTCCGGCGTCGTTCCAGAGGGCTGCTGCACGCAATGCCATCGACGAAGCGTCCAGTCCCACGCCCAGATACGGCTGTCTCTCCCAATAGCGCAAGTTGTGCCTTGATGCCAGTCCAAGACGAGAAAAATTGGAAATCTCGTATTGCCGTAGCCCCGCTGCTTCAAGCCGCTCGATGGCCCGCTCGTACATGCGCGCAATGGCGTCATCGTTCGGCACCAGCCCGGCGCGATAGCGCGCTCCGCCCTTCAAGATCTCGCGGCCCAGGCGCGAGTCCTCGTCCACTTCCAGCATGTACACACTGGCGTGAGGAACTTCCGACGCGATGAGAACTCCGAGCGACTCCTCCCAGGAAGCGAAGGTTTGCCCGGCCAGGCCAGCGATCAGATCGATGCTCAAGTTGGTGATGCCTGCCGCACGCAGCCGTTTGAGATCCGCCTCGACCACGGCACGGCTGTGCAGCCGACCGCTCGAGTGCGCCTCAGTGTCGACGAACGACTGCACGCCCAGGCTTACGCGATTCACGCCCGCAGCCACCATCGCTGCCAAGGTTGCATCCGCCAGCTGCCCCGGAGCGCACTCCATGGTGATCTCGGCATCTCCATCGAGATCGAACTCCGCGCGCAGGCTCAAGAAGAGTTGTGCCACGAGCTCCGGAGCCAGCAACGACGGCGTTCCTCCGCCTAGATACACCGTATCCACGCGTCGCGGGAGTTCAACTCCCATCCTCCCGGACCAGGTTCCCGCGCCGGCAAGGTCCACGATCACCCGTTCCACATAACGCGCGTGATCAGAGGCCGGAAATACGCCCGACGCGAAATTGCAATAGGTGCATTTCGACCGGCAAAAAGGGATGGAGACGTAGATTCCCAGCGCGTTGCCGGCGGAGCGGTTCATGAAAAGATTGTTGCACGCGACCTCTGGTGCCGAGCGCCAGGGTGTTGTCGCGTCTCATGCAATGATGAAAGGAAGGAGATCTGCTTGAAAGCCTGGCCAGTTTTGGCAATTTCCATCATTCAGGTCATTCTCTTTGCCGCGCACTGGTTGGTCTTCTCCACATGGATCGCCTTTTGGCCCGGTCTCGCTCCCGCTGCCGCGGCCGGGCTGCGCACGGCCATGCTGGTGTTGGCCTTCAGCTTCGTGGCGGCGTCGCTACTTTCGTTTCGCTATTTCAATCCTGCCGTCCGGTTCGTTTACTGGCTGGCCGCCGTCTGGCTTGGCTTTTTCAACTTCTTTTTCTGGGCGTCGCTACTTGCCTGGATGGTGTGGTTTGCGCTGCGGCTGACGCTCTCTCCGGCCCAAGCCGCTTCAGCACGGCCGCTTCTCGCGGGCGTCCTTTACGCGATCGCGGCCCTGGTTGGCTTCTACGGCCTCTTGAACGCGCGCATCGTTTGCATCCGCCGCATCGCGGTCGAGCTACCAAACCTTCCCGCGTCCTGGCGCGGGCGCCGCGCAGTGCTGCTGAGCGATCTGCACCTCGGACCCATCAATGGCGTGCAATTCTGCCGCCGTCTCGTGGCCAAGGCCCGGTCCTTCCAGCCCGACGTGGTTTTTCTTCCCGGCGATCTCTTTGACGGCACAAAAGGCAACCTCGACCTGCTGATGGCGCCGCTCAAGCAGCTTACGCCGCCGCTCGGCGTCTACTTTTCCACGGGTAACCACGAAGAGTTTACCGATCCCAAGCATTACATTGAGGCCATCACCCGCGCGGGAATCCGCGTTCTCGGCAACGAACTTGTAACCGTTGACGGCGTGCAAGTGGCGGGCGTGTACTATCACAGCGCGTCGTCGCCGCTGCGCATGAAAACCGCGCTCGACAGCATGCGTCTTAACCGCGCTCGGCCTTCGATCCTGTTGAACCACGCACCCACGCGGCTGCCGACAGTCGAGCAGGCGGGCTTCAATCTCCAGCTCTCGGGGCACACGCACGGCGGGCAGGTTCTGCCTTTCACGTGGATCACGAACAGCGTTTTCGGCCTTTTTACCAAGGGCCAGCATCATTTTGGCGCACTTCAGGTCTACACTTCGACCGGCGCCGGAACCTGGGGCCCTCCCCTGCGCGTCGGCGCGAGGCCGGAAGTGGTTTTCATCACGTTTGCATAGCAGCCACGTATCTTATTCTCAAGCCTTCAAGGGAGAAGACTGTCTTGAGCTCTGCACCCTCTTCTCCGGATCGCGCCAAAGATCCGGTCATTCGCACCAGCCTTCACGGACTCGGACTGCTCATGAATCCGCGCCTCAACAAGGGGACGGCATTCACGGAGGCGGAGCGCGATGCTTTCGCATTGCACGGCCTGTTGCCGCCGCACATTGGGACACTGGAAGATCAGAGCGAGCGCCGCAAACGCGCGCTCGACAACCATCCGACCGCATTCGACAAATACACCGATATGCGCGACCTTGAGGACAGCAATGAGACGCTGTTCTATTCGCTGATTGCCCACTACACTGAGGAACTGCTGCCGATCGTCTACACGCCGACGGTGGGCGAGGGGTGCCAGCGTTTTTCCGAGATCTGGCGCAAACCGCGCGGCCTTTTTCTCAGTTTTCCAGACAGGGACCGCATCGCGCAGATCCTTGCCAACCCACGCTACGACGATGTGCGGTGCATTGTGGTCAGCGATGGGGAACGCATTCTCGGGCTGGGCGATCAAGGCGCGGGCGGCATGGGCATTCCCATCGGCAAGATGGCGCTCTACACGGCGCTGGGCGGCATCCCGCCCGAACATTGTTTGCCCATCCTGCTGGACGTAGGCACCGACAACGAAGCGCTGCTGCATAATCCCATCTATGTCGGCTGGCAGCACAAGCGCGTGCGCGGCCAGGACTACGACGATTTTGTGGAGACCTTCGTGACCGCCGTCGAGCGCCGCTGGCCGCACATCCTTTTGCAATGGGAAGATTTTGCCGGCGCCAACGCGGCGCGGCTGCTGGAACGCTATCGCGACCGGCTGTGCACGTTCAACGATGACATTCAAGGGACCGCGGCAGTGACGACTGCAACCCTGCTTGCGGCCGTCAATGCCACGGGAATCCCGCTCCACGAGCACACCATCGCCATGTTCGGCGCCGGGTCGGCGGGGATTGGCATTGTGGATCTTCTCATCGCGGCCATGAAGGAAGAAGGGCTGAGCGAAGAGCAGGCGCGGAGACGCATTTATGCCTTCAACCGTTACGGCCTGATTGTGGAAGGCGGCAAGGGCACTCGCCCCGACCAGCAGGCGCTGGCGCGCAAGCGCGAGGACATCGCGGCATGGAAGCTCTCGCCGTCAACCTCCGACGGCGGAGATATTTCCCTGTTCGACGTGGTGCGCAACGCGGGGATCACCGTATTGGCCGGCGTGAGCGCCCAGCCGGGCGCGTTTACTGAAGAAATTGTGCGCGAGATGGCGCGGCACACTCCGCATCCGGCGATCTTTCCCCTGTCGAACCCCACGTCGCAATCAGAAGCCGCACCCGCCGATCTGCTGCGCTGGACCGATGGCCGCGCGCTGGTCGGCACCGGCAGCCCCGTCGCTCCGGTCGAGGTCAATGGCAAATCCATCCGCATCGCCCAGGTCAACAATTCCTATATCTTTCCCGGCCTTGCCCTCGGCATTCTCGTCTCACGCGCAAAACGCGTGAGCGACGGCATGATTATGGCCGCGGCCAAAGCGTTAGCCAGACTGTCGCCGGCACGCACCGACAAGAGCGCACCGCTGCTGCCGCCCATCTCCGAAGCACGCAAAACCAGCCTCGCGGTAGCCGAAGCAGTGGGCATGCAGGCGATCGCCGACGGAGTGGCCGAAGCTGTTAACGACGCGAGTCTCGCGGACGAACTGCGCGCGTATGTGTGGGAGCCCGTTTATCAACCATACGAGCGAGTGCTATAAACAAGAAATGGACGCACCGCACCCTCGCGACTCGCGAACGAGTGGACCGGCGATTAGCCTGCAAAGGCAAGGTCTACCCGCTCTTCGAAAGCTGTGGCAAGAAGCCGTGGCCGACGATTCCGAAGGGCTTGATCCGGACGCCGTCTTCGAGCAGCTGAAAAGCAAATACGACAGCCTCGCTAAAGCGGCGGAAAGATAAGGGAGGGGCGCCGAATTCTGAAGAGTCTACGAACGCTAGGTAGCGCTCGGACCTAACTAATCGATAAAACTGACTTGACCTGTATATCCTGGCAGGTCGTCCCGAAATCTCCTTGCGAACCTCCTCGGAAAGAAAACGCGGGAGACATCATCCAAATGAAAATGCACATTGTTGGCTACCCGCCATTCTCTTTCCATGTAGAAATTGGAATCATCATGGATGTCCCGCCTTGCGTCAAAACATTTGACGAAAGAAAAGACATAATTCACCAAAAAATCCGCGCATATCCTGAGCGTGGTAGTGGCTTGGGTATTGTTTTTAAGGGCGAGTTCTGCAGATGCAACTTGTGAGTCAGTTAAACCCATCAGCACGCTAAGTCGCTCTCTGCAATCCGAAGCCGTGAGGCCGCCCCTAAAGTATCGTTTGTCTTCCGTGCAGCAAAGACAGTCGAGTGACGCAAGTAGGTCAAGCAGTCCCCGCACTGATGTGTCGAAATACAGCGCCCTGTCGGCGCTTCTTTTTGCTGCAGCCGCTTTTAGACGGTCAAGAAACTCGGGCGGGTTAATCAAGTTCGCTGCTGGCACTGGGCCTTCGTTTGCGATATAGAAAACAGAGCACGCGCCAGCATCTATCAGGAATTCTTTCCTAAAGGCCAAGCCAAATTTACTGTACTTTTCGACATGTATCGCAAGGTCAGCTTCTGGTATGTCGCAAAAACAGACCACTTGATTTCTTATTGCCTCATCTTTGCTGATCGGCTTTGAAAGATCTAAGCTGACGCCTCTTGGAATGCTTGGGTCGTGATGAGGCCCATGAGTTAGCCAACCCGATTTCAGTACTTTGTTAACGAGCATATCGTATTGTTCTTCTTCCGGCTTACCCCGCCCTACGAAGTGACTCAATTCGTCCGAGACATAGCGTTGGGCTGCTTTCATTTCCCCCTCCCATCCTCAGTTCGCCGTGTCGTTCTCTTACCTTTGTGCTCTGGAGGCCGCGACTCTCAGTCGGTCTCTCGCGGAGAAGGATATCATTCTCGTTCCGTCGGTACTTCCTCGAGCAATCGCTTCCACGTCTTCTGGTTCTTGCGGAAGCTCTTCTTCAAATCCTCGAGGATGCGCTCGAAGTCGGCGTTGGTGCGCAAATTATTCCACGCGGGATTTTTCTGGAACCAGGAATAGTTTTCGTTGCCGAGATAGATGGCGCGGCGCAGCCAATGCAGCGCTTCGCTGGAGTCGCCCTCCACGGCAAAGTAGGTTGCCAGCCGATAGGCCATCTCGCTATCGGCCTCGGCCGCGGCCAGGGTGTCGTCCTTGAGCAGCGGTGTGGCGCGGCCCCTCTCGCCGGCCTGCACATAGCAGATGGCCAGCGTGGGCACGGCGATGCGCAGCGAAGGATCATCGGCGATCACGCTCTCCAGAATCTCGATGGCGGCATTCAAATTGCCGAGCCGCATTTGTTGATAGCCAGCGGAAGTGCGCAGTAGTGGGTGGCGCGGCTCCAGGGCCAGGCCTTTTTCCAACTCGTCGCCGGCCAGTTCGATCTGGTTCTGGTAGTGATACACGCGGGCGCGATGGTTGTAGAGAATCGCAGCATTCGCCGGGTTCAGCTTGAGCGCGCGGACAAACTCATCGAGCGCTTCGTCGTACATGCCGTCACCGCGCAGCGCAATGCCGGCCACCATGTGCACGTTCCAGTCGTTGGCCGCGCTGGCCAGCAGGCCCGCGATGCCGTGCCGTGCCGACTCCTTTTCGCCGCGCGAGAGCAGCATGTAAATGCGATAGAGATTGGCCTCGGTCGACGCCGGATCCAGCTTCAGCGCCTCGTCGAATGCACGCCGCGCGCGCATCACGTGAATCTGCCCGCCAAAACCATGGCGCGCGTACTGCAGCTGGGCGATGCCCAGCCCAGTCCATCCCGCGGCAAACCCGGGGTCGGTCGCGGTGACACTGGAAAACAGGGCATGCGCGCGGTCCAGGTCGGCGCGCGCACCGGTGCGCACCATGAACGAGCTCAGCAGCGCCCGCGCCTGCAAATATTTTTCGCTTACCGGTCCGGGCAGCGAGCCGTCGCGCGGATTGCCGCGCGCCGCGCCGGTTCCCGGGCCGCCCTGCACCGCTTTAATGCCCTCCGCGGCGCCCATGCCCTGCAGCGTGGCGAAGACCTCGTTTGAAATCTCCGTCTGCACCGCGATCAAATCCAGCGAAGAAACGCGAATCGACCCCCCCGAGCGCACACTCTGCGACGCCACGTCGAGCAGTTGCCAGCTCAGGTCGAATCCGTTTTCCGAGCGCACAAAGCTTCCAGCGAGCACGAACTTGACCAGCAGCTTTTGTCCCACGGCCAGCGGATCGAGTTGCGCGATGGGCAGCTGCATGAGGGCACTCGAAGGCCGCACCACGAGCGTGGGAATGCGCGCCAGGCGCGCCGCAATGGCATCTGCCAGCGCGTAACCGTAGAGTGGAGCTGCTTCCGCAGTGCCAACGTTGGCAAAGGGCAGCACGACCAGCGAATTCTGCGCCGCGCGCTCGCCCGCCGACTCGCGAAAGCGCTCCGCGAGCATGGAAAGCAATCCCGTGGTGCGCTTCTCTGCCTCCGCGGCCGTGGCCGGCAAATTGGCGGCCGCATCGCCGGGAATGGTGCCGGTCTCGATGCGCAGCGCCTTCATGATGGTCTTGAGCCCTTCGCGCACCTCCGCGGCAGATGCCGTGCGCGCTCCAGGATTTTTTTCCAGGCAAGCCATGATCACGCTCTTAAGCTCCGCCGAAATTCCGGGGACGATCTCGCTCAAATCCGCCGGATCCAGGAACTGGGTGGCACGCATGGCCTGGAAATCCTCGGCATCGGGGCGCGCGAAGGGATGCCTGCCGCTGGCCAACTCGTAGAGAATGACACCCAGCGCCCACACGTCGGACTGCACGCTGGAGTGCCCGGTGACAAATTGCTCCGGCGCCATGTAACGAATAGTCCCGCCGCGCGCGGTGTAGGTGGCGGCCATGGAGGCATCCTTGGCCAGCGCGGGTCGCGACGGATCGAAGCGCGCGTCTTCAGGTGGAAGGCGTCGCGCCAGCCCGAAGTCGAGAATCTTCACCAGGCCGCCATCGGTCAGCATCACGTTCTGCGGCTTGAGGTCGCGGTGAAAGATGCCCAGCGCATGCGCGGCCTGCAGCCCATCTGCAATCTGGATTCCTACTGAAAGAATCAGTTGCACGCTCGCCGGCCCGCGCTCGATGAGCATGTCCAGCGGCTGGCCCGGCACATACTGCATGGCGATGTAGGCTTCGTCGCCGCTCTCGCCCACTTCGTAGATGCCGCACACATTCGGGTGCTCGATAGCCGACGCGAGACGCGCCTCGCGCAGGACGGTCGTCCGCATCTGTTCGGCCGACAGCGTGCCGGTGTGCAGCATTTTCAGCACCACGGGCCGCTGCAGCAGCGTGTCGTTGGCCTCGTAGACCACGCCGCTGCCGCCGGCGCCCAGCCGCCGAAGAATCTCGTAATGTGCAATGGTTTTTCGCTTCATTGCTCATCTCAAGTCTACCGGCCATCGCGTAAAGACGGTCTTAAAGCTCTACGAATGCTTTGTGTCCTGGTGCGCGTTCCGGCGTGCATGGCAACGGTTGAGACTTGACCGGGCGGGACGTGAAGGCTGCTTTCCACGCGCAATGTTAACGAGGGAGGCGCAGTTCCGGCTTCTCTGGTGTGACCGCGTGGTCCTTCTCCATTCGCGCCTGCCCGCGACGGCCGAAAGCGAGCATTACGATTCCGAAAACCAGCAGCGCCAATCCCCACCACAGGTTGGCATCGATCCCCAGACTCTTTGCATACACGTCCACCCGGTTGCGCGTAGAGAGGCCAAACGCGGAGAGAATGGCCCCTGTCAGCGTGAAGAACATGCCGACAGTAATGCGCGCGTCGACATGGACGGCGGGAGTAACGGCTGGTTTGATGGTGGGATGAATGACCGGTTTGATGGTGGGGCTGACGGCCGATTTCGTCTTCCGATCTGTTGTCGCCTTCTTCGCCATGATTCCCTTTCAACTCAGTACGAAAAATGGGTGCCCCACATCTCGATTTTGAGATGTGGGAAAGCACAATTCCCGACCTGCCTCCTCAAATCAGCACGAACATCCCGTGCCCCATCCTTTCGCGTATTTTGCGAAAGGGTGGGAAACCCCGATTCCCGGTTCTCACAGAAACATCAAATTCACCGCAATGGCCGCCAGCAGAATCACCGCAGCGGCGATAGTCTCCGGCCGCTTCCACCACGCGGTCTTTGTCGCATCCGACGCGCGCACCAGTCCGGCCAGTTCGGCCGGCTCGCGCGGCTTGGTGCACAGGCTCACTCCTACGGTCACCAGCAGGCTCACGACGAACGCAAAAGCCGCGGTTCCCAACCCCAGGGCCATGTCGCTGGCGGGGTGATGCAGCACCGCAATCCATCCGCCGTGAATGCCCCGTTGCTCGCCAGGGGGCAGCGCGATGCCGTGGTGCAGGAGCGCCGCGTCCATGCCTGCAATCAGTCCAGCAAACGCGCCGTGCCCCGTGGCGCGCTTGCACAGTGCGCCCAGCAGCAGAGTGGCGAACAGCGGCGCATTCACCACTGCGAAGACAAGAACCACGGCATCAAGCAGGTCGTTCGAACGCATCGCCGCATACGCCGCCGCGAAGGCCAGTACCATGCCGCCTAAAGCCGCCCAGCGGCCAGCCTTCAGAACCTGATTGTCGCTCGCGTCTTTTTTGAGAAATGCCTGGTAGATATCGCAGGCGAAGACGGTGTTCGACGCCGTCAGGCTGGCCGCGACGCCGCTCATCAGGCAGGCCAGCAGCGCCGCAAGGCCCAGGCCCAGCAGACCCGAGGGCAACGACTGCAGCAGCATATTGGGCAAGGCCATCGCATAGTCCAGCACCGGCTGGCCGTTCGCGCCCTTCACCGGTTGGCCGGTGGCGTCCGCTTTAGCGGGAACCATTCCCTGGCCCGCTTCCACGGCTGGTGGAACGACAGCGATCTCGTGATAAATGGCGCCGTTTTCATTGTGGATCGTGATGGTGGTGCGGGGCGTAGGCAGTCCCAGAGCGAGCAAACCCGGCAGGATGAGGAGCAGAGGGACAAAAATGCGCAGGGCCGCGGCAACCAGCGGAGCTCTCCGCGCCGCAGCTGCATTTTTGGCCGCCATGGCCGTTTGCAATAACCGGAAATCCGTACACCATGTGCTGCCGCCCAGCACGATGCCTACGCCGAGGACCAATCCTACTGTGCCAATGGAATGCGTGCCGGTGTGCGCCGCGCCGTGCAAATAATCCGCGGCTTTCAGGCCTGTCCATCCACCGGCCCGCTTCAATCCCAGCAGCACCACGGGCAAAAGGCCGGCCACGAGCACGCAAAACTGCAGCAACTGGTTGTACATGGTTGCTGCCAGGCCGCCCGGCAGCACATACGCGAGCACCAGCACAGCGGGCAGCGCCATCGAGAGCAGCAGAGCGCCAGCGTGCGGCAGATTCAACCTTCCGGCCACGGCGTCGAAGACGTGCAGCGCCGCGATGACGCGCGCCATGGCGTACAGCGAAACTCCTGCGCTGAACAACGCCATCGCCGTGAACAAAACGGCATTCAGCGCCCGCGTTTTCTGGTCGAAGCGCAGCCCCAAATACTCGGGAATCGAGCGCACAGGCGCGCCCGGCGCCGATGCCGCTCCATAGAACACCGGCACGAGGACCAGGGCCGCGAAGAGCATGGCAGGAATGGAACCCAGCGCGAACAAGCCCACGCTGGCGAGACCGTATTTGGCTCCGGCAGCGCCCATGCCGAGTACCTCCAGCGAGCCCATGCCGGCGCTGAGGAAAGCCGGTCCGCACAGCCAGCCCGGCAATTTGCGCCCAGCCTGCAGATACTCCCGGCTGCCCGTCATGGCCGGGGCGAGCGACAGACCCGCCGACAGCACAAAGAAGCAGTAAATCAACAGGATCAGCCAGTCAGCCGAGGCAAGAATAGGCACACGAAGCTCCTTCCTTCCTGATGTTACAGAACCGGCTGGCGCGATTCTAAAGCAGCTAAATCCATCGCCCCCGTGCCCCATCCTTTTCGCGTTCTTTGCGAAAAGGGTGAGAACGCAAAAGTGTCGATGCACCAACGCTGAATCCGGGCGTGGCCACGCCAACGCGCA
>Ga0182024_10025158_pt1 | contig 10532 bp, 10 predicted proteins | sample P32metaG_FD_120480 | JGI IMG/M metagenome (GOLD analysis project Ga0182024, IMG submission 120480) | Permafrost microbial communities from Stordalen Mire, Sweden - P3-2 metaG (Illumina Assembly) | ecosystem: Environmental > Terrestrial > Soil > Wetlands > Permafrost | place: Sweden: Stordalen...
CAGTCCATCTCGTTCTAAGATATATATACGATACAATCGTTTGGTCGAACCAATAACTAGCACTTATATGAGCTATTTGCCGCGCTGAGGGCTGAAGGCGGGATGAAAGTTTTGTCAATCGGCTCAGCCGCTTCGTACACCGCTGCGATGCGCGCTGCGTAGGCGGCGCTGCTCCGGGACACGCACGACATGAATGAAGATCCACGCGAGACTCTGGCAGCCAGCCCGATGACGCGAGCGCAGATGCGCGTGGTGGCGATCACGATCGGCTTGTGCGCGCTCGACGGCTTCGATGTGCTTGCGATCAGCTTTGCCTCGCCGGGGATTGCGCATGAGTGGCGCATCAACCGTGCCGCGCTCGGCGTGGTGCTGTCGATGGAGCTGCTCGGCATGGGGATCGGATCGATTCTGCTCGGCGGCCTCGCCGATCGCATCGGCCGGCGCTTTACGGTGCTCGGCTGCCTTCTGGTCATGACTCTGGGCATGGCGATGGCGACCACGGCCCACAGCGTGTTCGATCTGTCGCTGTGGCGGGTGATCACCGGGCTGGGCATCGGCGGCATGCTGGCGTCACTCAATGCAATCGCATCGGAGTTTGCCAACGCCCGCCGGCGCGACCTGTGCGTTTCGCTGATGGCGATCGGCTATCCGCTGGGCGCGATCGTCGGTGGCTCGATCGCTGCGCTGCTGCTGGCCCGCAGCGAATGGCGCTCGGTGTTCGCGTTTGGCGCCGTGGTGTCCGCGCTGCTGCTACCACTGGTGCTGTGGTGGGTGCCGGAATCGGTGGTGTGGCTGTGCCAGCGGCAGCCGGCGCGGGCGCTGCAGCGGGTGAATCACAGCCTCAAACGTCTGGGCTATGCCGGTATTCTGTCGCTGCCTGTCCTGGTCGAGCGGCCGGCGCGCATCGGGCGCGGCGGCATCTTCCGGCCGGAGCTGATCCTGACGACGCTGCTGGTCACGCTCGCCTACGCGCTGCACGTGACCACGTTTTATTTCATCGTGAAGTGGATCCCGAAGATCGTGGTCGACATGGGCTTCACCGCGTCCACGGCGGCCGGCGTGCTGGTGTGGGCCAACGTCGGCGGCGCGACCGGCGGTGCAGTGCTGGGTGTGCTGACCCACCGCATCGGCCTGAAGGCGCTGACCGTCACGTGGTTGCTGGCATCGACCGCGATGGTGACGCTGTTCGGCCATGCGCACGCCGATCTTGCGCAACTGTCGCTGGTGTGTGCGCTGGCCGGATTCTGCACCAACGGCGGCATCGTCGGCCTGTATGCGATCCTCGCGCGTGTCTACCCGACCGACGCACGCGCCGCCGGCACCGGCTTTGCGATCGGCATCGGACGCAGTGGCGCCGTGCTGGCGCCGATTACCGCCGGCTATCTGTTCCAGGCCGAGTGGGGTCTGCAGGCCGTGGCGCTCACGATGGGGGCGGGTTCGCTGCTGGCGGCGCTGGCGGTGGCGCTGCTGCGCGTCCCGGCGCGCCAGCTCGCGGCGGTTAAGTGATCGTGACGCTCGAGGTGGCCGGCGGGGTCGCGGTCATCTCGGTCAATAACCCGCCGGTCAACACCATCAACGCGGCGACGCGCCAGCAGCTGTTCGAAGCGCTGGCCGAGCTGCGCGGGCGGTCGGACGTGCGCGCGGTGGTGCTGATGTGCGCAGGCAGCACGTTCTTTTCGGGCGCCGATATCGGCGAATTCTCAGGTCCGCCGCAGGAACCGGGGTACCGCCGGCTGTTTGCGCAACTGGAAGCCCTGGACGTTCCGGTCATCGCGGGCATGCACGGCACGGTACTGGGCGGCGGCCTTGAGATTGCGCTTGCCTGTCATTACCGGGTGGCGCTGCCCGGCACGCGCTTCGGCCTGCCGGAAGTCACGCTTGGCATCATCCCGGGGGCCGGCGGCACGCAGCGTTTGCCGCGGCTCATCGGGGTCGAACGCGCGCTGGATTTGATTCTCGATGCACGGCCGGTGGATGTCGCCCGCGCACTTGAACTGGGCTTCCTCGATGCGCAGATCGACGTCGAGGTGCGCGCCGGTGCGATAGCCTATGCCCACTTGCTGCCGACGGGCGGCCGTGGACCGCGGCGCACATCGGAGCGATTGGTGGATCCGGCCAGCGCGACGCCGGCGATGCGCGAGCGGCTGACGGCGCAGGCACGCCGTCAGTACCCGAACCGCACCGCGGCCCTGAGCGCGATCGAGGCGGTATTCGCGGCCGCGCGCCTGCCGTTCGAGCAGGGACTCGACTTCGAGGCCGAACTGGTCGATCGCGCCAAGGCGACGCTCGAATCGAAGGCGCTGGTGCATGTGTTCTTTGCCGAGCGCGAAACGCGCAAGGTCCCGGATCTGGCGCCCGAAATCCGCGGCCAGCCGGTGGCGAAAGCTGCCGTGATCGGCGCCGGCACCATGGGGGCTGGCATCGCGATCTGCTTCGCCAATGCCGGCCTGCCGGTGACGTTGATCGACAGCAGTGGCGAAGCGCTGGAGCGCGGGCGCGTTGCGATTTCCAACATCTACGACTCGATGCTTAAACGCGGCCGGATCGGTGCTGCGGACAAGGGACTGCGCATGGGGCTGATCCAGGGCGCGCTCGACTATGCCAGCGTCGCCGACGCCGACGTGATCATCGAGGCGGTGTTCGAGGACCTTGCCCTCAAGCGCAGGATATTTGCCAAGCTCGGCGCGATTGCAAAACCAGGCGCCCTGCTGGCCACCAATACCTCGACGCTCGACATCGCCGCGATCGCCGAGGCCAGCGGTCGGCCGCAGGATGTGATCGGGTTGCATTTCTTTTCACCAGCCAATGTCATGCCGCTGCTGGAAGTCATCCGTAGCGGCCAGACCTCGCCGCAGGCGATCCGCACCGCGCTCGACCTGGCGCGGCCATTGAAGAAGACGCCGGTGCTCGCGCGCGTGTGCTACGGTTTCATCGGCAATCGGATGATGGAAGGTTATGCGCGCGAGGCGCAACGCATGCTGCTCGAGGGAGCCACCCCGCGGCAGGTGGACTGTGCCCTGGAGGACTGGGGCATGGCGATGGGCATCCTTGGGGTGTTCGATATGGCCGGCATCGATGTCAGTGTCAACGTCCACCGGGCGAATGCCGACAGATATCCGCCCGATCCGAGCTACTACCAGGCCGACCTGGCCCTGTACGCGGCCGGCCGGCTCGGGCAGAAGAGCGGCCAGGGCTACTATCGCTACACGCCGCCGGATCGCACCCGCTACGATGATCCGCAGGCACTGCAGCTGCTGCAGGAAACGGCCGTGCGACTGGACATCCGGCAACGATCGCACAGCGATGCGCAGATCGTCGAGCGCTGCCTGCTGCCGATCATCAATGAAGGCATCCGTATCCTGGAGGAAGGCGTCGCGCTGCGGGCCAGCGATGTCGACGTCGTGTGGACCGCGGGCTACGGTTTTCCGCGCTACCGCGGCGGCCCACTGTTCTACGCCGACACGATAGGACTTGCGGCGGTGCTCGATGGCGTCCTGAAGTACCGCGAGCTCTGCGGGCCGATGCACTGGCAGCCGGCGCCATTGCTGGCGCGCCTGGTTCGCGAGCGGCGTACGCTTGCCGAATGGGACAGGAAACGAGACTGAAACGCAGGAGCGCCCACGCATGAACCTTCAGGACCTGATCGCCATCGATGTGCACACGCATGCCGAGGTTTCCTGCCGGCAACCGGTGGATGAGGTCTGGAAGCAGTACGAGGACGCCGCCTCGAAGTACTTCAAGGCCGGCAAGCGTCCGACGATTGCCGAGACCATCGCCTACTACCGCGAGCGCAAGATCGGCCTGGTGATGTTCACTGTCGATACCGAATATGAGATGGGCGTGCAGCGGATTGCGAACGAGGAGGTCAGCGATGCCGCGCGCGACAACGCCGACATCATGATCGCGTTCGCGAGCATCGATCCGCACAAGGGCAAGCTGGGAGTGCGCGAGGCGCGCCGCCTGCTGCGTGACCACGGCATCAGGGGCTTCAAGTTCCACCCGACCACCCAGGGGTTCTTCCCGAACGACCGGCTGGCCTATCCGCTGTACGAGGTGATCGCCGAGCACAAGCTGCCTGCGATCTTTCACAGCGGTCATTCCGGCATCGGTACCGGCATGCCGGGCGGCGGCGGACTGCGGCTCAAGTACTCGAATCCGATCCACCTGGACGATGTCGCGGCGGACTTCCCGGACATGACCATCATCATTGCGCATCCGTCCTGGCCGTGGCAGGACGAGGCCCTGTCGGTGTGCCTGCACAAGCCGAACGTCTACATCGACCTGTCGGGCTGGTCGCCGAAATACTTTCCGCCACAGCTGGTGCAGTACGCCAATGGCAAGTTGAAGCACAAAATGCTGTTTGGCTCGGACTTCCCGCTGATCACGCCTGATCGCTGGATCAAGGACTTCAGGGAGGCGGCGTTCAAGCCCGAAGTGCATGAGCTGATTCTGAAGAACAACGCGATCGCGGCGCTCAGGCTGGGTTGATCGGCAATCAGGGAGCGTGCGGCCATGGCCTGCGCACGCTCCCTGATGCCGGCTTCCGCGCCGCGGCGCGCGGGTCAACCGCCGAACAGCGAGTTCATCACGAGCGAGGTCGGGTCGCAGGCATGATTGAGGCAGCGCAATCCGAAACCCGCCTCCAGTGTCCGAAGCAGCGAGAAATGATCGTACGGCTGATCGCTCTGGATGCCATTGGTCGCATAGTTGGTTTCGACCAGAAATACGACCCGATTGGCTGCATTCGAATAGTCGTTCTCGTCCCACACCAGCACGATGGCATTGCGTCCGCGCCGCCAGGCCGGCGAAGCCTTGATGCCGTTCACCAGTTTGGCAACCTCCGCATCCCCTTGCGACATCAGCAGGGCGCTCTCGGCCGCGGTGGCGGTACTGCAGATGGGGGTTCCGCCGGAAACGAAGCCATGCATGTCATGGCATTGGTTGGGGACGATGAACGCGAGGTTCGGAAACTCCTCCGACGACTGCAGGTCAGACCACAGCCCGTCGGGACCGTCGAAATCCACCACCTGAGCGAGGCTGAGGTCGCGCTCCAGTCCCGATTCCACGCTCCGGAAATAAACGAACGGATTGTGCTTCACCGCATATAGCTTCTGGATCGGGCCGGGCCCGAACACCGACGCCGGGCTCAGGCTGGAGAAAGCTCCATCCGAGTAATTGACGCCGAACACGCCCGGTTCGACCGTCGGCAGACTCTCCTGATAGCTCTTCCACCGCATGTGTTTCCCGACCAGCTGATCGGCGATCGATTCCGGCGTGAAAGGCGCCGCGGGGTAATTGCGCAGCGCGCAGTTATTCGGTACCGGCGTGCCGGTGATACTGACCTGACCGTTGCAGTCCGCGGAAGTCGTGGCCGTGGCCACCACTGCATTGTCGAGGCCAGCCAGTGCGATCGGCGTCAGCGCGTTCAGGCAGCCGGTGCTGCCGGGTGAGTTGTCGGTGCAGCCAGCACCGATCCAATTCGGCCAGTAGTCGTTGCTGAGACCGAAATTCGAACCGCCGATGATTTCGAGGTAATTCGGCGCGCTCGGATGCCCGACCGCAAAATAATTGGCCGCCTGATTGGCCACGGCAGCGTAACTGTTGATGAATGGCGCATTCGGGTTGCCCAGGATGTCGGTATTGGTCTGGTTTTCCATCATGATGAGGAAAACGTGGTCGAGATTGCCGAACGTGTCTTTCGGGCGATCCCGCTCGACCGCCTGCGCGCCACCCACCGCCATCGCCATCGCTGCCGCGACTGCGATTACTGTTCGTTTCATAGCTGATATCCCCTGGTTCTGATTTGCTGGAGGCAGGTTTTTTACCAGCCCCTGATGACCCGGAGGTTACGGTGAGATTGCCTTATCATTTCATTGCCGCCACGCGGCGGCGGGACGGCGCCCCGATTCCGCTACCCTGGGGCGGCGCCGGGTTCCTCGGTGTCGACGTCGCCTTGAGCCGCCGCGTTGTAGCGCGCGCCGCTGACAGTCGCTGGGTTGATCAGAGCTTCGATGCGCGCTAGCAGCTCATCGTCGAGGTGCACCCGCGCGCCACCCAGGTTCTCCTCCAAATGAACCATTGAGGTAGTTCCGGGGATCGGGATCAGGTGCGGCGCCTTGTGCAGCAGCCAGGCGAGCGCGAGCTGCGCCGGCGTGCACCCGGCCTCGCGCGCCAGCGCGCGGTACGGGGCGAGCAGCCGCAGGTTGAGCGAGAAGTGCGGCGGCATGAATCGCGGCATGTCGCGCCGCAGGTCCCTGGCTGTGAAGGACGCCGGATCGGTGACGCCACCGGCGAGAAAACCGCGGCCCAACGGACAGAACGCGACCAGCGCAATGCCGAGGCGACGGCACTCGTCGAGCAGCGCCAGCTCGGGATTACGCGTCCACAGCGAGTACTCGCTCTGCACGGCGGCGATCGGGTGGATTGCGTGCGCGCGGCGCAGCGTCGCGGCCGACACCTCGGACAGGCCGATCGCCCGAATGTGGCCGGCGGCCAGCAATTCGGCCAACGCGCCGACGCTGTCCTCGATCGGTACGCGCCGGTCCCAGCGGTGCAGGTAGTACAGGTCGATGACCTCGGTGCGCAATCGCGCCAGCGATTCAAGACAGGTGCGCCGCAGTGCTTCCGGCCGTCCGTCCAGCACCCGCTGGCCGTCGATGCCGGTGAGGCCGCACTTGCTCGCCAGAAAGATATGCCGGCGGTAGGGCGCCAGCACCTCGCCGATCAGGGTCTCGTTACTGCCGAAGCCATACAGCGCCGCAGTGTCGAAGTGCCTGACATCGAGCTCGATCGCGCGGCGCAGCAGCGCGGCCGCCTGTGCCTGGGGCGGGGCGGTGGCATAAGCATGGCTCAGGTTCATGCAGCCGAGGCCGAGCGGGCCGACCGGCGCACCGGCGATGGTCCGATCAGTGCGCGCCATGCAGTTGCAGCTCGAGCTCGCGCAGCGTCCGATAGCACGGCAACAGCTGCGCGACACTCGCGTTCGGCTCGCGCCGTTCGCGGATGGATGCGACAAACTCGCGGTCCTGCAGTTCGATGCCGTTGAGCGACACATCGACCTTCGAGACATCGATCTTCTGGTCGTTACCGTCCAGCAGCTCGTCATAGCGCGCGATATAGGTGCCATGGTCGCAGATGTAGCGAAACGACGTGCCCAGCGGCCCGTCGTTGTTGAATGACAGCGACAGCGTACAGATCGCACCGGAGGCCGCCTTCAACTGGATCGACATGTCCATCGCGATTCCCAGCTGCGGATGGTGCGGGCCCTCGATCGCGTGCGCGAGCGTAATGGCGGCCCGCGCCTGCCAGCCGAACAGGTCCACCGTATGCGCCGCATGATGCCAAAGCAGGTGATCGGTCCAGGAGCGTGGCTGGCCGAGCGCGTTCAGATTGCTGCGCCGAAGAAAAAATGTCTGCACGTCCATCTGCAGCACGCGAAGCTCGCCGTCGACGATGCGCCGGTGCAGCCATTGGTGCGACGGATTGAACCGGCGGGTGTGGCCCACCATGCAGGTAAGGCCGGTGCGCTGCTGGATCTCAGCCACCGCTTCGGCATCGGTCCAATTGTCGGCCAGCGGGATCTCGACCTGCACGTGCTTGCCGGCCTGCATGCACTGGATCGCCTGGGATGCGTGCATCGCGCTCGGCGTGCACAGGATCGCGGCGCTCACCCCTGGCTGCGCCAGGGCTTCCCCGAGCTCGGTCGTGACATGGCCGACGGCGTACTTTTGCGCGACGGCGCGCGTCTTGTCGATCTCGCGCCCCACCAGCGATACCACCTCGATACCGCCGATCTGGCGCAGCGCATCCAGGTGTTTCTGGCCGAAGGCACCGGCGCCGGCAAGCACGATTTTCATCGTGCGTGCTCTATGGCTGGGCTTCGGGTGTACGCCCGCCGCCCAGCATCATGGCTGCGTACTGCTCCTGGCTCATGCCGGTCATCAGTGCGGCCGCGTACTGGAAGCTCTTGCCGTCGGTAGCGAAGATCTTGGCGAGGAAGTAGATGTTGCCGCCCAGGGCGATCATGCGATTGTAATCGCGAGCGATGACCGCCTGTTTCTGCTCCTCGCTCATCGGCCACTGGTCGAGGTAAGCGCGCTGGTCGGCCTTGAAGCGCTCGCGGTTGTCGCGCTTCATCAGCGACATGCAGAACATGTTCAGGTGATAGCCGATGCGCGCCTGGTCGGCGTCGAATACGGTCGTGCCCGGGATATCCTTATAGGACTTGTCCAACGACATCGGCGCCGCCTCCTATGCGTTCCAGTACAGGCGCATCGGGTTATCGACCAGCAGCTTGCGTTGCAGCGGCGCGCTGGTGGCGATGCGCGGGATGAAGTCCACCAGTTTGCCGTCGTCGGGCACGTGCGTCTTGAGGTTCGGGTGCGGCCAGTCTGTGCCCCAGAGCACGCGATCGGGAAAGCTCTCCACCACCCGACGCGAAAACGGCACCACGTCGTGGTAGTCCGGGGGACCGGACCTGGACAGGCGCTCGGTGCCGCTGACCTTGGACCAGATGTGCGGATGTTGCCTCATCAGCCGCAGAAAGCGCTCGAATTCCGGCCCGTCGACCGGCTTAGCGACGTCCGGGCGGCCCATGTGATCGACCACCACCACGGTCGGCAGGGCGGCGATGAAGTCTTGCAGTTGCGGCAGATCCGCGGCCTCGAAGTAGATCACGATATGCCAGCCGAGCGGTGCGATGCGCGCGGCAATGGCCGCGAGCGTCTCGCGCGGCACGCTGTCGGCCAGGCGCTTCACAAAATTGAAGCGCACGCCGCGCACGCCGCCGGCATGCAGCGCCGCCAGGTCGGCGGCGCCGACATCGGCACGCACGCTCGCCACGCCGCGCGCACGGCCGTTCGAGCGCTCGATGGCATCCAGCAACGCGCGATTGTCGGTCCCGTGACAGGTCGCCTGGACGATGACGTTACGCTCGAAGCCGAGGAAGTCGCGCAGTTCGAACAGCTTCGCGGCCGGTGCGTCGCAGGGTGTGTATTTGCGCTCCGGCGCGTATGGAAACGTATCGCCCGGTCCGAACACGTGGCAATGAGCGTCCACCGCGCCGGGCGGCGGCCGGAACGTCGGCTTGGACGGGTTGGGGTGAAATACCAGCCAATCCTTGTCCATCTGAAAGCCGCTCAGATCAGCGCCACTGCGCCCTTATGGGCCGCGCCGGACATCGCGCTCGGCGCTGTCGAGACCGCCGCGCAGCACGTAAGCATCGAAGCCGCGCTCCACCAGGATGTAGGCGGCGGCCGAGCTGCGCCGGCCGGTGTCGCAATAGACAATGTATTTGGCGGTACGATCGAGTGTCGACACCTTCAGGCGGATGAAATAAAGCGGGATGTTGAGCGAACCCTCGATCGCCAGATTCTGGTGCTCGGACGGCAGGCGCACGTCGAGCCAGCGGCCGCCCTGCGCGATCATCGCCTTCGCCTCGGCGTACGAGATCCACTTGACCAGCGGCTCGTTCATCAGGTCGCGGAAGTCCTGCTTGTTCAGCCGCATCAGCACGCCGTCAGTCAGCATGCTCACGGTGGCATTGCGCTTGGCTTCGGAGATCAGCGCTTCCTCGCCGAAGGTGTCGCCGATGCCGAGTTCGGCCAGCTTCAGCCCGCCACGGTTCATCGGCGTCTCCCGGGTCACCAGGCATTTGCCGCTCACGATGGCGTAGAAATAGTCGCCCTCGGCACCCTGCTGGATGACGGTCTCGCCGGCGCGGCAGTCGACGCGCTGCATGCGCATGAAAATCGCCTGGATGTTGGCCGGAGGTATGCGGTGAAAGGCCTGGGTCTGCAGCAGGGTGGTCATCCAGTCGTCACCGCCGCTGCCGGCAAACTGCGCCTGCAACTCGGCCACCTCGTAGGTGCCGGTCTGGTCCCAGGTGATCATCATGTCGAGCAGCTCGCTGTCCACCGACAGGCACTCGATCGGGTCCACTGCTCGGGCGCTGACCTTGCGAGGCAGCGCGGGCGCGATCGGGTTGCGCGCCTCGGGACTGCCGGCGCGAATCATTGCCACGGTGCTGGTGCCCTCACGCAACTCGATCAGGCCGGCGATCAGCCAGTAGGTGCGCCGGTCCTTGTCGCCCTCCTTGAACAGCACGCGGTTGGCCGGAACCTGCGTGATCGACACTTTGCGGGCCAGGGCGACCAGGTTTTCCTTCTTCATGCCCTCGAATGGCGAGAATCTTCGGAGCAGCGCCACATCGACAGCCCGTTCTTCGCTCATGAGCGCGAGGCCTCAATTCCTCTCATCGGTATTTTCAGAATTTCACACCCGGTCGATGCGATCGATGGTAGCACAGGCGTTTCCCGGGGCGGTCAGGCTGTGTCACGCAGCGCCTGCCAGCCGGTATCGGGGCGAAAGCGCGTACCGTAGCGCTTTGCAAGGGCCTCCAGCCGCGCGATGCAGGCCCCGGTGCCGCGCGCGCGCGCGTAGGCGAGCGGGCCGCCGCGAAACGGCGCGAAACCGGTACCGAAGATCACGCCGGCGTCGATCAGGTCGGCGTCTTCGACGATGCCCTCGCGCAG
>Ga0182024_10025159_pt1 | contig 10532 bp, 11 predicted proteins | sample P32metaG_FD_120480 | JGI IMG/M metagenome (GOLD analysis project Ga0182024, IMG submission 120480) | Permafrost microbial communities from Stordalen Mire, Sweden - P3-2 metaG (Illumina Assembly) | ecosystem: Environmental > Terrestrial > Soil > Wetlands > Permafrost | place: Sweden: Stordalen...
CTTGCGGTACGTCGGCGGCTTTGGCCGAATGTCATGGGTGACGCCGGAGGACTACCGGGTCGCCGAGCCAGATCCGCTCTTCGCGGCGGCTGCGGGTATCCTGAGGCACATGAATGACGATCACGCCGAAGCATCCCTCGCGTATGCGCGCGTTCTGGCCGGCATGAACGAGGCGACGGGCGCAACGATGACGGCAGTGGACCGCTACGGCTTCGATCTCGCGGTAACGACGGACAACGGACCGCGCGCCGCGAGAGTGGCATTTGACGAGCCAGTGACGACTTCTGACGGCGTTCGGCGCGCGATGGTCGAACTCGTGAAGCGCGCTCGGGCTGCGTCGGCGCCTCGTACGCCAGGAGAAAACTAGAGGAGGGGACGCCCTGCTTCTCGGCTACCTTCTCTTTCATGTCCGTATTCTCCCTCATCCCCGGGCGGACCCGGGACCTCGGCGGTTTCAACGTGCGCCGGACCCTGCCCTCGACGCGGTGTCGCCTCGTCGGGCCTTTTGTCTTCTGGGACCATATGGGCCCCGTGCAGTTCGGGCCTGGGCATGGGGTGGACGTCCGCCCGCATCCCCACATCAACCTCGCAACCGTGACGTACCTCTTCGAGGGCGAGATCGTGCACAGGGACAGTCTGGGCTCCGACCAAGTCATCCGCCCCGGCGACGTGAACTGGATGACGGCAGGTCGTGGCATCGTCCACTCGGAGCGCACCGGGGCGGAGCTGCGCAAGTCTGGTGGGCCGGTACACGGGATCCAGAGCTGGGTCGCACTTCCAACCGAGCTCGAGGAGACGGAGCCTGCGTTCGAACATGTCGCGGGCAAGCTGTTGCCCGAGGTGAGGCAGCCCGGCGTTCGCCTACGCGTCATTGCCGGCGCCGCCTTCGGGGTAACGGCAACCGTCCAGATATTGTCCCCCACTTTCTACGTCGATGCCCGGCTAGATGCGGGAGCCGAGCTCGCACTCCCCGACGACTACGCCGAGCGCGCCGCGTATGTCGTCGAGGGCGGCATCGAGTGCGACGGCCAGCTTGTCGAGGCGGGGACGATGGCCGTGGCCGAGGGAGGGGTCCGCGCAACGATGCGCGCTCTCCGGCCTTCTCGCGTCATGCTCCTGGGCGGCGCGCGGGTGGGCGAGCGCCACGTCTGGTGGAACTTCGTGTCGAGCTCCGAGGAGCGCATCGAAAAAGCGAAGCGCGAGTGGAAGGAAGGCGCCTTCCCGAAGGTGCCGGGCGACGAGTCAGAGTTCATCCCGCTTCCGCCCTGAGCCGCGCGAAAGCTGCGAAACCGCGGAGCCGCGTTTCAGTCCTCTTCGCCGTCCCCCTCGCCCTCGTCGTCAGCCCCATCCGCTGAAGTCGCCTCGCCCGCCTTGGGCGTGAAGACCACGCGCCCGTCACCGTTTGCGTTCGCCAGCTCCTGCGGAAGCGTCGCGTACTCGGGCGGGACATCGCCGATGCCCTTGCTGCGCTCGAGCGCGCCGAGCTCCTGTGCAACCCACACGTCGAACGGAACGAAGCCGCCGATCTGCGCGATCCCTCCTTCCCACGTAAACGAAAGCACGGGGTACTCGTTCCCCTCGGTCGCGGCTCCTACGTAGAGGCATGCGGGGCGCGACAGCTCGGCTCCGAACGCAACGCAGTCGTCGGCGAAAAGCTCATAGGCCTCTGCGAACGCCGGGGTCGCCTCCTCGCCGAAGGTCTCCTCGATGACCTCCTCGAGCGAGATGCTTTCAATCTCGCCTTCGTCTTCGTCGTAGCCGATCCCGATCCAGCTCCCGTCGAACGTCAGAAGTTCCCTGAGTGCCGGCGAAAGCGACTCACCGTTCGGGAGCTTCAACTTGCGTACCAGCGAAGCGGGCAACGGCTCCGGCGACGCTATCGTTCCCAGGGTGGACGCGACCGCAATCGCTTTTTTGATCAGCTTGTTGCCGCGGAGAGCCGATTCATCTTTCTTGGTCGCCATACGATGCACCCTGTCGCGACGCGGCACCTTCCGTCAAGCTCGGATCCAAATGGGTCGCTTCGACCGAGACGACGCATGGGGTCCCTCAGCGACATCGAGTCGCGCTGGCAGGAGTAGTATGGTCGCGGCCAATGATTGACCACATCACGTTGGCGGTAACGGACTACGCGAGATCGAAGGCGTTTTACGAGACGGCGCTTGCGCCGCTCGGAATCAAGCTCATCGCTGAGTACGGCATTTTCGGAGGTTTCGGCCTGCAGAGCCGACCGTTCTTCTGGATCGAGGCGAAAGCGCCCGACTTCTGGACCTCGGCGCACAAGGCAGGCGCCTCGCCCATCCATGTCGCGTTCAACGCGAAGGACCGCGCGGCGGTCGACGCATTTCATGCGGCGGGGATGGCGGCGGGCGCAAAAGACAACGGGCCGCCGGGACCGCGCGCGCTCTACCACCCGCACTACTACGGTGCGTTCGTCCTCGATCCGGACGGCAACAACATCGAAGCGGTGTGTCACTCACCGGCCTGATCCCGCGAGCCTACGGGTCTACGTGTCGTCACACTCTCGGCGAGCTTCCTCGAACCTCGGCCGCGAGTGCCATGGCAGCTTGACGCACCTCGTCTCGTCGCTCGACCGGAACGACGAGAAACGCCATCGCTTCGTCGATGCACTCCGGCGGCCACGCCCGTACGGTCACGCCGAACCAAGCGACCGCGATCGCTGCGCCCCGCACGAGTCGCGAGTCGGTGAGAATGGCGAGGCTCACGTGCGAACGCTGCCAAAACATCTTCACGTCCGCACGTTGCCGCGCGTCGATGATGGCACGCGGTGGACCTACGACGAGCTGACCTTTGAGGCGAACCGCACAAGCGTCGCGCAACCGACTCATCTCGGACCAATCTTCGGCCGAGGGAGGCATGTCGGCATGCACGATGACGAAGATGTCGCACACGACGCGGAAAGCCATCGTTGGAGAGCGCGCAAGCTGACGCCCCGGGGGCGGCGGACGACGGGGCTCCGGCTGCGAAGTCGCCTCCACGTCTTCGCTTGGGGGTCTTAGTCTGGACGGCGCTCCCACGACGACTGAACGGCTCGTTTGGCGGCGACCTTAAGGCCCCTTCGCGCAGACGAACCAGGTATAAGTCTGGAATGGGCGGCCCTTCGACCGCTCTCATCCGACGCAGCGGTGGAATCGAAAGCCATAGAGAGCATGGCCGAGTCTAACGACAAGAAGCGAATGTGGCCGGTCGCCTCCTACGAGTCCATCCCGCCGCCTTTGGGCCCCGCCACCGTCGTTCACTCGAGCGAGTACTACGTGGCGAGTCTCCATCAGCGCGAGCAACTCGTGAGGCTCACGCGCTCTCCCGTCCCTTTTTCATCGAGAGAGGCCGTCGAAGAGGCGTGCGTACCGATTCAGGAGCTTCTCGACGAGCTCGACCGGTCAAGAGTGTGCCTCCTCGTCGATTCGCGCAACGCGCCGGCCCGAAACGACCAGAAGTACGAGCATTGGTTCATGCCCCACCGAGCACGAATGGTGTCTGGATTGCGGCGGGCCGCGATCGTGATGCGCTCGGCCGTTGGAAAGCTCCACGCGGAGCGCATGTTGCGACTCGACAAAGCGGACGAGAGCGTTCGCGTTTTTACTGACGAAGCGGCCGCACTTCTGTACCTGCACGCGCTGGTCGCGACACCCGCCCGCGCGAGGTGAGTCGCTCTACGTTCACCTCATGGCCTCGGCTGAAACGTCGCGAACAGGGAGAGAACTTGAATGACATCCCAGAGATCCCTCGGCGCGGCGCTCCATGTGGGCGTCCTCTTGGCGAGCGGGTGCGGCTCGTCCAACGAACGGGGAGCTGCGGGTGCCGACGGCGGGCGCTCGGATGCGGCGTCCGAGACGCCCGACGGCGCGGCCATGCTCGATGCGGCACGCCCGCTTCCCGATCCTTGCGTCGACGCGGGCACGTGTCCGCCGGGTGAATGGATCAATGTCACCCCGAAAAGCATGAGTCCAACCGTCCTCGCGCCGACGGCCAACGCCTTTGGACCCGGTGCGGTCGTCGGCGACCCAGCTCGCCCCAGCGATTTGTACATTGCCTGCGGCGGCGATGGCGTCTGGAAGTCGGTGGACTACGGCACCACGTGGACCCAAATCGACAGCACGATTGGTTACAGTCCTATCGGCACCCCGATCGCCGTTGCCGGGACGACGCCGGCGACGATCTGGATCAGCAGCGGAGGAGGTGACGGCCATGTCTACAAGTCGACCGACGGAGGTGCAACGTTTGCTCTCACGGGTGGGGGCTTGCCCGCCGATCTTTACTCGATCCGCGTCGACCCCAACGACACGACACACCTGATTAGCGGACTGCACGAGGCCGATGGCGTGGTCGAATCCATCGATGGCGGAGACACGTGGCACCTTGTCGGCGGGACGGGCTGGCCCTCGGGCGGAATCTCCTGGTATCCGTCTTTCGTAGATACCGGGAGCGCGGCCGCAACAGGTAAAACCTGGTTCGCGATCGCGCAAGATGGCGCTGCCCCAGTGATGACGAGCGACGCCGGGGCCTCGTGGAGCATTCCAAGCGGTCTCGCGAGTCCGGGTGACGCCGGGCCTCTGTACGGTCTCCAGCATCCGCACGGGTCGTCGAACTTCTACCAAACCGGTTCGACGCTGTTCGTCGGCGGCCTCTACGGCCCAGGGCAAGGCGTCTACAGGAGTACCGATCTCGGGGCGCACTGGTCGCGTGTCGACAGCGGCAACGCGCCCGAGGCCATCGTATGGGGGACGCCCAAAAAAGTGTACGCGATGTATGGCTGGGCGTGCTCCGACTGCAACTTGGGGACGGACTACGAATCAGCCCCCGAACCCGGGACGGCATGGTCCGTCGACTCCGTGCCTACCGCGCTTACCATCGGTCCGAATAGCATGGTCGTCACGAACGACGGCACCCATTCCATCTTCGTTGGTACGATGTGGGCGGAGGGGATCTGGCGGTACGTCGAGCCGTAGCCGAGCGCGGTGCGAGAGGATCGTTTCGCAAGAACGGCGTCCGATCTCACCTGCGCGATTCGGTCAGCTTCGCGTAGACGAGCGAGTCGAAATAGCGCCCTTGGGAGAAATGACTCTCGCGAAAGCGGCCTTCGCGGACGAAGCCGAGTTTCTCTGCAATGCGGATCGAGGCAGTGTTCTCCGGGTCCATGTGCGCCTCGGCTCGGTGCAGGCCGAGTTCGCTCCACCCGAAATCGAGCAAGCGGCTGAGAGCCTCCCCGGCGATCCCCTTGGCTCGGTGAGTCGGCTCGACCCCGTAAAAGACTTCGGATCGATGATGATCGTGGTTCCATCGCACGAACCCCGCGAACCCGATGACGGCAGAGTCTCCGCGGAGCCGGGCGTGCCACGCGAGGGTGCGGGGTCTTGGCGTGCTTCCATCTCGTTCACGCGCTTCTAAGCGTGCACGGACTTCGTCCACGGTCTCCCGCGACAGTTGCATGAACCGCAACGCTTCGGGAACAGCTAGGCATCGCTGCTGGAACCCCCAGACCTCGCGTGCATCGTCGGGCGTCGAGGGACGTAGGGAAAGACGTGCAGTCTCGAATCCGGGGAGAAAAGCCACGACGCCTCCTCGGCAGCTTTGATGCCGCACACCGCAAGCGGGTCGCGACAGGAAGGCCTCTCCTCCGCGGCCGCCACGCCGCTCCCGGCCACGCAAATCGCGGTCCTGTCGTCAACGCTCAAACGAAGAGAGCGAGACCCACCGCGGCCGCGAATGCGCAGCCCGCGCTCATCCAGAAGGCGAGCTCGACATGGTGTGCGTAGAGCGCGCCGAAGACCGCGTTTGCGGGGAGGACCGCCAGTCCAGTCACGGCATGGAGTGCGCCGAAGCCGCGGCCTCGTAGCTCAGGCGGGGTTAGGTCGGCGACGAGCGCCTTCTCTCCCCCTTCCGTGAGTCCGTAGTACGCCCCGTAGACGACCAACAACGCCCAGGTCAGCGCCACGGATCGGCAGACGGGGAAGAGTGCGTACACGCCGGCATAGACGACCCACCCGGCTACCTGCGTACGGCGTCGGCCGAACCGATCGCTTACCTTCCCGCCCGGGATGTTGAGCAGCGCCTTCGAGGCGTTGAGCGAGATCCATGCGATTGGAATCCACCCCGCCGCAAGCCCTAGGTCGCTCATCCGAAGCATGAGGAACGAGTCGGCGGAAGCCCCGAGCGTGAAAAGCGCGACGAGCATGAGGTACGCGCGGAGTTTGCCGGGGAGGGCGGGTCTCCCGTTTTCAGCCGCTCGAACCGTGTGCCGCGCATGGCCTTCGGTGACCTCGGGCTCCTTGACGCCCCACACGATCACCGCCACCGCTAGGAGCCCGGGCAGAATGGTCAACCCAAACACGGTTCGGAGCGGCCATCCCAGCCCGCGTACGAGAGCGAAGGCGAGCAGGGGACCTACCGCAGCTCCGACATTGTCCATCATGTTGTGAAAGCCGAACGCGTGTCCTCGCCGCTCGGGCGGAACCGAGTGCGCCACGAGGGCGTCGCGGGGAGCCGAGCGGATCCCCTTTCCGATGCGATCCGTCGTGCGGATCACGATGACGTGCCAAGCGCTCGTCGATACGGCGAGCAGCGGTCGCACGGCCGTGGCGAGCGCATAGCCGGCGAGAACGAAGGGCTTGCGCGCCCGCGCATCGCTCGATCGCCCGGCGAACCATTTCACCGCGGCACTTACGCTCTCGGCGATCCCTTCCATCCACCCGAGCGCTTGCGCTCCGGCGCCGATGGATTGGAGGAAGATGGGCAAAAGTGGGTAGACCATCTCGGTCGCTACGTCCGTAAAGAGCGACACCCACCCCAGACTCTTAACTACGCGCGGGAGCCGAAACGGGCGGGCCTCGTTGCTCATGGTGCGTTCGGGTTACAGCAGGGACGCTCCAAAATCGCAACCGCGCGAGGCCTTGGCCGCGAGGGTGTCGTCGCCTAGGTTGATCGCCGATGACACTCGGAATCATGGGCGCTATCCCCGAAGAGATCCTAGCCCTGACGCACGCCCTGGGTCCGTCGAGACGCGCGGTCGAAAGTGGAAAGCGCACGTATCATGTCGGTACGCTGTGGGGACACGATGTCGTTCTCGTGTTCTCTCGATGCGGAAAGGTTGCAGCGGCCAGTACTGCGACTCACCTCATCGCAGCGCATCACGTGGACGAGGTCATGTTCGTCGGGGTTGCCGGGGCCGTTTCCACCGATCTGCGCGTCGGCGACATCGTGGTGGCGCGCGCACTCTTTCAGCACGACATGGATGCAAGACCCATCTTCGCGCGACACGAGATCCCGCTCCTTCACGTCACGGCGATCGAGACCGAGGTCTCCCGGCGCGAAGCGGCGGCGGCCGCGGCGAACCGCTTCGTTGCCGGCATCGACGCGTCTTTGTCTCGAGAGGTCCGTGGAACGTTCGGGATTCGGCGCCCTTCCGTCCTGACGGGAGACATCGCGAGCGGCGACCAATTCTTCGCGAACGCCGAGTCTACGTCCGAGCTCCGCTCTCGCCTTCCGAGCGTTCTTTGCGTGGAAATGGAAGGAGCCGCGGTCGGTCAAGTCTGCCACGAGTACGGAGTCCCCTTCACCGTAGTTCGCACGATCTCGGACTCGGCGGATCACGCGGCGCCGGTCGACTTTCCCCGCTTTATCGCTCACGTAGCGAGCGTCTATTCCCTCGGGCTCGTCAGAGAGGTTCTGGCAGCGCGCTGAGCGTTCCGAAGCCATGCGCCTTTCGACCGGCATGACTCTACGTCGAACCGCGAGTTGGTGGATGCCGACGGCTGCGATGACGCTGCTCTCGCTCCTCAGCTACGTGGACCGCACGGTACTGGCTCTTTTCTCGCACACTATCTTGCGCGAGCAAGGTCTGAGCGCGGCGCAGTACGGCTGGATGATCAGCGCGTTTTCGGTCGCGTACCTCATTGGCAACCCCGTGTGGGGGCGCGTCTTGGACCGCTTCGGAGTCCGCACGGGGCTCGGGATCGCCGTGGCTCTCTGGACGATGGCTTCTGCTTCGCATGCGTTCGCTGCGACTGCGCTGACGTTCATGCTCGCGAGGGCTGCGCTCGGTTTCGGCGAGGGAGCGACGTTTCCGGGAGGCCTCCGGACGGCAACCCAAACCCTTCGCCCGGATCAGCGCTCACGCGGCGTGGCGCTTGCTTACAGCGGCGGATCTCTCGGCGCGGTGCTGACGCCAATCGTCATGACTCCGATCGCCCTGCGATGGGGATGGCGAGGTGCGTTCCTTTGCACCGGGCTTCTGGGCGGGGTTTGGCTCGCGCTTTGGGCGCTCGTTGCGCGCGATCCGCGGCTGCGGGCCGAGGCGCCCGCCGCGGCGGGAAGCCGACCTCGACTCTCCGATCCGGCCGTCTGGGGCTTCATGGCCGCGTACGCGTTCGGCGGCTTGCCCCTGGGATTCGTCCTCTATGGTGCGCCTATCTACCTCGCGCGGCGTCTCGCGTGCGATCAAGCGACGCTCGGGCACTTGCTCTTCATCCCTCCTCTCGGCTGGGAGGCCGGCTACATGTTTTGGGGCTGGATCATCGATCGAAGAACGCGCGGACAAGCAGACGCGACGTCGATGTTCGGTCGCCCCTTGGCTCTGCTCGCCGCGCTCGTGATCCCCCTCGCGGCCACGCCTCTCTTCGAGTCTCGAGTCGTCGTTCTGGCGCTGCTATTTCTTGCCATGTTCGCTGCGGCCGGCATCGTCATCGTCTCGCTCGCGGAAACGACTCAGCGCCATTCCGCCCATCATGGCGCCTACCTGGCGGGGCTCGGTGCCGGATCCTGGTCGGGCTTGATGGCTCTCGCGATGCCGATTTTCGGTCGCCTTTTCGATCGCGGAGACTACGGAACGGCCTATCTTCTTGCGGCGGCCTCTCCAGCAGTAGGTTGCCTCTCTTGGCTCGCCGCACGCCGTTTCACGGGAAGCGACCCGTTGCCGTAAGCATCGTCAGGCGTGTTTGACGAGCCGTGTCGGCGGCGATCTCGGCCTGAGTCGAAGCGTCGCGCGCTTGCCGTTCCGCGTCGATGACTTCGATGTTCGTCACGGCGCCCGCGCGATACGCGAGGTTGGCGAGTTCGAGCGCCTGATCCGCGAGTTTCGCGGCGTCGCGGGAGGACCGAAGCGCGTCGTCCGCGTGGCGCATCGCTTCGAATGCGGCTCGAACGTCGGATCGCGCCTGCCGTAGACCCGCCTCGTAGGCCACTTTCGCTTCGTCGTGCAATGCGTCGCGTTCCTTGTGCTGACCGTATCGAAGGCCGCCATCGTAAAAGGGGACCGTGAGGAGAAGCTCGAGCTGGTAGCCGCTGAGCGGTACAGTCGGCGTTGCCGGGTTTTGGTAGAACGGCAGCGCGACACCGACCAAGTACGGGGCGTAGTCGGACCAGTCGTCCCGAACGACCTTGTCCGCCGCGCGAAGCCGCATATCGAGGGCGACCACGTCGGTCCGACGCGACGCCCCCGCAAGCCCTTCCTTCAAGCTCGGGGGAGCTGCCAGCGTCGCGTCCTCCGAAGTGTCGAGTGGACCCTCTCCTCCTGCCAAGACCCCGAGAGCTTCCTCCGCCGAGACGAGCTGCGCATAGGCCTGCTGAACGATCGCTTCGTCGGTCGCCACCTCCTGGAGCGCGCGTACCTCGTCGATGCGGTTTCCTACGCCCCCCGCGTACCTCTGGTGCGCGTAGTTGGCGTGGCTTTTCGCCGTGTCGCGGGCCCTCTCGTCTACTTCGATGACGAATTTCTGCGCGTAGACCGCGAGGTACGCCTGCGCCGTCGCGTATGCGACCATGCGCCCCGCGTCGAGGCTCGTGGCCTCGACAGCCCTGGCGTTCATCCGCGACTCTCCGGTGGTGAGCCACTGCCGGGTCATGACGAGTGGCACGCTCAACGTGAGGTTCGCCGCGAGCTCGTTTTGCGCAAGAATGATGGCGCCGGTTTCGACGCGATTGCCGTCCAAATGCGTGAAGCTGCCATTGCCGTAGAGCGTGGGCAGCCACGCCGCCTTCGTCTCGCGGACGACCGCCTCGGCACGGCGAACCTCCAGCAGCGCCGTCGCATACGTCGGGTTCTTCGCCAGCGCGCGATCGAGGGCGTCTTGCAGAGTGACGCGCGCGGCCGGGGTCGCCGGAGCCGCCTGCAAGTGCGGGTCGGCTCGGATGCCGTCGTCGGGCACGGGCGGAGACTGCCCCCAGGCCAGTGTCGTCGAGAGAAACATCGCCCCACTCAGTGACTTTATGCTCAGGTTCCAATTTCGCATCGACGCTTACTCTCTGTTCGTAACCGCTGGCCTTCCGGGAGCATCAACCTTAGAAAGATATAGTTACTGAACGCACCGTTCGCAAAATCCCTCGAGCAGCCTCCATGTGGATAGTCCGTCTCGCGCTTCGGCGCCCCTACACGTTCGTGGTCATGGCGATGCTCATCGTCGTGGCGGGGGTCTACTCGATCCTCCAGATGCCGACCGACATCCTCCCCGAGATCAACATCCCGGTCATCGCCGTGATCTGGCAGTACGGGGGCCTTCCGCCGGAGGAAATGGAGC
>Ga0182024_10025160_pt1 | contig 10531 bp, 12 predicted proteins | sample P32metaG_FD_120480 | JGI IMG/M metagenome (GOLD analysis project Ga0182024, IMG submission 120480) | Permafrost microbial communities from Stordalen Mire, Sweden - P3-2 metaG (Illumina Assembly) | ecosystem: Environmental > Terrestrial > Soil > Wetlands > Permafrost | place: Sweden: Stordalen...
GGCTCCGAAGCCGAGGCGAGCCGCGCCGCTTGCTCATCGCGCATCCAGGCGAGCGACTTGAGCCGCATCAGCGATTTGGCATCGACTGCGCCTTCCGCAACCATGAAACCTAGCTAGCACAATCGATGTAATTGTCGCGAATGTGACAGCGCGCTCGAATTTTCTCGCTGATTTGCTGGTTTGGTCACACCTGCGACAAACGTAAGCATATCTAATGCTTGACGTAACTGTCATATTAACGCAACTTACTTACGCCAGGATTGATGCACGTTCACAGAACCCCCAAGGAATCCGCAATGGCCAACAGTAACGACAACCCAAGGAGCAAACTGAATTCCAACGACTCTACTTTTTCCGACGAGATCCTTAAACTCGCTCAGACCCTGATGCCGGAGCCGCCGACCACCAAGGTCAAGCGCATCGTGGCCGACATCGCCAACAAGGGAATCGATCGCCAGCTTCATGAACTTGGCTGGAAGGCGTACGACGCGGTTATCGGCGCGGCCAACAACGCCACCAATCGCGTATTCACCAGTCCCACCGTCGGCAACGTCCTCGGTGGTGCAATAGACATCATGCTGCGCTACCAGCGCCTGAATGTGGCGATCGCCGGGGCGTTCTTCTCAGCGCTGTGGCCGGCAGTCGGCCTGCCGTCGGCCAACGAGGTCGAGTCGATGCGTGGCGAGGTCCGCGCGATGCGCGAGGAACTTCGCGACGCGGTCGCCGATCGGGACTCGAAAGACGACTTCGCCAGCGAACTTCACATCGCCGTTCGCGAATCGATCGTCAACCAGCAAGCCGACGAAAAATCTGCCCGCCGCGAAGCCAACGGCCACGCCGACGCATCGATGCCCGCGAAGAAGTCCAGCGTTTACCAATTCTCGGTCTGGTCGGGATGGCCCGGCGCGGATCCGATGGAGCTGAGTGAAGATGTCGGCAATTAACGAAATCGCTTCGCTCTGGATGGAAGGCACGATGCGCACGCTCGACGCGTTCCGCACCGGCTTCGGCGCCACGATGGACGATCCGCCGCCCGCCACGCGTTCGCGCGTCATCTACGAGTCGGGCCTCGTCCGCCTGCGTCACTACGAAGCGCGCGGCGAAAACAAAAAAGCAGTGCCCCTTCTCCTCATCTACTCGCTAATAAAGCGTCCCTTCATCCTCGACCTTCAGCCCGGCCGCAGCGTCGTCGAGTATCTCGTCAAACAGGGCTTCGACGTTTACCTGATCGACTGGATTCCGCCCCGCTCCGACGACAAGGGACACGGCTTCGACGAGTACGTAAACACCGATATCGCGAACGCCGTCCGCGCCATCCAGATTTACACCGGCATCCAGCAGATCTCGATTCTCGGTTACTGTTTCGGCGCGCTGCTCGGATTGATCTACAGCGCGCTGCACAGCGGCAACGTGAAAAATCTCGTCACCTTGACGATTCCGCTCGACACCAGCGTGCGCCAGTTGCCGATCGAGCACCTGACCGCCGCGATGACCTCGCGCAGCGCCAAAACGATCGTCGAGATGTACGGCAACGCGCCGGCCTGGATGATCTACTCGTTCTTCAACACGCTCGCGCCGACTCATCACATGCTCGACAAGTTCGTCGGCGCGTATCGCAGCTCGGCGCGGCCGGGCTACCTCGACACCTTCAAGCTGTTCGAGCGATGGCTTCATAGCGACGTGCCGATGGCGGGACGAATCTTCCTCGAGACCTCCGAGATGTGGCGCGAGAACTCGCTGATGAAGGGCACGATGAAAATCGGCGAATCGATTGCGGACCTCACGCGGATCGCAATGCCGCTGCTCAACGTGATCGGCGACCGCGACGACATCGTCAATCCCGCGTCGAGCGAGCCGCTGCCAGAACTGGTGTCGAGCGACGACAAACAGAATCTGCACTATCCAACCGGTCACATGGGTGCGGCGATCAGCGCCGACTCGCTCAAGCGCCTGTGGCCCCAAATCTCGAATTGGCTGAGTGCACGCGATGACTGAAGAAACAAAACCGCCGGCCTCGTCGCACAAGCGAGCAAAGAAGCGGGCCGAAAAAGGGTCGATAGGAAATGTAGCGTCGCAGAAGATCGCCGACGCCGTCGGCGCGGCGGCAAAAACAATTTCGATGACTAATGTCAGTAAACCAACCGGCGGGTCCGAGTCGCGCCGAGAATCAGGAGAAAAAGGAATGTCAGCACACAAAGAGAATGGTACCGTGTTCGAGGGTCTTACCAGCAACCTGAACGTCGAAGGCGCGAAGAAGTTCGCCGCCTGGTACATCGACACCAGCGAGAAAGTCGCCAAGCAGGCAATCGAGATGCAGGCCTCGGCCACCAAGTGGGCCAAGGAAACCCCGCTCGCGCCGATTTTCGACGCGCAAATCGAGTACGGCAAAAAGTTCGTCGAGCGCTCCGCCAACGCCGCCCGCACGCTCTGGCGCCTCGAATAACTCCGACTACTCGCTTCTCCTGAAATACCCGCATGCCAGACCTCTCCCTGATCAACAGGGAGAGGCCTGAGCACGGTGGCGTGCTATTCTGCGAGTCGGTAGATTCCTCTCAGAGCATGGCTTCACAACTCACAGGCGCCAACTCATCCGACGCACGCGAGATCTCCCGCGACGAGCTCCGCCGCCGCCTCCATGACGCTTCGCTCACCATCGTCGACGTCTTGCCCGAAGCCTCGTACGTCGAGGCGCACATCCCGCGCGCGATCAACCTTCCGCTCGAGCAGATTCCGGATCGCGCGCGCGAGCTGCTCCCCGACCTCGCCGCCGACATCGCGGTTTACTGCGGGAAGTTCACGTGACCTCGCGCTGCAGAGGCGGTCGCCTCTCTGCGTAAACTCGGCTACTCGAAAGTTCGCGACTACCGCGGCGGCCTCGCCGACTGGGTCGAGGCAGGCGAACCTACCGAGAGCGTAACCGATACCGTCGTGGAGCCGGACCTCGCCGCCGACCTGGCCGGTCCTCCGCTGTCGATTTCGCAGGACGGCACCGTCGGCCGCGGACCCGCGCGCGTCTCCCGGATGCGCCGACTCGACAAATCCGTTCTCGACCTCGTCCAGCAGCGCTCGACCTTGCAGCTTTTCCTCCTCTGGATCGGCGCGATCCTGCTGAGCGGTCTCGGCTACTGGCTTGGCGCTCTTTTCGGCGAGCATGGTCTGGTCGAAGCGGGCCGCCCGGTCGGCGCCGATCTCAACGGATTCGGGAGCGCGCTCTACTTCAGCTTCGTAACCGCCACTTCCATCGGTTACGGCGACATCGTGCCGCTCGGGGGAGCGCGCGTGATCGCGATCGCCGAGGCAATCACCGCCCTGCTGATTTTCGGCGCCGTCGTCGCCAAGTTCGTCTCGCACCGGCAGGAAGAACTGGTGAGCGAAATCCATCGCGTCACCTTCGAAGAACGGCTCGATCGCATCGAGACCAATCTGCACATGGTGATTTCGGAACTGCTGTCGATCACCGACATGTGCGAGGCGAAGGCGCCGCTGAATCGAATCACCACCCGGCTGGAAAGCGCTGTAATCCTTTTTTTGGGCGAGTTACGCACCACCCGCGATTTGCTGTATCAGCCGCGGCTGATGGTCGAGGAAGGAGTGCTGGCCGGGATTCTCGCCACCCTCGATTCGGCCTTGAACGTGCTGGCCGACCTCCTCGTATTGCTGCCGCCGGAATTCACCCGCTCGCAGCCACTCACCATTACACTCGATCGCTCGGTCGGCCTCGCCAAAGAGATCTGCGGCGAATGCGTCCCGCACTCCTACACGCCGAGGCTCGTCTTCTGGATGGACCGCATCCAGGCAACCGCCCTGCGGATCAAGTAGGACTCGCACTCGCTGCGGACTTCTCTCTCGCGCTCGGGTGAGATGAGAGCGCCGCGTCACAGCGGAGCCAGCAAGTACCTCAGATGGATCGTCAGCGTCTGCTGGCCGCCCTTGTAGCTGAACCGCGCATCTTCGAATTTCGGCGGCCCCAATTTTCCCGCCGCATCGTTCGAAGCACCAACCCCCTCTTTCGGCATCCCGAATAAATTGCGGTCGAGTACTCCGTTCGCGTTCTCGTCGTGAAACACCGACACCGCGTAGTCGCCCGGCTGGACTGCGGTGAAGACGCATGCCGCCTGATCGTTAACGATCTTGCTCTTGGTCCTTTTCATCGCGATTTTGGAATCGCTCGGAAACCCCTCCGGAGAACCAAACAGCACGCAATCAGCCTCACCAGCATTGCTGTGAAAGCCTTCGACCACGACCTTGATCGAATTCGCAGCAGCCACATCGTCCGCCCGCGCCGCGATCGAAATCGCACCAATCATCGAACCAAGCACCAACACGATCGCAATCGCCGTTTTCATCCGCTTCCCCATCCACTTCTCCACTACTACCTGCGTCATACAAGGATGACACGAAAAGTGTTCTAACAGGGACGCATCTTCTCTTATCCTGACACTAAGGTGCAGGGTTACCCTGCCCAAGGAAGTGCGAAACCCACGGCGGGTTTCACATTCAATGAAGTGATTTTTCCCGATGCGCTACGCTGATTGCGCGTGCGTGGGGGGGCGCATCGAGTCGGCCAGGTCAGCAGCGAACTTGCGCGTCTCCTCGATTGCCAGGGTTGATATCGTCACGCGGATTCCGGGGGCGCTTTTGATTCGATAGCATTCGCCGGCGCGAATTGCCCATCCTTTCGACGCCATCGCGTTCGCGACGCCGGCTTCTTCGGCGACTGGTATCCATACGTTGAGACCCGAGCGGCCGCGCGCCTCGATTCCGTGCTGCGCCAGCGCTTCAATCAGAGCACGCCGCCGATGCGCGTAAGTGCCGGCCGCCTTCTGCAGGATCGCAGGCGTTTCCGTATCCGCCCACATCATCGCGACGAGATCTTGCAGAATGTGACTGACCCATCGCGGGCCGAGACTCTGCCGACCCTGAACTCGCGCAACCGTCAGCGCGTCACCCGCCATCACGCTCACCCGCAAATCGGGGCCAAGCGATTTCGATACCGACCGCACCGTCGCCCAATGCGCGCGGCCTGTCGACAATGTGATCGCGGGCGCGCCTGAAACGGGTCCTGCGTGGTCGTCCTCGATCAACACGACCTCAGGAAACGCGGCGAGCACGTGCTGCAGTTCCGTCGCGCGCTTGCGATCGAGCGCGGCGCCGCTGGGATTTTGCGCGCGCGGCGTCACGATGAACGCCTTCGCGCCGAGCTTGAGCGCGCGCTTCAAATCCGTCGCCAGCGGCCCCGAATCATCGATCGCCACCGGCTCCGCCACCAGAGCCAGCGCCGCCACCAGGTCCAGCACGCCGGTGTAGCTCGGATCTTCGACCGCGACGATGTCCCCGGGCCGCAGATGAGCTTGCAGCACGCGTTCGATGCCGTCGAGCGCACCGCTAACGACTGCAATCGATTCGGCAGCGACTGCGTCCCGCTTGAATTGCCGCGCGGCGAGCTTGATCAGCGCGGCGCGATTCTCCGCGTCGCCGTACTTGCCCGGCACTCCGTCGAGTCGCATGAGATGAGGTTTCAGCCGCGGCAGAAGCGTCGAATCGGGACCGCCGTCCGCCAGATTGCGCAGCCCCGGTGCCGGTGGCGGGAAGACCGCGCGGGTCAGCAGCGGCGGCCGGCGATTGACTTCCGTCCCGCGCCGCCCCGAACCATGCACCAATCCGCGCACGCGCAGCGCGTTGTACGCGGCCGCAACGGTGGTCGGACTGACGCGCAGCTTGATGGCCAGCGCGCGCACGGTGGGCAGGCGCTCTCCGGCATGCAATTTTCCGCTGCGAATTCCATTTTCGATGCTCGCGGCGATGAGGTTGCTTGAGTCTCCGCGTATTTGATATTGTACCGATACGTTCATAGTTACGTACTGTAACAATAAGGCGAGGCAGATGGAAGAGATACAGGGCCAGTCAGTGCAGGCGGACAGCTTGAATTCACCGAAACCCTCGATCGCGCCGACCGCGCGCACCCGCGTCAAGCGGCTACCCAAGCGCGCTTCCTACGATCGCGAAGCCATCAACGCCATCCTCGATACCGCGCTGGTTTGCCACGTTGGTTTCGCGCTTGGCGGGCAGCCCTACGTGATTCCCACGCTTCACGTCCGTATCGGTGACCGTCTCTATATTCACGGCTCGGCCGCGAGCCGGATGCTCGGAGCAGCCGCCGACGGGACGCCGATAGCAGTCACGGTGACGCATATCGACGGCCTGGTACTGGCGCGCTCCGCGTTCCATCACTCAGTCAACTACCGATCGGTCGTAATTCTGGGCGCTGCGACTCTGGTCGCCGACAGGGCTGAGAAGTTCGCCGTGATGAAGGGACTGATCGATCATGTTGCGCCGGGACGCTGGGACCATATTCGGCATCCCAATGAAAAGGAGCTTGCCGCCACGTCGGTGTTGTCGATTCCAATCGTCGAGGCGTCGGCGAAGCTCAGGAGCGGCGACCCGATCGACGACGAAGCCGACTACGCGCTGCCAATTTGGGCGGGGCAAATTCCGATCGCGACGACAACACTGACGCCGGTTGCCGATGCGCGGCTCGAGGCTTCGACTCCAATTCCCGCGTACGTGAGCGAGTACCGATTGCCCGCGAACCGAGGAGCGAGAGTGACATGACAGCGATGGTGGTGATGGAGATGGGCAGATTTCTGATCAGCACGGATCGATCGAAGCTCGACGTGGATGTGATCCACAAGTTCCTCGCGCGCTCGTACTGGGCGGCGGGAATCCCGCGCGCGACGGTCGTCCGGGCGATCGAGAACTCGCTCTGCTTCGGCGTTTACGACGGTGCCGAGCAAGTTGGTTTCGCGCGCGTCATTTCCGACTTCGCGACGTATGCGTACATCGCCGACGTTTTCGTGCTCGAGGCTTATCGCGAGCGCGGGCTCGGCAAGGAGTTGATGGCGTCGGTCATGGCGCATCCGGAATTGCAGGGGCTGCGGCGATGGAGTCTGGCGACACGAGACGCGCAAGGGCTATACGCGCAGTTCGGTTTCACAGCGCTCGAGAATCCGTCGCGCATGATGGAAATCGTCGATTGGGAGCTCTACTCGCGTTCTTGAATGACCTGCGCGCGCGTTCTATATAACAAGTGTTAGGGACCGCAACCGCCGGCTGACGCTCGTCGTGAGCGCGGCCAGGAGTGGGCTATTGCGCGGGTTCCCCACGGAGGCATCGATGGATTTCAAATTCAGCGCCGAAGACGAGGCGTTCCGCAAAGAGTTCAGCGGCTGGCTCAAGGGCAACCTGCCCCAGGCGGGGAAGAGCGAAGACGGCGGCGACGGCGACTTTATGCGCGAAAGCAGCGCGGACGACTGGAAGCGGCGGGTCGAATGGCACAAGAAGATGCACGCGGGCGGATGGGTCGGAATCAGCTGGCCCAAGGAATATGGCGGCCGCGGTGCGACGCTCACCCAGCAGATCATCTACAACGAGGAGCTCGCGAAAGTTAACTCGCCGATGCTGGTCAACGGACTGGGTATCATGCTGGTCGGTCCGACGATCATTCATTGGGGCACCGAAGAGCAGAAGAAGAAGCACATTCCGAAAATTCTTTCGGCGGACGAGCTCTGGTGCCAGGGATATTCGGAGCCCGGCGCCGGCTCCGATGTCGCGAGCTTGCAGACGCGCGCGGTCGAGGAAGGCGACTACTTTGTCGTCAACGGGCAGAAGGTGTGGACGTCCGACGCGCATCACGCGGACATGTGTATCCTGCTGGTGCGCACCGATCCCGAGGCGCCCAAGCACAAGGGAATCAGCTACATCCTGGTCGATATGCACAGCCCCGGCGTGACCGTGCGCCCGCTCGTGCAAATTACGGGCGACGCGAATTTCAACGAAGTGTTTTTCGAAGACGTTAAAGTGCCGAAGAAGAATCTGATCGGCGAGAAGAACCAGGGCTGGCAGGTCGCTATCACGACGCTGATGTTCGAGCGATCGGGAATCGGCGGCGGCCGCGACATGATGGGCCAGGTCAAGGAGCTGGTCGAGCTCGCAAAGACCGTCCGCAGCAACGGGCACACCGCGTGGGAAGATACCAGTGTGCGCCAGCGGCTCGGAGGTTTCGCGTGCGAGGCGGCCGCGCTCCGCTACACGGGCTTTCGGCAACTGACGCGGCGGCTGAAAGGTCTGCCGCCGGGGCCCGAGGGCTCGGTGCTCAAGCTATGCACCAGCGAGCTGAATTTGCGCATGAACAAGTTCGCGATGGAGATGCTGGGGCCGTACAGCCAGATGGAATTCAAGGCGCCGCACGCGCTGGACAAGGGCAAGTGGTCGTACCGGATGCTCGCGTCGCGGGCGCTGACGATCGCGGGCGGTACGAGCGAAATCCAGCACAATATCATCGGCGAGCGCGTGCTCGGATTGCCCAAGGGCTAGTAACTTCAGATTGAGTAATCGACGAAGGGCGGCCCGGAATCGGGTCGCCTTTCTTTTTTGGGCGAGTAAGGGGAACGAATATGGAAGGCAAACTGGTCAGGCTGAGAGCTTACGAGAAATCCGATCTCGACGCGGTGATGAAATGGGTCAACGACGAGGAAGTCACCGACTTGCTCGGCGGGGAGATGCTCGCTTATCCGGTCTCGTCGATTGCGGAGGCGAAGTTTATCGAGGCGGCCGCCGGTTCATCCGACAAGCAGGAGCACTTCGCTTTAGAAACGCTGGCAGAGCGAAGATATATCGGTGCGATTTCGTTCAACGTGATCGACTTGCTGAGTCGAAGCGCCGGATTGGGGATCGTGATCGGCGATAAGTCGTTGTGGGGCAACGGCTACGGCACCGACGCGATGCGCGTGCTGATGCGGCTTGGGTTCGACAGGATTAACCTGCATCGGCTGTGGCTGCATGTTCACGACTACAATCGGCGCGCGATCGCGTCGTACGAAAAGTGCGGATTCAAGCGCGAGGGCGTGCTGCGCCAGGAGCATTTCGCGCGCGGCCGATATCACGACACTATCGTGATGGGCATTCTCGAAAGCGAATATCGCGCTATGCCCTGACGCGGCTACTGGCCGGTGCCTGACAGGCTCACTGTACGCGGCCCGCTCGAGCTGTTGCTGTTGATCGTCAGGCTGCCCGCGCTCACGCCACTGACGGTCGGGGCGAATAGCACGGAATAAGTGCATTTCTTTTTCGGTTTCAGCGCTCCGCCGCATACTTTCGAGAGCGCGAATGGGCCTGTCATCCGCGAACCGATCAGGGTTATCGCGACGTTGCCCTTGTTGGCCGCGGTTATGTTTTTTGCCTTGCTCTTCTTGCCCAGTTTCGCCTTGAAATTCGCAGAGCTTGGCGAGACCGCCAGTATAGCCGCCACCGTCGGCATCGGCGTCGGCGTGAATGTCGCCGTCGCAGTGGGTGTCGCGGTTGCGGTCGCCGTCGCAGTGGGTGTCGCCGAAGCGACCGGGGTGCGAACCGTGCTTGGCGTAGCCGACACTGTCGCCGTGTTGGTTGGCGTGGCGGTCGTCGTCGGAGTCGGCGTGGCGGTCGCAGTCGGAGTCGGCGTGGCGGTTGCGGTCACCGTGACAGTCGCGGTGCTTGTTGGCGATGCGGTCGCAGCGGCGGTCGCCGTCGGAGTCGGCGTGGCGGTTGCGGTCACCGTGACAGTCGCGGTGCGTGTTGGCGATGCGGTCGCCGTGGCGGTCGCCGTCGGAGTCGGCGTGGCGGTTGCGGTCACCGTGACAGTCGCGGTGCTTGTTGGCGATGCGGTCGCAGTGGCGGTTGTCGTCGGAGTCGGCGTGGCGGTTGCGGTCACCGTGACAGTCGCGGTGCTTGTTGGCGATGCTGTCGCCGTGGCGGTCGCCGTTGGGGTCGCCGTCGCGGTTGCGGTTGCAGTCGCGGTCGTCGTGGCCGTAGGCGTCGCAGTCCTGGTTGCGGTCACGGTGGCGGTTGCAGTCGCAGTCGCCGTTGTAGTCGCGGTCGCAGTCGCAGTCGCGGTCGCGGTGGCAGTTGCAGTCGCGGTCGCCGTGGCCGTAGGCGTCGCGGTCCTGGTTGCGGTCGCGGTGGCAGTTGGAGTCGCAGTCGCGGTGGCCGTCGCCGTTGGGGTCACAGTCGCGGTGGCAGTTGCAGTCGCGGTCGCCGTAGCCGTACGCGTTGCAGTTGCAGTCGCGGTCGCTGTCGGACTTGACGTTGCAGTCGCCGTCGGCGTCGGTACCGGGGGGCCGTTGTAAGCGTAGAAATTGTCGTCGGTGTCGGAACTCATGTAGATGGTGCCATCGGAGGCGATCGCCGGCATCGACAGCGCCTTGTAGCCCGCGGCAGCACTGACGTTCACCAGGACGCTGCCGGCACCGCCGAAAAACGTCCTCAACGAGCCGCTGACGCCGCCGTCCGTTACCGCGTACAGGTTGCCGTCACCGGAGCTGACGTAAATGGTGCCATCGGATCCGATCGCTGGCGAGACTTTCAGGCTGCTGCCGCCGACTGTCATCGACCACTTCAGCGAGCCGCTGCTGCCGCCGTCGGTTACCGCGTAGAGCACATGGCTAGTGGACTTGCCGCTGCCGACGTAAATGGTAGTGCCGTCGGAGCCGAGCGCCAC
>Ga0182024_10025161_pt1 | contig 10531 bp, 8 predicted proteins | sample P32metaG_FD_120480 | JGI IMG/M metagenome (GOLD analysis project Ga0182024, IMG submission 120480) | Permafrost microbial communities from Stordalen Mire, Sweden - P3-2 metaG (Illumina Assembly) | ecosystem: Environmental > Terrestrial > Soil > Wetlands > Permafrost | place: Sweden: Stordalen...
AAAAACATAACTGCGTTGGCGCGGCTCAGGCCGGGCCAGCGTTGTCTCGTTCAGTCGACACAGATGCGCGTCCAAGCCGCGCCGGTTGTCGGCATGAACTCGATAACCGGTCCAATCTTGTCGGTATCGGCGTAGCCGATCGAAATTCTCCGAAACTCTGGCGAGGCGCGATTTGTTTCGCGCGAGACGTCCTGGTCCAAATTCGGTGATCCATTTGAAGTTTTCCTGAAGGTCGGTACGCTGTCGCCAAGGCTCCGTTTGTCGGGTAACCCAGAATCAATATTTGTCCGTCAAGCTCGACAGCGCCAATACGACACACGACAGGCGAACCCATGTTTTCTCCCATAGCGTTTGCCGCGGTCCTGTTTTTCTTTCCGGCCGGGATGGCGCTCGCAGCCACGACGGACTTGCTGACCATGACGATTCCGAATCGTCTGTGCGCGGCGCTCGCGGTCGGCTATTTCATTCTCGCCGCTTTTCTCGGCGTTCCCATGCTGGGCGTCCTGTTCAATGTCTCGTGTGGGGCGGTGGTCCTGGTCCTGACGTTCGCGCTCTTTTCACTCGGCTGGATCGGTGGCGGCGACGCCAAATTCGCGGCCGCGACCGCGCTATGGGTGGGTTGGAGCACAATTCTCGATTATAGTTTATCGGCGGCCATTTACGGCGGCGCCCTGACGTTGGCGCTCCTTTTGGGTCGCCGAGTCAGCTTGCCGAGCTGGATGACCAAAAGTAATTGGATCGCCAGACTGCACAATCCGACCTCGGGCGTGCCCTATGGCATCGCGCTCGCCGCGGCGGGCTTAATGATCTACCCGCAAACGCAAGTCTGGCAGCTTCTCGCCGCGCGATAGTCGGTATTTTCCCCAGCGTCAGCGGTGGAACAGAGCCCACACATGGCGCCCGACCGTCGGGCACGCGCGAATCCGAGAAGAATCTTTATTGTTCGGCAATCGTTTGGATACGGCTGATTAACCGTAATTTGACGATTCGGTCCGCATATTCGGGTCCAGCGACTGCGTACGTCGTGGGAAGGGCCTGAGTTCATGAACAGAATGCAAATCGCGGTACTCGGCGTGTCGGTCGCGGCGTTCGGCGGCGCCTACGTCTTGTTCAACAGCGGCGCCCCAACTCCGACAGCGCCCATTGTCCAAATCACGCCGAAGCTCGAGACGGACGAAGTGCTCGTCGCGGCGCAAGATGTGCCCATGGGCACGCAGATCGGCGATGCGTCGGTGACTTGGCAGGTTTGGCCAAAGGCCGCGATCTCCGAGCAGATGATCGTCAAATCCGCCGGCCCGAACGTTTTGACGGACGTCAAGGGATCCATGACCCGCGTCTCGTTCCTGCGCGGCGAGCCGATGCGGCGCGACAAGCTCGTCAAGGGAGGCGCGGGCGGTTTCATGTCCGCCATTCTACCCGCGGGCATGCGCGCCGTCGCGATCAAGATAGACAACGGCGGCGACTCGGAGGCCGGCGGCTTCATTTTGCCAAATGATCGCGTCGATGTGGTTCGCGTCTTTCGCGATGACGAAGCGACGAAGGTGCGCGGCGCGGAAGTCATGGGAGCACAGACCATCTTGGCCAATGTCCGCGTCCTCGCGATTGGTCAAAACGTCCAGGAAGAGAACGGCAAGAAAGTCGTGACCGGCGGCAATGCCACGCTGGAGCTCGATCCGACTCAGGCCGAGCTGATCGTGCTCGCACAGCACACGGGCGGTTCGAATCTCCATCTGGTCCTGCGGAGTCTGGTCGACAGCGGCGGCTCGACGGAGACCGTCGGCGACCTTCAAAACGGGAAAAGCGGCGGCTTGACGATCATGCGCTACGGCGCTGCGCAGCAAGCCGCTCGATGAGAGGACGCGAAGCCATGGAACGTCTCGAACAAAAGAACCGTCCGATCAAGCGTCACGGCGTCGCTCGCGGGGCAGCGCTATCGGTCGGCGCGATGATCGCCTTTCTGGCGCTCGGCTTTCCGACCCCGGTCGTCGCCGGCGAAACGCAAGGGCCATCGGCGCTCTCGATCGAATCGGGGGGCGTAAGGAGCCTTCAGCTGGGTCTCGGCAGGTCGGTGATCGTCGATTTGCCGGAAGACGCGACCGAGATTTTTGTCGGCGAGCCGAAGGTCGCGAACGCGATCGTCAGATCCGCCCGGCGGTTGTATGTCTCGACGCTCTCTCCAGGTCAGACGACGATCTTCGCGCTCGGCGCCAACGGCCGCAAAATAGCGGTCCTGGAAATCTCGGTCGGTCGAGACGTCGGCGAATTGGCGCAGTTGTTCAAAGCGGCCATCCCCGACAATGACATTCATGTTCGCACCGTCGGGGATTCCATCATTTTGACCGGCTCCGTGGCCTCGGCGGGGGACGCTCAAAAAGCACTCGACATCGCCTCCGGCTTTCTCGCAAGCAGAGAGGGCGGAGCGACCGCCGCCCCCACCGAATCGACCTCCGGCAAAGTCGTGAACTCGCTGATTATTCGCGGGCTCGATCAAGTCAGCCTGCGCGTGACGATCACCGAAATTCGACGCCAGATCATCAAGCAACTCGGAGTGAATCTGGCGGGTTCGGGAAGCGGCGCCAACTTCAACGTGACCAATCCGCTATCGGTCAACGGAGCCATCAGTTCGACTCAGGCCGCTATTGGTTGGACGACGGCGGGCGAGAGCCTGACGGCGACGCTGCAAGCGTTCGAACAGCAGGGCGTAGCGCGTACGCTCGCCGAGCCCACCGTGACCGCGATTTCTGGTGAGCGCGCGAAGTTCCTCGCCGGCGGGACCATCCCGATACCCTCCGGGGAGAGCTGCGCCGTCGTCAGCGGTTGCATACTCAGTTACGTGCAGCAGCCTTACGGCGTCACTTTGAACTTCACGCCGGTCGTGCTGGCGCAAGGTCGCATCCAGCTGAGAGTTGCGACCGAAGTCACCGATATCGATACGTCCCACTCGTTGGCCATCGCAAATACTTCGATTCCCGGCTTCCGAACCCGCAAGAACGAAACCACGGTCGAATTGCCGTCCGGCGGATCGATCGTGTCGGCCGGTCTCATCTCGACCCAGACGCAACAGTCGATCAACGGGCTGCCTGGTCTCATGGACCTTCCTATACTGGGCGCGTTGTTCCGTTCGCGGGACTATCTGCGTCAGGAAACAGAGCTGCTGATCATCGTGACGCCTTACATAGTCCACGCGATGGATCCAAAAGAAGTCGTGCGCCCGGACGCTAATTTTCAGGAAGCGAGCGATCCCCAGGCTTGGTTGCTGGGCCGGGTCAATCGCATCTACTCGACCTCCGGAAACTTACACCCCATGCCCGGTTATACCGGGAAGGTCGGATTCATCACCGACTGACGATGCGCAAGGTTCGGACGGATAATCTGTAGAGCGAGAATCGGATCATGACGAAATATTCAATTGATCGCAAAATCCCGATCAGGACCTTGCTTGGCATCCTATCGCTGGGAGCATGCGCGCTTTCTCTATCCGCGTGCGGAGTGGATTATGCCTCCAACGATGTCGCAGACACTCGCGACTATCATGAGCGGCATCCCATCATTCTCGCCCAGGCGCCGACCTCGATCGACGTTTTTCCCGTCGGGGGCGGCATCGACTCCCAATCGGTAGCGAAGATTCGAGCCTTCGCGGAAAGATATCGTGAACTGGGCACAGGCCAGATTACGGTTCTAGCGCCGTCGGGGCGCTATGAGGGCAGAGGCGCCGTCGTGAACGAGATTCGCCGAACGTTGTACGCGAGCGGGGTGAGGGGTTATGTCTCGGTAGGCTACTATCCAGTCCCCGACCCGACGCTGGCGTCCCCTGTCAGGCTGGTTTTTCAGGGCCTTCGAGCGAAAGTGCCTTCTCGCTGCGGGCAATGGCCGAGCGACTTGGCCTCCGGAAGTTCGCTAGAGGGATGGAAAAATACTTCCTACGAGAATTTTGGTTGCGCGACGCAATCCGTCCTCGCCGCGCAGGTCGACGATCCTCGCGACTTGGCGCAGTCCAGAGCCAGCTCCCCTCCCGACGAGCAAATGCGTCTTCGGGCCATCGGCGACGTCCGCAAAGGACAGGATCCCGGTACGGACTGGAAAGTTCAGACGACGACGATCGGCACAGTTGGATCGGGAGGCTAAACATGCGTGCTCAAGCCATGGAGGACGCAGTGCCGGCGTTGAATTCGCAGGTGACAGCGATCCCGCAAATCGATCCGGTGCCGCGAGTTTCCATTCAGGCTTTCTGCGAAACCGCGGAAACCGCCGCCGTCGTGCAGGGCGCCATCAACGATCGGCGTATGAGCAAGGCTCATGTGAAACAAAATATGGGCGGCGCCGCCGCGGCGGTGGAAGCCTATCGAAACGCGCCGACGCCGAACGTTATAATTCTCGAGGCGACCGCGAACAGGGACGCCCTGATCGCTCAGCTCGACGAACTTTCTCAGTACTGCGACGCCGGCACAAAGGTCATCGTCCTCGGCAAGGTAAACGACATCATCCTCTATCGCCAATTGATCGCGCGCGGGGTGAGCGAATATCTCGTCTGGCCGTTCGGCGTCGTCGAATTTGTGCAGACGATATCCCACTTGTTTCGCGCCCCGGGCGCCAAGCCGGTCGGTCGCGTGGTTTCGGTCGTCGGCGCCAAAGGCGGCGTCGGTTCCTCGACGGTCGCGCACAACCTCGCGTGGCACCTGGCGACCGGGCTGGAAATGGCCACGATCGTGGCCGACCTGGATCTCGGCTTTGGCACCGCGGGCCTCGATTTCAACCAGGATCCTCCGCAGGGCGTAGCCGAAGCCGTGTTCGCCCCCGAACGCGTGGACGCGACGCTCGTCGATCGCCTGCTTTCAAAATGCGGCGACAACTTGAATCTGCTCGCCGCGCCAGCGATGCTGGATCGGCTCTATGACTTTTCAGAAGCCTCGTTCGACTCGCTGGTGGACACGATCAGGGCCTCGACGCCATGGATCGTGCTCGACATACCGCACACATGGAATGCTTGGACGCGACGTCTGATGGTGGGCGCCGACGAAGTAATCGTCGTCGCGGCGCCCGACCTGGCGAATTTGAGAAACGCGAAAAACATAATCGACAATATTCGCGGGGCTCGACCGCACGATCATCCGCCCAAGCTGGTCCTGAACGGCGTCGGGATGCCGAAACGCCCGGAGATTTCGGTCGCCGACTTCACCAAGACCATGGAAATCGATCCGCTGGTCATCATTCCCCATGACGCCAAATTGTTCGGCTCGGCGGCGAACAACGGACAGATGATCGCGGAAATAGAACCCAAGGGGCGCTGCGCTGAGATATTCGCCGAATTGACCAACAACATCGCGGGCCGAGGCGAGACCCGCAAGGCCAAGCGCGGTCTGTTCGATCCGTTCCTGTCTAAATTCAGCTCAAAGAAAGCATAGTCCGTGCTCCCGGTGTCCATGAAATAGAGATTGTAGTAGTCTAGGTCGCTCCGCTATGCGGAGATGCGAGGAAAGTCAGAATGTTCGGAAAGCGTTCCAACCCTGGATCTGCTGTCGCGCCGGCCGCGGTCTCGCCGACCCAGCGCGTCGCCTCGCCGCCGCCGGAAATCCTTCGCACGAGCCCGGAAACCGCTCCGGCCCCGGCGAAAGCGTCGACGGATCAGCGGCCGGAAAGCTATTTCCAGACCAAATCGATGATATTCGGGGCGTTGATCGAGGCGATCGATCTGGCGGCTCTGTCCAAACTCGATCAGGAAAGCGCGCGCGAGGAAATTCGCGACATCGTTCATGAGATCGTGACGATCAAGAATTTGGTCCTGTCGATTTCGGAGCAGGAGGACCTGCTCGATGACATTTGCAACGATGTCCTGGGATTCGGCCCGCTGGAGCCTTTGCTGGCGAGAGACGACATCGCCGACATCATGGTCAACGGGCCCACGCGCTGCTTCATCGAAGTCGGCGGCAGGATTCAGCTGACGAACATTCGTTTCCGCGACGGGGCCCAGCTGATGAACATATGTCAGCGCATCGTCAGCCAAGTCGGCCGACGGGTCGATGAGGCCTCGCCGATCTGCGACGCTCGACTGATGGACGGCTCGCGCGTCAATGTGATCGCGCCTCCGCTGGCGATCGACGGCGCCGCGTTGACGATTCGAAAGTTCAAGAAGGACAAGCTCACCCTCGACCAATTGACGAAATTCGGCGCCATCTCGCCCGCCGGCGCGGAAATTCTCAAGATTATCGGAAGAGTCCGCTGCAACGTCGTGATTTCGGGAGGCACCGGCTCCGGCAAGACGACGCTTCTCAACTGCCTGACGAATTATATCGAGGCGGGCGAGCGCGTCATCACCTGTGAGGACGCCGCGGAACTCCAGCTCCAACAGCCGCACGTCGTGCGCCTCGAAACACGGCCGCCCAATCTCGAGGGAGCCGGACAGATCACGATGCGTGATCTGGTGAAAAACTGCCTGCGTATGCGGCCTGAGCGGATCATCGTCGGCGAGGTGCGCGGCCCGGAAGCTTTCGACCTGCTGCAAGCCATGAACACCGGTCACGACGGCTCCATGGGCACGCTGCACGCGAACTCGCCGCGAGAAGCTTTGAGCCGCATGGAATCGATGATCACCATGGGAGGTTATTCGCTGCCGTCGCGCACGATCAGGGAAATGATAACCGCGTCGGTGGACGTCATCGTTCAGGCGGCGCGCCTCCGGGATGGCTCGCGTCGGATAACCCACATTACCGAGGTAATGGGGATGGAAGGCGACGTCATCATTACGCAGGATCTGTTCCTGTACGAAATAATGGGTGAGGACGCGCAAGGCAAACTCAAGGGCCGCCATCGCTCGACGGGGATCGGACGGCCGCGGTTTTGGGAACGCGCTCGATACTTCGGCGAGGAACAGCGTCTGGCGGCCGCGCTCGATTCGTCGGAAATCAAAGAAGCATAGGCGCCGCTCGGGCAGACAGGGCTTCATAGGCGATGGTCAACAATGTAATTCTTCTGGCGGGCTCCGTCGCCGTGGCGTTGGGCGGACTCGCATTTGTGTTCTTGGGCGGGGATACCCGAGCCGACCAGCGGCGAATGGCGATCGCGAAGCCGGACACGAAGACGCGCGCTACGACCATCGATCGCGCAGCCAAGAAGAAACAGATCGCGGAGAGCCTGTTGGAGCTCGAAAAGAATTCGAAAAGGAAGCGCGTAGATCTTCAAACCCGAATTGAACAAGCGGGCCTATCCATAAAGCGCCAGCAGTACATACTCATATTCGTAGTCATGGGAGTGGTTCTCGGCGGGCTGGCGTATTGGAAGTCGCGCAGTCCCCTGGTGGCGGCGCTCGTGTCGGTGACAATCATCGCGGGCTTGCCGAATCTCGTGCTCGCCCGGCTTCGCGCGCGTAGAATCAAGAAGTTCATCGATGTCTTCCCATCCGCGCTCGATATCATTGTCCGCGGCGTGAGGGCGGGCCTGCCGTTGGGCGACACGTTGCGGATAATCGCCGGCGAAGCCCAGGAGCCGGTGCGGACGGAATTTCGAAAGGTCGTGGAGTCGCAGCAACTCGGAATTTCGGTGCCCGACGCGTGCGCGAAACTCGCGCGGCGCGTTCCCGCGACCGAGACCAACTTCTTTGCCATTGTAATCGAAATCCAATCGAAGGCGGGCGGAAATCTTTCGGAAGCGATAGGCAACCTGTCGAAGACGGTGCGCGAGCGCAAGAAAATGAAGGGCAAGATTGGGGCCATGTCGATGGAGGCGAAAGCGTCGGCCGCCATCATCGGCGCTGTCCCGTTCGTCGTCACCGGCGCGCTCTACGCCGTCTCGCCCGAATACATCGGCCTGCTGTTCACGACCAACCATGGCCGGCTGATCTGCGCGATCGGCATGGGCTGGATGAGCATCCGCGTCGCCATGATGAAGAAGATGATCAGCTTCGATTTCTGAGTGAGAACCTGCTATGTTGGATCTGGTGCTGGCCAAAGTAGGCGATACGCATTTCATGGCGGTAATACTGCTGTCGATGGGTTGCGCCGCGGGCGTATTGATGGCGCTCATGCCGTTCCTGCAGACCGACAATTTGGCGCGACGGATGAAGGACGTGAGCACGGAGCGCGAGCGCATTCGCATGCGCGAACGCGAAAGGCTGGTCGCCGCGCAAAGCAAGACGTCATTGCGCTACAAATCCGGCGGCATCACCAAGACGGTCACCGAATCGCTCAATCTCGCGAGCTGGCTGAACACCGACACCGCCAAGCAACAGCTCAACCAGGCGGGGTTTCGCGGCGCCGGCGCCGAGAACGCATTCCTGACCTTCCGCTTTGTTGCGCCGATACTCTTCTTCCTGGTTGCGTTGATCTACGTGTTTTTTATCGCGAAGCTCGAATGGTCGTTCATGCTCAAGATGGCCGCGTCGATATTTGCGGCTTACATGGGCATCAAAGCGCCTGAAATCTTCCTCAGCAACAAAAAGGGCAAGCGTCAGAAGTCGATGGGACGGGCGTATCCCAATATGGTCGACTTGTTGATCATTTGCGCCGAATCAGGAATGTCCATTGAGCATTCCATTCGCAAAGTCAGCATGGAGATCGGCGCCGAAAGCATCGAACTGGCTGAAGAATTGACGCTGCTCGCAGCGGAAATGTCGTATCTCGAACAGCGACGCACCGCATTTGAAAACCTCAACAACCGAACGGGGATCGAGTCTATCAAGCAATTGACGACGGTGCTCGTCCAGTCCGAGAAGTACGGCACGCCTTTGGGCTCGGCGCTACGCGTATTGGCGCAAGAGAGTCGCGACCAGCGCATGCAAGCAGCTGAGAAAAAGGCGGCGTCCCTGCCGCCCACCCTGACGGTTCCGATGATCCTGTTTTTCCTTCCAGGACTGTTTTGCGCCATTCTTGGTCCCGCGGTGATCCAAGTTAATCACTGGACATAGGTGGATACAATCGAGCGCTCGGCGCCCACTAGTTGAATGCGGACGGCGGTTCGAAGCGCAGGGGCAGGCGTTCATCGCCGAGCAGCCCCTTCAGCATCTCTTTGGCGGGGCCGCCGTCGATAGCAAAAGAATCTCCGCTTGCCTCCACAGCCGAGGACCGACGCCCCTCTCCCACAAGGGGGAAGGGACTTGGTGGCGTACCTCTGCCCGGGCGACTGGCCGCGAGGGTGGAAATCGGCGTTGGGCGTTGCGCGCGGTCGCGCGTCGGCGCATTATTCGCCATGTCTCGCGAATCCCCTAATTTTACGGCCCCAGATCGGCGTCCGACCGATATCGATCCGGAGGTCGATTCGAAATACAGAGAAACGAAGTTCATACCCGGACCCCCGCCGGGGCGAAGAGAGCCTCGCTATCTCGACGGGCTGAACGCCGAGCAGCGTCGCGCGGTGGAGGCGCTCGACGGTCCGGTGCTCGTTCTCGCCGGCGCCGGGGTCGGGAAAACCCGAGTGCTGACCACCCGCATCGCCCACCTGATCGCGACGGGGCGGGCGCGGGCGCATGAAATTCTCGCCGTCACGTTCACCAACAAGGCGGCGCGGGAGATGCGCGAGCGGATCGGCGCATTGACCGGCGTCCATGACGGCATGCCGTGGATGGGCACGTTTCATTCGATCGGGGCCAAAATCTTGCGGCGGCACGCCGAACTGGTCGGCCTCAAATCAAACTTTACGATCCTCGATACGGACGATCAGATCCGGCTGATCAAGCAGGTTCTGAAAGCGGCCGACATCGACGACAAGCGCTGGCCGGCTCGCGCGTTGGCGAGCCAGATCGACGCATGGAAGAACCGCGGTCTCGATCCCAGCCAGGTTCCGCTCGGCGAATCCGCCGCGTTCGCCAACGGCGCGGGATCGTCTCTCTACAAGTCTTACCAGGATCGGTTGAAAGCGCTGAACGCGGTCGATTTTGGCGACTTGCTATTGGAGAGCCTGAGATTATTCCGAGAGCATGACGATATACTCTCACTCTATCAGCGGAGACTACGCTACATTTTGGTGGACGAGTATCAAGACACCAACATCGTGCAATACCTGTGGCTCCGGCTGCTGGCGCAGGCGCACAAGAACATCTGCTGCGTCGGCGACGACGATCAATCGATCTACGGCTGGCGCGGCGCCGAGATCGACAATATCCTCCGGTTCGAAAAGGATTTTCCCGGCGCGACGGTCATTCGCCTGGAGCGCAATTATCGCTCGACCGGACACATCCTCGCCGTCGCGTCCGGGCTGATCGCACACAACAAGAATCGTCTGGGGAAGACTCTGCGGACCGAAGCCCGCGATGGTGAGAAGCCGATGGTGCGCGCCGTTCAGGACAGTCGGGAAGAGGCCAGAAGCGTCGGCGACGAGATCGAATCGGCGCAACGCGACGGGACTTCGCTCGGCGAAATCGCGATCCTCGTTCGCGCTTCCTTTCAGATGCGCGAGTTCGAAGAGCGATTTCTGGAAATCGGCGTCCCATATCGCATTGTGGGGGGCCCGCGATTTTACGAAAGGGCGGAGATCCGCGACGCTCTGGCGTATCTGCGCTGCGTCTCTCAGCCCGACGACGACCTGGCGTTCGAGAGGATATATA
>Ga0182024_10025162_pt1 | contig 10531 bp, 12 predicted proteins | sample P32metaG_FD_120480 | JGI IMG/M metagenome (GOLD analysis project Ga0182024, IMG submission 120480) | Permafrost microbial communities from Stordalen Mire, Sweden - P3-2 metaG (Illumina Assembly) | ecosystem: Environmental > Terrestrial > Soil > Wetlands > Permafrost | place: Sweden: Stordalen...
AGCTGCTGGCGGAACTGCTTTCAACAATAATCGCAGCCGCATCCTTAATGTCGTCCACATTAAGCGCCGATCGTGCGTCGATAAATTTGGTGACGATCTTGACGCCTTTGATGTTGTAGGCCTGGTTGATGCAATCCTGCAGCACCAGCAGATCCTTCACGACTTCATGCCTGCCCACGCCTGCAGGATGATCTTTGAGGCCCGAAAGGAAATAAATCACCTTCGTTTTCTGCTCCTGAGCATGAGCCTGGCTTGTCCCCCAGAAAAAGCAGGCAAATACAACAGCCACTAATAGAGCCGCAGGCATGTTGTAGCTCTGTCTCGGTACGTCCCTGCTCCCCGTCTTGGGCAACTTTAGCTTGTCATCGGTCATAATCTTGATTGGTTGCATCCCTTTGAGTTCTCCATAGGTGTCGGCGGCCAGGTCGCCGAGAATGAATTTGCCGTCAGCCCCGGCACGCGTTCCGGATCGCGGCAATTGTATAACGAACTGCCCGTTGCCCCCCGGCGTCGTCGATCTCTTCGGCCAATGTGTCGCCGAGCTCGTGGCTACGGCCCGGCAATGAAGACGGTTGCGCCCTCTCGGGCGAATGGCCGGGCGGACGCGCGGCCCAATCCTTCACAGCGGTCGCCTTGGGCCGGATGGCCGGTATTGCGACTCAAGACGCCGCGCATGAAGCAACGCTACGCGCACCTGTCGCCCGATTACACGGCCGGCGCAGTCGGCAAGATGGACGGAACTATAGGCGGGATGCTGCCCAAAATGCTGCCGGGTGAGGCTCAGTTAGCCACCACAGCGTCACCAAGAATCAGCCCTGAATATGGCGTACCCCGCAAATCTGCTGAATTGATTGGTGTCCCCAACGGGATTCGAACCCGTGTTACCGCCGTGAAAGGGCGGTGTCCTAACCACTGAACGATGGGGACCCTAAGCCGAACAGCAGGGGCCGCGCAGAAGTGCGCGCAGATCGGGGTCCGAGTTCAATTTTACGCTACCGGTTCGAAGATACGCGTCAAAAGTGCGCCGGCCGGGGGAGCAATGGGGCGCCAAAACGGAGCAGCGGGGGTGCGAAAACAACCGCGTTATCCACGGCAGCTTTGCGTACGATGAATCTTTCGAGACTACGAGCTTCAACTCACTGCAGAGGCGTCCGCACCATGAACACATCCGCAAATGGCCATGTCGATCTGAACCGCGGCGACATTCCCAACGAAGCGCGCACCTATACGGGGCGGCATGACGCCGGCCGCGCGGAGGTCGGCCGGATGGAGGTAATTACCGGGCCGATGTTCTCCGGCAAGAGCGAGGAGCTGATCCGGCGGCTGAAGCGCGCGCGGATTGCGCGGCAGCGGGTGGCGTGCTTCAAGCCGGACATCGACCTGCGCTATCACCGCACGGCCATCGCCTCGCACAGCGCGCAGACGCATGATGCGCTGACGGTCGCGAATGTGGCGGAGCTGCGGCGCGCGCTCTACCAGCAGCTGCCGGACGTCGAGGTGATCGGGATCGACGAGGCGCAGTTTCTGGAGCCCACGATTGTGCAGCTGGCGGGCGAGTTGGTGCACCTAGGCAAGCGCGTAGTGCTGGCCGGGCTGGACACGACGTTTACCGGCGAGCCGTTTGGGGCGATTCCGGCGCTGATGGCCATCTCCGATGAGGTAACCAAGCTGAGCGCGGTGTGCATGGTGTGCGGCACGCCGGCGATCCACACCCAGCGGCTGGGCAAGAGCCGCGAGCTGGTGGTGGTGGGCGCGGCGGGCGTGTATGAGGCGCGCTGTCGGGCATGCTTCCGGCCGTATCTGGACGCGCCGGAGGCAGAGCAGATGGAGCTGCCGGAGACAAGCGTGACGGAGTAAAGGCGTTGCGCGCGCGGGCAATCTGCGTGGCGGCCGATGTATTTCATTTCTGCGAATTACATCGTGATACGATGTAATTGTGGATCGAGAGATGCGGCACAACTCTACGCAACCCGATTTGCTCGGCGCACTGGCGGAGTTCCGCCACCAACTGCGCAGCTTCCTGCAGTTCAGCGAGCAGGCGGCGCAGGGCCACGGCCTGCAACCGCGCCAGCACCAGCTGATGCTGCAGATCGCTGGCCTTCCGGCGGAGCGCGCGGCGACCATCAGCTTCCTTGCGGAACGGCTGGGGCTGCGCCAGAACAGTGCAGTCGAACTAGCAGACCGCTCGGTGGCGGAGGGCCTGGTGCGGCGCGCCGAGGACACGACGGACCGGCGGCGCGTGGTGCTGTCGCTGACCGTGAAGGGGGCCCGCGTGCTCGATGCGCTCTCCGCAAGCCACGTGCGCGAGCTGGATGAGTACGGCCCGCGGCTGATCCGAGCGTTGAAGCAAATCAAGACAGTACGCGCATCTTCGACGCGAAAGGCGGCATCTGCGGCCAAGTCAAAGAGGCTGCGGTGAAGGCAAGCTCGTCCGCGCTGCGCGACTTTACCGTAGACAGGCGGGTCTGGTTGCTTTCGGCCACGGCGGTGATAATCGGCACGTGCGGCGCACTGCTGGCCGTGGTGCTGCTGAAGGGGATTGCGCTCTGCACCAACATCTTCTACTTCCACCGCTTCAGCCTTCAATCCGTCGCACCGGCGGCGAGCCCGCTGGGCTACTGGATGCCCCTGGTGCCGATTGTGGGCGGACTGATTGTCGGGCTGATGGCGCGCTACGGCTCGGACAAGATCCGCGGACACGGAATTCCAGAGGCGATCGAGGCGATCCTGCTGAACGGTGCGAAGGTGGACCCGAAGGTCGCGCTGCTGAAGCCGATCTCGGCGGCAATCTCGATCGGCTCGGGCGGCCCGTTCGGCGCAGAGGGCCCGATCATCATGACCGGCGGCGCATTCGGTTCGCTGGTGGCGCAGTGGATGCACCTGACGGATGCAGAGCGCACCACGCTGCTGGTGGCGGGTGCGGCAGCGGGCATGTCGGCGACGTTCTCCGCGCCGCTCTCGGCGATTCTGCTGGCGGTGGAGCTGCTGCTGTTCGAGTGGCGGCCGCGCAGCCTAATCCCGGTGGCGTTCGCCAGCATTACCGCGGAGATTGTGCGCATCTTCTGGCTGGGATCGCTGCCGCTGTTTCCCATGCCGGAGATGGCGATGCAGTTGAGCGCGCATGTGGCGATTCTGGCGCTGCTGCTGGGGCTGGGGATCGGCTTTGCCGCGGCGGGACTGAGCCGGCTGATGTATGGCTTCGAGGATATGTTCGAGCACATTCCCGTGCACTGGATGTGGTGGCCTGCGATCGGCGGAGTGGGCATCGGCATTGGCGGCCTTTTCTTTCCGCGCGGGCTGGGCGTGGGGTACGACAACATTGCGGAGTTGCTGAAGGGCAACGCACCGTTGGGCCTACTGCTCGGATTGATTCTGGCCAAGTCGCTAATGTGGGCCTTCTCGCTGGGCTCGGGGACCTCGGGCGGCGTGCTGGCGCCGCTGTTGATGATCGGCGGCGCGCTCGGAGAGATAGCGGCGCATTATGCGCACGCCACCGCGGAGCAGCAGGCGCTGTGGGCCGCGGTGGGCATGGGCGCGATGCTCTCGGGCTCCCTCGGCGTTCCGCTGACGGCTGCGGTCTTCTGCCTGGAGATCACGCGCTCGCTGCCGGCGATGCTGCCGGTGCTTCTGAGCTGCGTCGCGGCGTATGCGGTCACGTCGTTGATTATGCCGCGGTCGATCTTGACCGAGAAGATCGCGCGGCGCGGCACGCACCTGACGCGCGAATACGGCACCGATCCGCTGGAGACGGTGAGCCTGCTGGAGGTGATGCAGGAGCTGGGCGAAGCTCGGGGACGGGGCGAGTGCGCAGGCGCGGCGGCTGGAGCGGACGCCGGCGCGAAGCTGCCCGAGGTCTACGCGTTTGCCGATGAGACGTCGCGGTCGGCGGTGGAGAAGATGGCGACGCTGGGGCTGTCGACGCTGGCGGTGGTGCGGCGGGGTTCGGATGCGGTCTGCGGGACGGTGAGTTTGCAGGACCTGCTGCTGGGCCGGCGGCGGGCGGTGAAGCGCGAGCAGGAGCGCGAGCGTGTGTTCTCGCGGCGGCACGGCGAGGAGTAGGAGCGCGGCTCCTGCGCGATTCGTCCTGCTGGGTTATGCTGGTTGGCACGCTGTTTGAGGAGGAGAATCGCCATGCGCCCAATGCGTTCCGTAATCGCTACCGCTGCTGCCGTTTCGGTCGTCGGTCTCGCCGCCGCCGGAGTTGCCTTTCATGCCGTTGCTGCCCATGCGCAGGGGACGATGAAGAAAGGCGTGCTGACGGTGCCGATCAAGAAGTCGGACGGGTCCGCCGCGGGCACGGCGACGTTCAAGGAGGCGAAGGACGGCAAGGAACTCTCGATCACGGTGAAGCTGCACGACATTCCCTTCGGCGAGCATGCAGTGCACATCCACGCCAACCCGGTGTGCGACGCGCCGGACTTCAAGGGCGCGGGCGGGCACTTCAATCCGGAGAGCAAGCAGCACGGCATGGACAACCCGATGGGCCACCATGCGGGCGACATGCCGAAGAACATCTCGGTGGGCGAGGACCACATGGGCGAGATGACGTACAAGGTGGACTACCTGACGCTGGCTCCGGGCGCGGCAAACTCGGTACTGGGCCACTCGATTATGGTGCATGAGAAGGCCGACGACATGAAGACCGACCCGACGGGCAACGCGGGCAACCGGATCGCGTGCGGCGTGATCACGGCGCCGTAACGGGTACCCCCTCCCCCCGTACTTAGGTCCTAAAGTATGCCGGGGAAAGGGGTTAAGTCTGGACTTGGGTAGTGTCTGAAATGTGCGTTGGCGGGAATTCGCGGGAATTGACGAACATAACGTCCAAAGTTATATATTCGCTTTTTCATCGCTTTCTGGTAAAATGGGACATGCACCGATAATGGTGCATGTGGATCGCTTTGATGTAGGCTTTATCCGTGTGGCACGCCATAACGGACTTTCTGCTAAAGGCGCACGCTGCCGGACTCAGTCACGAGGCGGTGATCGAGATCATGCTGGCGATCATGGGCGTCATGATCGCCGTTCTCACTTTGATTGCGGGACTTTTTGCGGCAATGGTCGCCATTTTTGGCGTGTATGGATTTCAAACGATCCGAGACGAGACCAAGAAAAGGGCAGATACGGTTGCAAAGAGGGTGGCGACCCGCGTAGCCAAGAAAATTGCGGACGACCTTTTCGTTGATATACGTGAACGGGCACAGGCATCCGGTTTGACTGAAAGCCAAGGCATCAGCGGGAAAGATGCCATCGAGCCGAAGGGCCAAACCGGAAGAATGAAGGCAACAACTGATCGAGGCCTAAAGGAAAGCTGAGGTCAACTGCTATGACACCTCAAGAATTTGTCGTTATTCAAAGGCATCAGACTAAAGCTCCGGTGGACATCACGGCGTTGGCTACTGAACTTGGCGTAGCCGTATTCGACAGCTATGATCTCCCCCCCGGCATCTCAGGAAAAATCTGCCTCGATCCGACCGCAGATAGTGGATACAGCATTACAGTCAATGCCAACGAGCCGTATCGTCGCCGACGGTTTACGGTGGCACATGAGTGCGCCCATTTTCTCTTACACAGATCGAAAATTGGCGATGAACTAACGGACGATGCGCTTTATCGGAGCGAAAAACTAAACACGCAAGAGGAGTTCCAAGCCAACAACAAAGCAGCCGAACTGCTGATGCCTCGCAAGCTGATGAATGACTACATCCGCAAGGGAATAGTTAGCGTTTCACAGCTTGCCGATGAGTTTGAGGTATCGGAGCCAGCGATGCGAGTGCGGATGCGCTACCTCTACCAGTTGGAATCTATGTGAGCAGTTCCGCAATTGTCCAGATGTGATCTGTGATTCCGCTCTCCATAGCAGGGGTTACGCGCAGCGACCGATGCACCCGGCAGAAGTTGTAGTACGCGAAATGCAGCGCCATTGCAGCGCCGAAGTTCTCATACTTGCGGCTGAATGCCAAGGTGAGACGGGTCATGCGGCGCATGAATAGCCGGGTGCTGGCGTTCAATCGTTCAACGTAGCTGGTCGAAATACGCAGCGGGTCTGGTCGTCCCTCCTGTACGTATTTGGGAGCGGCAATCACGCCGCTAGTGCTGTACCGTCGCTCCCCAAACGAATACGTGCCGTATACCTTGATGATTCGCCCATAGTCCACATCCTTGCCAAATGCCCTGCGGACGGCTTCAGGGTACGGCGCGAAGCCGTCAGTCGATACCTGGACTCTGTTAGCCATCCGCGAGGCCACGTCCTGCATAAAGGCAGTTGTGGTGTTTCGGTCGCGCTGCCCCATCACAAAGCAAGGAACCAATTTCGTGTCCGCGTCGATGCAGCAAAACGTCCAAATGCTGCCAACGTTGTAGCCGTCGCCATCTTTGACGTTGCGTTCTTTCTTGCCGCAATATCCCCAAATTTCATCCATCTCCAGCCGCTTGCAGGGCAGGTTTCTCATCTTCGTATCCATCAGTGCAGCGCAGCGCTCACCGGCCCGAACCAGCAAACTCATAATCGTGTTGCGATCCAAGCCGGTGATGCGCTCGGTGCTGCGAATCGAATTGCCCTCAAGCAAAAGCTGGAGCGCCAACGTAACCTTCGCGTCCGGCAGGTAGCCGCCCAGCGTCCGCTGGTGCGGCTCCGTGTACGTCCGCTTGCAGGCGAGGCAGCGGAACCGGCGGAGGCCATTGCGATGCACGCCGAAGCGCTGGCAGCGAGCGCCGCAGGTTACGCAGTTCATATCGGTTTGGGCTTCCGCGATCATGGGTATAGAATACAGCAAGCGCTCGCTGTTTGTCAAGATGCAGGTGTAAAGTGAAAGGGCAGGGGCGCGTGTGACGCTTCCCCTGCCCCGGCCCCATACTGGCGGCCTAGGTCTTGGCTAGTTGCTATTCTGGTGGCCCTCTGATCCGCACGAAGTATCGCATGGACACAGAATGCCGCAACTCTATTGTTTTAGATATACTTACAAGACGGTACTTTGCTGGAACTTAGCGGGACGGGTAGAAAATAATCGGGACTTTATCGGGAACTTATCGGGCTTTTAGGCTACGTCTCCAACTTCCCGATTTCCGACCCTACCTGAGCAGTTCTTCTACGCTGATTCCCATTTCCTTAGCGATAGTTGCTGCAATCCGCTTATCGACCTTGCCGGTGCGCCGGAACTTGTAGAGGGTCTTTGGATCAACTTGCAGCTTTCCTGCAAACTGCGTTTGATCTAGGCCTATTGTTTCCCGGTACTGATCCATCTTCTCTGCGGCCAGCATGGAGCTGATCGAACGAGGAACGCGCTTTTTAGTAGCTGGCCGGGGAGCCGGAACCTTTTTCGCCTGCATCGCAGCCGCGACCGCTTTCAGTAAGGGGGGCGACCCAGTGGAGAGATCGACGCCAATCTTGGCATATTCGGCAGCCTGTTGCTCGGTCGGAACAAAACTCTGGGCGTCTTTGAACCAATCATCTGGATTCGGCTCATCTGCATCCAGGTTGTGTGGCGCTGCTATTTCTTGGAGATGATCCGCGACGGTGCTTTCCAATATCTCCGCCAACTCCTTCAAACGCGTGTCGGGAACGCCATGCTCTATGCGGGGTAGAGACACTATCAGTGTCCGGTAGACGGCATCTTTGACAATCGCCGGAAGCCAGTCGTCTTTATAAGACGACCTCCCACGGTATGCCTTGTATGTAACGTCAAAAATGAGTTCCGCAGCGCCCCGCATGATCTGATACGCCCGCTCGGCATCGAAATCATCTCCGTGCCAGCACGAGGTCAATTTCCTGCCTAGGACAGATTCCTCGTCGTCGCGCTCGGCGAGTTCGTTAGGCTTCAGATGGGGCAGCGGTACAAGCTCGGACGACATGCGCACCCTTGCATCGGCACAGCAAGGGCGTTACGATGTGGGTATCCAGCCGCACGTCGAATGCCCCGGCCTCGCGCCGGGCTTTCGTTTTGATATGGGAGAATTTTACTCGGACTTGCGGGGTCTGCCGCCGCCGAGGGTCTTGCGCTTGGCCGCAAGCTGCCGGAAGTAGTCACTGCCCCGTTTGGCCGTCGCTACCCCGCCCTTGCGTCCTAGAGCCGCAGCAGGAGCCTTAGCATGGGTCAGGAGATCGTCGGCAAGCGCCTTCGCGGACGCCAGCAACTCACGGCATCGGACTGCGCGGCCCTCTGGTAGATCGGTGGTGGACAGGATGAGATCGGCTTCCGCAATCATGTTCCGCAGTGCCGTCAACTCTTGCCGGGTCGATGCCATAGGCTGAGAGTAGCGGCGGCATCACCTGAAAGCAAGGGCTTGCTGTTTTACATCAACGCAGATTTCAGACACTACCTGGACTTGTACCGCATCTTCTCCGGACTTGAGACGTAAAGTATTCAAGGCACGCGGGTTAAGTCTGGACTTGGGAATAAAGTATTCAAGGCACGTTGGTTGAGACTGGACCTTGAGGCCCGGCTGATCCGCGTTTGGTGGTTTTGGATCTTCCGGCCGAGATTACGGCTCCTGCTGATTTTGATTACTACCTCCATTATAGCGGGTGCAACATATCTTATGCCAACTCTATCCTTAGCGTTTTGTGCGAGGTGAGCGGTTTTTGGGCTTGACAGAGGGAAATCGGAGAGAGCTCATGAGGCCTCTGAAAGCTATGGAGTTTATCGCAGTATAGGAAATTTTCCCTATACAGGAGTAAACTCACAACGAATGGATCCTATTCTCAACCCGTTTTCGCCGGGCGCAGGAACTCAGCCACCTTGGCTGGCTGGGCGGGAAACCATCCTCAGAGATGCGGATATCACCTTGCAAAGGATGCAGAGGGGAACCTTCAGCAGAAGCTCAATCTTTGTCGGGCTGCGAGGCGTTGGAAAGACTGTTCTTCTCAATAAGGTTCGTGAAACCGCAGAGGGGCATAGTTTCACGACCGTATTTGTGGAGGCCCACGAAGATAAGCGGCTTCCCGCTTTACTCCTACCACATCTTCGGAAAATTCTCGTCAAGTTGAATTCGTATGCCCAAATTACGGAGGCTGCGACAAGGGCCTTGCGGGTATTCAAAAGCTTTGCGAGCGGGTTCACGGTCAAGATGGCGCTGAACGATGTGGCCATCGAACTAGGGGTGAGTCCAGAACCTGGCACGGCTGATAGCGGCGATCTTGAGCATGATCTCGGCGAACTGCTGGTTGCTGTTGCCGAAGCCGCTCAATCACGAAAAATCTCAATCTGCCTAATCATTGATGAATTGCAGTATTTGAACGAGTCCGAGATGAGCGCGCTCATCATGGCTCTGCATCAGGTGTCGCAAAAGAACCTTCCCTTGATGATGTATGCGGCCGGACTGCCCTTGATATTAGGGCTGGCTGGTCGCTCGAAATCGTATTCGGAACGGCTCTTCACTTTTCCCAAGATAGGGGTACTGGACAATCTTGCCGCAAGACAGGCTCTCGAACACCCGGTCAGCTCGCTCGGTGTTACATTTTCTCCCGAAGCTCTTCACGCCATTCTGGAAAAGACGGGCCGATACCCCTACTTTATTCAGCAGTGGGGATACGAAGTCTGGAATGCTGCTGCTACGACGACAATTACAGCGGAAGACGTGCAGATCGCCACAGAGCGAGCAATATTGCAATTGGACGAAAGTTTTTTTAGGGTCCGATTCGACCGTCTTACAAAACGCGAAAAGGATTTCTTGTTTGCGATGGTAGCGGTTGGTGGAGATCAGCAACGATCAGGGGATATTGCGGAAGAATTGCATGTGAAGGTGTCTTCGATTGGGCCGCTTCGCAGTTCGCTTATCAGAAAGGGCATGATTTACAGTCCGGCACATGGGGATAATGCTTTCACTGTTCCTCTCTTTGATGATTTCATGCGGAGACAACTCCGCAAGAACCCCTAGCCGCTTCAGATCCGTCTTCGATACCTGCGAAATTTTCATGGCTCATCGTTGAAGCGTTCCATCCCAGGCGAAGATCCTCCACATGAGTGGCTTGGGGGGTTGACACGCGATTTTCCGGTGATTTTGCTTGACCGGGAAAGTCTATATATGTAGAGTTACGCCCATGACATTGCGCAGATCGCCGCAGACGGTGCAGTTGCTGGCCGAACTTCTTACCAGCCCGCAGGAGTGGAGATATGGCTACGACCTGAGCCGGAGCACGGGGCTGAAGTCGGGGACGCTGTATCCGATCCTGATGCGGCTGGCGGAGCGGGGCCTGCTGGAGACGAGCTGGGAGACGGTGGAGGCGGGCCGGCCTCCGCGGCACCTGTACAAGCTGACGGGCGATGGGCTGCGCAGCGCGCGCGAGTACGCGGCTGAGGGCGTGGCGCGGGCTGCGGCTTCGGCGCGGCCAGTGCGGGACCTGCGACGACCGGCGTTGAGCGGGGGGAACGGCTAATGACACTTTTGCGCAGAGTGGCGGTGAAGATTTCGAGCGGGGTGGTGCGGCGAGCGTCGCCGGATACGAAGGAGTGGGCGCAGGCGACGGCGCGCGAGGCGGAGTTTATCGAGAGCGACTGGACGGCGCTCGGCTGGGAGCTGGGCAGCGTGCGCA
>Ga0182024_10025163_pt1 | contig 10530 bp, 10 predicted proteins | sample P32metaG_FD_120480 | JGI IMG/M metagenome (GOLD analysis project Ga0182024, IMG submission 120480) | Permafrost microbial communities from Stordalen Mire, Sweden - P3-2 metaG (Illumina Assembly) | ecosystem: Environmental > Terrestrial > Soil > Wetlands > Permafrost | place: Sweden: Stordalen...
GAGTCGTGGAAAACAACTCCAAAGAAGACCGAAGGACGCTGTACGTGCGAGAAGGCGATCCAGGAGAATTGCACGTTTTTTCGGGCAAGGTCGTGAGCGCAGTAAAGGCGGCACGGATCGTATGCGAGCGGCTGGCGAAAAATGGCTGAGAGACCAGCGTACGCAATTCTCGGAAGCGGCTACTGGGCCGGGCGGATGCGGACGATTCTCGCCGAGGGGCACAAGGTGACGTGCATAGAGGGCGCGCGGCGCCGAGCGGATGAAAGCCCGTCCGATTATCAATCGCGGTTATCGGAATCGCTGAAGGCGACCGGCGCGCACATCTCATGGCTTTGCGTTCCTCCGGGCCCACATATTCCGCTCATGGCGGAGGCGGCCTTGCATGCCGGACTCCATGTGATTGTAGAGAAGCCCTGGCTAAACTCCCGTGACGAGACGAAACCGCTGCTGGACCTTGCCTCGCGCAGCGGGCTGATTTTTGGCGTTCACTACCAATATTGCTTGCTCGAGGCCGTCGAGGCTTGGCGGCGGGATCTCGACGGAGGAACGGGATTCGAGTTCGGCGGACGCTTCACAATTAGCAAAGCCGACAGACTCGGGATGGATGCCCTCGACAACCTGGGATCCCACCTGATGGCAATTTGGAATTACGCGGTTCCGCAAGCGCGTGTCACAGCGATTACGAGCGGCTACCAGCTGGCTGATGAGCGGAAGGTTTGGGTCGAGAAAGCGGGCAGGTGTGTCGCGTCCATCGATTTTCTGGAAAACCGCGAACCGATCGTTCAGCGTTTTGTTAACGGCGTGGAGGACGCAATCACGGGAGCGCCCTTTCCCTTCGGAATTGATTTCGCTTTGCGGGTTGCGCAGAGCACCGGTAGCCTGAAATTAAGACCAATCGACTGGCGGGATGGATTCGCGGCTAGTACTTGAATTTTAACGGGCACGGGCAGCTCGCGAGCCGCCCCTACCAACCGCCCTACAGATGCGAGTGCGTCGGCAGACGGGGCTACCAACACTGGCAGCCCCGCCTGCCGGTTCTCTACTGTATCGCTATTGCCACTACTGAGGCGGGCGTTGCCGTTGCTGCCCTTCTCCGCCGCCGGCAGGCGGCATGGGCTGCGCAACCGCAGGCTGGGGTCCAAGCACTTTCGTAAGTGCCTGATAGGCGCACTGTTCGTCCGCATTTCCGCCGCCCACGCCGACTGCACCAATGAGTTGGTTATCCACTACGATGGGCAGGCCGCCTGAGACGAAGTAGTAGGAGAGGCCTTCTTCCTTGCCGAGGTCAAGCCGGATCAGCCGGCCGTCGATGTCTTTGAACCGTTGTGCGACGGCGCCTGACGACGACCGTGCATACAATGCTGTTTTCGCTTTCATCAACCCAGTTTCAGCGCCGATCGGTAGCACCCCATCCATTTGGTGGGAGTCGATGATCTGGCCGGTCGGGGAGAGCACAAAGATAGCGATCGACACGTTTCCGGGCTGGGACTTCTGCCACTCGACGCATGCGTCGACGATGGCTCGTGCGGCGTCGGCGTTGATGACCGCCTTCATTAATGTGCGCTTCGCGACCTCATCGGAAACCGTCACCTTGCTGAACGGAGCGGCCATCGAACCCTGAGCCCAAAGATTGGTGTTGCCAAACGCAAACGCTGCCACTGCCAACGCTGCGATTACTGCCGTACGAACGGAAAACATCCGCTTCATCATATTTTTCCTCTCATCTCCGGGAGAATTCTCTGCCTCGTGGGCATCATGCCAGTATTCAGGGAATGCATATCCCTTCCATAGGGAAGTTTCCTTTGGGATTCCCTGCCGTGCAAAACTTTATACCGCACAGACCCTACTTCGCAAGGTTCTGTGTTGCCTCGCGTGGATAAAAATACTTTCTCAAAGCATCCATTGTGCGTTTGGATTGGCAATGACATTTGGCTGGAAAAGCTTCTATTTTTACACGGGCCGTTCGCACCCGGCACCCGCCGGCGAATCATCCCGCATGCGAGAGTGCGTGCTTGGCCAGCGACAGCTAAGCGGCCCCTTGGTGAAGCGCGGCGCTAAGCGGGCTACTTCTGCTACTATTTCTCGCGGTCAATATCCGCAAATTCGCATTCGCGAACGGATTGCCTGAATGACGGAAAAGACAAGCACAGTAGTGGGGCCGGTGTGCCTTGACGGCGTTGGCAGTGGAGTTCCCGAGGCGCGGCTGGCGCGCGTCGGGATGACACTGGCGGACTGGTCGGAACGGTGGTTCCCGGATGCGTTTGTTTTTGCGCTGATCGCGCTGATCATTGTGTTTCTCGCGGGACGGGCGCTTGGCAGTCCGGTGCGGAGCCTCGTGCAGTTTTTCGGGCAAGGGTTCTGGAGCTTGATTCCGTTCACGATGCAGATGGCCATCATCATCATCGGCGGATACGTCGTGGCGACTTCACCGCCCGTGCATGCGCTGATTTGCCGGCTGGCGCGGATTCCGCGGACTCCGCGCGGAGCGGTGGCGTTTGTGGCGTTTTTCTCGATGACGACCTCGCTGATCAGCTGGGGATTCGCGCTGATTTTTGGCGGCTTGCTGGCGCGGGAAGTAGTTCGTCACGTGCGCGGAATCGACTATCGCGCGATCGGCGCGGCGGCTTATCTAGGCAACGGCAGCGTGTGGGCGCTAGGGCTTTCGTCATCGGCGGCACTGCTGATGGCGACTCCGTCATCGATTCCCGCGGGGCTGCTCAAGATTAGCGGCGTGATTCCGCTCAGCCAGACGATCTACACGTGGCAAAGCCTTGCGACGGTCGCGATCTTGATGGTTGTGTCGACCAGCGTGGCGTATTTTTCCGCGCCGAAAAGTTCGGCCAAGACAGCGGAGTCGTTCGGCGTCACCGCAGGGCTTGAAGTCGGGAAGCCCGAGCCGCGCCGGACGCCCGCGGAATGGCTCGAGTATGCGCCCGCGCTCTCGATCATCATCGGCGCGATCGGGTTCGCTTACCTCGCGCAGGTGATTGCCGCGAAGGGACCGATGGCCGCCCTCGACCTGAACACGTACAACTTTTTCTTTCTGATGGCGGGATTGCTGCTGCACTGGCGTCCGCGGTCGTTCACGCGCGCCGTGAACAATTCGGTGCCGGCGACGGCGGGGGTGCTGATGCAGTTCCCTTTCTATGGCGGGATTTTCGGGATCGTGACGATGTCACCGATCGCGCGCGAACTCGCGCAGTTCTTCGTGCGGGTTTCGTCGCACGGCACATTTCCGCTCCTCGTGGCGATGTATTCCGCGCTATTGGGGCTTTTTGTTCCGTCAGGCGGCAGCAAGTGGATCATTGAAGCGCCGTACGTGTTGCAGGCTGCGAAAGATTTGCGAGTTCACCTGGGCTGGGTGGTGCAGATCTACAATGCCGCCGAAGCTTTGCCGAACCTGGTTAATCCATTCTGGATGCTTCCGCTGATCGGCATTCTGAAGATTAAAGCGCGGGATCTGGTCGGCTACGGTTTGCTGCAACTTGCGGTGAATACGACATTGGTTTTCTTCCTAATGTGGTTCTTCGCACGGACCTTTACGTATATCCTCCCCGCTCAGTAAAACCGGTAATGGCGTTACTGAAAGAATCACCGAGCATTGTTCCTTCGCTCTTCGTCCTCGCGTTCCATGTTTTTCATGTCCCCCTGCAGCGAATTGTCAGCAGCTTCTGAGCGGTCGAGGCTTTCGATGGCTTCCCGCACCTGGTCATCCATTGCTTCTTGGGTTGAGCGTGGACTCTCTTGGCTCCTGTTCTGATAGGAGCTTCGCTGCGTGGTCCTACCCGTTTGAAGCCGCGGGCTCAAGGGGCCTGTCTCCGGATCGATCGAAGCCATTGAGACTCGCTCCTTTAGGAAGCAAGGACCGATTATCTCCAGTTCGCCGCGCCGCAGCGTGTCGAGCGGTCTGTCAAGTGAGCTTCGTCGGCGGCATCCACGGGATTCCGTGAGACCCAAGAGCCTTGACTGTTCCGAGATCGCCCGCTTCGGCGGGGTAGATAAGACGAGCAGCCAGTCCAGCTGAGCCGGCTAAAAATATTACTCCGGAAATTTGCAGCCACATTGGAAGTCGCCCGACAACAATGTGAGACCCAATTCCCTCCTTCGAATTGTTCACGTTTACTCCGCTCCCTTGATGGCCCAATGGAGGCCGATGCCGCCGAAAATGTAGGCGCGAGTGTCGACTAGGGCATAGCCCATGCGCCGGAGCGCGGATGAAAACTCGTCGATTGAGACGAAGCTTTGCAGCGAATCCGGAATGTAGGTGTAGGTCCGCGGGCGAGCGTGCAGCAGCGTTCCCCAAAGGGCTCCTTGCGCATACAGATACCCGAGGTAGAGACGACGGAAGATGAGATTCGCGGGAAGGAAAAAATCCAGGGTGACCAGCAGCCCGCCGGGGCGCGTTACGCGCTCAATTTCCCGCAACGCGGTTTCGAGGATCGGGAAATTTCGCAAGCCATAGCCGATGAAGACGCAATCGAACGACTGATCGGCAAAGGGCAGGCGCGTGGCGTCGGCGCAAACTCCATTGTTCAGGCCGCGCGTGCGGGCCACGTGCAACATCTCTTCGGTTAGATCCACACCAATCGCGCAGGCCTCCGGCAAGCGCTGCATGACCAGATGCGAGAAATCGCCGGTGCCAGAGGCCAAATCCAATACCACCGCGTTCGGCAGCAAGGCGGCCTTCTCGACGCCGAAGCGCTTCCAACGGAGGTCCATGCCATAGGAAAAAGTGCGCGTGACGAAGTCGTAGCGGGGGGCTATCCGGCCGAACATTTCGCGCATCAGGCGCGAGTCCTGTCTTTCGATAGGGGTTGGCATCCGAGCCCGGAATGTTACCACTCGAGCCGACCCGCTGCTAGTTTTCGATTCCAAAAGTAACTAGCTCTTTTTCAATTACTTAGGCCCGCATCAAGCTGGGGGAAGTACGCATCTAAATTAGCTGTGAGGCAAAAACCATGCGGCATATCATTCATTCAACTGCTCCTCCTTGTGCTTGGAGACGAGGACGCTTATGAGACTGACGATTTCGGTTGGGGATTCTATTCGCCCATTTTTGCCCACCAGGCCCCCATCTACTTTGGCGGGCTGTACTACCACCACTTCGGTCCTGACATTCGCGGCTGGGGAGCGGGGCCACTTATGCACCAGGCTTCCGCGCAGGCGGCTTTGGCACCGGCTTCGGTCCGGGATATAGGGGCGGAATGAGCGCAGCGCGAGGTGGGCTCCACGGCGGGTTCGGCGGTGGATTTGGCAGCGGTGGTGGATTCCATGGAGGAGGCCACGGCCGATAACAATTGAAATCGGCCTTAGAAACCTCAGGCGCGGGGCGATTTAGCTCCGCGCTTTTTTTACCCGGGAGGATCCATGGAAAAACTTGGAGCCATGCCTAATTCTCGAAGGTAAAGCGGGTAGACGCGAAGTGGTAGAGGCGTCGCCATAAAAGGCGATTTACGGTTACGACGAGTGTGGCCATCACAATTGTCGCTCCCAGGAGCACGGGGAAATTGCCGGCGTCGGTGGCGCGGCTGATGACGGCGCCCAAGCCGGTGACTGAAAAAGTATGCCCGCGAAAACGGAAATATTCGGCGACGATGCTAGCATTCCAAGCACCGCCGGATGCCGTCACGAAGCCGGTAATCAGGTAGGGGAAAATCGCGGGCAAGAGCAACTTTCGCCACCGTTCTCCACGGGGGAATCGGTAGACATCACAGACTTCCTTCAGATCGGTAGGGATGGCACTGGCGCCCGCGATCACGTTGAACAAGATATACCACTGAGTGCCAAGAAGCAGCACGATCGAGCCGATTCCCAATCCCCCGCCGACTCGAATCAGCATCAGTAAAATAATCGGAAACAAAGCCGTGGCGGGCACCGACGCGGCGATTTGCGCGATTGGCTGGGCGATTGCTGAGAGCCGCGGATTCAAGCCGATCATAACGCCGACGGGAATCGTCCAAAGCGCCGCCAGCGCGAGTGTAAGTTCAACCCTGAGAAATGTGGCGCCCGTGCCTGCAAAAATTCCGCGAATCTCGAATCCGCTGACCGAGCCGACAAGAACCAACATGCGCACGCAGGCGTAGGCGATGCCAACCAGTAACGCAGCAACAAGGACTCGCGTGATCCACCTCGACGCGGCGTGCGACCGAGTATCTTGTGCGGCAGTAACAGCCGCCTGCCGCTTGGCGAAAAACAGATCCAAGCGCTCGCGAGCAGGGCGGATAGAAGCAGCGGCAATCAGCGGCAGAATTTTCGAGTGCTTCAACAGTTCGAGCACCGGCGAATGCGCTTCGTCGGCTGCCTCGACTTGCTCGAACTTGAACTTCTGCCCCCACGCGATCACCGGGCGCCAGATCAGCTGGTCGATCAGAATGATGACAGCGACCATGACCACCAAGCCCCAAAGGATCGCGCGAGTGTTGCCTTCGTTCGCCGCAGTCTGAAGATAGGATCCGAGCCCGGGGAGGCGAAGATCGCGGTTACCAAGAACGAACATTTCGCAGGCGATCAGGAAAAACCAGCCGCCCGCCACCGACATCATCGAATTCCAGATAAGTCCAATCGCCGAGTAGGGCAGCTCCAGTTGCACGAACGTCTGCCACCAACTCCAGCGGTAGACCTGCGCCGCTTCGAGCATTTCGCGCGGAATACTTTTGAGAGAGGAGTAGAAACTGAACGCCATATTCCACACCTGGCCGGTAAAAATCAGCAGAATCGAGCCGAGCTCGATTCCCAATTGCCGTGTAGGAAAAAGAGCCACCATCGAAATCATCACTCCGGGCAAAAAGCTCAGGACCGGAATCGATTGCAAGGTATCGAGTAACGGCACCATGACTCTCTCGGCTTTTGTGTTGTAGGCTGCGATGTATCCATAGACGATGGCGAAACCGAGGCTCAGAAAATACGCAATCGCAATGCGCAGCACGGAAAACATCGCGTACTTGGGCAAGGCGCTGGGCGCGAGGCTGATTTGGGTCTGCTCGGTAACGGGCGCCATCCACCGGTGCGTGAGTGCGAGAAGGGCGTAAAACAGCGCCAGTCCCCCCAACATTACGGGCAATTCACGCAGCAAAGAGGGAGCAGGCGAAGGCGGGATCCCCCAGGACGGCAGACTTACCGAAAGCTTCCCGAAGCGGTTTCTCATGTGTGCAGCGCAGGCCCATCGGGCGCACCTTCGTGCTGGATCGGCCGATGAAGATGAAGACGATCCGTCTCCGGAAGGTAGGAAAAAATTTCGCCGTACCGACCCCAGTAGAGCGCCGTTTCAATCTGTTTTTGCGTATCTTCCTCGGAAAAATGCTCGTCGAGAAGGTCGTGGAAAAATTGAAGGGGCATGGATCCGTCCGACTTGTTTTCAAGCGCCTTGTGCATCTGCTGAAGCAGCCCTACGCGCTCTAGCGCGGCTTGGCGAAACAGTTTCTTTTGCGTTTCGACATCGGCGCCGGCAAACGCTTTACCTTCGGGAGTAATTTCAACATCGCCTTCGTGCGCCTTCGCGAAACCGAGCAGCGTTGTGGCCTCGACGATGGGCAGCAAATCGTCCACTTCCAGGTGAAGTTCGTCGACGACGTGGTACAAATCCTCGCTTCCCCCGCGATCCACCAACAGTTCGAGCAATCCGGTAATGCCGCCGGGACGCGCGTGCGGCAGCATCTGCGGGACAGGCTTTTGCTTTCCCAGGGCCGTGGGTGGCGCGAATTCCAGCTCGGGTTGGGTCATCACTTTGTAGATGTAGTCCACGTAGGGAAGAAATGCGGCGGATTTGCGGTCCCACGGCTGCTGCAACGCGACGCGAAAATCGGCGCGAATCCGCGCGGGATTGCGCCCGAGCACGATGATCCGGTCCGCCAACAGAACCGCTTCCTCGATGTTATGCGTCACGATGAAAATGCTGCGGGTGGGGATTTTCTTATCGCGCCACAGATCCAATAGCTCGCCGCGGAGGTTTTCGGCAGTAAGGACGTCGAGCGCGGAAAAAGGTTCATCCATGAACAAAACTTCGGGCTCGACGGCGAGGGCACGCGCGAAACCGACGCGTTGTTTCATGCCGCCGGAAAGCTCCTTGGGATAGGCGTTCTCAAAGCCCTTTAATCCCACCGTCGCGAGCGCGCGCAAAACCAGCCGGTGCCGCTCCCGATGATCCATCCCGCGAGCGATGAGCGGAGCCTCAACGTTTTCCAAAACGGTGAGCCAAGGAAATAACGCAAAGCTCTGGAACACGATCGCAACATGGGGCGCGCATTGCGATAGCGGCTTCCCATGCCAGAGGACTTCGCCCGCGGTTGGCGCCGAAAGCCCCGAAAGCATCCGCAGAAGCGTGGACTTGCCGGAACCTGAAGGGCCCAGTAGCGCGGTGATCGTATCGGATTCGAGAGAAAGGTCGGTCGGTGCGATTACCTGAATCGTTCTGCCCTCGGGCTGCCGGAAGCTTTTTTCAACGCCGCGCGCTTCAATGATCGGTTCCGCAGCGAGCGGCGTAGCGGCTAGAGCTTCCTCGACGTGCGGCAGGCCTTGCGTCGCGCGGCTTTCCGGCGAATCGGCAGGAACCTCCAATTCATCCGTCAAGAATTGCCAGGCCTCTTCGGGCAACTCGTCGAAGAACCGATCGCGGTCGGCAGTGTTCATGCCTTCGACGATGGCCTGGAGCTCACCTAATGGCCGGGCGTGCAGCAGAACGTAGGCGTGGTAATAGGGGAAATGCGCGGTGAGGGTAGCCGCAAGAGTCACCGGCAGCCGGCGAAACAGAGTACGCTGCTGTTCGAAGGGGAGGCCCATGATATAACTCGCGGCAATGCTTGGGTCGATCTCTTGCAAACCGCCGATAGCGGATTGCCAGCCCCCTTGCGCCAGTTGCTCCTGCAGCTTCCCAAGTACCGATGAATTCGCCATAGTCGGGCAATAGCGTACTACGATTCTATTACTTCCATTCAAACGCTCCGAAACTGAAGCTACGGCATTTACCCTGCTTGCCTGTTTCTACGCGGCTATGCTAGTGTCAAAATCGGAGGTGTAGAGATGAGTGATAGCCCAGGCTCGAAAGTAAGCTTTTTCCTGATTGGACTTGGCATCGGATCGTTGATTGGAGTTCTCTTTGCACCCCGATCCGGTGAAGAAACACGCGATTACCTCGCTTCCCGCGCCGACGAAGGACGAGACTACGCCCAGAAAAAGGCGCGTGAGTTGCGGGAGCGCGCCGAGGACTTGCTTGAGCGCAGCAAAGAAGTTATGGGCCGTCAGAAGGAAGCGATCGCCTCGGCCGTCGAAGCGGGCAAGGAAACGTACAAACGGGAAGCAAAGATTTAGCAGTTGCCGTTCGTAGTGGCCGTAAGGAGTCACTATGCCAGTCTGGGTCGAAATATTCATCGTTGTCGCGACGATTGCTCTGGTCGTTCAGACATTGGTAATGTTGTCGACTCTGATGCTGCTTCGTCCGATTATCTTGCGCTTCGCTCAGATCGCAATGGATTTTCAGGGCAAGATGAACCCGATTCTGGCAAGCGCAGGACGCATTCTTGCCGACTCTGAAGAACGGATTAAGAGCATCGTGGAGGACGCCTCGGAAATCAGCCATACCGCGCGCGCCGAGGCGGAAAACGTGGATCGCGTGATCAATGACGCCGTCGACCGGTTGCGCGTGCAGATCATTCGCACCGATCAGATGGTGACAACTGCCCTCGAAGCGGTGGAAGATGCAGGTACAAAGGTCCGGCACTCGGTGTTGGCCCCGGTCAATCAGATTTCCGCGCTGCTGAAAGGCCTCAAAGTTGGGCTGGATACCATACGCGGCAATCGGCGCCCTCATTCAGACGGCGTTCCCCAGGACGAAGAACTCTTCATCTGAAGTAATCTCGCTTGAAAGCTTTCCTGAAAAATCAGGCTGGTCTCATCTGTGGCGATTCGGAGCTTCTCTATTCGATCGACGCGATCCAGCCGCCGCCTAGAACTTGTTCGCCCGAGTAAAATACGGCGGCTTGCCCTGGGGTAATGGCGCGTTGCGGCTCGTGGAATGAAACGCGCGCGTTTGTGGCGCCGAGCGGCGTGATTTGCGCACGGGCGGGTTCGTGGCGGTTTCGGATGCGCACGGCTGCTTCAATGGTGTCGTCGGGAACAGCGTAAGGAATCCAGTTGACGCTGCGGATGATGCAGACGCTGTGGCGCAGTTCACGGTCCTCACCGACGACGAGGCGATTGTTCGCGCGGTCGAGCGCTACCACGTAGACCGGATACCCTACCGCAAGCCCCAAACCCTTCCGCTGGCCTACCGTGTAATGGTGCAAACCGTTGTGGCGGCCGATCGTTTCGCCGGAAGTTGTGACGATTCCGCCTCTTTCGCTCGGCAGCGCACTTCCCTGCTCCTGCAAATAGCCTTCGATGAACTTCACGTAGTTGCCCGTAGGAACGAAGCAAATTTCCTGGCTCTCGGGCTTTTCGGCCACTGGTAGGGCCAGACGGCGCGCGATGTCGCGAACTTCCTTCTTGGTCAATTCGCCCAGCGGAAATTCCGCGCGCGCGAGCTGTTCCTGCATCAAC
>Ga0182024_10025164_pt1 | contig 10530 bp, 12 predicted proteins | sample P32metaG_FD_120480 | JGI IMG/M metagenome (GOLD analysis project Ga0182024, IMG submission 120480) | Permafrost microbial communities from Stordalen Mire, Sweden - P3-2 metaG (Illumina Assembly) | ecosystem: Environmental > Terrestrial > Soil > Wetlands > Permafrost | place: Sweden: Stordalen...
AAGGTGAGACCCGAGGACACGATAGAAACGAGCTGGGCCTGGGAGATCCCCGTGGCCCCGACCAACAGGTCCTGCACCTGACCTCCTGGAGTGGGGATGGTTAGGTCCATCACCACTTGAGGGCTGCCCGCGGCCACGTCCTCTCGTGTGCCAACCCATCCCTGGTACCCGTCCACCTGGACCGGTTGCGTAGCATTGGGCCTCGCCGCCACGAAGGGAGCCCCCGTGGCGCCCGGCGTGTAGGAGTTAGTGAGCCCGATGGCGACGCAGCCGCCAGCCTGGTCAACCGCGGCGACTATGCCCGGCTCGTTCGGCGGGGTAGGCAGCGTTGGCGGCGCGCTCCCGGCTGGCAGGACGTAGCCGACCCAAACACCTGGGTAGCAAGTGACGGGTACGGAGCTGACCTGGTGGTAACTGGCCGGGAGCCGCAACGAGAAAGCGGCCAGGTGCAGGGTCGTAACGTCGCCGGCGCTCCTGGCTGAGCTACCAGCGGCCCCGAGGGCGAGCGGCACAGCGACCCCTACGGCCACCGCAGCGGCCAACGCGCTGGCGGCCAGCAGCCTTTTGCGGCCCCGTCTGGGGCTGACCGGCGCACCTGAGTCGTCGAGGCGAATGTCATCGAAATCGTCGAGGATGGCGGCGAGCAGACGGTCCTCGAAACAGGCTTTGGTGGTTGGGCTGTCGGTGTTCACAGGCTGACCTCTTTCACCATCGGGTCAGGTTTGACCGGCGGTTCCGGCCGTCCCAGGACCGCTGAGCCATGAACCTGGGCGCGCACGTCCTCGTCCGCGGTGCTCTGGTGGCCGCTCGGGGTGAGCAGCCGGGCAAGCCTTCGGCGTGCCCGAGAAAGGCGCATGCGGAACGCGAGAGTACTGACGCCAAGGACCGCCGCTGCCTCTGCGCTGCTGAGCCCGTCAGTGCCGACGAGCAGTAGTGCTTCCCTCGAGCGCGGCGGGAGCCGCCAGAGGGCGACCCTGGCTGCCTGAGCACGGGCCGACGCGTCTATCTGGCGCTCGAGGCGCTCGATGTCGTCATCGTCAAGAAGCGCCCGGCCCTCAAGCCTTCTCAGCGCGGCTGCCTCGCGCAGCCTTCGCCGCTGTTCGTTCGCCATCAGCCGAGCGGCAACCCCAAGCAGCCAGGCTCCCGGCTCTCCCCGGGCAGGGTCGTACGTAGCTGCCGCGCCGACTGCGGCGACGAAGGTCGCCGCTGTCACGTCGGCAACGTCGGCTGGCTCCGAGGCCCGTCGGGCTGCGAACCGGATCACCCGGTCCACATGGCGACGGTAAAACAGCTCGAAGGCGACGGGGTCGGCTCCCAGCCGAGGCAGCAGCTCACGGTCGGACGGCTCGGTCCCCATACTTGTAATTGGTCGCAAGCAGTTCCGCGTAACAACTTTCTTACTGGACAGCGAGTTCGCTACTCCATCGTCAGCTGGCCGTCCGGTGCACACCATCTCGCTGTGCCCCCACCGCGCCCCCGTTCGCCTTCTGTCCCGCGTTAGCCTCTTCCCCTACTCTCACGACGAAGCCGCGTGTGTGGCTGGTCCGTAGAGCCAACCTTAAGTCTTCATGGAACCGCTCACAGGCTTGGCCGGAGCAGGTACGCGCCACCAAGACGCCAATCAGTCCTCGGTGTGAAGGAGGTTCCGCGCGAATCGGATGGTTTCGGCGACGACCAGAACTCCCAGCTCTGGGATCTACCCATCACGGGAGCCAGCTAGAACCGTGCCGACCACATCGACCGCTATTTATCGCGGACTGCCTAACCGCACAAATACCTAACGTGCGCCCAGATTATCGAGGTCAACCAAGCGTATTCTGCATCTCGCCTCGCTCACTCGGGGCTTGTAAGCGAACTGCTCGTGATCGCCGATTATGCAGTCTGGAGCTAGGGAAATTGTCAGATGGAACTACACCCATAATAACCGTTCTCGTGCTGAGGTCGGGGCGTCGCTATCGGACCCGGCACCGGGCCAGGACTTCAACCGGCGGCGCGACATCTGATTTCTGCACTGGCCGGTTGCGAGGGCCCTCGAACAGCGGTCACCTGCTTTCTGGCCCCGCGGGTTCGGGCAGGGGCACCAAGGTCCGGGCAACGGCAACGAGTTGATGGACCTGCATCGCCGTGCTTTCCAGCTTGATATGGGTCCCTTCGCGCACGAGGCGGACCTTGCACCTGAGGTAGCCCATGCTGTTGTCCGTCGACACCAACAAGTCGCCGACCTGGCGCCAAACCTCCCTGCCCGCGCTCTCCGGGGAAGGCCGTTCCGGCTCGGCCGATTCGTGGACCCATAGGTTCCCGTGGCCACGACCCGGCTCCGCTAAGAGGTACGTGATCGTCGCCGAGAGCGGTGCGCCCCTCGGGCGGTCGGCGTAATGAAGGACCACGTGCCCGGGCTTCCCAGGAGCAGGGTCGGGCAGGAACACCTTGAAAGGCATTTTGGGCAGCTCGGCGAGCAGCACCGTCCGGGGCGGGAGCTCGACAAAGCCTTCCCCATCGGGTGCCGCAGGCATGAAGGTGGCGGCCGGGATGTCCACGTCGACCGCCAGGTCTGTCATCTCCAGGACCCGGAAGGGCTCCCCGTTTAGGCGTGCCTCGGCCCGGAGCAAGAACCCTCGTTCGGCATCGACGAGCAGCTCGTGCTCGTCAGCGCCGGTATCGGAACGGTCGAGCAGGAAGTCATGGGCCGTCACCGGCACGGCGCGTACCCGGTAGGCCTGGCGCGATAAGACCTCAGTGCGGCCCAGGACGTCGAGCTCGACCGAAGACAGGACAGCGGCGGGACGGAGCAGCCTCTCTGCTGGCCCGACCCCATGGCGGCTGTTGGCGCGCCCGCCGTTGGTTTGACCTCCTCGAGAGGCCGACCAGCTCCACCACGTGCTGCCGACGAACACTACGCTCACCGTCTCGTTGCCTACCGCGAACTCTTCCCTCCTGTGGTCCGGCAGCTCGACCCATGTCCGCCAGATGTTCTCGCTCTCTTCAGGCTCGCCTTCGCCGGGCGTACGCACCAACGAAATAGCGGCCAGTCCGATCGGGCGCCCGCGCCCATAGGCGTGATCGATCCGGGAACGGTGCTGCCAGTCACGGCCCGTAGCCTGCAAAGTGCGGAACCGCGCCCCGGGCCGGCGCATCAGTTCCAGGACATCGGCCAGCTCAGTCACGGGTGTGCTGAGGCGACCCGGCGTGTTAGCCGATGAGGTGAGCGCATATAGGCACATGGTGCCTTGTCTTCGCTCTGCCAACAACTCCCAGAGCTGAGGGCTGGAGCGCTCGATCGCCTCAGACGGCGCGCGGGTCCAACGTGAGCACTTTCCGTCCGACGACCGCCTCCGCGCCAAGCCACCCCGGTGGCATCCTGGAGGGCGTGGAGCCTCGTGGTTGGCGTGACGGCCCTGGCCAACTCGTGGTGCGGCGTGCGTTGTCGATCGCCTCGGAGAGCAATGAGCGGTGCCAGCCCGTGCACCTGCTCGCCGCTCTGGAGGAGGTCCAAGGTCCACTGGCGAACCTCCTCCGGCCGACCGGTCAGCGATGGCTGTACCAGCGTGCGGAGCCGCCCAGCAATCTCGGTGGTGGAACGGGTTACCTCGCCTCGCAGGCCGTCCAGGCCGCCACGCGCTTCGCCACTGACCGTCAGGAGCCGTTCGCCGCGGGGCACCTGGCCGTGGCCGTCATCGACCAGGCCGATATCGAGGTGGTCGGGCTCTTGCGAAATGCGCACATTGAGCCGGCCCGCGTCCGCGCCGTGGCACTGGAGATGGCGGGGGCGCCGCCTGGTCTCGCCGCTCTCGTCATGCCACCCCTGTGCCCGGCCGGGACCTTCGATCGCCCGCCACTGCCGGTTGAGGAACTGGACCCGCAGGCATGGTCTGTCCTGTCGTGGCGCCAGGAGCACCTGCCCCTAGGTCGCCTGAAGCGCCAGAGCGACTGGTCCGCTCTGTCCAACCTGGAGTACCGAGCAGCTTGGCGTGTTGCCGACCGCCGACGCCTCAGCGACGACCAGCGGTACTCGCTGCTTTCCCGTCACCGTGACCGGGTCGAGGCGTTGGCCCACGATGCCCGGCCGGATCTGGTTGAGACGCGACAGCAGCGCCGGCGGCGCTACACAAGTTCTGCGCCGCTAGTTGCCGTCCCTATCGTCGTCCGTAAGCGTCGGTCGACTTGGAGGAGGCTCGTCCCCAGCTTCATGGTCGGTTGGCCGACCTGGTTCGGGAACCGGCGAACTGACCTGCGCGACAGCTACTTCCGCCTGGCGACGGCTCCGGCGTACCGGGGCCAACCGGCAATCAGGCCTTGATGAACATTCTCGCGCTTTGCAAACGTCCTAGCGCCTGCGAACTTGACCCTCTCTGCCGAATCGGGCGCGGCGCCGGCAGGGTCACCGCGCGCCGCTTCCGGGACTGGATTATCGGTTATGCATCAGGTGTGGCCGTGGAGGACCGCCTGTGAAGTGAAGTCGACGGAAGCCCTGTGAAGTCGTGAGCCAGGACGAACCACGCTGTGGTGCTGCGGCTGAGAGGGGTCCTGTCGGCGCGTGCTGAGTTGCTGGGCGTGGCGAATGAGCTGGGATGGAAGAGGTCGCGGTAGCGACGCGTGCCGGGGCGGGGGACTTTGGCTGATGGAGCGAAGCAGGCGGCTCGGAGCACGGTGATAAAGCGTTCCTTCCGACGAGCTGGGGGGTGGTTCCAACCCGGCGTGCCCAATACGTGCCCAAAACCAGCAAGCGATGGCTCGGTCGCACCCGGGACGAAACGGGAGCAGCGTTGGTAGCTCACTTCGGGAACCATGAGAACTGATCATTCCAGTTGACCTCGGCGTAGTAGCTCGGCCAGTCGGTCTCCGGAAATAGCGGCGATGCGATCTGGACTGGGTTGCTCGATGGGGTCTTCCTGAGCCAAAGCGCGTCGTTCGCCTCGAAGAGGAGGCTCTTTCCACTTGGGGACCAGCTCGACACGGTCCCACCAGCGGTCCCGAGTAGCTCACTCGGCGTACTGCTCCCCGTCGTAAGACTCCACAGGTTCAATTCCGAGTACCACTTGCTGACCGCTGCCTGCCCGCCGGCCGACTGGTTGCTCGGACCCATCGAGTAGATGAGTTCCCGCCCATCGGGTGACCAGCTCGGGTTGAAGCTGACGTCGTTCGTCGGCATCTGGACCTTGGTGCACGTTGCGGACTTCGTCGAGCACCGCTCGACAGCTTTTGTCGACCACTGGTAGCGATCACCTCCGCCGGCGATCGCGAGCGCGCCGGTGGGGCTAGTGGCGATTGACGCCGTGTTCACCAGGGTCGTTCCAAGCAGGTGGGCCGGACCATTAGGACTGGTGACGAGATAAAGCGGAAGACCGTCGGCCGCAAGCGACGCCGAGTTGTCCTCGTCGATCCAGTAAACGATGCCCTGGCCGGCTGGGAGCCAGGCCGCTGGGATCGTCGGATTGAACGACTTCGGATAGGCGGGGTTGTTGTGCTCTGCCTGCCACACGACGGGCGAGCCACCAGAGACAGAGACGGCCTCGAGCGCTCCGTACTGGTACTCGCCGGAAAAGGCGATCTCCTTTCCGTTCGGCGACCACACAAAGTTCAGCGCATGAGAGGTTCCTGGTACCTGGTGCACTGCGCCGACGGGGGTGACGAGTGAAATAGCCGAACTGGAAGCCCCGACCGGACCTTCGACAACCGCGAGCGTGTCGCTCGTCGGCGACCAGGCAAGGGCACTCGCTTGAGTCAGCCCGCGTACAGCGCGAGCGTTGGTGCCGTCCGCGTGAGCGATCCAAAGCTGGCTCGGTGGGGGCTTCAGCTCGTACCCGTATGGAGCGGGCGGCCCCGTCGTGACGTAGGCGAGCCACTTCCCATCAGGCGAGAACACGGGGTCGATCGCGTAGTTCGACGTGACCTCACGCAGTGACCCGTTCGCACCGTCAAGGATCCACAGCGCGTTTCGCGACACGAACGCCAGCTCTCCCTGCTGGCTGAACGCCTTGGCGTTCACGAGCGGCCGGTTTGCTGCCGTCAGGGTCGTCGCTGGCGGGGGCACGCTGTGGCCGCTCACGACATACAGCACGCCAGCGAGCACCGCGACCAACGCGGTGGCAATCGAGCCAATCACCCAGCGTCGCCTTCGCAGTCGCCGCGCCTCTTTGATGAGCGCCTCGGCGCCGGGTTCGCTGACATGGGACGGCACATCCTTGTCATGAAGCAGCGTCACGACACGGCCTCGATCATCGCGATGACCTCAGCCGGTTGGTAGCCCTGCTTGCGGGCGAAGGCAACAAGCTCTTTGACGTGTGTCATGACGACGCCGCGCTGGGGAGTGCCAGCGACCGTGATCCCGCGACCGCGCCGGGTAGCTCGGCCAGCGAGAGCGGCCAGGGCTCGAAGAACTCGAACTGCTCGGCGTCTGGTGCCTGAGGGGTGAAGACCTCAGCGGGGATGCCCGCGTCGACTTCGAGCTCGGTCATCTCCAGACCCGGAACAGCTCCCCACCGAGCCTGGCCTCGGCCCGCAGGAAGCCGCGCTCGGCGTCGACGACAAGCTCGTACTCGTCGGCCCCTCCGCCCAAGGAGTGCAGGTCGAAGTCGCCTCGGGTGAACGGACGGGCCCGCAACAGGTAAGCCGGGCGCGACAGGACCGTGACCGTGCCCAGCAGCTCGAAGTCGAGCACGTGGACTATCCGTGCCGGCCAGACCAGGACCGCGCCCGGCCCCTTGCCGCGGCCCATGTTCGCGCGGCCGTCGTTGGTCCTGGCCCCCTGTGAGAGCGACCAGCTCCACCAGGTCCCTCCGCGGAACCAAGCGGTCACCGTCCTCGGTGCCGACGGCGAATTCGGCCCTCAGGCGGTCGGGCGCCTCCCAACACAGCCTCCAGGTCTCCTCGCCCTGTTCGGGCTCGGGCTCGCCCGAGACCCTCGCCATCGTGGCCACGAACGCTCCCGGCGGCGTGGCGGCCATGAAGGCCTCGTTGAGCAGGGCGTGGTGGCGCCATTCCCGGCCGACGACCTGCAAGGTCCGACAACGCGGCGCGGGCGCGCCCAGTAGGGCAACCACCTCGGGCAGCTCGGTCAGTGTGAGCCCCCCGGTGGCGGCGACATGACGTCTGTTCTACTTGACCTTGACGGTCTTGACTGGCCCATACTCACGGTCTCCTCTTCGGCAGCGGGCGTCCGCCCGTGGCACGGGTAGCGCCGGCAGACATCCAGGGGAGTTTCGCCCGTGCCTATCGAGGCCCCTTGCGCCACCAACGCTGTGCCAGCCTTTCATTAGCGCCTTCGTCCGCGCCTTCGTCTGCCGCCCAACGCCATCTTGGGCGCATCCGCACATAAAAACCCATCTTGCACCTACGGAAACGAAGCTCCCACCGGAGGCGTGGACGCCATATAGCGAGACGGATATGGAGCGCAGTCCAAGTTGGGTCCCTCCCGAGACCTCACTGACGCGCCCGAGCCCCGCTGATCGGAGACAGCCAAAGCTCTCGCATCAGCGCGCGAGAGCGTCTCAACTCCACCCCCCATTCGGAGGGCTCATCGATTCGAACTGCCGCTGCACCGTCGTCGCTCAGTCGGACGGAGTAACCCGGTACAGAGCACTGAAGCTTCCGACTGTTTGGGCACCGGACGGCGACGGGACCGGCGGGTCGAGAAGGAAGAACGATCCGGCGAGGGTTACGCCGGTCCATGAAGTAAGCGGCGACATGTAGAGGTACTTGGCAGATCCCGAGTATCCGGCCTTCAACGACGCCTCGATGCTTAAGGCTCCCGACATCGGGTCGATGCGCACGACCTGTTGCTCGTCATAGGCCGTCGGAGGCGCGGCCCAGAGCCCGTCAGTTGCGTCCCCGACCATGCCAGAACCCCCAAGCATCTCGAAGACCTGGACGAGGCCTGCGCTCTCGGGAACGTGCCAAACCGGCTTTGCCTCCCGACCTCGCAGCATCCACACCACGCCAACGTCGCTCACCGGTCGCGGCTGGGCGTTCAGCCAAAGGGCGTCGCCGGACGCGACGATCCACTTCGCGAACCCATCGTCGGGGAAGTGGAAGACCGCGCTCGCGTGCGTGCCCCCGGGCGCGACGAGGTACAGCGCCTCAGGCGAACTGGTCTGGCCCGAGGCCGCGATCCACAGCCCCTCGTCGTTGTAGGCGAGGATCGCATGCCATATCTTCGGCACGCGTAACCGCTGAACGACAGCACCCGTAGCGGCAGAGGTCCGCATGAGGTCAATGCCACCGGGGTTATCCCATTCGTAGAGCCAGAGGTCGCCGCCACCATAGATCCATGTCGGCCCAGAGTCGCCCCGCGCCCACGCCGGGAACGTCATCACGACGGGACCGAGCGTGTACCCCGGGGAGTGCGGAACGACGTGGGCGATGCGCACGACCTCGCTTGGCCCACCAGAACTTGCGGGCAGGTTCTTGTCGACCGCGAACACCGGCAGTACCTGTCGACCCTCAAGTGCGGGATCGGCGCAACTGCCAGCGCGCTCGTCGCCCAACACGAGCGACGACGGGTCGACCGAAGCGGAATAACAGGTATTCGCGACTTCCGGGTCGTCCGACTGGCTCGTCGACCCATAGAGCAAGATGCGGTCGCCGACGACGGCGATCTCGGAGTACTTGTCGCTCTGGCTCAGGTCGACCGTCGCAACTCGCGCGACCTCGGTCTGGAAAGGCGATGTTGGCCGAGAAGCAGCGTGCACCGGTGACGCGGTCAGAAGGGGCAGGCAGGCTCCGATCGCTGTCAGTACGACGGCTCGGCGCAATCGGACGCTCCTCATGACGGAACTGTATGTCGCGACGAGTCCAGAAGCTGAGCAGTACGCCTCGCCCATTCTCATCGTATCAGATGCTCGACCCAGACTCACAGAACCGGCAGCGAGGGCGCTCCTAGATGCGCATTGCCCAGCCCTATGACTATGAGGCAGCCGGCCTGATGTGTGCGGGTGCCAAACGTCGAGAGCGGTCAGGCGTTGCGGTGGATGCTCTGCTTCTGGGATATGGCACTTTGAGGACCATCCCCCGATGTGCCATTGATGGCGGTCGGGACCACAGAATCTGCACACCGATGCCCGATGAGTTCAAGATGGTTTGGGAGGTCCGCTTAGCCGAGGAACTGGGCCGTCGGCGCAGCGTTCCCCGCTCAAATGAGCCCTGAGAGCGTCGTACAAAGTCTGGTTCTGGTGAAGGGTGGCTGTCGATCGACGAATGCTTCGGGAAAACTATGCCCTCACCAATCGCCTGCTCTGCAACCTGCAGCGCCTTGCAACGAGTTATCTAGTACGTGCACGCGTACCGACCCAGTGACATCCGTCGAGGCCTCCTCGCCGGCGGCCTTGCCATCATCATCATCATCGTCGTGCCGATCGGGTCCCCCGAGACTTACGCCCGCAGTGCGGCGGGTGCCAAAGGCCCACTTACCGCGTCCTACGAACACGGCTTATCAGGTTCGTCCGACCTCAATGTCTACGTTGTCCCCAAAGCCCCAGGCCCGATGGCAATCGGCCCGAACGGCAACCTGTACATTGCCGACGACACCCGCGACCAGATTCTCGAGCGGCTCAGCAACGGCCGCTTTGTCGTGGTTGCTGGTGACGGCAAGCGTGGTTCGTCGGGCGACGGAGGCCCAGCCGTGAAGGCCGAGCTTGATGGTCCCGGAGGCATGGCTTTTAGCCCCGCGGGAGCGCTTTATTTCGCCGATATAGGCAACAATGAGGTCCGGCGGTTCGTCCCGGGCGGCAACATCAGCACCGTGGCCGGGGCTCCTGGACGTTGGACCGGCCCACTCGTCAACGGCGAAGCGGCGCTGCATGCCCACCTTTTGTCACCGACAGATGTCGCCTTCGGGCCAAGCGGCGAGCTCTACATAGCTGACACTGGAGACAACGAGGTGCTGAGGGTCGGCCGCGACGACAAGTTGGACCTAGTAGCCGGTGACCCGCATATCCGTGCCGAGGGCATCGCCAACATGGGTATGCCCGCCACGAAAGCCTCCCCCGACGGCCCGGCAGGCATCGCTTTCAACCGCACCGGGGATCTGTTCATCTTCGGGTCCAACACCAAGGCACTCCTGATGATTGGACCGAACGGCATCATCCACGCCCTTATCGGCCAACAACCCATGACCGGCTTTTTTCCCCACTCCGCTGGCGGGCTCGTGACCGCCCCCGACGGCCAGGTTTTTGGCCTCGATGCCCAGTCCCTCTACCGTCTCACGACTACGGGTGCTCGAAACGTGGTCGATTTCATCACCGACGCACTGACCCGCGACTGGAGCGGTTTCTTACCCAATGGGATCGCGGTCGCGGCAAACGGGTCGATCTATGTCGACACCGACGGCGCTAGCGGTTACACCCAGACTCCCGGCATCGTGAAGATCCGGCAGGACGGGGCGGGGCACGTGATATGGCAGGGCTGATCGGGATCTGCCCTACCCCATCAGCGAAGGCAAATCATCGAGACGCCCGTCGGGGACTGTTGACATCGGCCCTCCGACCCGACAGAGCTGGTACCAACTCCGAACCCCAGCCTCCTAGGGATCCAATG
>Ga0182024_10025165_pt1 | contig 10530 bp, 7 predicted proteins | sample P32metaG_FD_120480 | JGI IMG/M metagenome (GOLD analysis project Ga0182024, IMG submission 120480) | Permafrost microbial communities from Stordalen Mire, Sweden - P3-2 metaG (Illumina Assembly) | ecosystem: Environmental > Terrestrial > Soil > Wetlands > Permafrost | place: Sweden: Stordalen...
CAAGGCATCGTTGACCGCATTGACGATCGACGCCGGCGGCCCGATCGCGCCGTTCTCGCCGATGCCTTTGATGCCGAAAGCCGAGAACGGTGACGGCGTTTCGAGAAAATCGAGTTTGACGTCCGGCATCGACGGTGCCGTCGGCACGGTGTAATCCGCAAGCGTTGTCGCCGTCGGCTGGCCCAATTCGTCGTAGCCGCTCTCTTCGTAAAGTGCGTTGCCGAGGCCATTGGAGAATCCGCCGAGCACTTGGCCCTCGACGAGGAGCGGATTCACGCGCGTTCCACAATCGGCCACGATGGCGTAGTCGAGCACGTCGACGCTGCCGATGTCCGGATCGACGGCAACGACGGCGGCGTGCGCGGAATATGAAAACACGCCGGGGTCGTGGGCTTTGTAGCCAGCCGTGGCGCTAAGGCCGCCGGCATCCATGTCGGCCGGCAGTTCTTCGGGATGGTGGTACCAGGCGCGGCCGATCTCGCGAAATTCCACGCTGCCTTGCGGACCATGGACGCGGCCATCCCTGATCTCGACGTCGGCTTGCTGGCATTGCAGCAGATGGGCGCCGATCCGGGCGATCGGCGTTTTGAGCAAGCGGCAGGCCTCGGCGATCGCGCCGCCAGTCGTGACCATCGAGCGCGATGTGTAGGTCCCGGTACCGGCGGGCGACGTCGAGGTGTCGCCGTAGCGCACGGCGACCTTGCGCGGGTCGATGCCCAGAATCTCGTGCGCGACCTGGGCGAATACCGTTTCATGGCCCTGGCCGTGCGAATGCGAGCCGACTTCGAGAACGAGTTCGCCGTCGCCGGTCAGCCGCGCGACCGCCGGCTCCATCCCCGGTACCAGCTCGATGCCCCATGCCGAATAGCCGAACGGCCCCGTTCCATACGCGGTCTGTTCATAGAACGACGCGAAGCCGACACCGATCAACCGGCCGTCCGCTTCGCCGTTGCGCTGTCGGGCGCGCACCGCCGGGAGATCGATGAGTTCGGCGGCGCGTTTGAGTGCCGCCGCATAGTCGCCGCTATCGAGCGTCTTCTTGGTGATCGACACATAGGGCATTTGCTCGGGCTTGACGAAATTCCGCAGCCGAACCTCGACCGGATCGATCCCGACGGCACTCGCAATACCGTCCATGACGATCTCGTGGCCGATGCACGACAAGGGACGGGCGACGCCGCGGAACGGCTGGCCGGCGGGCTTGTTGCTGACGACGTTGATCGCGCGACCGCGAAAGGCGCGAATGTCGTAGCAGCCCTGCATGTTGCCGACGGCGAGACCGCCTTCGATTCCGGCGGGCCACGGCCACGGCGAATAGGCCCCGGAATCCACCAGCACATCGCATTCGAGCCCGAGAACGCGTCCTTGCGCGTCGGCATAGGCGACGACCTTGCACTGATAGTCGCGGCAACTGGCGTCGCAAACCAGCGACTCGTAGCGGTCCTGAATCCAACGCACCGGACGCCGCAGCGCCATCGCCGCAAAGGCCACGCACACGGTTTCGCTTTCGACATAAGTCTTCAGGCCAAACGAGGCGCCCACGTCCGGCGCGACGACGCGCAGCCGGCGCTGGCTGATGCCGAGGACTTGAGCCAATCCGATCTGCAGCGGTACCGGCAGCTGATGCGCCACATAGACCACGAGCTCATCAAGGCGGCCATCATATGCGGCGACGCAGGCGCGGCCCTCGAGCGGCAACGGGTGCATCCGATTCATGCGAAAACTGCGCTCGACCACATGGGCTGCCGCGGATTTGGCGGCATCGAGGTCGCCGGCCGCCAGAGTGAGATCGACCAGAACATTGTCGCCCCATTCGTCGTGAACGAAGGGCGCAGCCTTCTTGAGTGCGTCCGCCATCGTGACCACGGGGCGCAGCGGCTCGAACTCCACCTCGACCTGTGCGGCGATATCTTCGGCTTCCGCCGGCGTCGATCCGATCGCCATCGCGACCGGCTCGCCGACGTGGCGCACTTTTGCTGCGGCCAAAATCGGCCAATCCGAGGGCTTGAACCCGGGGAGCTTCGCGGTCGAGCGCATCCGGCCGACGCCGACGAGGTCCTGGGCGTCGTAAATCCGGTTCTCCGACCCCGCAGGCTTGCGCACCGCGAGGATGCGGGCGTGAGCGTGCGGACTGCGCACGAACGCCGCGTGCAGCGCCCCGGGCAATGCGATGTCGGCGCAAAACTGTCCGCGACCTTCGAGAAAGCGCGCGTCCTCAAGCCGCGGCAGCCTGGCGCCGATGCCGTAATCGCTCACCGTCGCGCTCGCCAACTTGATTATCGCCATAATTCCTTTGATGCGATGCGCGCGCCGTCGCTCAGCGCCTTGAACTTCGCCCAGACGATCGACGGATGCACCTCCTTCGAGCCGGCGAAGGTGGCAAAGCCGCAATCGGAACCGGCGATCACGTTGTCGCGGCCGACCACCGAGGCATAGCGCACGATGCGCTCGGCAACGAGCTCCGGATGCTCGACCAGAATGGTCGAGTGGGAGATGACGCCCGGGATCAAGATCTTGCCATCCGGCAGCTTGACGTCCTTCCACACCTTCCATTCGTGTTCGTGGCGCGGGTTTGCCGCCTCGAACGAATAGGCGCCGGCGCGGATCTTCAAAATGATGTCGACGATGTCCTTGAGCTCCATGTCGTGGATGCGCGGACCCATATTGATGCCGTAGCAGGTGTGGAAGCGGATTTTCTCCGGCGGAATGTCGCGCAGCGCATGGTTGAGCGCCTCGACGCGGATTTCCGCCCATTTGCGGCAGTCGGCGATGCTCGCCTCGGGGTGGATGATGTAATAGGTCACAAGCCGCGGATCGTCGACCTGCACCAGAAAGCCGGCATCGACGATGGCCTTGTATTCCTCGCTCATCGCCTCGGCGATGGCAAAGACATAGTCCTCCTGCGATTTGTAATAGGCGTTCTTCTGCCAGTCCTCGATGTTGGACGGCGAGATCGCCGGCATGAAGACCTCTTCGACCGTCACGCCTGCGAGCGCGGCTTTGAGATTATCGATGTCGCGCTGGAGCTGGGCGTGGCCCTGGTAGGTGATCGGTCCGTTGCAGACCATGTGCGTATGGGTCGAGGCCGCGTGGGTCTGCGCATAGAATTCCGGAAACGACAGGCCTTCGCGCGACGTGGCCCATTGGTTGCGCGGTCCGGCACGGGTGTCGATCTCATAACCGCCGAGCCGGTCGTTGATATAGCTGACGAAGCTTGGCTTGCCGTATTCGCCGTCGTCAATCACGTCGATGCCGAGATCGCTCTGCTTGCGGACGATCTCGCCCACCGCCTTGCCCAGGCGCTCGGCGTTGCCGCCTTGATCGAAAGCCTTGGCGCCGCCGCTTTGCACGAGCTCGAGAAGATCGGGCGGCCGCGGCAGGCTGCCGGCATGGGTCGTGAGAATTCTGTCGGTACTGTGTTTCATGGCTGTTCCTGGCCTATTCGATCTGCATGTGGAATTCGCGGATGTAGGGCGCGGCGTGATTGACGGTGTCGACGAGAACGTCGCCGAATTCCTCGGGCGACGTCGCGACGGCGATATTGCCTGACTTGTCGGTAAAAGCCCGGTATTCGTCGGATTGAACGATGGCGCCGATGTTGCGGTTGAGGACGTCGATAATCGGCCGGGGCGTGCCGGCGGCGGCACACACGCCGAGCCAGCCGTAAGTCGTCACGTCGACGCCGCGCTCGATCAGGGTCGGAACCTCGGGAAAGCCTTTCAGCCGTTCGGGGGCGGTCTGCGCAATGACCTTCAGCTGACCGCTCTTGTAGTACGGCGCAACGACGAGCGGCGGTCCAACCTGGAAATGGATTCGTCCGGCGATCTCTTCCTGGGTAATCTGAGCGGAGCCCTTGAACGGCACGCCGATCATGGTGATGCCGGCGGTTTTCTCGAGTTCGTGCGCCACCAGCTCCTGGGCGGAGCCGGCGCCGACTTGGCCGTACAGGAGCTCGCCCGGACGCGCCTTGGCATAACGGATGAAGTCGTCGAAATTGTCGGCGGGGACCGTATTGGCGAGCGTGATGAGATAATAATATTTGGCGATCAGCGTCACCGGCGCGATATCGCTGAGCCTGTAAGCGACGTTCTTGTACAAAACCGTGTTGAGCGCATCGAAATAGGTGCAGAGCTGCAAGTTGTAGCCGTCCCGCGGCTGGGCCAGCATATCGTTCATTGCGATCATGCCGGCCGCGCCCGGCTTGTTTTCGACCAGAACGGGCTGGCCCATTCGGGTTTGCAATTTCTCCGCGATGAAGCGGGCCGGAATGTCGGCCGGTCCGCCGGGTGCGAATCCGACCGCGAGGCGAATTGGGCGGCTCGGATAATCCTGGGCTGCGGCGCCGGGGGCGCCCGCGATGCCGGCGCCAAGCACGATCGCGGCAGTAAGGGCGCCTCGCTTTGTCGGCCTGGGCGACATCGGCCGTCTCAATCCAGCGTCACGTGCGCGGCGGTGATGACGTTCTGCCAGCGCAGCATTTCTTCGTGAAAGAAGGTCGCGGTTGCCGCCGGTGTGCCGCCGGCCGGCTCTGCCGAGAGATCGGCGAGGCGCTGTCGCACCTCCGGATCGCGCAGGGCTTCGTTCACGTCCATGTTGATCTTGTCGATGATCGGCGCCGGCGTATTCGGCGGCGCCACCAGCGCATACCAGGTCACGGCGGCAAAGCCTGGCAGCGCTTCGGCAATCGCCGGCACATCGGGCAGGCTGGCGACGCGCTGCAGCGATGCCACGGCGAGCAGCTTCAGCCTGCCGGCTTTGACGAGCTGCATCGACACGCCGAGATTGTCGAACATGCAATCGACGCTGCCGGCGACCAAGTCGTTGAGCGCCGGCGCCGAACCGCGATAGGGGACGTTCTGCAATTTCACCTGCGCCATCAACTGAAAGAGTTCGGACGTCAGGTGCGAGGTGGTGCCGTTGCCTTGGGTCGCATCGGTCAACTTGCCGTCATTGGTTTTGGCATAGGCGATGAAGTCTTTGACGGTGGTGGCGGCGATCTTGTCCGGGTTGACCACCAGCGCGTTCGGCACCCGGCCCATCACCGCGATCGGCACGAACTGCAGCGGATCGTAGGCGAGATTGGGGTAGAGATTTTGGTTGATGACCACCGGACCCGGCGGTGTCGCCAGCAGCGTGTAGCCGTCGGGATCGGATTTGGCGACGACCTCGGCGCCGATATTGCCGCCGGCGCCGGTGCGGTTTTCGATGATCACCGATTGCCCCCATTTACGCGACAGCCAGTCGGCGAGGATGCGAGGCATGACGTCGGCGGTGCCGCCGGCAGGGAACGGCACCACGATTTTCACGGTGCGGGCCGGATAATTCTGCGCATGGGCCGCCGGAGCCGTCGCGGCACTCAATGCCAAAGCCGCCACAATGGGAATCGTCGCGCCCAGGCGCCAACGGTCATCGGGGTAAAATTGGCGCATGATTCCTCCGGTGGCGTCGACGTGCCCGGCCCGCACTTTAGACGCCAATTTGTCCCGGCGCGACCAGACACAGGTTGCGGCATCGCCAGCCATCTCGGCGGGCGCTTGGTCGAACAGAGTTCTGCCCCAATAGACGCCTTTGGTCCTGCCGAACGGGGTCAGGCGCAAATCGAACCCTTCGAGACGGCCTTGAGGAAGTGGGCCGGGGCCAAATGCGGATTACGGCGACCCGACTGATCGCGTTTGCACTCCTCGCGGCGAGCCTCGCTGGCTGCTCGGTGGATTCCGGGCCGAAGGAGGTTGGCGGCACGGCGGTCGGCGCCGTGGCCGGCGGTCTGATTGGCAATGCGGTCGGCGGCGCCGTCGGCAACCGGCTGGCCGGCACCGTGATCGGTGCGGCGATGGGCGGCCTCTTCGGCAACCGCGTCGGCGCGGCGCTGGACGACGAAGACAAGCGGCGTGCCTATGCGGCGCAGCTGCAGGCGCTGGAAACCGGGCCCTCGGGCGCACCGGTGGCCTGGCGCAATCCCGATTCCGGCCGCTATGGCAATGTGGTGCCCGGCCCCGCCTATCAGGCCAATGGCGCGACCTGTCGGCAGTACAGCCACACGATCTATATCGACGGCGCTCCGCAAACCGCGCGCGGCACCGCCTGCCGCAACCCCGACGGCGCCTGGACGACGGTCAATTGAGGATCGCGGCTGAGAATTTGGTCCAGGGCCTTGGTGCAAGGACCTGGACCCAAGGACCTGGACCCAAGGACCTGGACCCAAGGACCTGGACCCAAGGACCTGGACCCAAGGACCTGGACCCAAGGACCTGGACCCAAGGACCTGGACCCAAGGACCTGGACCTATGACTTGGTCAGGGACTTGATCCAAGGACTTTGGACCAGTGGCGGCAGGTGCGGGCAAGCCGACGCAGGAATTCGCCATAAGCGCTTGCCAATCGGCTCTATCGCCTTGAATTATCGACACTTCCCGTAACTTCTTCTTAAGCGCCGCGCTAGTAGAACATTAATGGTGTAAGCCCCAGGCGAGGCGATGTGCGATGACGAGCGACGGGCACTCCGTCGAACGGCTGCGGGAATATCTCCGGAACCTGAAGCCGGGGGCGCGGGCGTTGCTGGTCCAGGAGCTCGAGCGCAGCCTGCTGCGCGGTGACGAGAGCCCCGGCGACGAGTTCGTGCTGGAGGAATTGCGCCGCACCATCCGCGCCGCGGCGCAGCCGGTGCCGCGCATCGGTGACGCGGCACGCCTGTTCTTCAAGCCCTTGGAACCCTTTCTGATCGACAATCGCGTCAATCACAAACGCCTCGGCCGCATTGCCCGCACAGCGCTGGAGCCGATCTGGGAATGGATCGGCCGCGATTTGATGCCGGCGGAAGCCAAAGCGCTCGGCGGCGACATCAATCGCGCCTTGCTCGCCGACGACAAGAACAAGACCGACCAACTGGTCCGCGCGCTGCACGAGCGCGCCGTCGCGGGCATGCGTGACACGCTTGCGGCGGTCGGTACAGACGAAAAGGCGCAACGCCGCCTCACGATTCAGGTCGGCACGCCGCGCGCGCTTGAGGACCTCGTCACGCTGCTTCACATTCTCGAAATTCGCGACGTCCTCCCCGATCTGGCGCGGCGGCTGCCGTACCACATCCGGGTGTTCGAGCGCGAAGTGCTCGAACAGGCCAAGTTTCACTTGGACACCGCGACGGCTGCAAAATCGGCGGAGGGCGGAGCGGCACGAAAGTCCAATATCATCCGCTATGGCATGATCCTGCTGATGAATCGGCTGGCGGCGCCGTGGCAGCTCATCCGCATCGCCGTCCGTGTCGCCGATAGCGACGACCCGGCGCGGATCGCGGAGACGCCTTATGCGGCGGCGGTCCCGATCGTCCTTGGCGAGATGGAAAATACGGTCAGCGAGCTGCGAACGGAGCTTAAGGCCGGCCGACCGATTGCCTCGATGCTCAAACAGCTTCATGACACCGCGCGCGGACTGCGCACCGACATGGACCTGTCCATCGACTCGGCTTGGAGCCGACAGCTGGCCGCAATCCGCAGCGACGTTTCGAACATGCTGAAACCCGAGATCGAGTTGACCCCCGGCCGGGTGCGACAATTGCTGCGACCGCGACCAGCCAAGGAAATACCGGCAAGTTCGCTCGTCGATGCCATCGATGTCGACGAGGTGGGCGCGCGGATCGAATTCGTCGCGGCGTGCCGCAAATACGCGGGCGAGCTCGCGGCCAGCGAAGTGACATTGCGGGCCTATTCGGAACTGACGCAGTATCTGGAAACCGGCACCAAGAGCCTGCTCGAAGCGTTGCGTCACGCCAATGATGCCGACCGGCGCTTCCTGCAGTCTCAGGTGGACGCGGCGATCCGTTTGTGCCGGACGCTGTTCGGCAACAACTATGCGGGGCTGCTTGTCAAAGCCGCCGATATCGCCGTGCAGGCGGCGGCGGGCACCGCGATTGAGCGTCGGCCGCTGCGGGCCTGATTCGCACGGCACAGTGCGCAATTGCCGCGCCGCGGTTCCCATTGCGGCCGCATTCGGGCCGTGATGTAAGGGCGCGGCGCATGGCGGCTCCGCGCCCGGATCGTGTCGCTGCGATTGTCTCGCCGAGCCGGTAGAATGGCGGCAAAGCACCGCCCAAAGAACTGACTGATTATGACTCTTTGGATTATTTTCGCCTCGATGACCGCCGCGGCGATCCTCGCCGTGCTGTGGCCGCTCGGACGAAAAGCCACGCCCGCCGCGACCGGCAATGACATTCTGGTCTATCGGGATCAACTGGAGGAAATCGGCCGCGATCGCAGCGCCGGCCTGATCGGCGAGGCCGAAGCCGAGGCCGCACGCGTCGAGGTCTCGCGCCGGCTCTTGGCCGCGGCCGATGCGCAGGAAAACGCCGAAGCGCCGGTTGCGAACGCCGCGCTGTCGAGACAGCGTCGCCGCGTGGCGGCGATTGCGATCCTGATCATTTTGCCGCTTCTGCCGGTGGCGTTCTATCTGGAGCTTGGCTCGCCCAACGTTCCCGACCAGTCCGCTTTTGCCCGCGTCAAGACGCCGGAGGGCAATGCGTCGATCGAAAGCCTGGTCGGTCAGGTCGAAGCGCATCTCGCCAAGGATCCCAAAGACGGCGCCGGTTGGGACGTGATCGCGCCGGTCTATCTGCGGCTCGGCCGCTTCGACGAGGCAGTCGCGGCATGGCGCAAAGCGCTGGCGCTCAATGGCGAGACCGCGACGCGCGATTCCGGGCTCGGCGAGGCGCTGGTTGCCGCGGCCAACGGCGTGGTGACCGACGCAGCCAAGCAGGCTTTCGACAGCGCGGTGGCGCGCGACCCGCGCGAGCCGAAGGCACGCTATTTCCTCGGTGTTGCCGATGAGCAGGACGGCAACCGGCAGGCGGCCGCGGACCGTTGGCGCGCCATGCTCGCCGACGCGCCGGCCGACGCACCATGGGTCGGCTTCGTGCGCGCCGCGCTCGGCCGCGTTACCGGCGAACCTGTGCCCGGGGCGACGGGCCCGGGCGACGCCGACACGGCGGCTGCGGCCAACATGAGCGACGAGCAGCGCGCGGCGATGATCCGCGCTATGGTGGTGAGGCTCGCCGACCGCCTGCATGCCGACGGCGGCGGCGACGTCGACGGCTGGCTGCGGCTGGTGCGTGCCTATGCGGTGCTCGGCGATCGCGACAAGGCCAGGGACGCCGCAGCCGACGCGCGCCGGGCGCTGGCGAGCCGCCCCGACGATATCAAGCGGATCGAAGACCTGGTCAAAGGCCTCGGTCTCGAAGGCTGACGGATAAGGAACGGAAGAGATGATGCCGCGGAGACCAGTGCGATGACACGCAAGCGGCGACGCCTGCTTCTGATCGGCGGCGCGCTGGGCGTGCTCGCGATTGCGGTCGCGTTGATGCTCAATGCATTCCGCGACTCCATCGTGTTCTTCAACTCGCCGAGCGACGTGGTGGAAAAGCATGTCGGGCCCGGCACCCGCATCCGGCTCGGCGGCCTGGTCAAGGACGGCAGCCTGGTCCGCGGCGATAGTCTTCGCGTTCGTTTCGAGGTGACCGACGGCCAGAGCGAGATTCCGGTGACCTATGAGGGCGTGTTGCCGGATCTATTTCGCGAAGGCCAGGGCGTCGTCGCCGAGGGCGCGCTCGACGGCGGCGGCGTGTTCAACGCCGATACCATCCTCGCCAAGCACGACGAAACCTATATGCCCAAGGAGGTCGCCGACGCCTTGAAGAAGTCGGGCCATTGGAAGGACGATTATGCGCAGCGGGCCGCCATGCCGGTGACGGGAGTGACCAAGTGATCGCCGAACTCGGGCACTACGCTTTGATGCTGGCGCTCGGCTTGGCGCTGATCCAGGGCACCATGCCGATCGTCGGGGTGCGAACCAACGACCCGGCGCTGATGAACATCGCCGCGCCGACCGCGGTCGCGCATTTCGCCTTCGTCGCCATCGCGTTCCTTGCGCTCGCCGAATGCTACGTCGCTTCGGATTTTTCGGTGCTCAATGTCTATGAGAATTCGAACTCGGCGATGCCGCTGATCTACCGGCTCACCAGCATCTGGGGCAACCACGAAGGCTCGATGATGCTGTGGGTCTCGATCCTGGCATTCTTCGGCGCGCTGGTTGCGGTGTTCGGCACCAATTTGCCGGCGGCGCTCAAGGCCTACGCGCTGGCCGTGCAGGCCTGGATCGCCGCCGCCTTTCATCTGTTCATCCTCACGACGTCCAATCCGTTTCTGCGCATCGCCGACGCGCCGTTCGAGGGTCGCGATCTCAATCCGATCTTGCAGGATCCCGGCCTCGCCTTTCATCCGCCGATGCTCTACCTCGGCTATGTCGGCTTCTCGATCGCTTTCTCGTTCGCGATCGCGGCCTTGCTCGAAGGCCGCATCGATGCGGCCTGGGCGCGTTGGGTGCGGCCGTGGGTGCTGGGCGCCTGGATGTGCCTGACGCTCGGCATCGCCGGCGGGTCGTACTGGGCCTATTACGAGCTCGGCTGGGGCGGCTTCTGGTTCTGGGACCCGGTCGAGAACGCCTCGCTGATGCCGTGGCTCGCCGGCACCGCGCTGCTGCATTCCGC
>Ga0182024_10025166_pt1 | contig 10530 bp, 8 predicted proteins | sample P32metaG_FD_120480 | JGI IMG/M metagenome (GOLD analysis project Ga0182024, IMG submission 120480) | Permafrost microbial communities from Stordalen Mire, Sweden - P3-2 metaG (Illumina Assembly) | ecosystem: Environmental > Terrestrial > Soil > Wetlands > Permafrost | place: Sweden: Stordalen...
CACTTGCAGCACGGCGTGCCGCAGATCGACCACCGAGACTTGCGGGCGGCTGCGCGAGCTGATGAAGGCCTTGGAACCGTCCGGCAGGATCGCTACCTGCTCGGGGGCCGGGGCGGTGGGAATTACTGCGCGCGACGCGAGGGTCTCGGCGTCCAAGAGCGAGACGGTGGAATCGTCGCGGTTGGTCACCAACAGCGACTTACCGTCGGGGGTGACGCGGGCGATCCACGGCCGATGCCCCGCGCGGCCGCGGGCTACCACAGTGCGCGTTGACGCGTCGATTGCCGCCACGGAATCCGAACCGGATGCAGCGACGAACGCCCGGCTGCCATCGGCGGAAAAATCGATGGCGAAGGGACTGCGGCCGACGGCAATGCGAGTGACCTGCAAAGTACGAACGTCAAGCACCCAAACGTAGCCGCCGCTGGAGCTGACGCCCCAGATTTCGTTGCGCTTGGGGTTCGCACGGATGCCGCTGGGGTCCGGTCCTACCGGCACGGTTGCGGTTGGCGCCAGGCGAACCAAATCGACTACCGTCACCGTGCCGTCGTCGATGTTTCCGATGTATGCGTTCAAGCGCAGGCCGGAACGGAGAAAGGTGGGGCGCCGCTCGCGGAGTATCTCGAGGCCAGCGAGCGCCAGCAGGACGATCAAAATAAAAATGATGCGGCCGTTTAGGTTCCGGCGCGGGCCGGGAGCGCCGGTTTCAGTTGGAGTGTATGTTTCCACGATGGGTGCGCACTTTTTCCTTCCGCCGCCGCTCGGCGGAACATGGTGGCGCTGACTCAGTTCAGTGAGCGATGCAGCACCTGAGCGATCTGGCGCACTTCCGCTACCAGGCGGTCAAGCTCGTCCGGTAGGATCGATTGCGGTCCGTCGGAAAGCGCCCGGTCGGGATCGTTGTGGACTTCGACTAGTATGCCGTCGGCGCCCACGGCGACGGCGGCACGCGAAAGCGGCAGCACCTTGTTGCGGCGACCGGTGCCGTGGCTGGGATCCACCACTATGGGAAGATGGCTAAGGCGTTGTACCGCTGGAACCACGCTGAGGTCGAGTGTGTTACGAGTGTGATCGGAAAACGTGCGTACGCCTCGCTCGCACAGGATCACGTTGTAATTGCCCTCGGCCATGATGTATTCGGCGGCCATCAGAAATTCGTCCAGGGTGGCGGACATGCCGCGCTTCAGTAGGACTGGCTTGCGGGTGCGTCCGGCGCTCTTGAGCAGCGAGAAATTCTGCATGTTGCGCGCGCCAATCTGGATTACGTCGGCGCACTTTTCCACCAGGGCGAGGCTTTCGTTGTCGATCGCTTCGGTGACGATGCCCAGGCCAAGCGTATCGCGCACCTCTTTCAGTATTTTCAGCCCCGCTTCGCCCAGCCCCTGAAAGGCGTAGGGGGAAGTGCGCGGCTTGTAGGCTCCGCCGCGGAACAGGCGAACGCCGGCTGCCTTGGTACGCTCGGCGATCGCGAAAACCTGTTCGCGGGATTCAACAGCGCACGGCCCGGCAACCATGCCCACCGAAGTGCCGCCGAAAGTCACTTCGCCGGAGGGGGTCGGCACCCGCACCACGGTGTTGTCTTCCTTCACGTCGCGGCTAACCAGCTTGTACGGCTTGCTCACTGGGATGCACTCGATCACCCCCGGCATGGAGGCAATCGTGCCTAGGTCAACCGTGCCCGAATTGCCAGTGATGCCGATGGCGGTGCGTCCCGAGCCCGGAATGGGATGAGCCTTGAAGCCGAACGATTCGACGCGCTCGCAGACCGCGCGAACCTGCTCTTCCGAAGCGTGCGCCTGCATCACTACCAGCATGGTGTTATCTCCAGTGCGTTGCGGTGGATTCAGTTATCTTCACACGTTTACACGTGTGTTGAAAGGGGCTTTAGACCGGCTCGTGGCCCTTCCGTGCGATCCGCGACGCTCCCGCACAGATGGATTTCAACAGCTTTCGTTGTATAAGGGTTAACAGTGATGGGAGCAAAAGAAGAGGGCCGGGATCTGAGGTTTCCGGCCCAACCGCCAAAACATGAACGTAATCTTGACACCGTAACTATTCAGTGTCTGGACTGTATCCGAATTCAAAATTCAGTTTCACGGTGCGAAGCGATATACTTCGTTGGTCTCGACGCTCGAGATCCATTCAGGAGAAAAACATGACCAAGAACTCGCGATTCTGTACCGCGCTTTTGCTCGCTTTTATGGTTCCCGCCTCAGCCGGGTGCGCCCAGGATAAAGCCAGCCGACCGAGCCCGCCTGCCAAAGCCGATTGCAGCTTTACCGACGGCAAGACCGTACATATCGACTACTCCAGCCCGCGCATGAAGGGCCGCAAAATCTTTGGCGGCCTGGTCCCGTTCGATAAGATCTGGCGGACCGGCGCGAACGAAGCCACAACGTTCGTCACCGATACGAATCTGATGGTGGGCGATCAGCAAGTGCCGGCGGGAAGCTACACGTTGTTCACGGTCCCAACAGAGAAGGCATGGACGCTGGTAATCAGTAAGAAGACCGGCGAATGGGGCACGGCGTATCCCGGCGAATCTGAGGACCTGGTGCGGGTGAAGATGAAGGCGTCGCAATTCTCGCCGGCGGTGGAGAACATGACCATCGATCTGAAGCCGACCGGGAACGTTTGCACTCTTAGCGTCTCGTGGGAGCAAACCCTGGCGACGGTAGGTTTGGTGGGAAAGAAGTAGAAGGGGACCGGCGATCGTCGCTGGCGCTACCGTTTTCTTCCGACGCAGACCAGGTTCTGTCCGAGCGGCGGAGTAATTGCGTTCTCGACCCGCCGCACGATGGGTATCACTACCCGATCGTAAAATTGCACGTTGGACGCTGGAATCGTTGTCCGCCGAAGAATCTTCCCGGTGATATACCACGATAGGATTCCGGGGAGGTTGACGTAGCGCAGCCGCTCGACCTGAAATCCGGCAGCCGCAACTTTCGCGCCTAGCTCCGGCTTCACATAGCGCCGAAAGTGGCCGAACTGGGAATCCAGCCCGCTGTAAAGGGAAGGCAACGCCGGCACGAATAACAAAACCGTTCCACCGGGTGCGAGGATGCGATGGGCATCGCGCAGAAATTGTTCGTCGTCCTTGATGTGCTCCAACACATTAACCGCGGCAATGGAATCGGGCGCTTCGGGCGCTTCCCAGTTATCCAGATAAATGCGCAGAGCGTGCGCGCGAGGGTCAGCCTGCAGGCGCTCATGCAAGATTGGGAATAAGTTGGCAGCCGGCTCCAGCGCGGTAAGCGTCTGCACATGAAAAGCTTGCAGGATGATCCGGGAGAACGAACCGATCCCAGCGCCCACTTCCACCACGCGTGGGCCCATGTAGGGGCGGAACAGGTCGAGGATCCAGCGATGGTAGTTGTCGGCGTGGTCCATGGCCGCGAGTTCCTGCCCGGGATACAGCATGGCAGGGCCATCCGGCAAAACGTGGAGAGCGGAATTGACGATGGGAGGCACAGGGTTGAGACCCAGTCATCTAATCGCAGGCGGGAGTAGAAGTCAACGGGGTCGAAGAATCAGTTTCCGCGCGACGCATTGGTATAGCGAAGGAATCGCGAATCGGATAGAATAAGAGTTCGAACGCTGGCCACGAGCGTGCCGTTCACCGTAAACTGCGCTCCGGAAGTCACTTAGGGAATGTCCGACCTCCAACACACTACTACAGAACCCGCCTACGACGTCGCTGACGAATATCGCCCTGAGCCGCCCGCCCCGCCGAGAGCCCCCGCGTGGATGGATGGCAGCCTCCGGATTGGAATTCACACTTCGATCGCCGGTGACATCGTCCAGGCGCTCGATATTGCTCACCGCATTGGCGCGAACGCCGTCCAGATTTTTTCATCCAGCCCTCGCATGTGGGTTCGTCCGCAAGGCGGATCGCGCATTGCGCCGGCGGACGCCGCGCGATTCATTGATCGGCGGGCAGCTCTCGGGCTGGGCCCGGTGGTCATCCATTCCAACTATCTAATTAATCTGGCTTCGCCGGAGCGCGTGTTGCGCACCCGTTCGATGCAAGCGTTCCACGACGAGATCGTGCGCGCGATGTCCCTGGGCGCCGATTTTCTGGTGCTGCATCCCGGAAGCACCAAGGGCGGAGACCGCCGCACCGGCGTCTCCATGATCGCGGAAGGATTGCGGCAGGCGGTGCGCGGACTGAAATTTACCGGCACTTTCCGAATTTTGCTCGAAAATACTTCCGGTCAGGGAAGCTGCATTGGTGGTTATTTTCAGGAGCTGGCGGCGATCATCGAAGCGTGCCCGGGCATCCCGCTGGGCGTGTGCATCGACACCGCGCATCTTTTTCAATTCGGCCACGATTTGCGAACCGCGGAAGGCCTGGAAGCGGCGATGCAGAAGATCGAATCGGCGGTGGGTCTGCACCAGGTGTATTTGGTGCACGCCAACGATTCCAAGACGGCGCTCGGTTCCAGAACAGATCGTCACGAGCATATTGGCAAAGGCAAAATCGGGCTGGAAGCGTTTGAACGGATCATGACCCACCCGTTGCTCAAGGGACGTCCGTTCATCGCGGAGACGCCCATCGAGAAGCTGGGAGACGATGCCCGCAACGTGGCCACGCTCTGGAAGCTCGCAGGTGCTCCCATCAAAATAGCTCGAAAAAAGGGAAGCGCGGCTCGCCTCAGCAAATCGAAAGCGAAGAACTCCAGTGCGACCAGCCCGCCGAAAAAAGCGGCGGCGCGTAAGCCGCGTAGCCAAGGGAAATGAGGCCTGGTGGATTACGAACCGCAGCGTATTGAAGAGAAGTGGCAAAAGGTCTGGGAAGATCAAGATGCCTTTCGCGCGGTCGAGGATCCGGCGCGTCCCAAATGCTACTTGCTAGAGATGTTGCCCTATCCTTCGGGCACGTTGCATATGGGCCACATGCGGATCTACACGTTAGGCGATGCGGTGGCGCGCTACAAGCGGCTCTTCGGCTTTAACGTTCTGCATCCGATGGGCTGGGATTCGTTTGGTCTGCCAGCGGAGAATGCCGCGATCAAGCGCGGCACGGCGCCTCGTGAGTGGACCAACTCCAACATCGAGCAGATGAAGGCGGTCTGCAATCGATTCGGTTTCAGCTACGACTGGAGCCGCGAAATTTCCACCTGCAACCCGGAATACTACCGCTGGAATCAGTGGTTTTTTCTGCGCATGCTCGAACGCGGGCTGGCTTATCGCAAGAAAAGCCGCGTGAACTGGTGTCCGCTATGCCAAACAGTGCTGGCGAATGAGCAGGTGATCGACGGGCACTGTTGGCAACACGACACCACCGAAGTAGAAGCCAAAGAACTCGATCAGTGGTTCCTAAAAATTACCGATTATTCCGACGCACTGCTCGACGACATGCAGGAACTTGCCGGCGGCTGGCCGGAGCGCGTGCTAACCATGCAACGCAATTGGATCGGAAAATCGCGTGGCACCCGCATTCGTTTCGCGGTGGAAGGCGCCGGCGATCTGCACATTGACGTTTTCACTACACGCGTTGACACCATCTTTGGCGCGTCCGCGGTTGTTCTTTCCGCAGGGCATCCATTGCTGGCGGCACTGCTGGCTGATCGTCCGGGACGCGGCAGCATGGAAGTGCAAGCCAGGGCCATGGTGCAGAAGAATCTACGGGCCGCGGACCTGGCGACTGCGGCCAAAGAAGGATTCTTCACCGGGCGATTCGTGAAGAATCCGTTTTCGGACGAGAGCGTGCCGGTATGGGTGGCGAACTTTGTGCTGGTGGAATACGGGACCGGCGCGGTGATGGCCGTTCCCGCGCACGACCAGCGCGATTTTGAGTTCGCGCAAAAATATAAGATTCCGGTGCGGCCCGTGGTTCAGGCAGAAGACGCGCCGATTCTAAAGCCCGACCGCATGGAAGGAGCGGTCGCCGCGCACGGGCGCCTTATTAATTCCGGACCTTACACCGGACTCACTTCCGAAGAAGCGATCGAGAGAATGAATGCGGAAGCCGCGGCAAAAGGCTTCGGCGAAGCGCAGACTACCTATCGGCTGAAGGATTGGGGAGTGTCACGCCAGCGGTATTGGGGGACGCCGATCCCGGTGATTTACTGCGCGGCATGCGCCATAGTGCCGGTGCCCGACGATCAACTGCCGGTGCGGCTGCCCGAAAACGTAACGCTCACCGGAAAAGGTGAGTCGTCCCTGGCTGGAGTTCCCGAGTTCGTAAACGTGAAATGCCCGAAGTGCGGCGGGGCGGCGCGGCGCGAAACGGACACGATGGATACGTTTTTTGATTCGTCGTGGTATTTCTACCGCTACACCGACGCACACAACGATCGCGCTCCGTACGATAGTGCCAAGGCGAAATATTGGTTTCCGATCGACCAGTACATTGGCGGGATCGAACACGCGATCCTGCACCTGATTTATTCGCGATTTTTTTGTAAGGTGATGCGCGATATCGGGCTGATCGATCACAACGAACCGGTGAAGCGGCTGTTCTCCCAGGGCATGGTGTTGAAGGACGGCGCGAAGATGTCCAAATCGAAGGGCAACGTAGTCGGCGCGATCGATATGGCAGAGAAATATGGCTGCGACACCGCGCGGCTATACACACTTTTTGCCGCCCCTCCGGATCGCAGCCTGGAATGGAACGAGCAGGGAATCGAAGGTTGCGCTCGCTTCCTCAACAAGACCTACCGCTTGATCGCGAAACACGCCGAGCGACTACAAGCGGTGCAGTCCATCGGTGATTCCGCCGATTTCGCGAACATGACGCCGCAAGAGAAAAAGCTCCTACGCCAGACGCATCAAACGCTGAGGCGAGTGACCAATGATTTTGAAGTGCGCTGGCATTTCAACACATCAGTGGCGCACATCATGGAGCTGGTAAATCTGTTGCAGGGCGAAGATCTGGCCGACACCGGCGTGAGCGCGGCAGTACTCAAGCGGGTATTCGAGATACTGGTGCTAATGCTGGATCCCTTCGCGCCGCACGTAGGCGAAGAGCTGTGGCAAATGCTGGGACATTCGGGCGGAATCGCGCAGCCACGATCACCTGGTGCTGGCGGTCCGCGCTGGCCGGCGTATCATGAGGATCTGGCGCGCGAAGACCAGATCGAAGTGATCATCCAGATCAACGGACGCCTGCGCGGCAAGATGCGAGTGGAACCCGGCCTTGGCGAGCAAGAAATGATCGACAGGGCGGTGAATGACGAGCGAGCGTCGGTATTGCTGCAAGGAAAGACTATCGCGAAAATCATCGTGGTTCCCGATAAGCTCGTGAATATCGTGCTGCGCTAGAGTGCCGTCGCCTTCGGCGCAGCGCCGCAAATCACCCACTGCGTAGGCGAGGAGGATCGTGAGCGTACCCGGCGGCATCGTGGTTTTGGATTTTGGCGGGCAATATACGCAGCTAATTGCCCGGCGCATTCGCGAACAGGAAGTTTTCTCCGCAGTTTTACCTTGTACCGCCAGTCTCGAAGATATTCGCCGCTATCAACCCTGCGGCTTGATCCTTTCCGGCGGCCCCAGCTCGGTCTACGCGCTGGACGCCCCAGTGTGCGACGCGCAGGTACTTCGCCTCGGCCTGCCGGTGCTGGGCATTTGCTACGGGATGCAGTGGATGACGCGGACGCTGGGAGGGGAAGTTCTGCCGGCGGATCGGCGCGAGTACGGTCCGGCGCAACTCGTGATTGAAAACGAATCGCAGCTTTTTTTCGGGATTCCGCGCGCGCTGAAAGTGTGGAACAGCCATGGAGATCACGTCTCGAGCTTGCCGGAAGGATTCCACGTAACCGCACGCACTGCCAATGCCATCGCCGCGGTGGAGGACTCACGGAAAAAACTCTTCGCCGTGGAGTTCCATCCGGAAGTCCAGCACACCGACAACGGCACAGATATCCTGCGCAACTTCACGTTTGCCATTTGCGGAGCACGGCAAAACTGGAACCGTGCCGGATTTATTACTGAGACCGTGGAAGCGATTCGCCGCCAAGCGCAAGGCGCCAGGGCGATATGCGCGCTCAGCGGCGGGGTGGATTCGACGGTAGCGGCAGCGCTGGTGCATCGGGCCATCGACGAACGCCTGACCAACGTGTTTGTCGATAACGGCTTGCTGCGTTTCAACGAATTCGAGGACACCCTAGAGCTGTTGCGGGTACGCTTGGGTTTGAACGTCGTCGGCGTAGACGCGTCCGACCGTTTTTTGACTAGCCTGGCCGGGATCAGCGATCCGGAAGAGAAGCGGAAAAGGATTGGCGGGGACTTCATCAAGGTGTTCACCGAAGAAGCGCGCAAGCTGGCGAGCGGCGCGCAGGCCGGGCAGCCGCCAGTAAAATTTCTGGTGCAAGGCACTCTGTATCCCGACGTGATCGAGTCGGTTTCGGTGAAAGGCCCGTCGGCGACGATCAAGTCGCATCACAACGTGGGAGGCCTGCCCAAGGATATGCCCTTCCAGCTAATCGAACCATTGCGCGATCTCTTTAAGGACGAGGTTCGCCAGATCGGCCGCGAGCTGGGTTTGCCAAAAGAAATCCTCTCCAAGCAACCGTTTCCGGGTCCCGGACTGGCGGTGCGCCTGGTGGGACCGATCGACCGCACCCGCCTGGACACACTGCGCGCCGCGGACGCGGTGGTAGTGGAGGAAATTCGCCGGGCTGGCCTGTACGAGAAAACGTGGCAAGCCTTCGCGGTGCTGCTCCCGGTGCGGAGCGTAGGGGTGATGGGAGACGGCCGAACGTACGGAGACACCGTGGTCGTGCGAGTCGTAGAGTCCCAAGATGGAATGACCGCAGACTGGTCGCGTCTGCCGGTGGAAGTGCTGGAGAAAATATCAGTGCGGGTCGTCAACGAAGTGCCGGACGTAAACCGGGTCGTCTACGACATCAGCTCGAAACCGCCGAGCACGATCGAATGGGAATAAAGCCGTTCGACGCCGTGCGACTAGCGGTTGGCCATTTTCTGAGCGACGTACAGCAGCAGGCGCCGGTCGGATTCATCCAAGCGGCCGAGCACGCGCCGAAAACGGCCCAGATAGCGAGCTTCTTTTCCGCGACTGCCCCAGACGATATCGTCCGCCGACTTCCGCTTGGGAAGATTCGGCAGCTCGGGCGGTTCTTCGCCGTCGTAGAAAAGCTGATACAGGGGGACTTCCATCGCCCTGGCCAGCTTCTCGAGGGTCTCGATCGCCGGAACGGTGTGGCCGTTCTCAACTCGAGAGATGTAACAGCGAAGCAGCCCGGTGCGCTTCTCGATGTCACCCTGGGAGAGTTTCTTGGTTTCGCGTAGCAATCTGAGTCGATCACCAATTATCATGGGCGACATTGTTTCATGGAAGATTTGTGTCTGCAAGGTTAAATTCAAGTAGACAATAGCTTCTGAATACCGGACCTTCGTAATACCGGATGTAACCGAATCAGCATGCCAGACGTCCCAAACTCGACAGCACCAAACAGCTCCGCCGGACGAACGCCCAGTTTTCGGGACAACGTCAAAGAAAGGGAGCTAGTCCGTCTGTGCCAAGATGGAACGCCGGACGCTTTTGAGGCGCTTATTGGCCGGCACCAGCAGCGCATTTTTTCGGTGGTGCGCTCGATCTTACGGCGACGCGAGGACGTCGAAGATGTTGCACAGCAGGTATTTATCAAGGCATTCGTTTCGATTCGCAGCTTCGACATGCGGGCTGCTTTTTCCACTTGGCTGTACAAGATCGCGGTCAACGAGTGCTGGGACTACCTGAGACGAAAGCGGGTGCGTCCGCTGATGTATGAGGCTGACTTAAGTGAGGAGCAGAGCCAGCACCTTAGCTCCTATGTTGCTACCGAAACCGCGCCGGTGGACGCCAGCAAGCGGGCCGAGCTCCGCCAGACGGTGGAACTGCTGCTGGCGCAATTGGACGGTGAAGACCGCCAAATGCTGGTCCTGAAGGAAGTGGAAGGGCTTTCGGTGCAAGAGATAAGCGAAGTGATGGAATTGAACATCAACACGGTGAAAGTGAGACTGTTTCGCGCTCGCGCCAAGCTGGTGGAGTGGCACCAAAGACGTCAACCGCAGGCGGCTCGGGCGAGCGCAGGAAGGAAACGAGAATAATATTATGCATCAAGAAAACGAACGGAAAGCGTGTCCGGAGTTCGAGCCTTGGCTGGAAGACCTCCTGGACGGCGGTTTGGACGGCGAGCAGGACGCTGCGGAAGCGCAGCGGGTCCGGACTCACCTGGTAACGTGCGATGGATGCTCGAGCGCGTTGCGCTCCGCGCGTCAGGGGTCGCAATTGCTGCGAGCATTCATCGAGCCGGCCTCGGCGCCGAGTAGCGGGTTTGCGCTGCGCACCATGAATGCGATTCGGGCGGAACGAGACTCGGCGGCCGAGGAGACCGGTTTCTGGAGGCCGATGCAGACATTTGGGTGGAGGCTGGCGATGTCGGCAGCGCTCGGCTTGGCGCTGCTGATCGGCTACGCCCAGGTGGTGCCGAGGCCGCAGCCCGCCGATGGCTGGGAATACGCTTCCAGCGCGGTACCGCAGGAGATTTTCCAGGATCCGATGCACGCGCCGCAGAGCCGGGAAGA
>Ga0182024_10025167_pt1 | contig 10530 bp, 12 predicted proteins | sample P32metaG_FD_120480 | JGI IMG/M metagenome (GOLD analysis project Ga0182024, IMG submission 120480) | Permafrost microbial communities from Stordalen Mire, Sweden - P3-2 metaG (Illumina Assembly) | ecosystem: Environmental > Terrestrial > Soil > Wetlands > Permafrost | place: Sweden: Stordalen...
CATCGGGCTCAGCTTCCTGACCAACTTCCTCAACGGGCACGCCGTCTATTTCCCCGACATCAACTCGTACATCGGGTTCTTCCTGATCATCGTGTTCATCTTCGGAGCGACATTCGAGATGCCCGTCGTGATCATCCTGCTCGGCCTGCTCGGGTTCGTCTCCTCGAAAAAGCTCAAGGGCTGGCGGAAGATCGCCTACGTCGGGATCATCATCGTGTCCCTGGTGATCACACCCGGTGCTGATCCGTTCACACCGACGCTGCTCGCAATCCCGCTGCTGCTGCTCTACGAAGTGTCGATCGTCGTTCTTCAGCGGATCTTCCGGCGCTGACCGGCGGGCCGACCGATACACTCGGCCCAATGCGTCCAGACGAACGTGCCGCTGATGAGCTCCGCCCGACCACGATCGAATTGCATCCGATTCCGTATGCGGAGGGCAGCGCGCTCATCACCATGGGCGATACGCGAGTCCTCTGTGCAGCCTCAGTCGAGGAGCGCGTGCCGCCCTTCCGCAAGGGAAGCGGCCGCGGTTGGGTGACCGCCGAGTACGCGATGCTTCCGCGCAGCACCCAGACCCGCTCCGAGCGCGACGGCCGCAAGGGGAGGGTGGACGGTCGCGTCCAGGAGATCCAGCGGTTGATCGGGCGGAGCCTGCGAGCCGCAGTCGACTTCGAGGCGCTCGGCGAGCGCAGCATCCTGATCGACTGCGACGTCATCGTCGCCGACGGGGGAACGCGCACCGCGTCGATCACCGGCGGGTACGTGGCCCTCGCGCTGGCGATCGCCAGGCTTCGCGATGCCCGGGTCCTTCGCTCCGACCCGCTGCGCTGGCCAGTCGCTGCGGTGAGCGCGGGCATCGTCGCGGGAGAGCCGCGCCTCGACCTCTGCTATCTCGAGGACTCGGCGGCCGAGACCGACATGAATTGCGTGGGATCGCTCGATGGCCGGTTCATCGAGTTGCAAGGATCGGCAGAACAGGAGCCCTTCTCGCGTGAGGAGCTCGATTCCCTCCTCGGCCTTGCCGGTGCGGGGCTGAAGCAGCTGTTCGCCCTGCAGGCTGAGGTGTTGAGCGGCACTAAATGAGCCGCGCAAGGTGAGCAGGGCGATCGTGGTCCTGGCGACGCGAAACCCCGGCAAGCTTCGCGAGCTCCAGGCCCTGCTCAGCCGCTGGCGGCTGGACCTCCGATCGCTCGACGACATCGGCTTCCAGGGGGTGCTCGAGGAACCCGGCCCCGGCTATACCGAATCGGCGCTCGCCAAGGCAACCGCAGTCTGCATCGCGACCGATCTTCCCGCCCTCGCCGACGATAGCGGCATCGAGATCGATGCCCTCCGCGGCTGGCCCGGTCCGATGTCCGCCCGGTGGCTGGGCGAGCAGGCAACCGACGAGGACCGTCTCCTCGGCTTGATCGCCGAGGTGGAGCGGCAGACGCCCGATGATCCCCGTGCGCGATACGTGTGCGTGGCCGCGCTCGCCCGGCCAGTTGCCGAACCGGTGACTGCGCACGGCGAATGCCTCGGCACGATCGTGTCACCCCCCAGGGGCACCAACGGCTTCGGCTACGACCCGGGGTTCCTGTCCGCCGATCTCGGGGTCACCTTCGCCGAGGCCCCCGCCGAGGACAAGGCACGCGTCTCGCATCGAGCCCATGCGATTGCCCGAATGGGCGATTCGGGAGTCTTCGAAACGGCTCCCTTCGCCTGACGCTCAACCGGCGGGAATCGCGGCCCCGGTCACCGCTGCGGCGGCCTCGGAGAGCAGCCATTCGATGACCGCGGCAACGGCATCGGTGCTGACCCACGATGCGCGGTTTGCCTTCGGCATCGACTCGCGATTCGCAGCTGTGTCCATGGTGCCGGGAAGGACGGTGTTGACCGTGATGCTGTGTCCCTGCAATTCGGCGGCCATCACCTGGGCCAGTCGCAGCACGGCCGCCTTGCTGACCTGGTACGCAGCCTGCCCGCGCGCGACGTCCACCGCTGCGCGCGAGGCAACGATCACGATCCTGCCGCCGGCGCCCGCGGCGATCATCGAGGCGGCGGCGGCACGCGCGAGGCGCCAGGGCCCGAGCAGGTTGGCCGCGATCTGGCCTTCGATCGCGGCGTCCTCGACCTCGTGTGCACGTCCCCCGGCATAGCCGCCGGACGCGCTCACCATGCCCTCCCACGCGCCCATGGCCTCGACAGCAGTCCGCAACTGCGCCACCGACTCGAGATCGTCGAGGTCGCATTCGATCTCGATGGCTCCCGGGAGTGGCGTGGGGCGGCCCGGGTGGCGTGTCGGAACGACGACCCTCCGGCCCGAAGTCGCCAGCCTGTTCACGACGGCGGCGCCGAGCGCACCACCGCCACCGCCGACCACGATGATCCCGCCTTGCTCAACAACCACAATGTTTCCTCGTGGATCAAGGGACCGAACCGACATTCCAGCCACGGGCAGTGGCTCGAGCCGTGGCGGCCATCATCGCGCTCCTGGCGGCCGGGCTGGCGGGCTTTGTGGTCGCAAACCAGTTCGCGCTGGTCAGCCCGGCCAAGACCGTCCCGATCGCCCTTCCTGCCGCGAGTGGTCCAACCCCGTCGCCGCCACTGCTGACCGACCTCGGCCGCAACGACCTGGCGAGCGTCGTCACCGTGGAAGCGGAGCTCGAGAGCGGCGCCGCGGAGTCGCTGGGCACCGGCTGGGTCTTCGACAACCTGGGCGACGTGGTCACCAATGCCCACGTGGTCAATGGCGACGACACGGTGCGCGTGACCGATCGGGCCGGCAACACGTACGTCGCCCGCCTGGTGCAGAGCAGTCAGACCAGCGATCTGGCCTTGCTTCGCGTGACCGGCGCGCTGGACCGGGCACCGCTCCCGATCGACGCCCGGAGCCTCAGCGCGGTCCCAGTCCCGGTCATCACCCTGGCCTCGAGCCGCGCCACCGGGCACTCGGACATGACCTCTGAGATGCTCATCGGCCTCAACGACAACGTCCCACTCCAGGGAACCGGCATCGAAGCCGGCCAGGCGCTTCCCCAGGAATACGACGATATGCTCCACCTCCAGGGGGCGCGTATCTACGAAGGCAACAGCGGGGGGCCCGTGATCGACGCCTCGGGACGGGTGGTCGGGATCGTCACCCTCGCCAGCCCGTCGAGCGCTGATTCGTATGCCATTCCCATCAGCCGGGTGCTGTCGACGCTGCGCCAGTGGGTCGCGATCGGATGATCCGGCGCCGCATTGGGTATCGTCATGAGTGACGGGCCGTACAGACGTGCCCCGAGGAGTGCAGCCATCGTGCCCATACGCAACTTCGACATCGCGATCATCGGCGGAGGTCCCGCCGGGCTCACGGCTGCGCTCTATGCCGGTCGGAACCGTGAGCGTGCGGTCCTGCTGGAGGGCAAGGCCCCGGGCGGTCAACTGCTCAACACCGAGTTGATCGAGGATTACCCGGGGTACCTGTCGATCCTGGGCGGCGAGCTCGCAACCGTGATGGAAGAGCAGGCGGCACATTTCGGGACCGAGCTGGTACGCACCGAGGTCAGGGCTATCAAGGTGCAGAGCGACGGCCTGAAGCTCGTCGAGACCTACGACGGTGACTACCTCGCGCCGGCGGTGATCATCACCGCGGGTGGGAATCCGCGCAAGTTGGACGTGCCCGGCGAGGAGGAGTTCGCGGGCCGCGGGGTTTCGTATTGTGCGGTCTGCGACGGTGCGTTCTTCAAGGACGTGCACCTCGCCGTCGCCGGCGGTGGCGACGCCGCTGTGGAGGAGGCGCTGTTCCTCACCCGCTACGCCAGCAAGGTCACGATCATCCACCGGCGCAAGGAGTTTCGCGCCCAACCCATCCTGCTCGACGAGGCGCGCAAGCATCCAAAGATCGAGTTCCTGGTCGACACCATCATCGAAAGCATCGAGGGTGATGAGAAGGTGCGCCGCCTGTCGCTGCGGAACCTCGACACCGAGCGTCGCTCCGTGCTCGAGGTTGGAGGCATCTTCATCTTCATCGGCTTCATCCCCAATACCCAGCTCGTCGACGCTCATATCGATCATGACAAAGCCGGCTATTACAAGACGGACCCGATGACGATGATGACCAACATCCCGGGAATCTTCGCTGCCGGCGACGTTCGCAGCCAGCTGACCCGGCAGATCACGACCGCTGTTGGTGACGCCACCACCGCAACGATCGCGGCCAGCAAGTGGATCGAGGACTGGAAGCGCGGTCGCGAGGACACGCCTCCCGAGCTCGTCGAAGCGACCCTGCACGGCGCCGTCTAGCGCCGCGCACATGAGCATCACCACCGGTCACGGCGACGGGGGAGAGACGGGGCTGCTCTACGGCGGACGGGTCGCCAAGGACGACATCCACACCGAGGCGTACGGGTCGCTCGACGAGGCCGTCTCAGCGCTCGGATTGGCGAGGGCACTGACCGATTCGGCCGATCGAGCGACACGGATCCTCGAGCTCCAGCGCGAGCTCTTCGTCGTCGGCGCGGAGCTCGCTACCGGTCCCGGACATCGGGCCGACCTCGAGCGCCACTTCAATGTCGTGACCCCGGCGATGTCCGACGCGCTCGAGAGCGAGATCCACGACCTGGAGGCGCGCGTCCCATTGCCCGGCGGCTTCGTCATTCCCGGCGGAACCCCCGTCGGTGCAGCCCTCGACCTCGCGCGGACGTTGGTGCGTCGCGCCGAGCGCCGAACCGTCACGCTGCAACGCGCGGGCGGTCTCGAGAACCCCGAGGTGCTCCGCTACCTGAATCGATGCTCGGACCTGCTCTTCATGCTCGCACGGGAAGCGGAGCAGGGCGCCACCGTCGCCTCGGGCGGGCAGCGCCGCCGCGAGGCCGACGGAACGGCCGATCGAACAGCGGACTAGGCGGGCACCAGCCCACGACGGCGCAGAAGCCCGCGCTCGAGCGGTGCGAAGAGCAGGTCATTGACGGCGATGCCAACAATCAGGATGGCCAGCAGGGCGGCGAACATCTCCGGGAGGTCGCCGAGCGTGCGACCGTTGTCCAGGATCTGTCCGAGACCGGTGCTCGCCGTCGATCCGATGATCAACTCGGCAGCCATGAGCGAGCGCCAGGAGAACGCCCACGCCTGCTTCATGCCGGCGACGTACCCTGGCAGCGTCGCCGAGAAGATGAAGTGCCGGTAGTACCCTGGGCCGCGCGCTCCCATCGAGCGCGCGAGGCTGAATGTGAGCGGCGGGACGTTATCGTACGAGGACATCAAGCCCATGGCGATCGATGGGAACGCTCCCATGATCACCACGAAATACACCGCGAAATCTCCGAGGAAGAGGACCGCGAAGGGAACCCAGACCACCGAGGGCAGGCTCTGGAGCCCGGCAAGCAGGGATCCGACGCCCGCGCGCAGGACTGGAATGCGCACGACCGCGAGCCCGATCACGGTTCCCATGGCCAGTGCCAGCGCATAGCCGATGGCCGCACGTTCAAGGGTCTGGACCAGCGCCGGCACGAGGACGCCAATGTGAATCAGGTAGCCGATCTCCGCGATCGCGTCGCCTGGACCAGGAAGCGGCTCCCCGGCCCCTAACGCGCCCCAAGACTGCACGCACACGACGACGAGCAACTGCCAGATGCCCACGAGGAGGCAGATCGCCACGAGCCTCGGCCATGAGGCCCGAAGAACTCGCTGCAGTTTATTGCGCTCCATTGCCGGCCGCTCCCGCACGCAGTTGCGCTGTGATCTCGTGGGCAAGGCCCGACACCTCGAACGAGTCGAGCTCGCGAGGCCGAGCGATGTCGACATCCCAGATGCGCGCCACCCGACCGGGACGCGGAGTCATGAGAACGACCCGGTCACCGAGGCGCACCGCCTCACGCACGTTGTGAGTCACGAAGATGATCGTCTTGCCGGTTTCCTGCCAGATGCGATTCAGGTCGTCGTGGAGCTGGTCACGCGTCAGCGCATCGAGGGCCGCAAAGGGCTCGTCCATGAGCAGCAACTCGGAGTCCTGCGCTAGGGCGCGAGCCAGCGCGCACCGCTGGCGCATGCCGCCCGAGAGCTGATGCGGACGATGGTCCGCGAAATCGATGAGCCCCACCATGGAGAGGAGCCGGTTGACCGTCTTGTTCCGCTCCTCCGTGTCCACCTTGTGGAGGCGCATCGGCAACTCCACGTTGCGGCGAACCGTGAGCCAGGGAAGCAGCGCCGGCTCTTGGAACATGACAGCGGGGCGACCGTCGGCGATCTCGATCGTTCCCGATGTGACCTTGTCCAGCCCGGCGACGAGCGAGAGGAGAGTGGATTTGCCACACCCCGAGGTGCCCAGGATGCACACGAACTCCCCCTTGCCCAGCTCCAGCGAGACATTCTCGAGCGCCGTCATGGAGACCTTGCCCTTGCCGAACACCTTCGTGACCCCGTCGAGGGTCACGAAGGCTTCATCTGCATCGCGCAGAACAACCGATGGACGCGGAGCGAGCGCCACGTTCATCAGCCGAGAGATCCGGCGCTGACTGTGGCGTCTCCGGCGGCGGTGAGGAGCGCGTTCAGCGGTCCAAGATCGAGGATGCCCTTGACGATGGCGGTCTTGTTGAAAGTCAGCTGCTCAGCGTTGTTGGCATCTGTTTGAATGTCCGCCGCGAAGGGATCGAATCCAAAGCTGAGGTGCGTCCACGCCAGCGCAATCACAGTCGACTTCAGCGGCTTGCCCCCGGTGGTCGACGCAAGCGCGGCATTGACTGCGGCGGGCGCCGTCGATTCGTTCGAGTTGATCCAGTTCACCGACGTGACAAGCCCCTTGAGGAGGTCGCTGACGATGTCGGGATGGTTCTGAAGCAGGTTCTGGGTCACGACAAGCACGGTCGTCGGGAACTGGCCGTTCGGCCAGAGCGAGGCCTCGTCGACAGCGAGCGTGCCCTTGCCCTGGAGGATGAACTCGGACTCGTAGGGCTCCGGAACCCATCCACCTGCAATCTTGCCGGCTTCGAAGTTCTGCAGGCTGATCGAGTTACCCGAACTCGTGTCGATATTCACCTGACCGCCACCGTTGATGCTTGTGGCGAGACCCTTGGTCGCGAGCCATGTGCGCAGTGCGATGTCCTGGGTATTGCCGAGCTGCGGCGACGAAAGTGTCTTGCCCGCCAGGTCCGCGGGGAAGTTCCCGTTAGCGATGGATCTGCTCACCACCAGGCCGGCTCCGCCCGACGCTGCGCCGGCGACAATGAGCACCTTGCCTTTGGTCTTGATGAAGGCGTTGATCGCGGGGCCCGGTCCGACAAAAGCCGCGTCGAGCTCGCCACCGAGGAGCGCCTCGCTCTCAGCCGGTCCCGCGCTAAAGGTGGTCGTTTTGACCGTCGTGCCCTTCGGCATCGCACCCTGAAAGAAGCCCTTGGACACTCCGATGAGCGCCGGGGCATGGGTCAGGTTGACGAGGTAGCCGAGATTGACGGTCGACGGGTCCGGCTGCGTCGCGGCGTGGCTCGTGGTCGGTGTGGTACCGGAGCCGCATGCGCCGACAACCAGTGCGGTCGCCAGCAGCGCAACCGAAGTCGCCGCGCGCCGTGTGCCACGGTGGCGCGGCGCCGATGAATGTAGAAGTGTTTCCCCGAACATAGTTGTGTCTCCCCTTTACGGAATTTCTCTTCCCGAGGCCCCCTCTCGATCGGCCTCAACTGGTCGATTTGTTTGTCACCCCAGGCTCTCCTACCCAGGTGCGTCCTGTCGTTGTGCGAAATGAACTATCGGTGCCAACGCTCCCATTAAGCAAGGAGCTTGATTGGAACGGAATCATCCCTTCATGCAAACATTAGCCTGCCTCGCGACGGCACTCGGAATGCGCATTGCTGCCCCGACGAATCCCCTCGCTCGACCGACCCGGTCAGTCACCTCCCCCTGCTCTCTCTGGTGCGCTTGCTTCATCTTGAGCAAGCCCCGATCCGTCCGTCAATGACGATCGGTCAATAGGAACGATCTCTTGCTACGATGGATCGTACGGGCCGCACAGGGACGTGGCAGCTCGGGTCATCCAGGTTGTACGAATCCGTCCGGCCGTCGAATTGCGCGGTGCGGCGCTCGCTCAACCCTCCAGGAGTCGAGCGCAGCGGAGCGCGAGCCAGAGCTGATGGCGTTGCTCTGGGTCGTCGGTGTCGATTCCGAGCTGGCGGAGCCGTCCGACCCGATACACGACCGTGTGCCGATGGACGCCGAGGCGATCAGCGGCGTCGCCGATGCTCCGGCTGTCGAGCAGTGCCTCGAGCGTCGCGACGAGCTCGAGCCGCCGGGTGGGCGTGCCCCCAGCGAGAGGTCCGAGCACCCGGTCGACGAACGTGCGCATCGCCTCGCGGTCATCGGCGAGTGCGGCAAAGACGCCCACCTCTGCGTCGGTATGGACCGAGCGCTCCGGATAGAGAGTCCGGCCAACCTCGAGTGCCCGGCGCGCCTGCTGCGCCGACGGGGCGACGGCATCCAGCGTCGCCGCCACTGGGCCGACGCCGAAGGCGACCGGACCGACCTCAGCACAGAGCTTGGCGAGATCTCGCCCCTCAGGCACGAGCGCGATCCAGAGTCCGGGCTCCTCGCCGATCAGATGCGCTCCCTCGGCCCTCCAGGTCTCCTCGAGCTGGCGCTCCGCCTCGATGGTGGGCGCCGAGCAGGCGACCACGGTGTAGGGCGGGAGCAGCGTGAGCTCGGCCGATGCCGCGATGCGGCGCAGCTCCGCCGACGCGTCGCCGGCCACCAGCCGCTGGAGGATCCGGTCGCGGTCCCGGTCGCGCTGCCGGAGAAGACGCTCGCGGGTCTCCAGGTATGCGCCTCCCACGGCGGCACTGATCTCGTCGAAGTATTCGAGCACCGTGCTCGTCAGCCCGATGACCGTGCTCGGCGGCACGTCGTTCAGAATTGCAGGCTGGCCGATCACCTCGTCCCAGAGCACCCTCGCCGCCAGTCGATAGGCGCCGAAAACGAGTTCGAGCGGCACCTCGAGCTCGGCCTGCTGCGCTCCCATCGAGCCGAGCCGTTCGAGGTCGCCGGCGCGGAGCCCCCGCCCATCGCGGAGGAGCCGCACGAAGGTCCGGAGCGCATCCCGGCAAGCGGCGGTCACAGTGCGGAAATAGCCGAGCGTCCTGAACCGGCTGTCCGGAAGCGAGATCCCGGAAAGGATCTGCCGGGTCATGCGCCGGGCGATCACGTCGATCTCCGAGAGCAGGCGGACGGTCACCTCGGGCGGCAGAGTGGCCACCACGGACAACCTGAGGTCGGGTGCCTTGGTCAATTGGGCCATGTTGTCCTTTATACACAAATCCTGGCGTGTACGCCGGATGACATTGCCCACCCTTTGTGCCGCGCGAAGAAAGTATGCTGATTGGCAATGCTCTACGACGACATGTTCATCCGCCTGGAGCGCGCCCGCTGGACGCTCAACACGGACATCCCTTTCGACGACATCGATCCGAGCCTGCTGAGCCCCCAGTGGATCAGCGACCTCCGGAACATCTGCTTGACGGAGCTGTCCGCGCTCTACGCCACTGAGATGTTCCTTCGCGACTTCTACACGGACATCGACTTCTGCAGCTTCGTCTCCATCTGGTTCTACGAGGAGATGAAGCACCACCTCACGTTGCGCAAGTACCTCGAGCGGTGCGGCGAGACGTTCGACGAGGCCGAGCTTCCCGAGTTGCGCCTCACCTTCGCGCCGGGACCGGCGATCGAAACGCTCACGATGCATTTCTGCGGCGAGCAGCGCCTTGCCCACTGGTACACGGCCTTCAGCGAACAGGGCCCCGAGCCGGTGATTCGCAAGATCTTCAAGATCCTGGCCGCCGACGAGTTGCGCCACGCCGCGTGCTATGCGAAGTACATGCGCCGCGCGGTCGCCAACAAGCCCGAGGTCCTGCCCGACATCCTGAAGATGTCGCTCTGGATGATGCGGAGCACCAACGACGCGCCCAAGCATCCGACCACCATCACCGAACCCTCGGTGGTGAGCCGGCTCGAGGACCCGGAGTACGTGTCGCGAATGCTCAACTGGTACCTTCCCGGCCGCGACCACGAGGCTCCCGTGCAGCGTCGGATTCTTGCCCTGCTGTCGGAGTTGAGTGGCGTCGAGATCAAGAACCTTCGGGAGATCCCTCCGCTGGTGCGCAAGCTGACGGCGACCAAGGAGCTCTCTCCAGCCGCTGCCTGAGCCGGCGGAGCCGCCCAACCTATAATCGGTCGGCGATGGGTGAAGCCGTGGTGCGTGTGCGTGCTCTTGTGCACGGGCGGGTGCAGATGGTCGGATATCGCGCCTTCGTGATCAGTCACGCAGGTGCTCTCGGACTGGCGGGCACGGTGGCCAATCAGCCGGACGGGACCGTCGAAGCCATGCTGGAAGGCCCGAAGGCGGATGTCGAGCGGATGCTCGACCTGCTCCGTCAGGGGCCGAGCCACGCCCGCGTCGAGCGGGTTGATGTCGAGTTTTCCGCGCCGACCGGAAAGCTTCCCGCCATGATGGAGGCCACATGACCATCCGCTTCGCCGAGCGCCTCAACCGTCTGGGCACCGAGAGCGCGTTCGAGGTCCTCGCCCATG
>Ga0182024_10025168_pt1 | contig 10529 bp, 8 predicted proteins | sample P32metaG_FD_120480 | JGI IMG/M metagenome (GOLD analysis project Ga0182024, IMG submission 120480) | Permafrost microbial communities from Stordalen Mire, Sweden - P3-2 metaG (Illumina Assembly) | ecosystem: Environmental > Terrestrial > Soil > Wetlands > Permafrost | place: Sweden: Stordalen...
ATCGCGCCTCGATTGTATGGCTCGCTGTGCGCCGTCAAGGTAGTATCGTCCCGCCTTCGCCCGCCGATCTCCACCGTTGACTGTGCTCGCTCGCCGGGGAGAGGTCGCTATGGATTCACGCGAGGAATTCATGTTAAGAACACCTTCTCAGTTTATCGTTATATCGAACGAGCTTCACGAGTCCTAATCTGGCAATGTTTCAAGAGCTTTGCAGAGTTCGTCAGTCACCTTGTGATTGAAGCAATACTCTTCAACAGGACGTTCGCCGCACTCCGCTACGGAGTTGCGTGCCTGTGCGGTTTCATTGGGATTCAGCCGGCACGCTGCACTGCCGATCTGCTTCCGCCGTCCGAACCTTTTTCCGAGCGGTTCCAGCCGGTGAACCGTTTTTCGTCAGACGCAGTCAATTTAATTTTGTCTTTTGCGCTGCTTTTCGCACCGCATCAGCATCGTCGCCTTTGAACATTTCGGCCTTCGCGTGGCTGATGAGAACCTCTTTATCAAAGCCCAGCCTGGCGATTGTAGAGTCACGTTTTATATCATCGACGCTCAATACCGCATGAAGGAGATGAATCGGGAAGACGACGAAATTAGTCGGGTCCGCAAAACGCTCTGCAATAGAAAACACCTTTCTTGCCCTTTCGCTCCGATGCAATGGTCCAGTTTCAACTGCTTCAAGAGAGTCCTTTCCGTATGACGCGCGCAATCGTCGCCGAAGAATTTTCGCATCAATCCCCGAAACCTTAAACACGTTCCGCAGTCGCCGAATTTCGCGGAGACATTCTTCCAAAACATCGTTTCGATTTGGCAACGCCTTACTAACGAGATCGGGAATTTCCACATCAACAACCTTGCAGAGGCCCAAAAACAGGTGATGCGGTTCGATTTCCGCGGCCATTAGGTGTCGGGCTTCCATCCCGGCTACTTGCCATACCAGCACCAGGCTATTGGAATGCCGTGAGGTCATGGACTTTTCTGGGCTTTCACCCCTCCGTCGAACTGGACCGGCGGCAACGGGTGAGCCTGATGTCGTTTAGTGACTGATACGATCCCAATAGCAAGAACTGCCACGCCGACCAAGGCAAGAAAGCAAATGCCGGCGACCTTCGTCCATCGTTTGAGCTTTACCTCTCGTTCCCTAAGTTGCTCAACGCATCGTCGGTATTCTCCATTGTCCGGTTCAGACCGCATCGCGGCCTCCCATAGAAGGCGGGCCTTCCCAAAGCGGCGCTGGCAAACTTCAATGCGGGCAAGAAGATCGAGTTCTTTCCCGCCTTCAGGAATTCCTCGGCATGATAGAAGGAGTGTCTCCGCTTCCAAGAAACGCCTGGATTTTGCCAGATCGGTAGCCCGCGCAAGCCTTAGCTTCCGATTGTAATCGGCTATCATCCTATCCACTAGCGTTGCCTGATCTTTGATTTCGGGCATAATTTGTCAGATCAGCCCCGCCCCAAAGGCGCGTTGGGCAGCCTCGACGACCTCCGGTGGAGTAAGATCCCAAAGTTGCCTCACGACATTTTGCAGTCCCGTCACATTATTGTTCGCGAGATAGTTGCGGCCCATTTCAAAAAGCCGTTCAGCCTTATCACGATCCTGCATCTTTCCCTTATCCTTTTCCAACAGCTGAAACTGATTCACCCAGAATGAAGGAAGCGTGGATAGTATTTGGTAGTAAAGTTGTCGAACCCGTTCCAATTGTCGGGGCATCCGATCCATTTGCTTCCGTTCAATAATTTCGTCGATTTCCGCACCAAGCTCTCGAACCCTCTCCCGCTGCTGCGAAGTGCCGTGGTCATCCGCAAGTTTGGAGAGATAACTGCGCCATTCCTTTACATCGGCAAGCGTGGTGGGCCATTTCAGGGCATTCTCGATCTCATCGATCTTCAATTTCAGTTGCAGCAGCCGCTCGTCGCATATTTTCGCGGCAAGTGAATCGGCGCCGGCCGCAGCCAGGTTCTCGCGCACCTCACGCACAAGCTCGGACCCTTGCAATTCCCTGAGTTGCCGCGCGGCGTGATCGTCGCTCATCCCCTCCGCCTTCTCCATCAATTCCGTGAGCCGCTTAAATTCTGCTTCGCAATCCTTCTTCAAGTCGGGTTCAAGGGGCGTATTCTTTCCCATTTCACACTTACTGTCAAATTCCTCGTCGAGCACCTGGACATAGGCCTTGACAGCCACCATCCGAGACTCGCTTACCCAAAGAGTCACCTCAACCTCGCTACCGGCAGGGACATCTCTCTTGACGTCATTGGCGCGGATTATCAAGGTACCAACGCGGCTATTTCGGTCGCCGATGTCGTTTTCTCCCTCGACTATCGGAAGAATCAGATCCGAAGTCGGATCTCCTTTCCGGATTGTCCGTGCGGTAACAAACGTGCCCGGCCATTTCTTTTTTAAGGGCAATCCCGATCCCTTTTTGAAAAAACAGGCCACGGTGTTGTTGGCCCGCACAAGGCCAATCGAGTTTGTGAGGGACTGCTCCTCGGGAACCGCCCCAATCGAGTATGCAAGACGGTCAGGTTCGGCTTTTTGGAGATTCCCGGCCGCATCCCGCAGTTCGATTGTGAAAAAGTTGCGGACCCCCTTTTCGGCCAGCAAGTCCGACATGAAGGTTCCCTCCGATCCGAGAGTGATCTTGCCACTCCTCCACTTGGTCTGCGCATTCACGAATTCCAGAGTGAAGCCGGATAAATTGCTGCCTTCTGGAGCCAGCACCCGACCCGCGACGCTGGGGTCAGCCTCGGGACCAATGGCCTTATACTTCAGGTCAATAACGTATTGTCCGACTGTCGCCGATGCCTTTTGCCTTACGTCGCATCTCTGCGTGCCTGCAAATACAGCCGCACCCTTTGCCACCACCGTGAGGGGATTGACACTGGTGTCGAGATTGGCGTTCAGACCCGATTTGAGTATATCCCGAAAATATGGAGCCAAGGTGGGGCCGCCAACCAGGATGACCCGATCAAGCGAAGCTCCTACAAGATTCTTCTCCGAGAGCACCCTCTTACAGATTTCAACGGACCTACCGATGATCGGCTCCGCAACCTCTATAAGCTGGTTGCGAGTGATCTCGCACTCGAAGGTGTCGAATCCGAGATCCGGGTAATAACGGCCCATGTTTTTGATTTCTATCGAGGCCGACTCACGGCGCGACATCTCGATTTTAGCCTCCTCCGCTACGGCTTTCATAATGGCGAAAAACGTGCGCCATTTCTGACCCTTCCCGGCGTTGGAACGCTTAAAATCCTTCAATCCGTATTCCGCAGCGATTTTAGGCGCAATGACCTTGTCCACCAGAGCGCGGTCGATGTCCGATCCCCCTAAGAAATTGTCACCGCCATGATTTACCACGTTAATCGCGCCATCGTCCGCCTTAATGAGGGCAGCGTCGAATGTTCCACCCCCAAAGTCATAGACCAACCAATAAACATTCTCGGCGTCACCCTGGAATCCGTAAGCCAGGGCAGCGGCAACGGGCTCCTGCAGCAGTGGGCTCCCCATCAATCCCGCCAATTCCGCGGCCCGGCGCGTCGCATCGCATTGATGAAGCTTGAATGCTGCCGGAACCGTGATCACAGCCGTGCTGATCTCTTCCCCGAAGCGTTGCTGAACGTCCCCTTTCAGTGTTTTCAACACCTCCGCTGATAACTCCTCCGGCTTCAACATCCGTCCGCTTGACTTGAACTGATACACCTTATCGCTTCCCATCTCTCGCTTGAATTCAATATAGGCGTCATCATCCTGACCGATGATCATTCCCTTCGCGTTTTCTCCGACACGCATTGAACCCTTTTCCGTGAAACCCACCGCAGAGGGGGTTATATCCCTGCTTTCGTTGTTCGGGATAATCTCCGGTGTCATGCCGTTCAGAACGGCGATGGCGCTGTTGGTGGTTCCGAGGTCGATGCCGTAGTCGATAGTGCTTCTGCTCATGGTTTGAATTGGGTTGAGGGGTCTTGTCGTTCAGGGGTCGCAATGATTACCTCTCCGACTTGAAGATATTGGTCATTGAGGGTAATGGTAGGTTTTTGGGTTTCGATTACGTATTCTTTGCTGATATTAGGGGTTGGATGGTTTGCAGTCACCTTTTCCGGGAGGCCGTAATCGAACGTTTCTCCCGTCCGGTCTATTATCTTTATACCAATAGCATCGAGGCTATCAAGAATCGCTTCGATGGGACGATAAAAGCGTTTACACTCCTCTTTAACTACACCTTCCTTGCCATCGGTCATCATCATTTTCAATTTCCAGGCGTTTGTGGCAACCATGGCAATCATTTTGTAGATTTGCGGTTGAGTCACCTGGACGTGCCGAGCGACTTCGCCGGCATTCGGCGTTTTTTCCACATTTGAAGGGAGCATGCCCTTCTCACGTCGGAGTTCGCCGATAATCGGCGTTATGTCCGGGTATTCCGGTTCGGGTATTCCCAAGTTAATTTCATCCCGGCTCTTTTTTGGGGTCGTTTCGTCGTTCATAAATTTTAGGGTTTCCCCTGCACTATACCCTTTAGCACCTGCTCGAAAACAACGGCGTTCCAGACGGTTCTGAACTCGAACGTCCTCTTGATGCCCCCGGTGCCGAAAAGGGACAGGACGCCGTTTCCCTGCGAGTATTTGACATCCGAATAGGGGACAAACGCGGGCTTCTTCCATGCCAGCACGCCGGTCGTCGTCGCCATGCCCTTGGAATCGAATGTGCAATCCGCCAAACTCCAGGTTCCACCGGCAAGCACGGATTTGACGATCCTTCCAACAAGGGGCGCAACGACGTGGAAGTAAAGCGATTTTAGGATCGCGTCATAATCCAACCTCGCCTGCACCTCGCTTCTGAAAATCCTTTTGCACTCGATTGTGATGAATCTTCCACCAGCAGTGATTCCGACTAAATAAGAGCAAGACGTTTGAGTCCCATTTCTGTAGCTCCGGAAGATTCCATAGCGAACCCCCGTTACGGCGGTGCCCGAGATTTTGGTTTCGTTGTAGCGAACGAACGCCTTGGTCACCTCGATCACGTCCTTCCGGATTTCGAGACGCAGGTCGTGCTGCTTTTGCGCGTCGGCAAACTTTCGGAGTTGGCCTTGGTCCTCCACCAGCCGCGTTTTCAGGGCGGCATCCTTGCACAGCTTCAACGCCAGCAAGGATGCCGCCTGCGCCGTCTCCAGATCGTCGTGCTCGTTGAAGGCTTCCAGCGAAATGCCTCTTAGAATATCGGCAACGCCGTCAGCGAATCCTCTCGTGCCCACGGAATCAGGTTGTTGCCGGGTCAGTTCAGCGAGCCGTGGCATCAATTCTTGATGAACAAGGGCCAGCTTAGAAGCGGGAGCTTTCATTCCCTCCAATCGCTTGCTCACCGGAGCGAGTGTGTTACGTATCAGGACACCCTCAGCATAGTCGATGTTTCGTTGAACAAGCCCCTTCAGGTCGGCTGAGTTGGCCAATGGCATGGTGGCGCGGAGTGACACAACAAACGAATCGTGGTCATCAGTCGCTTTTAGATAGTCTACGAGGCAGTTGACGCAGGCCGAAGCGACCTCGTCGAGGAGGTCATTTCGGTGGCCTTCCTGACCCTGGAAATAGTCGAAGATAACGAGCTGTGGACGAACCTGCTCTATCAATTGCTTGGCGGCGGTGTTCCCTTGTTTCGGATCTTTCGTGATCTTCTTGGCGTTCTCGATAAAATGCCGGACTCGCTCTTTCACCGGGGCAAGCACTCCCTCGACCGTTTTCTCATATGCTCTCTCGTCTTCGCGCCCGATGAGGTTGGCGTGCTTTTTGGCCCACTGTATTCTTCCCGCTTCCACGAATTTCAAAGCGACAGCCGCGTTTACCATGCCAAGCGCCCGGGGCAATGTCGCTTCCATTCGCCTTGCGAATCCGGTCGTGACGCGAGCGTCGTTCATCGCCCGAATTCGCGCCTTCACACGGTCCCACACCCTGTCATCCGTTTCCACCTTTCCCCAAAAGTTCGACGACTCGGTCCAGTACCATTGAATTTTCTCCTGCCTCTTCCCATCCACATCCTCCGCGAAATGGTACTTCGACCAATCCAGGGCCACGAGATGATAGAGGACAGCCAGATTGTGGCACGCCACAAACCCGTTTTCCGGGTTGGCCTGGCGCTCGTTCCAAAACTTGTACGCCTCGTTTTGGTCACCGCGATCTATGGCCTGTATCGCCGGGTCCTTCGCGCCCTCGCCCATTTCTTCCGGCCAAAACCAGAAGAATTCGTCAATGAGACGGTGCTCGGGATCCTTCAACCGCGCGATGGCCTCTCGAATCTGTTCCGCCGAGGGTGGCGGATTCAACGCGAAGGCGCCGCGGGCGGCCGCATCCTGCCCGAATTCCTCGGCATATTTCAGCGCGTCAACCTGCCTGGAAATCTCTCTGGCGGTCGCATCCACCCTCAGCCCGGTGATCCGGAAGGGATTGTTGTTGTAAAGGTCGGCGTGCGCCACCTCGAGCAGCGGCCTGCATTCCGACGACTCGACATGTGAGGGGGAAGCACTCACATGCTTACCCCACATCGCCAAAGCTTAACCTGACGGGCGAATTTTCCGCGAAGCTCCGGCCATTTGTTGAATGCCTCTTCCATGAGGTCAGCCGCCTCACCAAGCTGCCCCGCCTTTTTCAGCAAAACCGCCTCTTTCGCCATCCTCTCGGCTTCCACCTGGTTTTGAGTGGTTTGCCTGGCGCCGATGGCGATTTTCGACACATCGCTCTGGGAGGATACCCTGCTTGCCATTGATGATTGCCCCGGCTTCCAGCAATTCAGGGCGTCGAGGAATTCCCGCGCGGTCGGATAGCGATCCCTCGGCTTGCTGGACAGAGCGGTGGCAACGATCTTGTCCATGGCGCTGTTCGCATCTGGATTGATCTGGGTAGGCGGAACGTAACCTCCGTCAAAAAGATTCTTTGATCCCCATCCAAGGTCGCTCGGCATCTTGTAGGGAAGCTGATCCGTCAGCAGGAGGTACAGCGTCGTGCCAATCCCCCACACATCGGCCGCACAGGAATCTCCCTTCGTCTCGGAAAACGCCTCGGGCGGTTTGAATGCCAGTGTGCCGGCAGCCGTGGCGAGCAATGTCAGAGGATTCACCCGTTTCGCCAAACCGAAGTCGCTCACTCTCGCCCGCAGCCCGTCGGCCTCATAGCCGACGAGGATGTTCTGGGGCTTTATATCCCGATGAATGATCGGGGGCTGCTCCCGGTGCGCGAGTGAGAGACCGCGGCACACCTGGCGTATCAGATCAACGGTATTCTCGATTGGAACGAGCTTCGTACCGTGGGAAAGCCAAAACTTCTCCAGGCTGCCCCCGGGCACGTTCTCCATCGTGAAATAGCCGCACAGCCCCTTGTCCGTCTCCAAGACGTTAGCGTCGAATACCCGAACGATGTTCGGGTGCCCAATCCGGGAAAGCATGATCGCCTCGCCAAGAATATCCTCGATCTCCGGGACCGTCATCCCCACGCGCTTGAAAACCTTCATCGCCTGCCGACCCAAAAAGCGGTGCTTTACCCGATACACCTCCGCGAACGCTCCCTCGCCGAGGAACCGTTCGACCTCATACGTGTCTCGGATTGTTTGGCCGTCTTCTAAAAGCGCCATGTTCAGGTGGGTGTGGCATACGAACGTCGGCAAAAAACGTTCGCCAGCCGCAATTTTGAGCGACAGGTGGCCGAAAAGCAACGTCGCCCCAAGCCATTTTCGTCCGAAACCGGCCGAAAAAGGAATGCCACGAACAAATCCTTTGACCTCGGGCGACGCATCTACTGAATTGCAGCAGACGAGACCATTTCGTTTGCTTTTTCCCACTCTGTGTTGTGTTCAGCTTCCTTTTCTTGGTCCTCGTTCGAAAGGGAGTCGTAAAGTTTGGTGAGCTGCCTTTTTTTGAGCCAATTGGCCGTTTCAATTTGCTTTTCTAAGTCAGACATTCGTTTCTCAAGCTTTAATATATAAGTGCCCTGAGCATTATATACCTTCTTCTCGTTGTTTAATGTTATCCAATCGCGATGTGAAACCTTATAAGTGTTATCATCCCACCGAAAGTCCTTGCCGGACTTCCCGGTATCTTCATTTGCTCGATTTCCCGGATTTGGCTGTTGACCCGAATCGAACGAAATTCCCGGTACTTCGACTGGCGCAGGAGTCCGCTCTTGCCGAATCGGTTCTGGCCAATGATTACTATTTTCCGATGAACCTGCATTCGTCTGCGCACTAGGCTGAGGCGCCACTGGCGTCTCCACACCTAGTGGCTGTGTTTGGGTCAACGTCGGGATGTCTCCACCGCCCAAAGGATTCTGCTTTCCAACATCAGTTTCTGCTGTTGGAAAACCGGAATAGTTGTTGGGATTAGGTTGAGGGGGTTTATACGAAGTAGCACCCCAGATGACCAGAGCCAAAATCGCGACCACCATTGGAACCATCAGCCATGGCAGAGCATTTGAGGGCTTCGTCGATGGGTCTAATGCCCGTTTTTCTGTGGTGGTTTTCTTTCCAACGTCAGATGGCCATCCGTCGTCAGCAGCCTCGGTTGATTTTGGAAGTGTCTCAGTACCTACAGGCGCGGTTGTCTTAGGGGCAACGGAATTCTGATTCTTCGCTTCCGCTTGCTGACCTATTTTCTCCGTTGTTGGCTTTTGCGCTCGGCCAACCTTCATTTGATCTTTCGTTTTTTCCTTACTTCTATCGGGAATTGGCGGAGGAAGCTCGATGCTAGGCATCGGCTCGGTCTTTCCACTATTATCAGGATTCGTTTTCATCCTCATTGCACAGGGGTGCCAACACGCACAAGCTCTGAATTATAGGAATCCACCATCGTGTTGTATTCTCCCAACTGGCGGTCAGCCTGTTCGCCGAGCGCGTTATAGCGATCCACCTTTCGGTTGAATCGATCCACAGCATCTTGATCGGTCCTGTCGAGGAAAGTACGCTCTCTTTCTATCTCGTCGCCAAGGTCCTTGGCCTCCGATTTTGAATCCGCCAGCACCTTAGCCTTGGCTTGCATTTCATCCTGGCGTACTTGCAGGGCCGCATTGTCGCTATCTGAGACGCGATATGTTTTGCCATCAAATTTCAAGTAGGATGGCGACGGAGTCGCGGACGCAAAATCGTCCTGTGACCGGGGCAAGCCCGAAATTATTCCGGCAGTCGATACCGAAAGAGGCGGCGGAGTATAGCCGCCAAGGTCCGCGGCGGTCGGGCCATTCGATCCACCGTGAGAAAATCCATTGGCTTTCATCCATGCGTCCGCCGCGGCTGCCTCCGCCGCGGTGCCTCCGCGCGCCTGGCTCGCCTGCTCACTCACCGACGGCGGCGCAGACGTCGGTGTTGCGGATTGGGTACCCCCGCCCGTGGAGGATGAATTGATCACGGCCGAAAGAATCACGATGAAAGCAACGACACCGGCGCCGATCAAAACATTCCGGGCATTCTTGCCCTTGGGAGGCATCGGATTGAGACGAATCGCAGCCGGCGCGGCCTTCGCCGGTTCAGCCGAAAGTGTCGCCGGCCGAACGCCCCCAAGGGCGTTCCACTCTTCCGATCCCTCCCCGCAGACAGGTACATCCGGCGGATAGATACCGCTCAACACCATCGCCTCGATGAAATCCAGGTCGTAGGGTCCTTGCACCTCGTCCGAGACGGTCACATAAAACCGCCCGTCTTCCGGTTTCTGAGGCTGTTTATCCATCTGGTTTCACGGCGACGGTCATGGGCGCTTTGACGAACGGACACTCTTGGGCACACGTGCAAATTTCGCCGCTCGCCCTTTCCTTCCGAAAAGCGCGCCCCTCAAATCTTCTTTTCTTGGCGAGAGCATTCATAGTCCTCCTACGAACGAACCCGAAAATCGTCAACCAGCCTCCCCCTTCTTTGAAGGCTTGGCCCTCGCAAGAAGAAAACCCTTCGAGTCCAGGCCGTCATAGCCCAGCCTCAAGAGGTGGTCGCGCAGTTTCGCCATCGCGGGTTTGGAAATCTTATGGACGGCCTGCTTGGTGATATTCATCTTCTCGGCAATTTGCTGAAGGCTGCTCCCGTGCTTGATGCTCTCTATCACGAGCCTTTCGCGCGGCGAGAGGCTCCGCAGGACCGCCTCAAGGGCCTGGTTTGACTCCCTGCCGCGGATTTCCACGAGGATGTTCGTCTTCGCGTCCGCGACTCGGGCGACGGGTGGTTCGCCGCTGCCATAACCTGCGATGTCCGAACGGCTCGCGCCGTCGAGCGATTTTGGGAACATTTTGGCGATCCGAACCTGCTTTCGGTACAGCGAGTTCAGCGCGTTGCGGATGGCCTTGGCGGCATACGGTTCCAGCGGGCCTCTTGCGGCACTGAAGCCAATCACCGCGCGATGAAGAGCGTTTTGGGCCTCGGAAACCACATCGGAGAGAATCACGCCTGGGATGTGAGCATAGTCGAACGCGATGATCTGGGCCAAATCGAGGTTTTCCTCAACGAGTTCGTCGATTCGTGATTTGCCTCCCATGGTGGAGATCATACGGCCCTCGGGCATCGCAGTACAATCGAAGACGGTA
>Ga0182024_10025169_pt1 | contig 10529 bp, 13 predicted proteins | sample P32metaG_FD_120480 | JGI IMG/M metagenome (GOLD analysis project Ga0182024, IMG submission 120480) | Permafrost microbial communities from Stordalen Mire, Sweden - P3-2 metaG (Illumina Assembly) | ecosystem: Environmental > Terrestrial > Soil > Wetlands > Permafrost | place: Sweden: Stordalen...
CGACCTGGTGGTCGAGACGTTCGAGGCGGTTGCCGAAGAGCGCGGCGAGAACGAACCGATCTGGGGTTCGATGATCAAGCAAGCCATCAAGCGGCGGCATCCGGGCTTCAACGAGCGCGCGCACGGATTTCGTTCGTTCAACGATCTTCTGGCCGAGGCGCAGAAGCGCGGTTTCCTCGAGCTTCAGGCCGATGAAAAATCCGGCGGCTACACGGTGCGGGCCGTGGACCGGCCGGCACCGCGCGCCGTCTAGCTTGCGGGCGGTCAGGCCTTGATGAAGGCCAGCAGCTCCTCGTTGACCTTGTCCTTCAGCGTGGTGCACATGCCGTGCGGTGCGCCCTTGTAGATCTTGAGCGTCGAATTCCTGACCAGCTTCGACGACAGCAGCGCTGAAGCCACGATCGGAACGATCTGATCATCGTCGCCATGAAGAATCAGCGTCGGCACGTCGATCTTCTTGAGATCTTCGGTCTGATCGGTCTCGGAAAACGCCTTTATGCAGAAATATGAAGCCGGGAAACCCGCCATCATGCTCTGCAGCCAGAACGATTCGCGCACGCCCTCCGATATCTTGGCGCCCGGCCGGTTGTAGCCGTAGAACGGCAGGCTCAGATCTTTCCAGAACTTGGAACGATCCGCCTGCACGGCGGCCCGGAGTTGATCGAACGGCTCGATCGGCAAGCCAGCGGGGTTGGCCGCGGTCTTCAGCATCAGCGGCGGGATGGCGCCGATCAACACCGCCTTGGCGACCCGCTGGGTGCCGTGACGGCCGATATAGCGCGTCACTTCACCGCCGCCGGTCGAATGACCGATGTGAATCGCCTTCTGCAGGTCTAGCGCCTTGACCAGCGTCGCCAGATCGTCCGCGTAGGTGTCAAGGTCGTTGCCGTTCCACGGTTGGCTCGAGCGCCCATGCCCCCGTCGATCGTGGGCAATGCAGCGATAGCCGCGCGAAGCGAGAAAGAACATCTGGTCCTCGAATGCGTCGGCCGACAGCGGCCAGCCGTGGCTGAATACGATGGGCTGGCCGGTGCCCCAGTCGTTGTAATAGATCTGGGTGCCGTCTGCAGTCTTGATGGTGCTCATGATCTCGCATCCTTATTTTCTGGCGCGCGGCGGCGCGACTCCTGGGGCAAGCATACCCCAGGCGTGTGATCATGTTATTTCACGCATACACCGAGGTCGCCGCTGTTGGAGGACAGATGCACCTGGGCGTTGCCATCGCCGGTGGCAAAAGTCAGTCGCGTTCCAGGACCGTGCTGCGCTTTGACGGCCTCGGGTGCCTTGCAGTTGCGGATGTCACCGCTGAGGGATTGCGCGTCGAACTGCGCCGATGGCGCGCCGGAAAAGTCGACGTGCAGGTTGCCGCTGATTGATTCAGCCTCGAAATTCGCAGCCGCGTCGAGCCGGGCGCCGATGCTGAAGTCGCCCGACACGGTGCGCAGACGAAAGCTGCGAACGCTGCCGAGCGCCACGCGCCCGTCGCCACTGACCGTGGTGATCGCTACATCGCCGCCCGCCCCTGAGATCACCAGGTCCCCGCTCATGGTCTCGATCTCCGCGGCGGTGGAGTCGGGTACCGAGAGATGGACATTGCCGCTGACGCTGTTGATGCGCGCCGCGCCGCCGCCGTCACTTTTGATATTTCCGCTGACCGTGCGTATCTGCTGCGCTCCGCTGACGCCGCTGAGCGTCAGATCGGCGCTCACCAGCGACACGTTCATGGCGCTGTGAACAGGCACGCGAATAGTCAGGTTGGCGGAACCATCGCCACCCCAATGGCTGCCCTCGGGCACGATCACGCGCACCGAGGTTCGATTGCCGGAAGAGGTCAGCTCGACGCGCTCGACCTGATCGCCCACCTGGCCGGTCACGGCGACCTCCGGGCGATCCCAGCCGCTCACCAGCACCGAGCCGGCGACATCGACGATGTCGACGCTGCCGGCCGGATCGGCCGGCTGACGCTGATCGACGCTGTGGGTAGCCGCGCAGGCTGCACGCGAGCACAGCAGCGCGGCGACCACGGCCAGGCACGCGCGCCACGACGCCATTGGGTCTCTGGAAATCATAGCGAGCTCCTTCCTATCGCCGGGTCGGCATTGCGTGCCACGTTGGTGTACAGATCCAGTTCCTGGCGCTGGGTACTTTCCAGTTGCTGCAGCAGCAGTGGACTGGCGGGATCGGCCTCCAGCGCCTGGCGAATGCTGTCATTGGCGTTGCGGATGATCGCAAGGTTGGCCTCGATCTTGGCGCGCGTGTCGGGCTGCAGCAGCGTCAGCCGCTCGCGAAACAACCGTTCCAGCTGCGCACGCCCCTGCAGGTAAGCCGCCTGCTGAGGTAGCGCAAAGCTCACCGCCGTCACCGGTTGCGTGAGCGCGGGGCCAGTCATCGCCGCTGCCGGCAGCGTCGGCGCGCGCAGCAGCTTCCAGGTCACCATGACCGAGACAGCCGCTACCACTACGCTTGCGGCCAGCGCCAGCGGCCAGGGCGAACGCGACCGGCCGACCGGGCGCATCGCTGCCTCGATCTGCGGCCAGATGTGCGGCGGCGGTTCGATCGAGCGTGGCAGGTCGGCCAGCTGCTCATCGAGCGATTTTGGCGGCAGGTTCATACGGTCTCCGCGTTCAGGCCGAGCTGCGCTGCGAGCAGTGAACGTGCCCGATGCAGCTGTGCCTTGGATGTTCCGGCAGCGATGCCGAGTTGCGCTGCAGCCTCGTCGTGGCTGTAGCCATAGAGCCCCACCAGTACCAGCACGTCGCGCGCTCGCTGCGGCAGACGGGCGATGGCGCGTTCCAGATCGATCGGACCGGCCGCGTCGCCAGCTCCGGCGACGCGTTCGAGCTCCGGGGCATGCGTTTCGGCGCTGACCAGCTGCAGGCCGCCGGCGCGGCGCCGGCGCGCCAGTACCGTGTTGACCGCGATGCGGTACAGCCAGCTGGAGAACTGGCTGCGTTGCTCGAAGCGCGGCAACGCCCGCCATGCGGCCACGAACGCTTCCTGCGAGCAGTCCTGCGCCGTCTCGCGCTGATTGGTGAGCCGCAGGCACAGGCCGAATACCCAGCCGGCGTGCGCACGGTAGAGTCGTTCAAAGGCGCGCTGGTCGCCGCGACATGCCTGCGCGACATCCTCGGTGTCGATTTCCGGTTGGTGCGCGTCATCAGCCAACGGCGGCAAACCTGCACGCGCCGACCGGTTCATCACAGTGCCCACGCTTCATGGCAATTTAGATGGACCGGACGCGCGGATGGTTTAAAGCCCTGATTCTATATATGGCGCTGGGAGGCTGATCGGGTTTGCGTTATGTTCTCAAGCGTCTGAAGTGACGCCCCAGCGCGCACGCCGGATCATGATTACTGACGTTGCCGTCCTGTTTGGCGGGCTCGACGCGCCCGCCAGGCGCTGGCGGCCGTTATCGCCGAGGACCTGGACCTGTGTCGGCGCGGTGGCGATCCCGCTCTGGGCGACCTGGCCGACACTGGCGCTGCGCACCCTGGAGATGCCGGCGTTCGAATGTCTGACCATCGCGTTCCTGTTCGGATGGATGGTTCTGAAGCGTACCGAGCGGGCAGCCGAACGCGTCGATGACGCGCGGCGAGACTGGCGCTCGTGGATTGCTGCGCTGGCATGTGCTGGCGGACTTTCGGGATCGAACGCGTTTCATATCCTGGCCACGCATTACATTCCGGCTGCCGAGGCCAATCTGATCTCGTACCTGTGGCCGGTGATGATTGTCGGCATTGGCGCGCTGCTGGGACTGGAGCTGTTCAGCTGGGGCCTCGTGATCGGCGCCATTGTGATCGTGCTCGCCGGTTTCCTGTCGCGCGCCGAGAGCCGGCAAACTCAGTCTTGATATTCGTCGTGCACGTCAGTGCCGCGGCTTGCGGAATTTGAGCACGAAGTTGTCGGCCTCGCCGACAGCCAGATAGCGGTCGCGATCCTTCTCCCCCTGCGACAGCGTCGGCGGCAGTGTCCAGACACCGTCGACCCAGTCCTTGGTGTCGCGCGGATTTGCCAGCATTTCAGAAGAGCCGACCAGCTCGAAACCGGCCTGCTTCGCCAGCGCGGTGGTGTAGTCCTGGCGCACGTAGCCGTTCTTCGCCTTCGGATCCTGCGGCAGGTCGGCGCGCCCGCGATGCTCCTCGATACCGAGGATTCCGCCGGGCTTCAGCGCCCGAAAGCATGCCGCCAGGGCCTGCGGCGCATAGCCGCCGTCCATCCAGTTGTGCAGGTTACGAAAGGTCAGCACCAGATCGGCCGAGCCGGGTGGCGCGATGTCGAACTTGTCGGGACCCAGTGTCGTCTGGACGATGGTGCCGTAGCGCTGCGGCTGCGCGCCGAATCGTGTGCGCCACTTGGCGACCCCGCTGTCCTCGTCGGCATCCCCGGGCGGCGGCAGCGCGACGTAGAAATGCCCGCGGGCAGCCAGATACGGACCCAGGATATCTGTCCAATAGCCGCCACCCGGCCACAGCTCGACCGCCGTCTGCGCCGGCCCCAGGCCGAAGAACGTCAGCTCCTGCGCCGGATGTCGCACCCGATCGCGTGCCACCGCCGACGGCAGCCTCTCCGGGCTTGCGACCGCCGCGCTCAGGGCGGGATCGATGGCCGCAGTTCCCCGCGCCGTGGCGCCATCGGAAAGTGCCAGCAGCGTGGCGGCGAGAAGCGGTATGTAAGGCCAGCGGTTCAGCATCGGGGCACCTGCGGATGCATTCTTGCCGCGCGATTATCACAAATTTCAGCTAGTTTTGGACACGGTTCGGATCGCCAGTTCAGTGTGAGAGGGCATTACCAGTGCAAAAGATTCCCGCAGGCGTCGGTCCGCGCTATCCGCAGGTGGTCGTACTGGTGGGTGCTACCGGTGATCTGTCCCGTCGCAAGCTGCTGCCTGGGCTGTTTCACCTGGCAACCGCCGGATTCATTCCGGGTTGCCGGATCATCGGCGTATCGCTGGATAACCTCGACCGGGACGGCTTTCGCGACTTTGCCCGCAAGGCACTCGATGAGTTCTCCACGCGCAAGGTGGCCGACGAGAGCTGGACTGCGTTTGCCCAGAATCTGGATTATGTGCCGATGGCCGCCGGTGCCGGGGCGCTTAAAGCCGCGGTAGAGCTGGCGGAAAAGACGTTCCCGGGCGAATGTCGGCGCGTGCACTACATGAGCGTGCCGCCGAGCGCCGCACTGCCGGCGGTGCGGTTGCTGGGGGAGGCGGATCTGGTCGGGCGTTCCCGGATCATCATGGAGAAGCCGTTTGGCACCGATCTTGCGAGCGCGGTATCGCTGAATGCCAGGCTGCACGAGGTATTCGCCGAGGACCAGATCTTCAGAATCGATCATTTCCTCGGCAAGGAGCCGGCGCAGAACATCCTGGCGTTCCGTTTTGCCAATGGGCTGTTCGAGCCGATATGGAACCGCAATTTCATCGATCACGTTCAGATCGACGTGCCGGAGACGCTGGCGCTAGGCAAGCGCGCGCCGTTCTATGAGTCGATCGGGGCGTTTCGCGACATGGTGGTGACCCACCTGTTCCAGATTCTCGGCTTCATGGCGATGGAACCGCCCACCGCACTGGAGCCCTCGCCCATCAGCGAGGAGAAGAACAAGGTGTTTCGAAGCATGTTGCCGATCCAGCCGAGCGATGTCGTGCGCGGGCAGTACATCGGCTATCGCTCGGAAGAAGGCATCCATCCGGAGTCGGACACCGAGACATTCATCGCGCTGAAATGCCTGATCGACAACTGGCGCTGGGCCGGCGTGCCTTTTTTTCTTCGCACCGGCAAACGGCTGGCCGAGGGGCAACGGATCATCTCGATCGCGTTTCGCGAGCCTCCCAAGAGCATGTTCCCGGCCGGCTCGGGAGTAGGGGCACAGGGCCCGGATCATCTGACCTTTGATCTGGCCGACGCATCGAAGATGTCGCTGTCGTTTTACGGCAAGCGTCCGGGCCCCGGCATGCGCCTCGACAAACTCAGCCTGCAGTTCGCGATGCACGACACCGGTCTGATCGGAGACGTACTCGAGGCCTATGAGCGGCTGATTCTCGACGCGATGCGGGGCGATCACACGCTGTTCACGACTGCCGAGGGCATCGAGCGCCTGTGGGAAGTATCGACCCCATTGCTGGAAGCGCCTCCGGCCGTTCGCCCGTATGCGCCGGGCTCGTGGGGTCCGAACGCGATCCATCAGCTCGTTGCCCCGCATGCATGGCGGCTGCCCTTCGAGCGTGTCTGGCGCGACCCCAACCGGACTGGCAACTGAGCGTCGCTGTGGCTGACCGCGGCGCTAGCTGACTACGACGGCAGCTGATTGAGCAGCCCACGAACCGGTGCTAAGGTCGGCTCAAAACAGCATCAGGAAGCGGCTGCCATGAGCGATGAAATTGTTTTCTATCACAACCCCATGTCGCGGGCGCGCATGGTGCACTGGATGCTGGAGGAAGTCGGCGCGCCGTATCGCATCGAGCTGGTCGACCTGCAGAAGGGGCAGCAGAAGCAGCCGGCGTTTCTGTCGGTCAATCCGATGGGCAAGCTGCCCGCGATCGTGCATCGCGGCACCGTGATCACCGAGACCGGTGCGATCTGCACCTATCTCGCCGACGCATTCCCGGCAGCAGGCCTGGCGCCGCGGCTGGATGAAGCGGTACGCGGAACCTACCTGCGCTGGATGTTCTTCGGCGCCGGTTGCGTCGACTCCGCGCTGGTTGACCGGATGCTGGCGCGCCCGGCACCGGAAAGAACCGCGGCACTGGGCTACGGTCGGTACGAGGATCTGGTCGAGACGCTGGAAAAGGCGATCACGCCTGGACCTTACATCTTGCAGCAGCGCTTCAGCGCCGCCGACGTCTATATCGGGGCGCAGATCGGTTTCGGCATGATGACCAAGAGCCTCGAGCCGCGCCCGGCCTTTCAGCGCTACCTCGGCCTGCTCACGCAGCGACCGGCGTATCTACGCTTCCAGCAGCAGAGCGAGCAGCTGGTGACCCGGCTGAAGGCAGCCGGCTAATGAAGATGATTACATTGAAGCACTGTTCGCGTCGTTTCCTGATCGCGTGCATCGCGCTTTGCGGTGCGACATGGCTGGCCAATCCGTCTGCGTTCGCAGTGGATCAGTCCGATCCGGGCGGCATCTGGAAGGCCGTGGTGCCGCCGTCGGCGATGCACGGAGAATTCGGCAACGAGGACCCGGTCGGACTGGCTGCCGGCAAGCACATTAAAGCCGACTGCTCGCTGAACTGGGTCGACGACGACGGCAAGCTGTATTGCTTTACCACCGGCACGTCGCTGGTATTTTTCGAAGAGTCACCGCAAGCCTATATCCGGGCCGCGCGCCGGTTCTTCGAATTCGATCGGCCGCGGCCGCATTAGACCGCGCGCCGCGGGCCACGCTTTGCCGAGCGTCGGCTGCTGCGCAATTTTAGCGGCGTCGCTGGTGCCCACTGTTCGAATGCAGCACGCGCCTCCTGCACCGCCAGCCGCTTGCCTGCCTCGAGCACTTCATGCGGTACCCACTGCGGAAACGGCACCTCGCTGTTCATGTGATGGCCTGAAGGCGTGTGCTGCTGACGCACCTGCGCCAGCTGATAGGCGCTGAACAGATCCGCCGCACGCACCAGCGCCGGCCACAGCCGGCGGTGAACCAGCGTCAGTTTTCCATCGATGAGCCGGCAGGTCAGCACGTCCTTCGACGCGCTGATCGCCTGCAGCACGGCAAAGATCTGATGGCTGGCGGGATGCGCCCACCAGCTGCCCCTGATCGGCTCGCCCGAGATCAGCTCGGTCAGACGCGCAGCCGGCCCTTTTCCGGATACCAGCACGACCCCCTGATCGCGAATGAACGACAATGCTGCGTCGACGGTTGTCACGGCCCTAGTATCTACCGACTGAATGCGAGTCCGCGCTATATTGGGCGCTTATATACTTGACTCCCAGTGAGCGAGCACAAACCGTGATCCTGACGTACCGCTATCGTTTGCTGCCTCTCAATAGCCAGCACAGGACATTGGAGCGGTTGTGTGGGGAGCAGCGTGAACTGTATAACGCAGCGCTTGAGGAACGTATTGACTGTTACCGTAAGACTAGCAAGACGCGGACGTACATCGACCAGTGCAAGGAACTGACGCAGTGTCGGCGTGAGTTGCCAAGTATGGGTGAACTGCCAGTGAACTTGCAGCGCTGGACGCTGAAACGCCTGGACGATGCGTTTCAGGGATTTTTTCGTCGTTTGAAGGTGCGCAGCGCGAAGGCCGGATTCCCTAGATTCCGTGGCAAGGCACGATGGGAAGCGTTCGGCTTCGCAGAGTTTAGCGGTATTCGATTCGACGGTAAGAGACTGCACTTCGCCGGGATGCCTGGCGGCCTAAAGCTGCATTTACATCGCCCGCTGCCTGATGACGCCGATATTCGTGCGTGCGTATTCCGCCGTGACGGTCGGGGCTGGCATGTCTGTCTGCAGATTGCTGTGGCGGCGGCCGAGAAGCGTTCGGTTTCATCGGCAGTCGGCGTTGATCTCGGCCTGAAGGTGTTCGCCTATTGCAGCGATAACGTGGTAATCCCGATTCCACGCATTGCACAGCGAGCCGAGCAAGAACTGCGTCGGCGGCAGCGCGCGCTTGCCCGCTGCAAGCGCGGCAGCAATCGCCGCCATAAGATGCGCGCGCGAGTAGCAAAAGTGCACCGTAAGAACGCCAACACGCGCAACACTTGGCTACATCAGCAATCGGCCGCGCTAGTCAAGCGCGCCGATCTGATCGCGGTCGAGGATTTAAAAGTCTCTAATATGGTTCGTCATCCGACCTTTGCGCGTTCGATTTCGGATGCGGCATGGTCGCGGTTCGTATCGATGCTGGACTACAAAGCTGAGAAGGCTGGTAGCTACCTGATTCGAGTCGATCCGAGAAACACGAGTCAGAAATGCTCCGGCTGCGGTGAGTTGGTTTCGAAGTCCCTGGCGGTGCGCACGCATGCGTGTCCGTCTTGCGGCCTGCTAATCGACCGAGACCACAACGCCAGCCTGAACATTCTCCGCGCCGGGATTGGCGCGGGGGCGCTTAACGTGATCGGCTGGCGATGAGCGTGCGCCCGAAAACATATGCTGACTCCCGCGCGGGAGTTGAGTATATAAATCCCCTATATTGACCAGGCAATCCATCGACCGGGGAGAAATCTAGCGATGCGCTGGCAGGACAACCGGGAAAGCGACAACGTCGAGGATCGGCGCGACGAGTCGGGCGGTGGCGGCGGTGGCATGGCTTCGGCGGCATTCACCTCGGGGTCGGTGGCGTCGTCGTCGTGCTGCTCGGCAGCTGGCTGTTCGGAGTGAATCCCCTGACCGTGCTGGGACTGCTCAGCGGCAACGGCAGCGCCACGGCACCGGCGCACAGCGAACCCGCGCGCCAGCCGCCGGCCAGCGACACCCTGGCGAGCTTCGTGTCGACGATACTCGCCAGCACCGAGGACGTTTGGGGCGAGATCTTCACGCAGTCAGGCCACACCTATGAACGGCCGCGGCTGGTGCTGTATCGCGGTGCGATTCCGACCGCCTGCGGCACCGGCGAGAGCGCGATGGGGCCGTTCTACTGTGCGCAGGACCGCAAGGTCTACATCGATCTTGGCTTCTACGAAACCCTGCGCAACCGGCTCGGTTCGCCCGGCGACTTTGCCCAGGCCTATGTCATTGCCCACGAGGTCGGTCATCACGTGCAGAACCTGCTGGGCACGACCGCCAAAGTCGACGCGCTGCGGCTGCGTGAGGACCGTGCGCAGGTCAATGCCACCTCGGTGCGGGTCGAGTTGCAGGCCGACTGCTTCGCCGGCGTGTGGGCGTTCCATGCGCAGGCCGAAAAACACTGGCTCGAGCAGGGCGACATCGAATCAGCACTGAACGCGGCCTCGCATATCGGCGATGACGCGCTGCAAAGACAGTCGCAGGGCCGCGTGGTGCCCGAGACCTTCACCCATGGCACCGGCGCGCAGCGGGTCGGCTGGTTCAAGCGTGGCATAGCCAACGGCCGCGTCGCCGACTGCGACACGTTCCGCGCCGCCACGCTGTGACAGCGCGATGTGCCTGATCCTGGTGGCGTGGCGCGCGCATGCGGACTATCCGCTGCTGCTGGCTGCGAATCGCGACGAATTCCACGCCCGTGCGGCAGCGCCGGCCGGCTGGTGGCAGGAACCTGGCATCCTCGCCGGCCGCGATCTCACCGCCGGCGGTACCTGGCTCGGCGTTGCGCGCGACGGGCGCTTCGCGGCGCTCACCAACTATCGCGATCCGAGCGTCGCCCAGCGCGCTGCACCGAGTCGCGGCGAACTGGTGCCGGCGACGCTGGCCTCGATGCTGCCGGCGGAACTGCGGCTGCAGCAGCTGCGCCGCACAGCGGGCAACTACAATGGTTTCAATCTCATTTTCAGCGACGGCGAGCGCCTGGCGGTGTTCGAGAGCGTGCCCGGCAGCGGCCGCGTGCTCGGGCCCGGAGTCTACGGCCTGTCGAATCACCTGCTCGACACGCCCTGGCCCAAGCTGCGTAACGCCAAGTC
>Ga0182024_10025171_pt1 | contig 10529 bp, 2 predicted proteins | sample P32metaG_FD_120480 | JGI IMG/M metagenome (GOLD analysis project Ga0182024, IMG submission 120480) | Permafrost microbial communities from Stordalen Mire, Sweden - P3-2 metaG (Illumina Assembly) | ecosystem: Environmental > Terrestrial > Soil > Wetlands > Permafrost | place: Sweden: Stordalen...
GGGGACGCAGAAAAGGGCGCCGCCGCATTACGGGACAAGATCGTAGCCGACCTGCTAAAGACGGCCAAAGCAAAGGCCGACGGGGATGCCGCCGCGCGGCAGGAAGCGCTGAACCTTCTGAACCAACTCGATCGGGTCTCCAGGGGTCATGTCAAGGCCGCGGAACTTCGGCGGCAGATCGAGGGCAAGGGGTATTACGAGAACGCCGCGGCGCGAATCAAAGCGGGTGCGTTCCAGAAAGCCGCTGATAATTACCAGAAAGCCATCGAACGGTCCCACCCCGGCGCAAAGGAGCGTCTCCAGGCCGCCCGCGTCCTGGCCGCCGCCGACACTGTGTTGAAGACTGACAAGGCCCTTGTGGAGCAACTGGAAGCGGCGCTGAAGGGGCTGACTTCCACGTCGGCGTTCAACCCCGACGAGCAGGCTCAAGCCAGATCATTAGGCAAGAAGATCCAGTCCGTTTTGGCGACGAAGTATTTCGAATTGGCAGATGGGCAGGAAAAAGCAACCCCTCCGAATTTCGGAGCTGCCGTCAGCCATTATCGGAAATCGGCTAGTTACGGCAGGCAGGACGCTTCAGTCAGGCAGCAGGCAGCGCAACAGTTAATCGACGTCCAGAAATTGAAGGCGCCGGCGGCGATCAGGAAAATCGACGAGATTGAGGGCCGCCTGAACGACGCCGAGCGGAGCTTCGCTACGTCCCTCAGGTCGAGACTCGCCACCGAGCGTCCCGAGAAGGTGGCGCAACCTTCGCCGGCAGCGCTGACGCCGTCGCAGGAGACGCGCCCGCAGGAGACAGCGGTAAGTACGCTGGCCCCGCCGCTGGAGGAACGTCGGCGGGAAATTGCGCCGGCATCGCTGACGGTGCCGGTGGAGACCCAGGAGTTCGGACAACGGGCGGCGGGACGCCGGGTGCCTGGCTGGGCCAAAGTGGCCGCGACGGCAGCGGGACTTGCGGCGTGCGCCGCCGGCGTGTTCGTGTATCAGCACCAGCGGCCCGGTTCGACGGTCCCGCACAACGGCGACAATACGCTGGTGGCCGGGCCGGGCGTGCAGCCGCCGCCCCCCAACGCGGGGCCGGGGTCTCAGCCGCACCCATCGGTGAATTTGCCGGCGACCACAGGACCGGTTGCTCCCGCGATGTCGCATGACGCCAGCAAGCAATGGGTGGACTTCGTCGGTGCGATTCCAACGCCTACCCTGTCGAACGTCCTCCTGCCGGCCTGGACCGCGGCACGGGATCGATTCCAAAATGCCGGTCCTGGCAGCGAGGCCGACGTCCGCACGAAGCTGACGCAGCTCGGTGACCATCTTAACTCACTGGATCAGGCGATCGTCGCCCAGAGCCAGGGGCTCACGGGGGCGGAGGCAGAGCGACAGCAGTTGCTTAAACAGGCAGTCGATGCCGTCAAGGCGTCGCCATCGGGGGCCGAGTTCCCGGACGATGCCCGGTTGAAGCTCCAGGCGCAGTTCACGCAGTGGGTCGTAGCGGCCAAGGTTTTGGACGTAGCGAGAACCGCATTCGCCCAACGCCAGAATGATGCCGCCCTGGCGAAAACCGACGACCTGATAAAGCAACCGGGAATTGATGCGGACTTGCTCCGGCAGGCGGAACAACTGCGCGGCGAAATTCAAAATGCCATGAAGATGGCCAAAGACGCCGACCTCGAGAAAAACGTGAAAGCCGCAGTGGCAAAAGGAGATTTCGCGACAGCGGTTACGCAGTTGAACACGCTGATGCAATTCGATTCCTCGTATCAGGGCCTGACGTTACTTCAACAATCCATCGACGGCGCCGAAGGCAATGCCGTAAAAGGGGCTGAAGCTCTTTGGCAGCAGAAAAAGGACGCCGACGCAAAAACAGCCCTGGCACCCTTGTTGGCGCTCGCCCCTCCTCCGGATGCCGCGGTGCAGCTCAAGCAAAAGATCGTTAATGCCGAAAAGGCGTACTTGGATGCCGCCCGTGACTTGCTGAGCAAAGCGGACACGGCGGGGGCAAAATTGAAGGTCGAAGACCTTCTCAGTCGCGACCCGGAGAATGCCGAGGCGCCAGCGCTGTTTGACGAGATCGCCAAGGCAAACGAGCAGCAAGGGGACATCGGTGCCGCGCTGGCATCATACAAGGAGGAGGGCGCTGTCCATCCATTAGATGCCGCCAAGGCCAAGCATGTGGTTGAGCTGGACGAGGCGAAAAAACTCGAGGACGATGCCCGCACGAAGATCAGCGGCCAAAAATGGCAGTTGGCTGCGAATGACATCACAGATTTGGGGACCCGGCCGGGGGTCGCCAGCGCCGCCAGCCGGCTTTGGCCGGAACTCGAAAACGCGTTGCTGGCCGACGCGGCGGCGAAAGGTGATGCGGCGTCGTGGCAGAGTGCGATCGACCTGTTCAACGCCAAAGGCCGTCTCACCGATCCATCATTAAAGCAGCGCGTCATCGACGGCCTTGTGAGCCGCGCCGACCAGCAGGCCACCCACAATGACCCGGCGGCCCAGGCGCTGTTGACGCAGGCCGATCAACTGTCGCCGAAGAACCCCGGCGTGGCCGCGGTCCGCAAAAAGATCGCCGATGCTGCCAATGCAAAGGGAAACCAGCAAAAGATCGACGCGTTTGTGAAATCCGCGGTTGCCGCCGAGCAAAACGGGGATTTTGCGGCCGCCGCGGCGGCTTACAGCCAAGCTTCCAACCTCGCTCCGGGAAACGCCGGTCTCGCGCAACAGGCGCAACAGGAAAAAAAGAATGCTACCGATGCCGCTGCCCTGGAAAAACAGGCTCGGGACATTCTCGACCTGGGTGATCCGACAGCCGCACTGAAGATGGTCGACAACTCCGATGCGCGAATCCGCAAGGCCTTCACGGCATTCAGGTTCGAGATAACGAGCCTAATTGCCAGCGCGCCGAAGCATTGCAAGGACGGCAACGACGCGCTGAAACGCGGCGCAGTCGGCGATGCATATCAAGACTTTTTCTATGCCGCTTGCGGTGGTTCCCCAGAGGCTATGGTAAGGCTTGGCGACATATACAAAGGCGACACGTACAAGAGCGGTCAGGGCGTCCCCAAACCCGACGATACAATGGCAAAACGCTGGTGGCAGCGTGCCGCCGACCTGGGAAACGCGCAGGCCAAGGAACGCCTTAATCCCAAATCAGCAACTCCGGTCCATCCTTTTGACCCCGGCCGTTCATAAGAGAGAGAGCGTAGGAGAAACCATGTTAAACCGTTCCGGTGATGCACTGCACGCCGTCCGATCTATTTGCGCATTCAGCAGGTCTGATCCATCGAAGTTCCGGGCCGTTCGCGGCCGGCGCCGGGGGACCAGGGCGGTTCGCGCCGCCGCCGAGTCGCTCGAACTCCGCGTCTTGCTCAGCAGCGACACACTGGAAGCGCTGACGAACCTGACCGCGGCCAACGCGACGACTTCCGGTCTGATCATTGACTCCAAAGGCGACCTATTCGGGGTCACCGCCAGCGGCGGCATGAATAATGACGGCACCGTGTTCGAGGTCCCCGCCGGCACTTCGACGCCGCAGACGCTGATTACATTCGACGGCACCAATGGCAGCCAGCCGTCGGGAACCCTGCTCATCGACAGCAATGGCAATCTGTACGGCGCGGCGGCAGCCGGGGGCACGGACGGGTTCGGCACAATCTTCGAGCTGGTCAACGGCGCGAGCGGTACCTACACGCTGTCCACGCTCGCCGACTTCACCACCAATTCCGGCACGCCGGGCGGGCCTCTGGTCTTGGACAACGGCGGCGACTTGTTCGGCACGACCGGGAACAACGGTGTCAGCAACGGGACCGTCTTCGAGATTACCGCGGGAACCAATACCGTCACCACCCTTGCCACCTTCGGCGCCACCGATTACCCCAACAACGGATTGGTCATCGACGGCAGCGGCGACCTCTTCGGGACCACCGCCAGCGGCGGCGCCAATGGATTGGGGTCCGTTTTCGAGGTCCCCGTCAACAGCGGCGGCACGCTCAATACGATCTATTCCTTCAATGGATATGACGGGACCGATCCCGGCCTGTTGACCATAGACTCCAGCGGCGACGTCTTCGGTACCACTTACTCGGGAGGCCCAGACTACGCGGCGGGTGAATCCAACGGCTTTGGGACCGTCTTTGAAATCCCCACCGGAAACAGCCTTCAGACGCTGGCCGACTTTGACGACGTCGTCGGCGCCTATCCCACCAGCGGCATGGTCGTGGACTCCAGCGGAAACCTGTTCGGCACGGACGATGCCGGCGGCGACTTCGGCTATGGCGGCCTGTTCGAGGTCGCCTCAGGCAGCGGGACCCTCACCTCGCTTGCCTCGTTCAATACGCCCACCGGATTGAACGCCAACCCGGGCATCGTCGAAGACGCCAACCAGAATTTCTTCGGGACCACCTCGGCATACGGAGCCAACTCCTACGGGAGCATATTCGAGGCCACCCCGCAGACCACCACCGGCCCATTGGCCGCCATCACGGCGCCGACCGTCCTGGGGACTGTTGCCACAGAGACCGTCACCGTTACCTATACCGACCCGGCCGGCATTGATACTGGACCGGACTCTGTAAACACCATGAATGTTTCCGTCGCCGGCCAGAATACGCAGGCGTTGACTGTCGCGCAGGATTCCATCACCAGCCAGACGGGAAACTCGGTGAACGATACCCCCACGACGGTTGTCGTGACCTACACCGTGGACGCTCCCGGCTCAGCGTGGTCGATGAGCGACAACGCCAACAGCCCCTACAACATTACCGTCAGCGGCGTCAAGGACTCCAATGACGTGACCATGCAGCCCGCGATGGGGTCGTTCAACGTCAGCATTGGCACCGGCCCGAAAGTGACGATTTCCGCCCCGCCGGTCACCACGCCGGGCAACCACGACTCGCTGATAACTCTGACCTTCACCGACCCCAATGGGATTTCCCCCGCCCAGGCCAACAACATTGTCCTCATCCAGAACGCGCACATCAGGGCCTTTAACGGGAACGACCTGGTTGCCGATACCACCACGGTCACGCCGCGGGCGGGACTCCCGACTGATACCCTCACGGTGCAGTACGAGATCGCCGCTCCATATATCCCCAACCAGGCCCCCAAGGGGGACTGGTTTTCCGGCGACAACGGGACCTACAGCGTTTCCCTGGACGCCGGCGTCCTGACCGACACGACGGGGGCGACCAACCCGGCCACCAGCACGACGTTCAAGGTGAACGTTCCCTCGTCCCCGCCGGTGGGCACGTTCACGCCCCCGACGGAAGTTACCACCGCCACCGCGCCGGAGCAGGTCGTCATCACCTACACCGGCGCCAACTCGGTCAATTCTTCGTCGATCAACCCTGGCAATCTTTCCGTGACCAGCCCTGTCGGCCTCAACGTCCCAGTCACGTCCGTCACCACCAACGTCGCCAGCGGCGACTCTCCCTCCATCGTGGCCACATACACCATTGACCCGCCGGCAGGCGGATGGGTGAATGGCGGGTATATGGTCAGCCTCAATACCGGCAGCGCCGGCGTCATGGACATCCTCGGCGAAACCGACGCGGGCGCGACAACTGCATTCCTGGTCAACCTGCCTTTGCCGGTGCCCTCCGGCACCACCACGTCTGCATTCAGCCTGGGGTTCAGCGCCCAGGCATCGGCGGTCGCCCCGGATGGCAACACCCTGGTGGTTGGGAACGAAGAGAACTCATCTGGGACCGCCATGCAGGGCGTGCTGGAGCGCCTCACTCCCAGCGGGCCGGACAGCACCTTCGGCACCGACGGCCAGATCATCTTCCCCAGCGGGCAGTTGTTCAGCGTCACCGCCGAGCCGGTGGGGAACTCCTACGCCATCATCTTCGGCGGGACCAGCGGCGGCAGCCTGCTGGTGGGCGAATATACGGCTGGCGGGACGCCCGCCTCCTTCGGGTCCAACGGGCTGGAGGTCGTTACCAACGCCGCGACTTTCCCCACGCCGGCCCCCACCAGCGCCACCGCCTACAGCGTCTACGTCAACCCCACTAACAGCGACATCGTGGTCGGCGGCACCGGCAACAGCCAGTTCCTGGTTGACGAACTGCTGCCCAACGGAGGGCAGGCATCCGGCTTCAACCACGGAGCGCCGCTGGAGTTTACCGACGGCTTCTCCGACACCCTGGGGACTGTCACCGTGGATGCCAACGGCAATATCGTCGGCGTGGGCGCCGGCGGCGAGGGCGGCGCCAGCGTCGTCGTGGCCCGCGTGACCCCGGCCGGTGCCCTGGACACGTCCTTCGGCACCAACGGATTGGTCGATGCCAGCGCCTTGTTCCCCTCCGGTCAGCCGGAACTGGGGACCCTGTCGCAACCGAGCGGCCAACTGGACCACACCGAGGGCCTGGCCATCGACGCCAGCGGCAAGATCCTGGTCGCCAACAGCGTGGGAACCAGCGTCGGCGGGACCGCCCGCCTGGATTTCGGCGTCGTGCGGCTCAACCCCGACGGGGCGCCAGACACGTCCTGGGGCGCCAGCGGCCTGGCCACCGCGGACTTCGGCAACAAGGCCGATGCCGATGTGCTCCTGCTCGAGCCCAACAGCAAGCAGCCGGACGGTGACGAGATTTTGGCCGTCGGCACGGCCACCGACGTGAACAACTTCGTGCAAACGGCGGTGGCCGCCTTCACCGGGAGCGGGACCCTGGACAGCACGTTTGGAACCAACGGCGAAGAAACCTTCGACCCCTCGCCAGCCAGCTCGACCCAGGCCGGCGTGACCAATTCCCGGGTCATCCATCCCGATGCCGCCGGCCTCGGAGGCCTGTATTTTGCCTATGGCAGCCTGGCCAGCGGGCACTTGGTCGCCGGCAGCAACGTCCCCGGCCGCAGCACCGTTCGCACCTTGGTGGTGGCAACACCTCTTCTGCAAGGAACGCTGGTGCTTTCGGTTTCCTCGACTCTCCCCGCGAGCGTGATCGAGGGAAGCCGTGCCAATCAGAAAATCCGGGTGACGGTAAGCAACCCGACTGCGACTGCGGTGTCGCTGCAATCGTTGCAGTTCTACGTGAATACGTTCCAGTCGATTACCGGAGCCACCCCCATCAGCGTGCAGGGTTTCAAGCCGTTCAGCCTCAAACCGGGAGCGCGCAAGACCCTCACCCTGAAGCTTGCCGTCTATCCCACCGTCTCCGCCCCCGGCAGCTACTACGTGCTGGCTGCCGGCACCGCATCGGACACCACGGTGACCCAGGTCAGCTCGTCGTTGACGACCAAGATCGCGCCGGCCACCTTTGCCGGCAGCATTTCCAGCGTGATGCCGTTGGTTGGCTCGGTTGTCCCTGGTAAGAGTGCGACGATCGCTCTGACACTGGTGAACACCGGAAATGAGCCGTTGTCAGGCACCGCATTCCTGACGATCAACGGCGCGATGGGCACCCAGACCATACCCATTGCCACCGTGGCGCTTCGTGGGGTCAACCTCAAGAGCGGCAGCAAGGTTTACCGCGTCAAAGTCCGGTTCCCGGCAGGCCTGGCAGCCGGGCCTTACACGCTGTCGGTCTCCCTCAGCGGCCTGAGGCTCCCCAGCGCCATCACCGCGACGGCGAGCTCGCCGCTGACGGTGACCTAAAAGTTAAAGATCGCGTCCACTGCCGCGATCCACTGGTTGTTGGCGGTTCCAGTATCGAAGTAATTCTTGTCGGAAAAGTCGTATCGAATCTCCGGACGGATCTTCAATCCGGAGCCGATGGCGTCGTCGGGGAGCGGGGTGATGGTGAGCCCGGCCGTCACTTCATACAGGTTAAGGCCTTTGCCGAAGGCGCTGAAGCCTGTCGTGAAGCCTTGCTCATCGCGATACCATTCGACCCTCCCGGCGACGCTCAGGTTCTTGTTGATGGTGTAGATGGCGGTGGCGTTGATCCCGTAATAGTGGGCGTCGCCGCCGGAAGTGCCCGTGACGCTGGGGAAAGCCGCGGGCCGGGCCTGGATGCCGTATTCTCCTTCGGCGAGAATCAGCAGATTATCGGTGACGTTTTGAGCAAAGCTCAGGTCGCCCGTGGTTCGGTAATGGCTGTTGTCCTGGTTGATTTCGGGGCCGGTGACCAGGGCGAACGACATCCTGGTCTTTTCGGAAAAGCTGTAGTTGACGCGTCCGAACCCGTCGATGGCGCCGTTGTTGTCCTTGAAAGTATCGTCAAATCCCCGGCCGAACCCGGCTTCCACATTGAGTTGCCTGCCGAACTCGTAATAGCCGGTGACGCCGGTTTCGGTGAACGGCAAGGCGGCGCCTTGCAGCGTGGAGACGGTCCTGTTGACGTTGGTCACCTGGCCGCCCGTGCTGTAGAACCAGGTGTGGGAGAAAAGCGGGCTGGCGTTGGGGTCGGTGAGCTTGAAGAACTCGAACTTTCCCAGCCGCAGGCGCAGCCCGTCCCCGATGGGAAGGGCGATGTCGGCATAGAGTTGCGGGATGTCGAACTGGTTTTGCCCGCTCTGGTGGTCGAGAAAGCCGTTGGAGTGGATGAAGGCTGCGTCGCTGCCGTAGAGCAGATCGACGCGGCCGCCGATGTCGAACTGGCTGGAAGAAAGTTTAACCTTGCGCTCGATGCTCAGATCGAGCTGGTTGAGCAGGAAATCGCTGTCTTTGAAATCGAAGTAATCGAGGTTCACCCGCGAGTGGGGGTTGCTGAAGTTGTAATTGTACGATCCCTCGGTCCAGCCAAAAACGTTGATGCCGTTCTTGGAGAGCGTCTGCCCGATCCCTACCTGGTCGAGCGCCTGCATGAGGCACCCTTCGGGAGCGGCGGATTGGTCAGGGGCGGGCGCCGATGTGCCAGCCGACAGGAAGACCGTACGGGTGTCCCCCTGCGGCGCCAGTTGGAACGGCGAAGCCGTCCCATCATCGGTGGCAGCGGCGACAAGGCGTGGGACAGCAGAGCAGGCGGCAGCGGCGAGCATGGCGCCGAGTGCCAGGCGGGCAGGACGTTTCATATCAGACCTCGTTCCCTGTGTCGTGTGCGACCTCCGATAGATCGCATCTTGGCCTACATCGGCCGGACGCCATCGGTTCCTCGAATTGTGGCCAGCACGTTTCAACAATCAAGGGCGCTGCACCCAGCGCCGGCGAGATGCGGTCCGACGGACACGTAACATTAAGTGATGGCTTGATTTGCTGGATGTTGCAGGTCCATGGCGGCCGTGCTATCTTCAAGCTAGGGCCCAAATACAACTCCGTGCCTGTTCCTGATGTCCGACGGACCGGTCAGATGGGAGGTTCTTGAGTTCCATCGGGAGAAGCCATGTCAGATTCAATGTACGGCCGCGGTGTGTCTGGACGCTGGTATCCCAGGCCGCGCAGTTCGCGGCCGCTGAAGTTGCATTCCCATGTGCATATGGAGATGGCCGCCTTGGAGCCGCGCCTCCTGTTCCAGGCAGCTCCTCCGACCATCACGGAAAACACCGCCAACATCCCGGTCACCACGACCAGCATTGTCATCCACGGCACCGGCTTCGACGCGAACATGGCCAACGACAGCGTCAGCTTCGTTATCGATTCCGAGGCCTTTTTGGGCGACGGCACGGTGACGGCGGCCAGCTCGACATCGCTCACGGTGACTCTCCCCCAGGAGTTCCAATCGTTTGACGGCCCCGGCCAGCTTGCCGCCCAGGTCACCGCCGACGACGTCAGCAGCGCCACGGTGCAGGTCGCCACCGTCGCGCCTTTCATCACGGCCAGCACCGCCGCCCTGCCGGTTAACGCAGCCAGCATTGTTATCAACGGCTCCGGCTTCAACTCGGTCGGCAGTGTCGTCTTCAATGACGGGGCTGTCGGCAACGTCGAGGCAGCGACGGCCGCCAGTTCGACCTCCTTCACCGTGGACTTCACGACGCAGCCTTCCGGTCCTGGCCCCCTGACCGCCGTCGTGACCAGCGAGGGCATCAGCAGCGGCGCCCCGGTCCAGGTTGCCACCGTGATCGACCCGACAGTCACGGCCAGCACCGCCAGCCTTCCCTTGGGCGCGACCAGCGTTGTCATCTCGGGCACCGGCTTTGACTCGACGCCCTCCAGCAACAGTGTCACTTTCAGCGACCGCGCCATCGGCAGCGTCACCGCGGCCACCTCGACGTCGCTGACCGTGACCCTTTCCGCCAAGCCTGCCATTCCCGGGACCTTGACGGCGGTCGTCACGAGCGATGGCGTCAGCAGCGGCGCGCCGGTCCAGGTTGGCACCTTGGTCCGCCCGATGGTCACAGCCAGCACCGCCAGCCTGACTCTCACCGCCAAAAGCATCCTCATCAACGGCACCGGATTCGACCCCACGGCGGCCAACGACAGTGTAAGCTTTACTGACGGTGCCGCCGGCCAGATCAAGGCTGCGACCTCAACCGCCCTCACCGTGACCTTCTCCACGGAGCCGGGCAGCACCGGCACCCTGACCGCCGTCGTCACCACCGACGGCGTCAGCAGCGGCGCCCCCGTCCAAGTCGCCACGGTAATCCCAACTCCGACCCCGACCCCAACGCCCACGCCGACTCCAACGCCCACGCCGACTCCAACGCCCACGCCGACCCCC
>Ga0182024_10025172_pt1 | contig 10529 bp, 12 predicted proteins | sample P32metaG_FD_120480 | JGI IMG/M metagenome (GOLD analysis project Ga0182024, IMG submission 120480) | Permafrost microbial communities from Stordalen Mire, Sweden - P3-2 metaG (Illumina Assembly) | ecosystem: Environmental > Terrestrial > Soil > Wetlands > Permafrost | place: Sweden: Stordalen...
CCGCCTCCTTGCAGCCCGGCTGCCGGGGAGCAGCACCGGTGGGCCATCGTCTTTGGTGCTCTACGAGGGCCTTGCCGGAGGAGTACTCGTCCTCGGTGGGGCTGGCCTCGTGCTTGGCCGGCGCCGGCGGCGGGGGCGAGTGGCGGCGTAGGGATTCGACCCAGCCTTAGACCGGGACCGAGAAGAACTGATCGGAGTCGGACTCGAAGCGTTCCTGGTCGTGGCAGGGGTCGGTGTCGGGGCAGGTTGTGTCGTGCTCGGCCATGAGCACGTTTAGGCGCGTGAGAATCGGCGCTGGCGCTCGTGTGCGTTCCGGCGTCAGGCGATGAGACCGCTCCTCGTATACGGTGCCCGGCCGAACTTCATCAAGATCGCACCGATCCACCGACAGATGGCGGCACGGTCTGACTTTGACCCGGTACTCGTTCACACCGGCCAGCACTTCGATGCCTCGATGTCGGAGGACGTCATCGAGGCACTCGAACTTCCGCGCGCCGACATCCGCCTGGAAGTCGGGCCGGGCAGCCAGGCACAGCAGATCTCAACGATCATGGCCCGTCTCGAGCCTGTGTTCGACGAGGTGAAGCCGGACTGCATGCTCGTGGTCGGCGACGTGAGCTCGACGCTCGCGGCGGCACTCGTGTCGGACACTGTCGGCGTTCCCGTCGCCCACGTCGAGGCGGGACTGAGGAGCTTCAACTGGTCGATGCCGGAAGAGCGCAACCGCGTTCTCACGGACCGGCTGTCGCGGTGGCTGTTCGCGCCGTCCGACGATGCAGTCGTAAACCTCGAGCGAGAAGCCATCGGACCGGAACGGATCCACCTTGTCGGGAACGTGATGATCGATTCGCTCGACTGGGTGCTCCCGCGAGTCAACGTCGCCGAGGTGCGCCGCCGCCACGGTGTCGCGGGGCGTGAGTACGGTGTCGTGACGCTTCACAGACCATCGAACGTCGATGACCCTGACGTGCTCGCGGAACTCGTGGGCGCGCTGCGCGAAGTGAGCGCCGAGCTCCCGATGCTCTTCGCCGTCCATCCCCGGACGCGCCAGCGGCTCGAGGTCTCTGGCTTGGAGGTCGGTCCGGGCATCACACTGCTGCCCCCGGTGAGTTATCCCGACTTCATCGCTCTTCTTTCTGCAGCCACCATCGTGTTGACTGATTCAGGAGGCATCCAGGAAGAGGCCGTCGTGCTCGGAACACCGTGCCTTACTCTCCGTGAGGAGACTGAGCGCCCGAGCACGCTCGAGGGCGGCGGCAACGAGGTGGTCGGAACTGATCGGCGTACGATCGTCGAGGCGGCAACCGCTCGATTAGCGGCGCGAGCAACAAGGTCCTCCTCGGCGTTCCGGCCGCCGCTGTGGGACGGCCACACCGCTGAGCGTGTCGTCGGTGTCCTAGCCGAAGGGGTGACTGCTAGATGACCATCGCGCTGTCCCGTCAATTGGCCAGCTTTGCGAGCTCGCCAGCCGTTCCACCGGAGTTCTCGTGAACCCGAAGAAGCTGGTGATCCTCGGTCAGGGTTACGTCGGACTGCCGCTCGCCATGCGTGCCGTCGAGGTCGGTTACGAAGTGGTGGGGTTTGACGTCGACAAGGGCCGAGTCGATCGTCTCCGTCAAGGCGACTCGTTCGTCGAGGACGTGGACCCAGCCGCTCTGCAAGCCGCCCTCGCGTCGGGCAGGTACCTGCCGACACAGGACATCGGCGACTGTGAAGGCTTCGGGATCGCTGTCATCTCCGTGCCGACGCCGCTTCGGGACGGCCTGCCGGACCTGTCATACATCGAGCAGGCATCTGAGACCCTGGCGCCGTTTGTGCAGCCTGACAGCTGTGTCGTGCTCGAGTCCACCACCTATCCCGGCACGACGACAGAGGTTGTCGCGCCGATCCTCGAAGTCGGCTCTTCGCTCGTCGCCGGCGCAGACTTCCGCCTCGGTTACAGCCCTGAGCGGATCGACCCTGACAACGACACCTGGAGCTTCCAGAACACGCCAAAGCTCGTCTCGGGAGTTGATCAGGCCTCCCTCGTCGCTGTACGGAGCTTTTACGACAATCTTGTCGACCAGACGATCGAGATGGGAACGACGGCGGACGCCGAGCTCGCGAAGTTGATCGAGAACACGTTCCGGCACGTCAACATCGCTCTCGTAAACGAATTGGCGATGATCGCGGCCGAGCTCGACGTCGACATCTGGGAGGCGATCCGTGGCGCCTCGACCAAGCCGTTCGGCTTCATGCCGTTCTACCCAGGCCCAGGGGTAGGAGGGCATTGCATCCCGGTGGACCCGTCCTTTCTCTCCTGGCGCGCACGCAGGCGGCTCGGCTATGCCTTCAGGTTCGTCGAGACAGCCAACGACATCAACGACCACATGCCCCACTACGTCGTGAGGCGCCTGCTGCTGGGCTTCAACCGCCGCTCATTGTCGTTGAGCGGCAGCACGGTTCTCGTCCTTGGCCTTGCTTACAAACGAGACATCTCCGACGCCCGCCAGTCGCCCGCAGTACCGGTAGTCGAACAACTGCTTGAGCTAGGGGCCAAAGTGCGCCTTGCCGATCCTCATGTCGGCGCCGTGTCACTTGACGACCGCGTCACGCGCGTCGATGCGACCGTCGAGGAAGCAAGGGCAGCCGATGGAGTCCTCCTGCTGACCGATCACCGGGCCTTTGACCTCCCAGCGCTCGCGAAAGCTTCCCGATATTTTCTCGACACGCGTCATAGTGCCGAAGGAGAATCCGTCGAGTACTTGTGAGGCTCCCGATCGGCGAGGCGGCGTTGCCTTCACGAGCTCAACCAATCTCAAACGGTGCTCCGTTCACGCTGTCGAGTCTGGGCGCTCCGCTCGTGGTCGGCAGAGCTCGGTCTCGGACGCGATTGGCCATAGCAAGTCCACGAGCCCGCCGATCAATCCGTCGAGCTCGTCGCGGGCGGCCTCGTAGCGCTCGAGCTCTTGACCGTAAGGGTCCTCGACATCGTCGCTGTTCGATCGCCCCTGCAAGTCCGCCAGCTCACGGCCATCGTTGACGCAGGCGAGCCAGGCCACCGGGGTCTCATTCCTGCCGCGCCTGCCGATCGCCTCGCCCCTTCGCACGAGCTCCTTCAAGGTGAAAGTCTTCTCAACTGCCTTCGGCACGAGGACCACGACGTGACGCAAGTGGGCCCGCTCCATCGTGAGGATCAGGTCTGCTGCCTCGACATCGTCGAGCGTGAGCTGATGACTGGTCCGTCCGGTCACGTCGATTCCTCTGGTCGCCATCGCACTGACGACCTCAATCGGGCTCGGCGTGCCGCTCTCGAGCAGCCCCGCTGATGCCACCTCGCTCTCGATGTCCCGGTCCGAGAGCGCTCGCCGAAGCAGCGCCTCACCCATGGGTGACCGACAGATGTTGGCAGTGCACACCAGGAGGATCCGAATGCGTCGAGCATATCCACGCTCTCGTGAACTGGATTAGGCACCCCCGCCGGTGAAGGTCTGTCACCGCGTTGAACACGAAGTCCTCGGCGTTCATCCGCGTTCGGGGGATGCGACAATGAACGATCACCCCTACCGGAGACTGGCCGTCTGAAGCTTGGCTTTCAGCCGGGGCTCCTACGACGGATCGTGAAGGCCGAGACGTGGTAGCGCCGGAGATGAGGGCGCCCGACGTCATGCTGCCCGGTTCGATAGCGCCAGGGGGAGGGCTCGCCGCAGAAGATCGCCGCTCTGAGCGGGGCCCGATCCGGTCGCCGCCGCCGCCCGCACGGGCGTACCGCCTCGTCAGCCGGCGGGCAAAGGGGCTTCTCGCTCTTCTGCTCGGTGCGGAGTCGGTATCCGTGTCGGCTGTAGCAGGTTTCGGGGTGTCGTGGGTCGCCGGAGCGGGCGGCTCCGCCCGGCAGCTCCAGTCAGGAGTGGGGCAGCGGGCAGTGCTCAGCCTCGACGTGGGGAGGTTCGTTGGCTTCGTAGTGCCACTTGTCGCCTTGGCGGCACTGCTCGGATGGGCGGCCGTCGGGGCGTGGCGAGAGCGGCAGGCCGACTCGCGCTCGGGGCGGGCTTCTGCTCTGGTTCAATCGATGGAATTCGTGCAGCCGCTCCTCCTGCCGGCTCTGGCCGGCGGCGCTGTGCTGATCGCTTTGGACATCGGCCTTCCGTCATCTGTCCGTCCGGCCTTCTCTGCCCCTGTGGCTATCGCGTCGGTGACGGTCGCCGTGGTGCTCGGTATCGGCGTGGCGGCCTTCTTTACCGTGCGGGTGCGTCCCGCGGCGATGCCGGCGACACGTGTCCTCACGGCCATCGCTGTCATGGCGATCGCCGCCGGTTGCCTGGCTGATGGGTCCGGCCAGCGGGCCTTGGGTTTCTCCTCGGTAGGTCTCGTCTCAACTGGGCTGTCCGGTGAGGTTGCTGCGGTGACCTGCCCGGCGCCCCGACGGTGCATGGCCATCGGCGTGGCCGACCCGTCCTACAGTGGCCGGTTGCCGCAACGGATCGTCTTCGCGGTCACCGCCGATGGGGGCCGCACCTGGCACATCCGAAGCGAGCCGTCAGATCTCGGCGACGTCATCCTCCCCACGCTCACGTGCCCGTCGCTCGAGAACTGCTATGTGGCGGGATCGCTCTTCCTTGCCGGCGACGTGAAGGACTCGGTGGTCGTCGATGCGACGCACGATGGCGGCCGCTTCTGGAGTTCCGTGCCGATTCCGGCCTTCGCCCCCGTCGGTCCCCGGATTCCCGACGTCGCCTGTCTCGCTCCGGCGAGGTGCGTCATGGCCAATGGCGAGGAGATTGCGCTCACGACTGATGCGGGCCGCTCGTGGCGGGTCGTCCGTGTCGTCGCCCTTGGCGCCCAGCCCACGACGAGGACCCTGATCAGCTGCTCCGGCTCCCGTCGCTGCCTCGTGATGAGCGCCGTGAGCCAGTCGCTCGAGGATCCTCTGCGCGGCGACAACTGGTTCGACCTCTTCTCGACCACTGACGGCGGGTCGAGGTGGAAGGAGTCCCACATCTCGGTGGGCAAAGGTGGACAGGTTGCCCTGTCGGGGCTCGGTTGTGGCAGGACCGGCGAGTGCATCGCCTCGTGGTCGTCGACGATGAACTTCGTCTCCACGGTGACCGTTGAAGGGAGCCGCTGGAGCACCGCGCCTGCTCCTGCGGGCGAGCCGGGCCTCTCCGGACCAGTCTGCTTCGGCCAAAGCTGCGTGGCGAGCGGCACGAGCACCTCGAGGTCCGGCCTGTTCGACTCGAGCGATGGGGGTCGGCGGTGGTCGTTCCGTGCCGGCGGCCCCGTTGGACCGTTCGCCTGTTGGAGCACCGAGGAGTGCGTCGCCGGCCGCTCGGTCAACCGTCCGGCCGGCTCGCTGGCCGCCCTCACCTGGACCAGCGACGGCGGCCGCAGCTGGCACGGGGTCCCCTTTCCGGTCGCCCCCGAAGTGGCCCGACCCGTCTCACCGCTCGGCGGGCTGTGACGTCCGCGGCCTGGTGCGTCAAGATTGCCCCATGCTCATCCACGACTGGGACGCTGCCATCGACGACGACGAGTGGTGGGAGTTCGTACAGGGCCATCTGTTCGGCCACCTCGTCGCGCCCGGCCGGGACCGCGACCTGCCGGTCGTCGTGCCGACGCAGTTCCTCCTCGTCGGTACGCCGAGCGAACCGGAGCTCCTCCTCCATCTCGCCCGTCCGAACCCGATCTGGAAGGCCCTGGCCGAGAACCCACGCGTCCTCATGAGCGTGGCGAGCGACTGGGCGTTCATCCCCTCATCGTGGAAGGTGGTCGGTGAGGAGGATCCGGCCGAGGGGATCCCGACGACTTACTATGCCGCCGTCCAGTTCAGCGGTCTGGCCGCTGTTGTCGAGGATGCCGACGGCAAGGCGGCCATCCTGCGCCGGCAGCTGGCGGCTCTCCAGCCGGACATCCATCGTCTAGATCCGGCCGACCAGGCAGCGCAGCTTCCCGCCATCCGTGGGATCCGCATCGGCTCGCTGGAGGTGAGGGCCAAGTTCAAGTACGGCGGCAACGTCGATGCCGCCCACCGCCTGGCGGTCGCCGACCACCTGGCCCGCCGCCACAGCTCCGGCGACGAGGCGGCCCGAGCTCACCTCCTTCGCCGGCTGCGAAGGTCAACCGGCTGAACCCGGAGGCGCACGACTCGCACTCCCTCGCCCCGCAGAATCGCCGCCTGCTCGCGTTCGTGGCCGGGCACGAGGCGGCCGCCGGCGGTGACCACCCGCCACCAGGGCACCGGCACGTCTGTGCGGGCGAGCAGCGAGCCGACTGCCCGCGCTGCCCCCGGGAACCCCGCCTCTCGAGCCACGTCTTCGTAGGTGACGACCTCACCACTTCCGAGGCCCTGGAGGACGCGGTGGACCTCGAGCTCAAATATCGTCACGGTTCCCTTTTCGGAACGGACCTCGGGGCGACCCGAGGAGGGATCGTTCGCGCCTCTCGCGCTTGTAGCGGCAGCCCTCACGTTATTGGAGGTCTCGCAGGCGGCCCGAGTTACGGCATCCTGAATGCATGTCGTCGTCCGTGGCTGATCACTGCCGCGCAGGCGTCGGAGAAAACGACCGTGGCCGAGCTGCTCGAGCGCCGCTTCCCTCGAGCGGTCCACGTCCACGGTGGCCAGTTCTACCGATGGGCTGTCAGTGGCTGGATCCACTTCGATGGCGACGATCAGGCGGAGGCCGGGCGACTCCTCGATCTGCGCTACCGACTGTCCGCACTGGTTGCGGATCAGTACGCCTCCGCCGGGTTCACGGTGGTCGTTCTGGACAACATTTACGGAGCTGATGTCGTGCGCTGGCTCGACCGCATCGAGGCACGTCCGGTGAACCTCGTGGTACTGCGACCGACAGTTGGGACTATCGAGCAACGGCACGAACAGAGGCGTCAACGCCTGGACAAGGTCGCCTACCGTGGCGCGTACACAGCCGCTCTCAACGATCGGGATGTCGCAACGACGCCCCACGACCTCAGATTGTGGCTCGACACGTCTGACCAGAGGCCGGATGCAACCGTAGAAGAAATCGTGGCACCTTCGGCGGATGCGCTCGTCCGCTAACTGTCCCGAAGCCCCTGGTCGGAGACGGCGACGCCATTGATGCGGCCTGGCAACAGCAGCAGCGTAATTATGGAATGCCAATCCACGTGATCTGGGTTCACGATTTCGCGACCTAATAGCGCAGCCAGCGCTCCGGTGAGCCATTGCGGATTCGGCGTAGAAATCACCAAGAGCCCGTTGCTGGCCAAGAGCTCGTACATCTCGTCAAGAAATGCACCAGGCGCCTCAAGTTGCTCGATCACTTCACTGGCGATTACGACATCCGGGGTCAGGCTAATATCAGCGAGCGCACCACGGGACTGACAATCGACCACGTAGCACTCATATCCCAGCCTGGTAGCTGACTTGACGACAGTCTCGTCCTTCTCAAGACGTACGAGATCGCCCGTCAGCTTACCAGGTCGCTCGTGAAGCCAAGTCCCTCTGGCGATCTTGGTCGTCGTCAGTCCAGTATCAGCGAAGCCAATAAATCACTTGCTTGTTTGTTTGCCAAGCGGCATAGTTCTGCGACGCGGTCAGCCACGACGGTGCGGGGGAGTTTGTGAATCCAGGCGGCGTTAGGTGTTGCGTAACCCATGGCGCCCATGATACCGAGCAAGGACTGCCGTGCTTGACCAGTCACAAGAGACACTGAAGGATGCCTTACGCTGGCTCTCCCTATGCCGGAGTCGTAACCGAACCGTGGATCACCTCCGACTACGCCTTCTCGCACATCTGGCCTGTGAGTACTACCCATGCCATGCGCCACGATCGACACCGCTCTCATGACATTTACGGGCGAACCGGCCATGCCTGGTCGGGTGCAGATTGGGGGCCGCTTCACTGCCATAGTCACCATCGGCATAGGAGCATTGACGTGAACGCTTACTACGAGTGAATAGTCGTCGAGCTCGTCACCACTCAGCCGTTCGCGGACCTGCTCTCACGCCTCCCGCTGCCCGTCACGCCCGAGACAGTCATCCTCGACGTCTCGGGCGACGGCGGTCCGATGGCGCGATACCTCTGGACGCCGGAGACGGGTGAGCCGACGGGAACGCTCGTCAACGACGGGTCCGGGCTTTTCCACGGTCTGCTTGACACGACCGGCCAGGTGGGTCAGTGGGTTGCCCAGCTTTGAAAGAACAGGCATCGTCACGGCACTCGCCTTCAGAGCCTTCACCGTGAGGGAGAAGCCGCTCGCCATCGTCGGCTGATCGCGACTAGGGGAGGCGAGCCCTCGTCGCCCGGAGCCCCAGCGCCGCCCCCGCAACTATCGACTCGCCGAGCGCCCGGCTGATTCCAAATAAGGAACCACAGCGGCCATTAGGAGGGTGACTCGAGACCATTCTCGCTTCTCACGAGGAGCGAACTGACGACTTCAAAGCACTGCCGGCCGATCCCGTAGGCTTGGTGTTAGTGGCTGAGCACGGCACATATTCCAGATACAGGAATCAAGGCTGTCGCTGTGACCTGTGCCGTGCCGCGAATGCAGGTTGGCAACGTCATCGAAGGGTGGAGCGCACCAAACGATTGACGACCGGCGAAGTCGTTGTACCGCGCGGGACATACAGCACCTATTTCAACTGGGGCTGCCGCTGCGAGGACTGCCGAGAAGCCAACCGGAAGGTCAAGCGCAAGAATAAGCAACCGCTGAGCAGTTCGCCGCCCGACGAGGCGAAGTCTTCCTAAGGCGTCGACGCCCTAACGAACGTACTCGCCAAGCAGCGACTGCGGAATGTAGTAGCCAGCCGGACCGTTGCTCATCTGCGGAGTCCACCCACGCACATAACATGTTGCCGTCGGGGATGACCCTGCCGGCTTTCTCGTGAGTCGCAAGTGGCTCGCCGAGATCCCGTGACGACGATGGATGTCTTAGCAGCTCAAGCAGCTGCAAGGGGGCTGGCGAGTGATTCGTGTTCGCTTCGGCGTGTTGGCATTGTTGACAGCGCTCGCCGGTGCGCTGGGTGGTTGTGGGTCCACCCAGTCTCCCACCTCAGGGGACTCGACCACCGTCCCCTCGACGTCCACGTCAGAACCCAGAGCGGCGTCCAGCAACACCGGGGCGGCGACATGCTCGTCCTACCCGGGCTCGAAGTCATGCTATTCGGTGACAGTGACTGCCTCGGGTGCCAAGTCATTCCACGGCACGGACATCCTGCCAAACCAGTCGACCTGCTCGAGTGTTCTTGGTCGAAATGCGGCCAGCAACGGCGGCGAGGTGCAGCTCAACGTCCTGTCCTTCGGCTCTAGCAGACCGGCCGGTGCATTCCAGCTGAGCCTGGACAACTACAAAGGGCCGGGCACTTATACGCTGACGGCCAATGACGCGAATATCACCTTCCTACTTGGCACGTCGCAATACAACAACTCCTCGGCTTCGACTATCTCGGCCGTTGCCCAATCCGACGACTCGGTGTCAGTTAACTTTTCAATGCTTGTCAATGGGGCCGATCAATCGCAGAAGGTCTCGGGCCACGCTCAGTTCACTTGCGGAAATTCCTGACCTCATTGATCGCTATCGCAGACGCGACGTATTTCCGGAACTCGTTCGCCTGTCTTCGAGTGCCTGCTGCCATCTGAGATGACTACTTGTTTCGTTGGTGATGCCGTCATCTCCCCCCAACCGGCGGATGCCGCCCAAGGGGGCAATGTCCTCAGAGGGACGGACAATACGGGGGCGACCGCTCGAAGAGCTGTCTTCTACACTGGCAACACCGTGGTGGGCGTCCTGGCAGATCGGGCCAACCTCTACGGGGTCCAGGGACCAGGACAACAGCACCGGCGTGTACGGGGTGTCGGAGAACGGCATCGGCGGACCAGTTGGTTCTTTCCCGCGTCGCTTGGGTTAGGGCTATGACCACTGAAGTGGTGCTATTGCACACCCTGCGTGGTCGTCTGGTGCCTTTCCTCTCGGACAGCGTCTTCCCGACGCAAGGGGTGACGGTCAGCAGCCAGATCTATCTGGACACCACCTTCGTGACCCAGTATTTCGCCGGTCCAGAAGCCAGCACAGTCACGCCTGAGTTCGACTGGGACGTCGCGTTGAATGACAGCTCCGGCAGCTACCTGCAGGACTTCATCGCGTCGGCCCGCTTTGCCACCGGAAGCCCGGATGGCTTCACGATCGGCTTCGGTTACAACAACCCGGCCGGCTGCCCCACGACGCCGGCAACGTGACGAAGTCCGGTTGGTACGACTTCAAGACCATCTACAGCGACGAAGGCGGCGACGCCTTTGTCGAGTGGCAGGTTGTCCAGGACAGCACCAACACGGTGGTTGCGACGGACTCGCCCTTCGTCACCGTCCTAGTGGCAGTACGCCGCGGCCCGTCAGCTCGCTCGGCGGCCCCGCCTTCTTCTGGTTCCCTACGGAGGACGTCCAGGGATTGCCGCCTGACAACACTTCGGTTGAGCTCGGGGTGCACACCACAGGGTAGACATACCCTCACGGGCTAGCCCTTTTAGTCTGTGAGACGGCGAGAGATGAGCGGGGGCGATCATTCGGGTCGCCCCCGCCG
>Ga0182024_10025173_pt1 | contig 10529 bp, 12 predicted proteins | sample P32metaG_FD_120480 | JGI IMG/M metagenome (GOLD analysis project Ga0182024, IMG submission 120480) | Permafrost microbial communities from Stordalen Mire, Sweden - P3-2 metaG (Illumina Assembly) | ecosystem: Environmental > Terrestrial > Soil > Wetlands > Permafrost | place: Sweden: Stordalen...
AATCAAACACACGAGTCTAATCCCCGCGGTTCAGAATGCACCACAAGATTCAAAGCCTTGTGGTGCGTTCGGCGCCTCTCGGGGTGGGTTCGAGGCGTCTGATTCTCACCACTAGGAGGGACGACTCGCTCACGACGGCTCTGGGCGGTCGACATCGAAGAGGACGCCGGGAGCGTCCGTGTCGATGATGGCGAGATCGTTCCCTAGCCCGTGGAGCACCGTTCGCGCGCCTTCGTCGCCGGTCAACGCGCGGAGCGCGGGAAAGAGGGAGGCGCTGAACAGGACGGGGTGGCCGCGTCGGCCCTCGAAACAGGGCGCCCCGGCCACCGCCCCGGCCGCCAGCGCGGCGGCCAGGCGGGGCGGGATGTCGGGAGGGATCAAGGGCATGTCGCCGAGGAAGACGAAGGCGCCGTCCGAGTCCGGCGGCAGGGCGGCGACCCCGGTGCGCAGGGTGGCGCCCATGCCTTCGGCGTGGTCGTCGGCGTGGACCAATCTCAGGCGATGCGCCTGGCCGACCCCGGCGGCGAAGGCCCGCGCCGCCGGCCCGACAGCGGGGTCGGCGCCGGTGACCACAATGACCGAGCGGGCCGGGGCGGCGAAGGCGGCGGCGAGGGCGCCGTCGATCAGGCGGCCGCCGCGCCAGGGCGCGGTGAGCTTGCGGCCGCCGAAGCGCACGCCCGCCCCGCCGGCCAGGACGACGGCCTCCAGGCGAAGTTCACGGCCCTCGCCAGCTCCGCCCTCTGTCGTCATCGCGCCTTTACCCTTATGTTGAGGCCCAGATGAGCCCCTACGACTCCAGCCCGGCCCAGCAAAGCCGCCGCGCGCCCGTCCTCACCGACGGGCTGGGACGCGGCGTCAGCTATCTGCGCGTCTCGGTGACCGACCGCTGCGACCTGCGCTGCGTCTATTGCATGGCCGAGCACATGACGTTCCTGCCCAAGGCGCAGGTGCTGACTCTCGAAGAGCTCGACCGCGTCGCCTCGGTGTTCGTGGGCCAGGGCGTGCGCAAGATCCGGCTCACCGGCGGCGAGCCCTTGGTGCGCAAGGGTTTGATGACCCTGATCGAGCAGCTCTCACGGCATCTGCAGAGCGGGGCGCTCGACGAACTGACCCTGACCACCAACGGCACCCAGCTGGCGAAATTCGCCCCGGAGCTGGCGCGGTGGGGGATCCGGCGCGTGAACGTCTCCATGGACACCCTCGACCCCGACCTCTTCAAGCGCCTGACCCGGGGCGGTGACCTGGCGCGGGTGCAGGCCGGCATCGAGGCGGCGCGCGAGGCGGGACTGGCGGTGAAGATCAACGCCGTGGCGCTGGCGCGGGACAACGCCGCCGAGATCCCCGCCCTGATTCAATGGGCGCACGAACGCGGCCACGGCATCACCCTCATCGAGACCATGCCCATGGGCGAGATCGACGAGGATCGCACCGACCAATTCCTGTCCCTCGCCGACGTGCGCCGGGAGCTGGAAAGCTACTGGACCCTGAAGGACCTGCCGCTCAGCACCGGCGGCCCGGCGCGTTATGTGGAGGTCGCCGAGACCGGCGGGCGCCTGGGCTTCATCACCCCGATGACCCACAACTTCTGCGAGGGCTGCAACCGCGTGCGCCTCACCTGCACGGGGACACTGCATACCTGCCTCGGCCAGGAGGACGCCACCGACCTGCGCGCCGTGCTGCGGGCCGGCGGCGACGACGCGGCGCTGGTCGCGGCGATCACCGGCGGCGTGCGCACCAAGCCCAAGGGACATGATTTCAGGATCGGTCGCGGCGCCGCGCCGTCTGTGTCGCGGCACATGTCGACCACCGGAGGCTGAGGGCGTGGCGCGGGTGCTGCTGTTCGGGCGGCTGCGGGACATCGCCGGCTGGCGCGAGCGCTGCTTCGATCCGGCGCCGGATCGGTTGTCGGCCCTCAAGGCGATGATCCGCCGGGTCGACGCCGCCCTCGCCGACGCCCTGGACGGGCCGGGCGTGCAGGCGGCGGTGGACAAGGCCCTGGTGCGTGGCGACGCGGTCCTAAGGCCCGGCGCCGAGGTGGCCTTCCTGCCGCCGATGAGCGGCGGATGATCCGCCTGGTTTCAGAAGCCTTCGACCCGGGCGCGGCGCTGAACCGCTTCAGCGCCGGCCGCTCGATCACCGGCGCCGTGGCCAGTTTCCTCGGGATCGCCAGGGGCGAGGCCGGCCAGGCCGTCGCGCTGGAGCTGGAGGCCTATCCCGGTTTCACGGAGGCCCAGATCGCCGCCCTAGTCGAGACCGCCATCGACCGCTTCGGCCTGCAGGACGCCGAGGTGATCCATCGCGTCGGGCCGATCCCGCCTGGCGATCCCATCGTCCTCGTCCTCACCGCCGCCGCCCACCGGCGCGAGACGTTCGAAGCCTGCGATTTCCTGATGGACTACCTGAAGTCCCGCGCGCCGTTCTGGAAAAAGGAATACGGACCGGGCGGATCCCGCTGGGTCGAACCGACGGCGCGGGATCTGTCGGACCTCGAGCGGTGGCGCGAGACCGAACAAACCTGAAGGAGGCCCCATGAACGTCCTGACCCCCGGCGGCCGCTACGACGAGGCGGCCGCCATCACGCCGGTTCGCGTGGCCGTCCTGACCGTTTCGGACACCCGCGACGAGCGGAGCGACACCTCCGGCCAGCTGCTGGCCGATCGGGTCACCGGCGCGGGCCACCAGCTGGCCGGCCGGGCGATCGTGGCCGATGACGTCGAGGCGATCCGCGCCCAGGTGAAGGCCTGGACGGGCTCGGGCGCGGTGGACGCCGTCGTCACCACCGGGGGAACCGGCCTTACCGGCCGGGACGTGACGCCGGAAGCCATCGAACCGCTGCTGGACAAGAAGATCGACGGGTTCTCCGTGATCTTCCACCTGGTCAGCTACCAGTCGGTGGGCCTCTCGACGCTTCAGTCACGGGCCCTGGCCGGACTGATCGACGGGGTGTTCGTGTTCTGCCTGCCGGGGTCGAACGGGGCGGTGAAGGACGGTTGGGACAAGGTAATCGCCGCGCAGCTCGATTCCCGCCACCGGCCCTGCAACATGGTCGAGCTGATGCCCCGGCTGCTCGAAGCGTGACCCGGGGAAGCATGACGGCGAAGCCCCGGGCTGGCCTGACCCACCTGGACGCCGAGGGGCGGGCCCGGATGGTGGACGTGTCGGCGAAGCCGGCCGCCGCGCGCGAGGCGGTGGCGGCGGGGTTCGTACGGATGGCGCCCGAGACCCTGGCGCTGGCCATCTCCGGTCAGGGCCGCAAGGGCGACGTGCGCGCCGTGGCCGAGATCGCCGGGCTGATGGGCGCCAAGAAGACCAGCGAGTTGATCCCCCTTTGCCATCCCCTGGCCCTGACCAAGGCCGAGGTGACGGTGAGCCCGGGCGAGGGGGGCCTGGAGGTGATCGCGCGGGTCAGGACCACGGGCCCGACCGGGGTGGAGATGGAAGCCCTGACCGCCGTTTCGGTGGCCTGCCTCACCCTCTACGACATGTTGAAAGCCGCCGATCGCGGCATGGTGATCGAGCGCGTGCGTCTGCTCGAAAAGAGCGGCGGCGCGTCGGGAGACTGGCGGGCGTCATGAAGCTGCTGTCTGTCGAAGAGGCGCGGGCGCGCATGCTGGCGGGGCCGGCGACCCTGGCCGTCGAGCGGGTTCCGCTGGCGCAGGCGCGGGGCCGCTTCCTGGCCGAGCCGATCCTGGCTGTGCGGGACCAGCCGCCTTTCCCGGCTTCGGCCATGGACGGCTGGGCGGTCCGGGCCGAGGATGGCGAAGGGCCGCGCCGGATCGTCGGCGAGAGCGCCGCCGGCCATGGCTTCGCCGGGCAGGTCGGTCCCGGCGAAGCGGTGCGCATCTTCACCGGCGCCGCCGTTCCCACCGGCGCGGATGCGGTGGTGATCCAGGAGGACGCCCGGCGCGAGGGCGATCGGGTGTTCATTCCCGTCGTCACCCATCCCCGGCATATCCGCCTGGCCGGCCTCGATTTCCGGGCCGGCGATCGGCTGCTGGAACCGGGCGTCAGGCTCGACCCCTGGCGGCTGTCGCTGGTCGCCGCGGCGGGCGTGGCCGCGCCGCCGGTCTACGTCCAGCCCTGGATGGCGATCCTCCCGACCGGCGAGGAAGTCGTCGAGCCGGGCGGGGCGCCGGGCCCGTTCCAGATCTTCAACTCGGGTTCCACCGCCCTGACCGCCCTTGGCGAGAGTTGGGGAGCCAAGGCCACGGCTCTTCCGCCGGCGGGCGACAACGAGGCGGCCATCGCGCGGGCGGTGGCCGAGGCGGAGGGTGATCTGATCGTCACCCTCGGCGGCGCGTCGGTGGGCGACCACGACCTGGTCAAGCCGGCCCTCGCCCGCCTGGGCCTCACCCTGATCGTCGAGAGCGTCGCGGTGCGGCCCGGCAAGCCGACCTGGTTCGGAACTCTCGGCGACGGCCGCCGGGTCCTGGGCCTGCCGGGCAATCCGGCCTCGGCCCTGGTCTGCGCGGAACTCTTCCTGCGCCCGATCCTGCGGGCCCTGCAGGGCGGTGAGCCCGGCCCTTTCACGGTGACGGCCCCGGCCGAGGAGGCCCTGCCGGCCAATGGCGACCGGGAACACTGGATGCGGGCGCGCCTGACCCGTGGGGCCGACGGCGCGCTCCGGGCCCGGCCGCTCAGGGATCAGGACTCCTCGCTGGTCACCATCTTCGCCGAGGCGGACGCCCTGGTGCGGCGGGCTCGGCGAGCGCCGGCCGTCGCGGCCGGAGAGACGGTCGAGGTCTTGATTCTGGACCGGCTCTCCTGACTATCGCGTGCGGAATGAGATTGCTGAGGGACCTGCCATGTTGCTGATCGCCGCGGTGTCGCTGAGCCTCCTCGGCCATCTCTCCCCTGGGACGCACAAACCCGGAGATGCGGCCGCCGCCCACGCCTCTCGCCATCTCTACAAGCTGGGGCCTTGGCTGATCGCCGTGCATCCCGACCGTTTCGCGGAAACGACCACCTGCCAGCTGCACACGGCGGACGTCAGCCTGCAGCGGGACACCCTGATCTTCCGCGTCGCGCCAGAGGGCGACACCACAGCCGCCGTCTTCCGGGTCGACTCAAGCCCGCCGCGGCGCGTCGCCGAGGCTTTCGATACGGTCGAGACGCATGGATTCTTCCCGCAACGCGGCTGGGTGGTCGACCCGAATGGCGGGGAGGCCGCCCTGCCCGTCTCCTATGTGTCCGGCGCCAAGGTGGTGGCGATCCGGGTTTCGCCGAAGCGGCGCCCGCGCCAGTTCAAGATCGGCCGCCTCCCCGAAGCCGAGGCGGCCGCCAAGGCGCTCGGCTGTCCGATCTAGTGTGGCGATTCAGAAATTCGCCACTGGTTGGGGCAGGCGGGGAGCGAATTTCTGAATCTCCAGCCACACTAGAAACCTTTGATTCTAGTGTGCTTATTGGATTTGAAGTTCGCACCTCGCCCGGCCCCATCAGCAGGCGAACTTCAAATCCAGCACACTAGACGGCGACCCGCGCCCGCTCGGCGATGATCTCGGCGAGCACCGCGATGGCCACCTCCCAGGGCGCCTTGCCGCCAATGTCCAGGCCGATGGGGGCGTGGAGGCGGGCGATGGCGGCGTCGTCCACGCCCGCCTGGCGCAGCCAGGCCTGGCGATCGGGCAGCCGTCGCCGGGCGCCCAGCGCCCCGACGTAGAAGGCGTTCGACGGCAGGGCGACGATGAGGGCGTCGTGGTCGAGTTCTGCGTCGTGGGTGGCGACCGCCACCGCGGTCCAGGGATCGAGGCCGATAGCCTCGAGCGCCTCGGCGGGATCGTCGCGGCGGTAGGCGACGCCAGCCAGCGGTGGCGGCTCGACGGGACCCTTGGGCCGCACCAGGGTGGTCTCGCAACCTGCCTGGGCGCCCAGTGCGGCGATGCCCAGGGCGGTGGGGTCCGAGCCCAGCACCACGAGGCGCGGCACGGGGTCGAACCGCTTGCCGAAGGCGCCCTGCCACGGGGCGGGCGGCGAGGCGGCGGGGCCGGCCGCGCGCCTTGTCCCATCGCTCAGCCAGGCCGCCGGGATCCGCTCGCGCGTCAGGGTCAGCAGGGCGGCGGTGGCTTCGTCGTCGGGGCCGAGCCGCTCGAGCTGTATCTCGATGCGCGCGCCGCAGAGCAGGCGGATATCGGGCCAGGGGCTTCCCGCGCCGTAGACGAGCCGCCGGGGCGTCCCGTCCTCCAGGACCGAGGCGGCGTGGGCGGCGACGTCGCCTTCGAGGCAGCCACCCGACAGAAAGCCCGAGACGGCGCGCCGGGTGATGGTCATCTGGGTCCCCACCGGGCGCGGACCGCCGCCGTCCAGGTCGACGATGGTGGCGAGCGCCAGCGGCTCGCCGGCTTCCGAGGCCGCGCGCAGGGCAGGACGGGCGTCGTCGGCGAAACCGAACAACGGCCATTCGGGAAGGGAGTCGAGCATGGGCCCCTGGTTAAGGTTTCATCAATGTCGTCGATACCGGTTCTTTACATATAGCGGGCCATTATCCTGCGACAGCCGCGCGGCGGCGCCAGGGAATACCGGTCCGATATGAACCCTCTGGTCTCCAAGCTTGGACTCGGGGCCGCTCAGTTCGGCCTCGACAGCGGCGCGGCTCCGCGCGCCCGAGCGCCCGAGGCCGAGGTGCGTGAGATGCTCGCCCTGGCCGCCCGCGCCGGGGTCGGCGTTCTCGACACCGGGGCGGCTTCTGCGCACGGGGAGGCGGTGATGGGGGCGGTGATGCCGCGCCCCTCGCCGTTCGCCATCACCGTCAAGGCCGCCCGTGGCGACCGGGGCGCCGCCTATGTGGAGGCCGAGGCCCGCGCCTCCCTGGCCCGGTTGGGGCTCACCAAGGCCGACGCCATCATGGTTCAGGCGGCCGGCGACCTGTTCACGCCCTATGGCTGGTCCATGTGGGATCGCCTGAAGATGCTGCGCGACATGGGGCTGTTCGCCCGGGTCGGCATCTCGGCCTACGCCTCGGACGATCCGGTGGGCCTGGCGCGGCGCTTCAAGCCCGACATCATCCAAGCCCCCGCCAGCCTGCTCGACCAGCGCCTGTTGGTGGACGGCTCGCTGGCGGCGGTGCGCGAGATGGGCGTCGACGTGCATCTGCGTTCGATCTTCCTGCACGGCCTGCTGTTCCGCCCGCCCGGCCGGGCCCCCAACAAAATGCCCGATGAGATGAAGGCCGCGGCCATGCGCCTGTCGCGGGCGCGCCGGATGATCGCCGAGGGCCGCAGCGACCCGCTGCAGGCCGGCCTGGGCTTCGCCCTCTCCCGCCCCGAAGCCAGCGCCGTCATCGTCGGGGCCGCCAACTTCGCGGAACTGTCGGCCGTGATCGCCGCCGCCGCCAGCCCGCCGCCGGACCTCGACTGGGACGACATGGCGATCGAAGACCCCGAGGCCCTCGACCCCCGCCGCTGGGCCGCCGCTTAGGGCAGGGGAGAAAGAAAGAAATTTACCACAGAGGACACGGAGACGCCCGTCCGAACTCTCTGAACTCACGACGTTCCTCTCCTCGTTTATTGCGCGCGACGCGCGCACTCAGACACTAGACGAGATCTCGCTGTCGTTTCTCTTCTCCGTGTCCTCCGTGTCCTCTGTGGTGAATACTTCTTGCTTGCTTACAGCGCCGCCAGCCGGGCCAAGGCTTTGCCGGATAGACGGCGGGTGATCCAGTCGGTTTTGGCGGTGGCGCCGAGGCCGTCGTAGAAGGCGATCGCCGGGGCGTTCCAGTCGAGCACCGACCATTCGAGGCGGGCGAGGCGTTCGGCCGCGCAACGGCGGGCGAGGTGGGCGAGGAGCGCCTTGCCGACGCCGGCGCCTCGGGTCTCGGGGCGGACGTAGAGGTCTTCCAGCCAGATCCCCAGGCGGCCCTCGAAGGTCGAGACGCTGTAGAACCACAGGGCGAAGCCGACCGGTCCGGCGCCGGTCTCGGCGATGTCGCAGAACACACGGGGCGCGGGGCCGAAGACCAGGGCCTCGACATCGGCCTGGGTGGTCTTCACCTCGTGCAGCAGGCGCTCATATTCCGCGAGTTCCCGGATGAAAGCCAGGATGACCGGCGCGTCGGCGGGGACGGCGGAGCGGATGGCGGCGTTCACGGCCAAGACTTCAGGCCGCGCGGTACCAGTGGACGCCATGGGCGTCGGTCTCGCGCGTGGCCTGGCCGCGGTGGATCAGGCAGTTGAGGTGCGCCAGCGCCTCGCCGGTGGCCATACCCAGCAGATCCGGGCCGATGGCGCGCTTGAAAAGGACGCCGAAAACGTCGATCGCCCGCTTCGGCTCGGCGATCCTGACCCGGAGGCGGGAGAGCCCGCGCTCGTGGCCGCCGATCAGGTGGTCGAGCCGCGTGTGCAGGCCGTGGAACGGATCGTTGTGGGCCGGCAGCACCAGCACGTCGGCGGGCACGCGCGGCTTGATCGCCGCCAGGGAGGTCAGCCAGTCGTCCAGCGGGTCGGCGTCCGGTTCGGTGGGGAAGACCGAGACGTTGGAGGAGATGCGCGGCAGCACCTGGTCGCCGGAAATCATCAGGTTCAGATCGGGGCAGTAGAGGCAGGCGTGCTCCGGCGAATGGCCCGAGCCCACCACCACCCGCCAGATCCTGTCTCCTATCGAGATCTCCTCGCCGTCGACCATGCGCCGGTAGCTGTCCGGAAGGGCGTGGAGGTTGCGGCCGAAGCCGCCGAAGCGGGCCTCATAGGTGTCCAGGGCCGCCCGGTCCCAGCCCGCGGCGCGATAGAACCGCAGGCCGTCCTCGGGTGTCGCCCGGCCGGTGTCGGCGGCCATCACCCGGCACATCAGATATTCCAGGCGGGTGATCCACAGCCGGCAGTCGAACTTGCGGGTGATCCAGCCGGCCATGCCGACATGGTCGGGGTGCATATGGGTGACGAACACCCGGGTGACGGGCCGACCCTCCAGGGCGCCCGCGAACACCTGGTTCCAGGCGGCGCTGGTGGCCGGGGTCTGCATGCCGGTGTCGACGATGGCCCAGCCGTCGCCGTCCTCCAGGGCCCAGACATTGATGAAGGCCAGGGGTCCGCCGAGCGGCATGCGCATCCACTTGACCCCAGGGGCCACGTCCACCGCCGCGCCGGCGGCGGGCGCCGTTTCGAACGGATAGACGAGCCGGGCCCGTCCGCCTTCTTCCTCTTCCAAGCCGTCCCGCAAATCGAAATCCCTCCGGTCTGCCTCCTTCTCGCCCCTCCCTCTCGCCAAGCCAAGCGGGTTGTGCGCATGACCGCTGCGGCGGCTTCGCTTGACCGGCCGCCGCTGGGCGGGCATTGGGGCCGGAAATGCTATCGAAATAACTGGGAGTTCGCTCATGAGGCCGATGGGGATTGGTCTGGCTGTGGCCCTGCTGATGGCCGCGCTTTCGCCGTCCGCGGCGTTCGCCGCCAAGGCGGCGCCGGCGCCGACGATCAAGAAGGAGGATCGCGCCGCGGGGATGGCCGCGGCGCCCGGCCTGATCTCGGCCGGCCATGTCGATTGCCAACTGGCCGACGCCCGCAAGCTCGGCGACAGCATCGATCCCAAGACCAAGGTCAAGAGCAGCCTCTATGAGCTGGCCTGCACCGGCAACGAGGGCGTGGTGGTTGAACAGTCCGGCGCGGAGCCGCCACTGGTGTTCAGCTGCCTCGAAGCGAGCCAGCCGCGGCCGGACGGCAAGCCCAACCCCACCGCCTGCCTCCTGCCGGGCAACGCCGATCCGAAAGAGGGCCTGAAGCCCTACATCGCCAAGTCTGGCGTCCCCTGCACCGCCGACCAAGTCCGGCCCCTGGGCCACTCGCCCACGGCCACGGTATTCGAGCTGGTCTGCCAGGAATCCAAGGGCGGCTACATCCTGCAGATTTCCTCCCCGCCGCGTCTCGACCAGCCGGCGACGATGAACCCATGCATCGGCTTTTCGGAGTCGGGCAACGTGAAATGCACGCTCACCGACCGTGCGACCCAGCTGGCGGTGGTCGACAAGCTGCTGGCGGACTCGGGCAAACCCTGTTCCGTCAAGCCTGACGGCCGCGCCTTCCTCGGGGTCAGCTCAACCGGCAAGATGTACTATGAAGTGGCCTGCACCGACGGCAAGGGCTACATCCTCGAGCAGGCCGCCACCGGCCCGGCTGTCAAGGCGATACCGTGCCTGGACGCCGAGGCGATCGCGGGCGGCTGCAAGATGACCGACACCCGCCAGGCCAAGACCGAGCAGAACACGCTCTACAGCCGCATGGCCAAGGCGGCCGGCTACAACTGCGATGTATCCGGGTACGCACCGCTGCCGTCCACCGCCGACGTTCCGGCGCACAGCGAGGTGGTGGAAGTGACCTGCTCCAACCGCCCCGACGGCGCGATCGCCATCTTCCCGGCCACCTCGAGCGACAAGGCCACCGTCTACGACTGCGCCCATTCGGAGCTGGAGGGCTATCGCTGCTCCCTCAGCAAGCCGGCCGCTGCCTACGACAAACTCACGGCCGAACTGGCCAACTTCGGCAAGAAGAGCTGCACGGTTTCCAACGCACGCAACGTGGGAATCACCGCCGATGGCCGCGGCTATA
>Ga0182024_10025174_pt1 | contig 10529 bp, 9 predicted proteins | sample P32metaG_FD_120480 | JGI IMG/M metagenome (GOLD analysis project Ga0182024, IMG submission 120480) | Permafrost microbial communities from Stordalen Mire, Sweden - P3-2 metaG (Illumina Assembly) | ecosystem: Environmental > Terrestrial > Soil > Wetlands > Permafrost | place: Sweden: Stordalen...
GAACCCTGGCTCAACGGATCGGAAGAGCCCCGGTTGACCGGATGGTCCGGATTCCCATCCAGCTTGATGGGCCGATAGGCGTCGCTCTTGACCAGCAGGGGCACCGCGCCCGTGTTGAAAGGCATTGCGGTTGCAAAGTACACCGGCCGGCCCAGCACCAGGTCTTCCGGCTCCTTGATGTAGGGATAGATCGGCTCATCCGGTTGCTTGGTACAGCCGGAAAGCCCAGCCAGGGCCAACGAAGCTCCCATCACCTTGAGGAAGCCGCGCCGCGATACGGGATCGACCCACTCGGCAGCCTGCGCGGGAAACTCCCGCTGCACCATCTCGCGAAACGCGGGTGTGTCGGCCAACTCGTCTACGCTGCGCCAGTAGGTCTTACCCGTCTGGCCGGCAAGCTTCGCCCTGGCGGCTTCGAGCGTCAATTCCTGGTTCTTACCGTTCGTCTCGCTCATCGGTGGCATGTCTCGCAACTGCTCAATTCCTGGGGCGTGCGGATGTGGTACTGCTGGGTCAGGTATTTGCCCAGCGATTCCTGATCGGTCAGTTTCACATACTGCAAGTTGGCTGGAATCACCATGCCCGGCGCGTCGCTGGTGGCCTGGCCGTGCAATCCTGCGGGGAACATATTGAGCGAGGCTACCTGGGCCCCGGCCTGGCTGGGATCGGTGGTGGTGCAGCTTACGGTCTGCGCCGTGGGAACGCCATCCTTCAGCCCCGCGCTGCCACACCACACTGGCTTCTGACTGGTGGGCCCCTCCCATGCCATGTTGTAAATCTCGCTGGTGGGGCGAAGGTTCTTCCCCGGATTGCGATGACAGTTCAGGCACCACTCCATCTGCAGCGTGTTCTGCTGATACATCAAGGGCATCAGGTCCACACGGCCGTGGCAGGAGGAGCAACCGATGCCTTTGTTCACGTGAATTTCGTGATTGAAATAAACAAAATCGGGAAGATCGTGGACCTTGATCCAGGGGATAGAGTCACCCGTCGCCCAGCTGGTCCTTACCGGCTGCAGCAAGTTTGCGTTGGTCCAGATCTGCGCATGGCAGTTCATGCAGGTCTTGGTGGGAGGAATGCCCGCGTAACTCGACTTCTCGACCGAGGTGTGACAGTACTGGCACTGGAGTCCCAGCCCCATGACGTGATGCTTGTGGCTGAACGGCACCGGCTGTTCGGCGCGCTGCCCTTGCTTGGTCACCCATGGAGAACCCTGCAACTGATCGAGGGTGAATCCTAGAGCGATGACGATCAACCCGGTCAAGACCAGACTCGCGCGGGCCAGCGCGTTGGCACTCCGGTCAAAAATCTGGGCCATTAGATGAGTCCCTGCTTCCTCAGATTCCGTGATGTTAAGAAAGGTCCGGCTACGACTCTTTTGCGAATTGGTCCAAGACGCCGGCCGCGGGGCTGCTCCCCCGCATCATGCTTGGAAAGTTGAATATAGCAGCAAACCGGAGGGGGTAGGCAACTCCTGGGTCACGTGAACGGGATTTATGACGACGACGAAAGCACCAATATGGAAAAGAAGCCGGGCGCAACTGCGAGGGCTTGGGTTCTGGGGCTGTTTGCATCTGCGGTACGGGCAATACCAAAGTTAAGAATTTCCTTAGAATATTTTACGATGGACGATGGCCTCCGCCCGGTTCGCTACGACGCTGCACTGGCGCTCCAGCAATTAGCTTTGGCGGATGCCAAGCTGGGCACGCTGATCGAACGAATCGGCCCTTTCGCACTGCGGGTGAAAAGCACTCACTCGCCGTTTGAAGCGCTGCTCGAGGCCATTCTGTACCAGCAACTGCACGCTAATGCAGCCCGCGCCATCCTTGGACGTTTGCTGGCGTTGTTTGGGGATGTACATCCGCAGCCGGAGCAATTGCTGGCCGTACCAGAGGAGAGACTGCGTGCCGCCGGGCTTTCGCAGGGGAAGCTTCTCTCGCTGCGCGACCTCGCGGCTAAAACCCTGGACGGTACGGTGCCGACGATTGGCGCAATACGGCGCTTGCCGGATCGGGAAATCGTCGAGCGGCTGAGCCACGTACGCGGCATCGGGACGTGGACGGCGGAGATGTTGCTCATCTTTCGATTGGGACGGCCGGATGTCTTTCCGGCTACGGATTATGGAGTTCGTAAGGGTTATCTTTTGACCTTCGGGAGGGTCAAGGCGGGGAGGCCGATCACGGCGGATATGCTGCCCAAGGCGGAGCAAATGGAACGGCGGGCGGCTCGATGGAAGCCGTGGCGCTCGGTGGCGAGCTGGTATTTGTGGCGGGCTTGCGAGCTGCCTCCGGGGGCGGTTGGGAAGATTTGAAGGTTCTGGTCGAAGAGGTTCCCCTTGGGTTGCGTGCGGCCGAGAAGGAAACCGCAGGTCCCTCCGCTCCGGTCGGGATGACAATTCATGGGAGCACGAAAACGGCGCATGCAAACCCGAGCGTCACCGCTTTGATGCTTTGTATCAGGGCTCGCCCCGATACAAGACCAAGACTCACGAGACCCTACTGTTGTTGCTGCTGCATTCGCTGGAGATGCAGCAGCTGCGCTGGGGCGGAGGGCGGTTCCTGGGCTCGCTCCACCAGGATGGACCAGTCCTCGGGTACGGGCATATCACGATCGAGTGGGGGCATATCTACGTATTTCGATACCTTGACCGCTACGTATAGCTCGCTTTCTTTGCTGCCCCGATAGGTGCCGCGCGTGGGCGGCACGTCGGCGTAATCCCTCCCCAGCGCCGTCCGGATGTAGCGGTTGTGCGCCAGCAGGTTGTTGGTGGGGTCGAAGCCAACCCACCCCACCTGGGGCAAAAAGGCCTCTACCCAGGCATGGGTAGCGTCTGACGTGGACCGGTCCGCATTCTCTTCTCCGTGGTAGAGGTAGCCGCTTACGTAGCGGCAGGGAATGCCCACATGGCGCACCAACGCGATCATGGTGTGGGCAAAGTCCTGGCATACACCTTTCCTGGATTCGAGCGCCTCATCGATGGGAGAGTTGACGTGAGTACTGCGAGGCACATAGTCGAACCAGTGGTAGAGCGAGGCATTCAACTGGCGCAACAGCACTAAGGGATCGTCGCGGCGGCGCACATCCAGCAATTTCGCCAGATCAAGGAGGGCGGGAGAGGGTTTGGCGAATTCACTCGGCAACAGCATTTCGGAGAAATCGCCCAAGGCGACGAGCGAGTCCAGCTCATTCCATGCTCCGGGCCGGAGCGATTGCGGGATCTCGGGCAACGGCTGCTGCTCCACCAGGGCCTCGGCTACCATCACCAGTTGCGAGTGCTCCCCCGGGATATCAAAGTGATGCACGTTGTTGCCCAGATGATCGCGATAAGAGAAAACCCGGCAACGAGGACTGACGGACAGAGAAAACGAGAGGCAGCGTTGATTGTTGTCACTGCGCGGGTGCATGCGCGCTTCCATGAGGCTCTCGCTCACCTGCGACGCGTAGAGGAACTTGGTCAGGTGCCGTATCAAATAAAAATCCATCGCACTCCCGAAACTACATGGCCAGAGCGGCTTCCACCGAGTATTGAATATAGAACCGGTAAATCAGGTCGTGCGTCTGCCGGCACTGTTGCAGGATGTTGTGCAGGTAGGCCCCAGCATCCTGGGCGAGAATGTCGGAAACTTCGACAAAGCTCAGAGAGGCCTGGAGCTTGCCGGAGATCCTGGTCAAGTCATCCACCGGTGGTCTTCCAGTCGACTGCTGCACGGCGACCAACGCCTGCCGTAGACAATCGACCGAATACCTGAGCGAATGCGGAAACTGGGGGTTCAGGAGCAGAAATTCGAGGATCCTGTCGGCGGTGATGTCCGCGGTATAGACCTTGCAGTAGGCTTCGAAGGCGGTGCAGCAGCGCAGCAAGCCTACCCACTCCTGATATTGCTGGCCCTCGGCGGCGACTTCTGGGGTATGAAGAATTTCCGGTTGGTAGAGGTCGAGCAGATTGGCAATGGCGGCGGCCCGCTCCAGGTAGCGGCCCATTTGGATAAACTGCCACTCCTCGCCGTGGCTCATGGTGGTATCGGTCACCCCCTGGAAAAGGTGCACCCCGTCGATCACTGCGGGAAGAAAATCGGCCAGCCGGGTATTCAATCCAAACTCTGATTGCGGTTGGATTACCCAGTGGTACATGCGGTTCAACTGCTGCCACTGCTCGGAGCTGATCTCATCGCGCACCTGGCGCGCATTTTCCCGTGCTTCAATCAGGCAGGAAGTGACGGACGCAGGAATGTCCGAGTCGAAGGTTAGCGAGTGGACCAGTTGGTAGTAGTCGTTTTCCCAACGCACGTCCTGCGGATTCCCTAAGGCTGCGAGTACCCGCTTCCATCGTCCCTCGGCGCTGGTGCTGGACTTGTCCAGCATTAGACCCATGTTCACATCCAGCATGCGCACCGTATGCTCGGCGCGTTCTAGGTAACGGCTCATCCAATAAAGACTGTCTGCTACGCGAGAAAGCATTTTTCCTCATTCGTTTAACACCCAGGTATCTTTGCTGCCCCCGCCCTGGGACGAGTTCACCACCAGAGAGCCCCGGCGCAGGGCCACCCGGGTCAGCCCTCCGGGAACGATGCGCACTTTGTCGCCATACAAGATATACGGCCGTAGATCCACGTGCCGGGGCTCAATCCCGTTCTCCGTTAAACAGCCGGCGCGAGAGAAATCGAGCGTAGGTTGAGCGATGTAGTTTCGCGGGTTGGCTTCAATCGCCCGCTTGAACTCCTCCCGCTGCTCGGCACTGCTATGCGGTCCGATCAGCATGCCGTAACCGCCTGACTCGCCCACTGCTTTCACCACCAGCTTGTCGAGGTTTTCGCAGCAATATTTTCGCTGTTTGGGGTCGGTCATGAGATAGGTTTCCACGTTGTTGAGGATCGGTTCTTCGCCGAGGTAGTAACGGATGACAGCGGGCACGTAGGCATAAACGGCCTTGTCGTCGGCGATGCCGGTTCCGAAGGCATTGGCCAAGGTGACATTACCGGCCCGGTACGCGTTGAACAAACCGGCCACGCCAAGGATGGAGTCGGAACGAAACGCCAACGGATCGATAAAGTCGTCGTCCACCCGGCGATAGATCACGTCCACCCGCTTCAAGCCGGCAGTGGTGCGCATATAGACCACGTTGTCGTGGATGACCAGGTCGCGTCCTTCGACCAACTCGATGCCCATCTGCCGGGCGAGGTACGTGTGCTCGAAGTAGGCTGAGTTGTAGACCCCGGGCGTCAGCAGCACGATGGAAGGGTCGTGGCGCCCCTCCGGAGCCAACGACCGCAGGGTGCTCAGAAGCAATTGGGTGTAATGTTCGATCGGCTGCACGCCGTAATTGCGAAAGAGCTGGGGGAAAGTCCGCTTCATCACCCGGCGGCTGGTGAGCATGTAGGAGACGCCGCTGGGGACGCGGAGATTGTCCTCCAGAACGACGAATTCACCGCTGCTGAGGCGAAGAAGATCAGTGCCGGTTACCGTGATATAGACATTGCGGGGCACCTGCAGACCGCGCATTTCGCGGCGAAACTGGCGGCAGCTGTACACGATCTCGCGCGGCACATGGCCGTCGTTGAGAATCTTGCCGTCGTTATAGACGTCGTGCAGAAACAGGTTGAGGGCGGTGATTCGCTGAGTAAGCCCTTTTTCGATGTGTTGCCACTCCGCCCCGGTGATGACCCGCGGCAACAGGTCGTAGGGAAAGATTCTTTCCGTCCCTTCGCCATCCCCATAGACGTTGAAGGTGATGCCCTGGGTGAGGAAAGACAGGTCTACCGAGCGCTTGCGGCGGGCGATTTCCTCTTCCGGCAGGTTCAGGAATGTTTCCAGTACTTCGGCATAGTGCGGTCTCACCATGCCGTCTTCGGTAAACATCTCGTCGTAGGTGTTGTCGAGGACGTAGTCCTTCAAGAGCGGATTGCCGAACGTGCTGGGCCGGGCTAGTTCCATCTACTGCCTGAATCCTGAGGTGGTTTCGGTCGCAACCTCGTCGCTGACTACATTGAAGTGAGTGAGACTGGCGATCCCGAAGGAGGTCGTAATGGCCACGTCTGACGCATCCCGGCCCACGGCCATCAACACCCGGCCAATGCGAGGATGATTGTGCCGCGCATCCACGGTCCACCAGCGATTTCCCAGGTAGACCTCAAACCAGGCGCTGAAATCCATGGGCGTGTAGGTCGGGGGTATCCCAATGTCGCCCAGGTACCCGGTCACGTAGCGCGCCGGTATATTGAGGGCCCGGCAAAAAGTCACTGCCAGGTGCTGAAAGTCACGGCACACGCCGGCCCGCTCGGTGAACACATCGAGGGCAGTCTTGGTGGAACGCGCGTGTTGATAGCCAAAAGCCACCTTGGCATGTACCCAGCTGCAAATAGCCCGGACCCGGTCCCAACCCGGCGCCACATCGCCAAACAGCTCCACGGCTATATTGGAGAGCCGATCGACCTCGCAGTAACGGCTATTGAGCAGATAGATCAGGGTTTCGTTGGGCAGATCTGCGACCGCATGCTCAGTGGCATCGAGCGGAAGGAGATCTTCTTTGCCGGAGTCTTCAATCAGCGTAGAACAGGTCAGCGTGATGTGCCCGGTAGGCGCCACGAACCTCGAGCATCGATTGCCAAAGGTGTCGATATAGTTGGTAATCGGCACCGCCGGATCCAGCTTCAGTTCGTCTGGTTCGAGCAGATCTTTCTCCCGCGAAGGATGCACATGGAGCATGGCGACGATGGTCACCGGAGCGGGAATATTAAAGCCGATGTCATAACCTAAGCGAATCTGCATTGCACTCCCTCAATCGAGCCCTGAAGCGAAGAGCCCGGGGTTTCCCCCAGGCAAGTCGACAGGAACGACAAGGTCCTTGTCGCAAAAATTATGATGCTGAAAAACTATCAGACAATCCTGATCGGTTCACACGGAAAATGCTCTAGCATTCAGCTTGAGGAGCAATAATGACCTATTGTCTGGGCATCATGACCCATCAAGGTTTGGTCATGGCGTCCGATTCCCGAGCCAACGCCGGCTATGACCAGGTAAACGTGTGTCCTAAGATGCACACCTTTCTTCAGCCGGGAGAGCGTGCTTTTGTCATCCTGACGAGTGGAAATCTTTCACTTACCCAATCCGTGATCACTCTTTTGCGCGATGAATTTGCAGCTGGGGAAGGCTTGGCGAAGGCGGACTCCATGTACGCGGCCGCCCGCGCCGTAGGTGACATGGTTCGCCGGGTCTCCGATCTGGATCGCGCGGCGCTCGAAAAAGACGATTTCAAGTTCAATATCCACCTCCTGCTGGGTGGCCAAGTTAAGGGTGAGAAGCCGAACCTGTTCCTGATCTATCCCCAGGGAAACCCGCTTGCTGCGACCGAGGGTTCTCCCTATCTGCAGATAGGTGAAGTCAAGTATGGCAGGCCGATCCTCGATCGCGGTATCGAGTATGGTTCGACCGGGCTAGAGGTCGCGGGCACATATGCCCTGCTTTCCGTCGATGCCGCGATGCGCTCCAATGTGACTGTCGGGCCCCCTATCGAAGTGTTGCTGTATCAGAACGACTGTCTGGACTTCGATCGCTACCGGCGCTTTGCGGCCGACGATCCCGAGCTCGCCCTGATGCACGCCCAATGGGAACAGGAATTACGCCGGGCGGTCGAAGTTCTGCCTAGTGTTCGTTTTGACGCCCGGCCAGTGCAGGTTCCCTAGTGTGCTGATCCTCGAGAGTTGTGTGCAAGTCCGGGGCGCACTGCAGATCCCTCGGCTGCGCTCGGGATGACAAAGGGGATAGTAGCGTTTTGGTCAGCATCTGTTTCGCGACTACTGTCGATGGAAGCGCCGCCCTTCCCTTTGTCATTCCGAGCGCAGCCGAGGGATCTGCAGTGCGCCCCGGACTTGCACACAACTCGCCGGCGCTACTGCGGGGTTTCCCCTCCGCCGCCGCCCTCTCCCCCCACGTTCCAGGCAGACGAAAGCATGGCTTGGCTCCCGCTGGTAGAGGCCTGAAGCATTGGCTCGACGCCTGCGACTACGGTAATGGCAGTTGCGGACTGGGGAGACTTGCCTTCGGTTGCGACTACGATGACCATGTTGCCCTTCTGGAGATCCTTTACCGTGACCGATGGAGCACGAGCCAGCAGTTGCTGAAAATCAGGCCCCGATCCACCCGGCGCGTGAGGCGGTGCTCCTGCAGGGGAACCACCGGCAGGCGCGGCAGACCCGTCCGGCCGCTTTGCGCCTCCGCCGCTTAGGCGCTGGGCGATCCGCTGCGCGACCGCAGGGTCCAGCTTCTTCACTTCACTGTCCGGGGTAACGACAATGACCACCGGCTTCTTGGTAGCCGTATCCATCACCGTGATGGTAGACGTATCCGCGTTCACGGCCTGGATAGGACCTGCGAGATTAAGGAAGCTCCCACTGACAATTTCCTCCGCCTCAAGCGTCGCTCCGTCGGCGCTTTTGGAACCGCGGGCGCGAAGCTGATCGCCAGGCTTGATCTGGTCGAGGGTACCCTTGATTGCCTGGTCGAACTTGACCGAGCCGGGAGCGTAGCGGCGAACGATGGTGGTGGGCGAGGCGTGGATCACCAGCGTTCGGGTGCCACCGGCACCGCTCGAAATGGTCACCGTCCCGGCAGCCGGATCAACGGCCTTGACCAAGCCCCCGGTGCCGCGTTTCTGCCAGTCTTCCCGCTCCTTTTCCTGCTTCTGAGCGATGTCGGCGCCCTTGATGGCAACCAGCGTGGTGGCAGCCAGTGAGTTGCCATCCGCGTTGGCAGAACCACGGGCCATAACCCGATCCCCTGCCTGCAAATCGGTCAGGCTGAAGGGACTCGCTCCGGCAAGAGTCTTCTGGCCCGGTTCGATGCGCAGCAGGCGGGCGTTCTCCTGCACGGTCACCTGCATGGTGGCCCCAGCGTCGCTCTTCACGGTAATCGTGTTGCCGCTCAGAGTCTGCACGGTGCCGAGGAAAGTAACGGGCTTGGCCGCCTCCTGTGCAGCCAGCGGCAGCAAGCCGGCAAATACCAGCCCGTAAAGAATCAGCCGAGGGATTCCGTTTCGTGGTCTGGCCCAGAACATGGTTGCCTCTTATTGCGTTGCCGTCGCGCGGACAACTGGAACGCGCGCGGGAAACTCCAGGCTAGTGTTCGGCTGGCTGGTTTTCACCCGTATGGACTGCAGCCCCGGTTTCGCCGTAGGGGCGAAGGTCAATTCGTATTGGTTCTGCAGTTTGTGTTGAATCTCGGAAAGAAAGGGTGCGAATGACACCGGGTTGCCAAAGCCCTCCAGGTAGACTTTGCCGCCGGTGTCATTCGAGACCTGGGTAAGGTAATTCTGCCCTCCGTCCGTCACCACAAAACTCCGGTCTGCGCGACCCGCCCCACGGTAATAGATGGAATAAACGATCACTCCGGCTTTCTGGGCATCGCTGGTGGCTGCCTGCACATAAGGGTTTGAGGGATCGAAGTGTGCCCCGGAGTAGCGGTCGACGCCATCGGTGACCATGATGACTTCCCGGCGCACGTTGTTGTCCCCGCCTGGCCAATGCTTGGCCAGCGCCGAGAGGCAGAAATACGGGCTCCCGTTGATGCCCGCCGTGCCCTGAGGCAAGCGCAGAGTTTTCGCAACCTGAGCGTGGTCAGTGGTGAAGTTCTGCAGCAGATTCGGCGAGCCATTGCGCATATAGCCGACAGCAACCTGCGCGTTGGGAGGCAAGGCAGTCAAAAAGCTCCTGATGTCGTTTAATTGGAGCCCCAGGTTGCCGCCTGAAGAATCATCCAGCAACACTACCAACTGCAGGCCAGAGCGCGCGCCGCGTAACGGAACCCAACCGGTGACATCCTGAGACTTGCGATTCGCTGTAACAGTAATGCTCTGCCGGGGAATCGTGGTTACGTCTTCCCCTTTCGTGGTCGCCGTGACCACGGCGCGAGCGGTGGAAGTCTCCTGTGCTGGTAAGGGCGCCGCCAGGGCAAAAGAAATTCCTGCAACGATCGCCACGTAACTGATTTTCATCGTGCTGAGCCCCGGTCTTCTGCGGTCGAATAGCCTGCAACTATATGACGGGAGCCGGGAGCGAAAGGTTCGACTCAGGGCGAAGAATACTTCGCAACTACGAGAGAGGGCCTCTGCTATCCTCATAGGAACGTAATGGTTTATCGGGTCGTGCGCGTTGCTCACGTATCGCTGCGGTCTCCTCTTTGATTCCACGCAGCAACAGGAGAACTGCTCTGAATGACCGAACTTAAGGTTATGCAGCCTCCAGTGGCGGTCCAGACAGAACGCCCACTGTGTGTCGACCTGGATGGGACCCTGGTCAAGTCAGACACATTCGTCGACTCGCTGATGGTTCTCGCCCGTCGCAATCCCACCGCTTTTTTGCGCACGCCCTTGTGGGCGCTCAAGGGGAAGGCACATGTGAAGTCGCAAGTGGCCTCCATGGTCACGCTCGATGTCGCACACCTGCCCTACAACCGTCCCTTGCTGGATTACCTGAGCGCCGAACACGCGCCGGGCCGGTACCTCTACCTGGCCACTGGGGCGGACCGCGTCCTGGCGC
>Ga0182024_10025175_pt1 | contig 10529 bp, 11 predicted proteins | sample P32metaG_FD_120480 | JGI IMG/M metagenome (GOLD analysis project Ga0182024, IMG submission 120480) | Permafrost microbial communities from Stordalen Mire, Sweden - P3-2 metaG (Illumina Assembly) | ecosystem: Environmental > Terrestrial > Soil > Wetlands > Permafrost | place: Sweden: Stordalen...
AAAGAATTAGAGCCTGAATTAAGTTTGGTACGGGCCCACGCCGGTGCCGAGGTTATGCGCGCTCAAAAAAAGGTGTCGCTCTCATTTGGCGATTTCACTCAAAGCCTCGTTTCGGCCCTGCTCCGCAACACAGAGCCGCTCGGCTCCCTCCGCCATGAACGAGCGGCCCTGAAGTTTGGTTGTGGCCACGCAGGCGAGAATCCGGAAACATGAAGCGGATGTCCAGCTTTCGTCTGTGAACAGGCAGGGCAATGAAGGCAGGCAAGAGTTTGCTAAATGAAATAGGTGCTTTACGTCACAGTCGCGCGGCGGAGGTTAGTCGCTGTTTTTGGAGCGCACGCCAGCGCCAGGTTCCGACTACGAGAGACCATGCCAGGCCAAACACATTCCATGTCGCGAGCGGTAATAGGACCCCCAAGGCGATCCAGAGTAGCCAAAAGAATGACAGAAGGGTAAGCAGGAGGATCACGAAGCTCCTCCAAAATGCCTGAAAGACTGCGTGCAGCCAGGTTCGCGGTTGGTTCTTCCACAAGGACGGGATAAATGCCAACACCCAAAAGGAACTCGTCGTAACAAAAAGGAAATTTAAGATAGCGAATGCCGACCATTGCTGAGCATGGGTGTTTGTCCCCAGCGCAAACCATTGGTTACCACGCTCAGATTGTCCGAAAAAGAAAGCCCCGCTCGTGAGAGCAGGGCTTCGATTTGCGCTGGGACAGTGACGACTATACGGAACACCTAGCGCTTGCCGCCGTGTCCGCCGCCACTGTGCCCTCCACCGCCGCTGTGTCCTCCGCTGGCATGTCCGCCACTAGAGTGTCCGCCACCGTGCGAACCGCTGGAGCCTCCATGCGAAGAATATCCGCGCGACTCACCGCCGCGGCTGCCGCTGTAACCACCAGCGCGCGGCGCGCTTGATCCGCGTCCAGTCGAAGCTCGTGCGCCGGAGAATCCCCGGTTGCCTGCGTAGGCCCGGTTCCCTTCAGCGCCCCGGTTAACGGCTGCCCCGCGATTGCTGCCGGCGAAGCCGTGTGACGTTCCCGCGTAGCCTCGAGATGCGCCCGCATATCCGTGACCAGTGGCTGAGCCAAACCCGCGCGCATCGCGACCCGCAAATCCGCGCGCTCCGAATCCGCCACGCGCGGAAGAGAATCCTCGGTAATTTCCGTGCATAAACGCGGCGTGATTATAAAACGCTCCGCCGCGGAAGCCCCAAGGGTGGCCGCCGAAGAAGATTCCACCGTGGAAGCCCCAGCCGATTCCCCATCCACGCCATCCCCAGCCGAAGCCGAAGAACGGCGCGATCGGGAAGCCAATACCGAACGAAATGTACGGGCCGCCAACTCCCCACCACGGATAGAACCCAGGCCACAGGCCTACGGGATATCCATACACATACGCCGGATTATAAGTGGGCACATACACCACATTCGGATCAGCCGGCTGGATGTCTACATCCGGCCCCTGCTCGTACACGCGCTCTTGCGGCGTACTCCGCAAATTGCCCGCATCGTAAGCCTTGTGACGCATGTACTGGATCGCCTGCATCACGTCATTCGGCTGGCTCTGATAGGCTTCGCCCAGCTCAGAGGTCCACGACAAATCCCTGTCCAAATTCGCCAGCACGCTGGGAAACTCCACTAGCGACTGCACGCTCGGATCCCAGTCCTGCCGGTCCACTTCCTCGGCCAGATCCCGTCCCTTCAGCCCCGGGTTCTCCTGTGCCATCCGGTTCGCCACTACAATCTGAGTGGGATACGCGGACGCCGCCAGTATCTGCGCCACCAGCGCATCGGGATATAGCGCAATCGGAGCCACCAGCTTATTCAATTGCTCCGGAGGCAATGCTGTGTACTGCCGTTGATTCGGCCCCGTTGGAGGCATAGGCACCTGCGCCTGGTCCTGATCTACACGGTTTTGATATGCGCGATCTTGGTATGCATCTTGATCTTGCGGCGATGGAGGCGCGAGATCCTGAGGCGCGCTCTGCACCGGCGCAGTGTATTGCGGCGCGGTCTGCTCCGGCGGCGGTCCTTGATCCACCTGAATGCCCACAGCCGCTGAGGGCTTCTCCATCGATTGGTCCTGCGCCCGCAAGGCAGTCCCAGTCCCGAGCGCCATTGCACTGGTCAACACTGCGGTAAGAAGCGTTTTAGATAACTTGGTTTTCATAATGTCCCCCCAGAATTCCTGTTACTAGATTGAACACCGGGAATTGGGAAGAGTTCCGTTCTTTTGATTGACTTACAGTGGTTGATTTCGGCCAGGCAGTGGTGGATTTCGACCAATAAATACGTTCTCTGCCGAGCAGTCGTTCTCTGGCAATCCGGTTTGCTGAGGAATTATCGCGAAAAATTGGCATGTTTCGACATGGGGTGCGTAATGACTACTTAGAGACTCAAATCGTAGCGCCCGCATTGCGATTTGTATGTTGCATATGCAACACCTATATGTTGTAATTGCAACATAGAGGTGCGCCATGAGCGAAATCCTGGAAGCGCTCTTCCACAGGCGGGCAGTTAAGGCTTTTGAGCCGGTCGAAATCCCACAAGTGCTGCGTGAACAAATCCTCGATGCGGCCCGCCATGCTCCCTCCAGTTTCAATTCGCAACCGTACCGGTTTTTTTGGGTAGAATCGTCGCCCGGAAAGGCAACCGCGGCGAAACTCTGCCTGGGACAGATGCCTGCGGCAACGGCGTCGGTGCTGGTGGTTGCGGTGGCCGACATCGGGTCGCTGGCAGCGACCTCGCAAGCCCAGTTGGAGTGGATGCGCAGAAGCGGCTTCAGCCACGCCAAAGTCCGGGACTACGAGCGCACGGCGAAGATCGGCCGGATCCTGTTTATGCCAGGACCGTTCGGCATTTTTGGCGCGGTCAAGTGGGCGCTTTTTCGACTGCTGAATTTGTGGAAGACGATCGGCATGCCACCAGTGTTTCGCCACGACTTGTTAAAGTGGGCGGCGAAGAGTACATCGTTGGCCTGTGAGAATCTGATGATTGCCGCCGAAGCACTGGGACTCAACACCTGCCCCATGGAAGGATTCGATGGCCGCAGACTCTCCAGATTTCTCGGGCTGTCCACCCGGTATCATGAAATTGTGATGGTGATTGCGATCGGGAAGAAATCGCCTGCTTATGCGGAACCGCCACAGTGGCGGCGGCCTCTCAATACCACGGTAACCGTCCTATGATCGCTGGTTCAAACAAGGATGTTCCAAAGAAGGATATTCCTCAAGATATCCTAAGGGACTCAGTACTTGCCCATGTTGCTGCAGCCTATTTTTCCGTCGGCAAGAGACTGGAACGAAAAACCCGGTGCTCTGCGACTCGTGGCTTCATCCTATCCACACTGCGGGGCTGCGCCGCGCTCAATCAGAATCAAATCGCCACACTTCTCGGTTTCGACCGGACTGTCGTGCACCGAGCCATCAAGTCAATGGTGCAGGAAGGGCTTGTGTCGGAGAGAAAAGCAAAATCGGGCAGAGCAATTCACCTTACGTTGACGCCAAAAGGCCACAAATACAGGAAACGCCTGATCCATGCGAGGATAGCCGCTGACGATGAACTTCGAAAAGAACTGACTCCAGAAGAACGCACAACACTTCTTCGACTCTTGAAGTTGATTGCCGAATTAGAGTTCTAAGACCGCGCCGCCGCCCATTCTGGATGGGGGCGTAGCCTATCGCACTTTCCAGAAACGGGCTGTTAGGACATCGATGGTGATCTCCCCCAAGTCGACTTCTGGACAACATCGTCGGCGTCCGCCTGAAAACGTGAAAGCCTAACTTCCGGTTTGGCCGTGACTCGAGAGCAACGCGGTAGTGTTGAGCTTGTACGAAGCTCAAATGAGTGCATTGGCGATTTTGCGTCAACCCGATTTTGAGTCAACCCGATCTTGAGTCAGTGAGTAAGCGTTCTGTTGTCCAGATTTCAGAGTCACGACCTGGGCACTTTGCCTCGATCCGCCGGCATCGATCTGCCGGCAACGATCCGCCGTTTGTCAAATTGATTCCGGGTAGCTGGTTTGCTAAGGTCGTCGTTATGTCCGAGCGTGTCATGTCCGAGCCTTCGCCAGATCAGATAAATGAGCAGATACGCGAATTGCTCGGTTCCCTTTATCGCGTGGAGTCGGGACGAATCCTGGCAACTCTGATCCGCTTGCTCGGTGATTTTGATCTTGCCGAGGAGGCGATGCACGAAGCCTTTGCGGCTGCGCTCAGCCTGTGGCCGAGGAGTGGAGTACCCGGCAACCCGCGACCATGGTTGATTTCGACGGCCCGATTCAAAGCCATTGACACTCTGCGTCGACGGGCAAGGTTTGATGCGTCGCAAGACGAGCTCGTGCACCATCTCGAAGCGCAATGGAGTTCGTCGGAAAGGTCCAAGGAAGAGGACAGCCTTGAGGATCACAGCCTTGAAGACGACCGGCTGCGCCTGATTTTTACCTGCTGTCATCCATCTCTGGCGCCGGAAGCGCGGGTTGCGCTGACCTTGCGTGAGGTGTGCGGGCTGACCACCGAGGAGATCGCAAAGGCCTTCCTCACCACTCCGCGTACGCTGGCACAGCGCATTGTGCGCGCCAAGGCAAAGATTCGAGAGACACCGATTCCGTACGAGGTGCCGACGCCCCAGGAATTGCCGGAGCGGCTGGGCGCGGTGCTTCAGGTCATCTATCTCGTCTTTAACGAGGGTTATTCGGCTGCGGCGGGAGCGGAAGTAACGCGGTCCGAGCTAACCGGCGAGGCGATTCGACTGGGCCGCTTGCTGACCGAACTCCGGCCAGAGCCGGAAGTAATGAGCGCAGAAGTGATGGGGCTGCTTGCCCTGATGTTGCTACAGGAATCCCGCCGCGCCGCGAGAACCTCTCCGACCGGAGAGCTGATTTTGCTGGAGAATCAAGACCGCTCGCTCTGGAACCGGGAGCAGATCGCGGAGGGAGTGGCATTGCTGGAGAAAGCCCTGGGGTACCAGCAGAAGCACCAGCCGAGGTCCGGGCAAACGTCCCGCCGCTTCGGCCCCTACACGCTGCAGGCTGCGATTGCGGCCGTTCATGCGGAGGCGGAATCGGTGGCTGCGACCGACTGGCCGCAGATTGTTGCGCTTTACGACCAATTGGTACGAATTCAGCCTTCGCCAGTTGTACAGCTCAATCGTGCCGTGGCCATTGCCATGCGCGATGGTCCAGAGGCCGGACTGGCGCAGATCGACGCGGTGTTGGAACATGGCGAATTGGCAAATTATTACCTGGCGCATTCCGCCCGAGCAGATATGTGCCGCAGGCTCGGCAGGACAGCTGAGGCCCGGTCCTCTTATGAGAAGGCGCTGGCCCTGACCCAACAGGAACCAGAGCGGCAATTCCTGCAAGAGCGGATTCGGCAGTTGAAATAAAAAAGACTCAAACGTCCTCGTCGAACAAGGGGCCCAAGTCGCGTGCGCCGTGGAGCACGCGCACGACCTCAATTCCGCGTTTGCGCGGCAGGTAAAAGATAACGTAGCGGCCAAAGGGAAGGCTTCTTAGGTCAGCGAACAATTCCGGCCTTGCGCGCCCGATCAAGGGATGCCGAGCAAGGTCCCGAATCTCGCGATCGATGGCAGCGGCTAAGGCGTCGGCATGGCGCAGACTGCCCTCGGCGATGTAGGCCCAAATCTCAGCGAGGTCCTCCAGCGCCTTCGGGCGTATTACAACGGACGGCATTTTTACTTTGGGCCGGCTCTGCGGGATTCGACGATCTTGCGCCCTCGCCGCTTCATTTCGGCCATGCTCCACGGGCGCGGCGGGCCGCTTTCAAGTCCTTCGCGCACGTCGCGGCGCAGCCGTTCGAGTTGAAGAGCGTGGATCTCGTTCTGCGTCTCCATGAGGCGCAGGGCTTCGCGCACCACCTCGCTGGCGGAGTTATAGCGTCCGGATTCGACTTTCTGGCGGACCAGCTTTTCGAGTTGCGGAGTCAGGTTGATGTTGAGGCTCATGGTAGTTCAGAAAGTTCTAGGCTTTAATTTATTGCGACTGGCAAAGATTGTCAATGATTGACAACAATCATTATCGCCTGAGGGCGGGTCGCCCAAGCTTTTGATCTCGCTGGCATCACCACCACAGCGGGGTGCCCCGCCCTTCGCGTTCTTTGCGAAGGGCGGGTACCACGAACGCCTCCGCAACCAGGTTTGTACGGAACGGGCGAAAGTTGCGTCGGCAGCATCGCCGCCCACCCTTGCAAAAAACGCAAGGATGGGGCACCCTCAGTGGGAATGATGCACGCAAAGATCGTTAAAGTTGGGCCACCCGCCCGGCTTACTCTCAACGGAGCCGAAAGTCCCATACCCGTTTAGATGCTGGCGTGGTAGCCTACTACGCTGAAGAGGTAGTCAAATGTCTGTCAACTGGAGTCGTGTTCCTCGACTGTTCGTTCTCGGAATCTTCGCTGCATTTCTTGCGGGCGCAGCCTTTGCGAGCTCTGGAGACAATGCCCTTCCCTATATTGATGCGCCGTTAGTTCCGACCAGTGTTAAACCTGGCAGTGCCGGATTCACGATAACGGTGAATGGCGCTGGCTTTGCTCCGGGGTCGGTGGTGAACTGGAACGGCAGCCCTCGAGTCACAACCTTCGTCAGCAAGGCGCAGTTGACGGCGAGCATTCTAGCAACCGACATCACTGTCAATCGCACGGTCTCGATCACGGTGTCCAGCCCAACACCGGGCGGGGGCATTTCGAATGTGATTTTCTTCCCAGTCACAAATCAAACTCCGGCGGTTGGATTGGGAGTCGAGGGAACTTGTTCAGGTAACCCTGCAGCCGTGGCTGACTTCAACTTGGACGGCAAACCGGATATTGCTTCTCTCATTGTCCCGAGCAATATGGTGAGTATTCTGCTCGGAAGGGGGGACGGCACATTTCGGACCAAAGCATCGTACGGAACTGAGAATGATCCCCTAGCGGCGGCCACAGGCGACTTCAACAGTGATGGCAAACCTGATTTGATCGTCGCCAGCGGAAATCGCTTGACGATCCTCTTGGGGAAGGGCGACGGCACATTTCAACCTGCAACAGCCCTTGAAACCGGCGAGCCGCTCGCAGTCGCGGCGGGCGACTTTAATGAGGACGGTGCCCTTGATCTCGTTGTTAGCAATTTTCGTGGCAGCACGCTGTCCATTTTCCTTGGAAACGGGGATGGAACGTTCCAGCCCCCTATGTTTATCCATTTGGGGCAAATTCCTGGTCCCGTGGTAATTGGCGATTTCAATGGCGACGGCCATCTCGATATTGCAGTTGGTGCTCACCTCTACGGATTTATTTATGTGTTCTTAGGGAACGGTGATGGCACGTTCGGCAGTCCCACCACCACATCAGTGCAGGCGGGTCGCCCCAGTGGGTTCGCCGCCGCCGACTTCAACGGAGATGGGAAGCTGGACTTAGCCGTCGCCACGGCGACGACTTCAGTGTCGGTATTCTTGGGCAACGGTGACGGCAGCTTTGGCTCACCGCACCCTTATAACGTTCCCGCAGAATCCTTTGCCCTTGCGACGGGCGATTTGTTTGGAAGGGGCAGCCTGGATCTAGCGGTTGAGCAACTCGGAGGTAGTGGGGTCGACAACACACTATCGATTTTGCAGGGGCAAGGTGATGGTAGTTTCAAGCTGCTCTCGAGTTTTCCGTCGTCTGGTGGACCTTCGTATCTTGTGGAAGGAGACTTTAATGGAGACGGGAAGTTGGACCTTGATGACGGTTGCGTGTTTCTACAAGTCCCCCGAGCGGTCGCTCTTACCCCGCCAAGCTCTCTTACATTTGCCACGCAAGTTGTTGGGTCCGCTAGCCCTGCTAAACAAGTGAAGCTCACCAGCGTGGGCGAGCAAGCGACGACCATCTCGAACATTGCAACCAGCGGAGACTTTGCGCAGACCAATAACTGTCCAGCGTCCCTTTCCGCCAATAAAGGGTGCTTTATCGATGTTATCTTTACTCCGACAGCGACCGGCACCCAGACAGGCACCTTGACGATTACGGATGACGCTGCGGGAAGTCCTCAGACCCTTTCGCTGACCGGAACCGGCACCATTGTGACCTTTGGGCCTTCCTCTTTGAATTTCGGGAATCAAGCGTTAGGCACAAGCAGTTCCCCACAACCTGTAACCTTATCGAACCTGAGCGGCACTACGACCCTAAACATCGCGAGCATCACAATTACAGGTCCGGCGCATAGCAACTTTGCTCAAACCAACAACTGTGGGTCTACTCTCAGTCCAGGAGCGAACTGCACGATCAACGTCACATTCACACCGAGTGCCAAGGGAAGTCGGCAGGCCCGCATGAGCATCAACGATGACGGGGGTGGGCTACAAAACGTCTCGCTGAGTGGGGCGGGCACGTAACGACGATCCTCCTGATTCAGAACGGTCGCAAGTGCACGATGATTGACGCTGGCGATAAGCCCAACGATTGTGCTGACACTCCTATTCCACTTCCTTGCGTGCAAGGCGTTGTGGAGGTGGCTTTGGCTTTGGCAATGACGGTCGGGCTGACGCAAATATAATCGCCAAACGCGACGTTCGCCGTTGTACCGTCTAGATCTACGGTCACGTCCCCTAGTGTCTGAACTAGCGCCAATGACCCTGGCGAAATCGCGTTCACCCCTACAAACTGCGTATTTGGTGCCGCCGACGTACAATCGGAAATCGTGCTGAGGGCAGAAAAACAACCTAGTTTTTGGGCAGTGAAAGGCGAACCCTTGGTGTAAGGCGGGTGGCCCAGGCTTTTGATCTTGCGGGCATTTACCAACACAAGTGGGTGCCCCGTCCTTCGCGCTTTTTGCGAAGGGCGGGAGTCGGAAATGACGGCACCAAGTGGGTTTGTCACGCGTCCGCAACCAAATCAAATAGCACACGCAGCATCGCCGCCCACCCTTGCAAAAAACGCAAGGATGGGGCACCCTCATTGGGAATGATGCACGCAAAGATCGTTAAAGTTGGGCCACCCGCCATTCTAATTTCCCGTTCCCAGCCCTACCACCACGATCGAGGCACCACGAGGCCATCTCTCCGGGATTTTGTTGAATCGCCCCACTCTTTCTCGTACCCTTAAACTCTAAGGAGCCAAACCTGACCATCGAAATCCGCGACGCGTCTTTGGAGGCCAGAATCCGAAAGCAACTCCAAGCCACTGGCTCCAGCAGCGTCGAAGAAGTGCTGCTCCGCTTGCTGGACGCGCAGGAAGAACAGGACCGCAGGCTCTTAGAGAACCGTGACGAGATCAACGCCAAGATTCGGCGAGGCATCGCCCAACTCGACCGTGGAGAGGGGATTTCAGAAGACCAACTCGACGCTTACCTGGCGAAATTGAAAACCTAGCCCGAATGAGAAGGCGTTACGTTCTTGCGCCGCAAGCCGCGCTCGATCTGGTCCAAATCTGGCGTTACCTCAGGAAGGAAAGCAGCGAGGAGATCGCCGATTCGGGTTGAAGCGGCGATTCGCGCCCAAGTCGTTTGGCTGGCCAAAAGCCCAAACATCGGTCACTGGCGCAAGGACCTCACGGACGAAGCAGTGAAGTTCTTTCCCGTTTATTCCTATCTCGTTGTCTACCGGCCCGATACGAAGCCTTTGCAGGTAGTGGCCATCCTCCAAGGCCGACGGAATGTGGAGCGAGTTCTGAAAGATAGCCTCTAAAATTTTCTCGGACGGCTGGTCGAATTCCGGCCAGGCCGTTCGACTATGTGGTGAAGGCTGGGAAACCGGCCCCCGGTCCGAGCTCTTATATAAAGGTAGCGGCCCTGATACGGTGGTCCGCACAACACTCGATAACAGATACTCATTACCCAAGGAGAACACTATGCGCTTCATGATGATCATGTTTCCGAAAGAATACGTAAACGCAAAGCCCGGCTGGGCGCCCGACCTCAAAAGCATGGAGGCAATGGGCAAGTACAACGAGGAACTAGGGAAAGCCGGGGTGCTGCTGGCGCTCGACGGGCTGACCCCGCCCGCGACGATGAGCGCGCGCGTCACCTTCAAAGGCGGAAAATCGAAAGTTACCGACGGCCCGTTTACCGAAGCCAAGGAAGTGGTCGGCGGCTACTGGATCATCCAGGTGAAGTCGCGCGAAGAGGCGCTCGAATGGGCCGCGCGCATCCCCGGAGGCGACAACGAAACGGTCGAAGTTCGCCGCATGTTTGATCTAACCGACTTCGATCCCGAGACCCAAAAGTTTATCCAGGAGAAGTTCGGCGACGACGTGGCTGCTGAAATGAGGCAGTAGTAAAATCTCCGCGCTTTTTCGATTTGGCGACGCCAGACGGAAAACTGGGGGTAGATGGATCGTTCTCCAGTTTCTTCCGTCGGGCCGCCCGCCCAATCTCGTGCATCCTGTGTACTGTACACCTACGTACTGCGGGAGGGCTTCATGCCGAATACACAGACATTGTTAGCTCAGGCCTACTTTGCCTTCAATCATCGGGATATCGACAGCGCCCTGGCGCTCATGAGTGAGAACGTAAGCTGGCCCAAGGCATCCGAAGGCGGACGGGTCGTCGGGAAAGAAGAGATTC
>Ga0182024_10025176_pt1 | contig 10528 bp, 10 predicted proteins | sample P32metaG_FD_120480 | JGI IMG/M metagenome (GOLD analysis project Ga0182024, IMG submission 120480) | Permafrost microbial communities from Stordalen Mire, Sweden - P3-2 metaG (Illumina Assembly) | ecosystem: Environmental > Terrestrial > Soil > Wetlands > Permafrost | place: Sweden: Stordalen...
CATGGTGATCGGCGGCGTCCTGGTCGGCCTGGTCTTCGCCCTTTTTTCGATCAGGGTCCTGAAAGCGGCCTTTGACCACGCCGGAGGCGTGCCCTGGGTGGGCACCGAGATCAAGGAAGCCATCGGCTTCATTCTCACCGTGGTCCGCGGCTACAAGGGGATCCCTTGAGCCCGGACTTTTTGTTCAGCGGCACACTGGTGGCGGTCTTCGTGGCGGATTGGGCGACCAAGGCCCTGGTGCAGGCCCGCTTCTTTTTGGGCGAAAGCCTGCCCTTGTTCCCGGGCCTGGCCTTCACCTACGTGCGCAACACCGGCGCGGCCTTCAGCCTGCTGGCGGACGCGTCGGCCTCATGGCGGCGCCCTTTTTTCTACGGCGTCACCGTGGCCGCCTGCGGCGCGGCGCTGTGGATGCTGCGCTCCGTTGAGCGCGGGGACCGCCTGTCCCGCCTGGGGCTCGGCTTGATCGTCGGCGGCGCCCTGGGCAATTTCATGGACCGGATCCGCACCGGCGAGGTGGTGGACTTCATCGAGGTGGGCCTGCGCGGCGTCTACACCTGGCCGGTCTTCAATGTGGCCGACAGCGCCGTCTGCGTGGGCGTCGGGCTGCTGGCTTGGCGCGCCCTGCGGCCCCTGCCGGCGTCGCCTCCCCAAGCTCCGTAAGCTCCCCAAGCCTAAGGTCCGCCTCCCCTTTCAGGTTTTCATGCACCCGATTCTTTTTGAATGCGGTTTTTTCACCTTGCGCACCTATGGCCTGATGATGGCCACCAGCTTTTTGCTGGGACTGCTGCTGGCCCGCACGCTCAACCGCCGCGAAGGCCGCGGCGACGACGAACTGATGGACTTGGGCCTCTGGATCATGCTGGGCGCGGTGGTGGGGGCCCGCATCCTCTACATCATCGTGGAATGGCCCCAGTTCTGGGGGCCGGACGCGCCTTTGACCCTGGGGGCCCGGCTCTTCAACCTGCTGGCGGTCTGGCGGGGCGGCTTGGTGTACTACGGAGGCCTCATCGGGGCCTTCTGCACGGCCTTGGCCTTCCTGAAGCACCGCAAACTGCCGGTGTGGAGCTATGGCGACGTGCTGGCGCCCGGCCTGGCCTTGGGCCAGATGACCGGGCGCATCGGCTGCTTTTTCAACGGCTGCTGCTATGGCCGCCCGAGCCAGGAATTCGGCCTCGTGTTCCCGGCCATCGGAGACAATATCCCCCACCTGCCCACCCAGCTTTATGAGTCCGCTTTCTGCCTGTTGTTGGCGGCCTTTTTGACCTGGTTCTGGAAGCGCAAGGCCTACGCCGGCCAGGTCTTCTGGCTCTACGTGGCGCTCTATGCGGTCTGGCGCTTCGGCATCGAATTCCTGCGCGGGGACGCGGAACGGGGCGTGCTCGTGTCCGCCGCCCTCAGCCCCAGCCAGTGGATCAGCCTGGCGGCGGTCGGCGCGGCCCTGATCATGCTCCTGGTTTTGCGCCCCAAAGCGGTCCGGCCATGACGCGGCCCACGACCCATAGCGTGATCGTGCCCGCGCAAGCGCGCGGCCAACGCCTCGACAAGTTCCTGGCGGCCGAGCTGGCCGCGAAAAGCGTCAGCCGTTCCCACCTGCGGCGCCTCTTGGACCAGGGCGGCGTGCTGGTGGACGGGGCCCGGCGGCCGGCCAAATACGCGTTGCGCGGCGGGGAGGCCCTCAGCGTGCTCCTGCCGGGCGCTGCGCCCGCCAGCATTCCCGCGACCAAGATCCCCTTGGACGTGCTCTTCGAGGACAAGGACCTGCTGGTCATCAACAAGCCGGCCGGCCTGGTCACCCATCCCGGGGCCGGGCACTTCGACGACACCTTGGCCAACGCCCTGCTTTACCACTGCAGGGGTTCCCTGAAGGCCGGGTCCAAGGGCATGCGGCCCGGCATCGTCCACCGCCTGGACAAGGACACCAGCGGCTGCATGGTCGCGGCCAAGAGCGAGGCCGCCTTCACCGGGCTGCAGGCCATGATCGCGGCCCGCGAGGTCACGCGCGTGTACCTGGCCCTGGTCTGGGGCGACCTGCCCGAGGACAGCGGCACCATCGACGCTCCCTTGGGCCGCGGCGCGGACCGCAAGCGCATGGACGTGCGGCCGGGCTCGGGCAAGGCCGCGGTGACCCATTTCACGGTGCGCAAGCGCTATGCCGCGGCCTGCGAACTGGAATGCCGGCTTGAGACCGGGCGGACCCACCAGATCAGGGCCCACCTACGCAGCATCGGGCACGCGGTGGTCGGCGACCGGACCTACAAGCGCGTTCCCCAGCATTTGGCCCCCGGCCTGCGCGAAGCCCTGGACAAGGTCCTGCAACGCCAGGCCCTGCACGCGTTCAAGCTCCAGTTCCGCCATCCCGTGACCGGCCGCATGATCAAGGCGCAGGCCCCCGAACCCGCCGACTACCGCGCCGCCCGCAAGATTTTGACGGGCGCCGCATGAACCCGCGTTCGCGGGCCCTCTGCCTGAGGCTGGGGCTGGGCCTGCTGGCGTTCAGCGCGTTGCTGTTTTTCAAACCCCTTGAAGACGCCTATGTCCTGCCCCAGCGCATAGGCCTGGCCCTGGCGGCCCTGGTCCTGACGGCCGGTGTCTGGGAACTGCCGCTGCCGTTCTCCGCGGTGTTTTGGCTGGGTTTGGGGTTTTTCGCCTGGCGTATTTTTTGCCACTTTTGCTCTCCCGATGCGCCGCCCTCCGTGCCGTGGCTGGCCGCACAGATTCCGGAACTGCTTTTGTTCCTTGGCGCGGCCGCGGCCCTGCAAGTGCCCGCCCTGCGGCTTCGCGCGGCTTATGCCCTCCTGACGGCCGGGGCCTTGGGGGCGGCCTATGCCCTGCTCGCACCCCTGGGCTGGGACCCGTTCGCGGGCGGCGCCCAGGACCTGGGCTTCGGCCGCCGCGCCCATGGCACCCTGGGCAACCCCGACTTTCTGGGCGGCTGGCTGGCCATGCTGCTGCCCTTGGCCCTGGCCAGCGTTTGGGTGTCTAAAGGAACGGCGCGCCGTTGGGCGCTGGGGGTGGCCGGACTCCTGGGGCTGGCCCTCCTGCTTACCTTTGTCCGGGGATCTTGGGCCGCGGCCGCGGCCGGATGCTCCGTGACCCTCGCGATACTGGGCTGCAAGGGCTTCAAGCCGGATTGGCGTGTCGCGCTTCCTTGGACAGCAGGTCTCATTCTGATCGCCGGACTCATCCTGGCTTTGGGATCCGGCTTCCGTGGATTGGGCAGCCGTTTGGCTGAGGCCACGGACTTCCGTTCCGACGCCTGGGGCAGCCGCGTTTTCATGGCCGGGACCGCCTTGGATCTGGCGTGGGAGCATCCGCTCACGGGCGTGGGTGGCGGCGCCTTTGAAATGGAGTATCTACGACGGCAGGGCGAACGCCTGTGGAAGGAACCCTCCCAGCCCTTCCGCCTCACCGCGGACGCCCACAATGACTGGATGCAAGCCGCCGCGGAAACGGGCTTTCCGGGCCTGCTCCTTTGGGGCGCCCTTTTTGTCTTGGCCCTGCGGGCCGCGTGGCGCCATGGGGGCTTCGAAGGGGCGGCCGTGGCCGGAGCCCTGGTGGCCTTCGGGGTCCAAGGCTGCTTCCATTTTCCATGGGACATCGTGCCCACCGCCGGCCTGGCGCTTTTGGCGCTGGCCGCCGCGGCGGGCTTCGGGCAGGAGCGGTCCTTCAAGGGGCCGCGCGGCTGGCCGGTTTTGGCGGCCCTTGTCTTGGTGGCCTGCCTGGGGCTTGACCTGCGCCAGGCCGAAGCCAGCGCCCTCCTAAACAGCGCCACCTCGCTGCAATCCGATCCCGTCGGCATGCCCCTCAGCGCGGCCCTGCTCAAAAAAAGCGCGGCCCTGTGCCCGGAGGATGAGCGCGCCTGGAGCCGGCTCGGCGCGGCCCAGATGGCCCTCTCCGATCCCGCCGCGGCCGTGCTGTCCTATCAGCAGGCCCTGCAAGACCTGCCCAGTTCCTTCGGGGATTGGACCAACTTGGGCCTCTGCCTGGGCCTGACCAAGCGCCTTTCCGGCGCCGAGGTCAGCCTGAAGCAAGCGGTCCAACTGGATCCGCGCTCCAACGAGGCCTGGGCTAACTTGGCCAAGGCCGAGTACCTGCTGGGCCAGAAAGATGAAGCCCTGGCGACCGCGCGCCAAGGCATTGTCGAGGCCGGTGGAAGCGCCCAAGCCTGGTTCAACCTGGGCGCCATGCTCTTCAACGCGGGACTTCCGCTGCAGGCCGCTCCCGACTTTGAAGCCGCCCTGCGGCTGGATCCCAATTATCCTGAAGCGGCCGCCATGATCGCGGCCTGCCGCCGTGCGCATTGAGGCGCTTGGGTTCGCGGCCTTTGCCTTAGTTTCCGCGGCTACCGTGGTTTCCGCGGCCGAAGCGCCCTGCCTGGAGACGGGCAGGGTGCTGGCCCAAGCAAGACCCGGCCATGTGGGGCCGGACGGACCTTATGAGGAGCGCCTGAGCTTTCGCCTCTCCGCGCCCGACCGGGTCTGGGCCGAAGCCTCCGGCCTGAGCGGCGTGGGCCCCGAGGACCGTGACGCCGCGCCCGAAGTCTTCCTGGATGACCAGTACCTGGGCCCGTTGCTCTCGGATTTCGGGGAGGCATGGCGCTCAGCCCAGGCCCTGCGTTTGGGGCCCGGGATCCATCAATTGTTGCTGCGCTGCGCCGAGGACGGGGCAGGGCCCCGCTTAAGCTGGACGTCTTTGCGCGTGCTGGGCGACGGGCCCTGCCGGCCCGGGCCCGCGGCGGCGGTGGCCCCGGTCGCGCCCGGCGCGCACGCGCTTGCGCCGCCGTCCTGCGACGGCCTTATCCGGCGCCGGGACTGGCCCGCCCGGCTCCACGGCGATCCGCTGGTGCTGCCCGCGGTCCTCGGCCGCGTGGCGGTCAGCGGGCCCTTGGTCCACCTGCGCCTGGGGGAGTCTTGGGGCCTTTTCATGAAGATTCCAACCGGCCCAGACGGCGGGCCCCTGCCCTTGGTGGTCCGCTTTGATACGCCGGCCAAAGGGTGCGTGCGTTTTTCGGTCCGGGTGGACACGCAATTCCACGGCGGCGTGGTCGCCGCCGTGGGCTATGCCCCGAACCGTTGGCAGTGGCTGACCGTATCCCTGTGCTCGGGAGCATTGCGGCTGCGTTTCGCCGGGGAGCCGCCCCTGGGCTATCCGTGGGGCCTGCCCAGCCTGGACTTTGAAATGGCGGCGCGGGGCGTGGTCTTGTCCCTTGCCCCGGACAGTTCTTCTGATTAAGGATGCCCATGACCACACGACGCTTTGATTTCCCCCCGGACTTCGTCTTTGGAAGCGCCACCGCCGCCTACCAAGTCGAAGGCGCGGCCCATGCCGACGGCCGCGGAGACTCCATCTGGGACGCCTTATCCCGCCGCAAAGGCGCCATTGCCGACGCGTCGAGCGGGGAAGACGCCTGCCGCCATTACGAATACTGGCGGCAGGACCTGGATCTGATCAAGGAGCTGGGCCATCAGGCCTACCGTTTTTCAGTGGCTTGGCCGCGCATACAGCCTTCCGGCACCGGATCCTTCAACGCCAAGGGTTTCGATTTCTACGGCCGGCTGATCGACGGCATGCTGGAGCGCGGCATCAAGCCCAACTGCACCCTCTACCATTGGGATCTTCCGACCGCCTTGGAGGAGCAGGGCGGCTGGCTCAATCGCGACACGGCCTTCCGCTACCGCGATTACGCCCACGAAGTGGCCAAGCGTTTCGGGGACCGCGTGGATTTCTGGGCCACCTTCAACGAACCCGGCATCTTCACCCTGCTCGGGTACAAGCTCGGCATCCATGCCCCGGGCCGCAAGGAAGGGGACAAGGCCTACCGCCAGATCATCCACCATGTGCTGCTGGCCCATGGTTTGGGCATGCAGGCCTTAAGGGCGAACATGCGCCGTCCGGGGGCCAAAGCCGGCATCGTGCTTTTGGCCGCCGCCCCCTGGCCCATGGACCCGAGCCCGGCGACCCTGGCCGCGGCCGAGCGCTGCTGGCAGATGGGCAACGACTGGTGGATGCTGCCCATGACCCAGGGCCGCTATCCCGAGGGGCCTTGGAAGCGCCTGGGCCAGTCCGTTCCGGAAGTCCAGCCCGGCGACCTGGAAATCATCCACCAAGCCATGGACTATATTGGCGTGAATTATTACAGCCCGGACCGCCTCGCGGCCGATCCCGCGGATCCCGAAGGCTGGAAAGGGGTACCCGCCGCGCCGCAAGCTCCCCGTCCGGACATGCCGGGCTGGGAGGTCTTCGCCCCCGGCATCCGGAGCGTGCTGATCCAATTCCACCGCCGCTACGGCCTGCCCATCTATGTCACGGAGAACGGCATGGGCCTGAAGGAGGAGCCGCTCGGGGAGGACGGCCGCGTCCATGACGCGCGCCGCACCGATTTTCTGAAGCGCCATCTGGCCGAGATCCGCCGCGCCATGGACCAGGGCGCGGATGTGCGCGGCTACTTCCATTGGTCCTTGATGGACAACTTCGAATGGGCCTTCGGCTTCGGCCTCCACTTCGGCCTGGTGCATACGGACTACAAAAGCTACCAACGCACGCCCAAAGACAGCGCCCTCTGGTACCGCGCATTCATCAAAACGGGGGGCTTTGAGGCCGATTTCGAGGACATGCCTTCGCATTTTGATGGGAAATTTATAATTTAAGTAATTGACATATGTGTCAATTACTCATAATATAAGTCCCATGAAATCCCATTTCTTACTCGTCGAAAACTTCCACCTGCGCCTCCTGCGGGGGCTCGCCGAACGCTTTAGGGGCAGGGCATGGGCGTTAAAAGGCGGCGTTTGCTTGCGGCTGTTCCATCGCTCGCCCCGCCTCTCCGAGGACATGGACCTTGATTTGGACCCGCGCGTCGGCGTCGCAAGCGCCCAAAAAGCCGTGGATTCCGTGCTTGAATCGGCCGCATTGGCGCGAAGCCTTAGCCCGCTGGGCGTGGCTGGGCTGAAATTATCCAGACCAAAGCAGACCGCCACCACCCTGCGTTGGAAGGCCCTGCTCAGCATGGAAGGCGGCGGCGAAGCGCACACAAAGGTGGAGATCAGCCGCCGCAGAAGGCCCGTGAACGCGGAGCAGGGCATTCCGGATGCGGCGATGCTGCTTGAACATGCCCTGCCGCCCTTCGCCGTCCCTTATTATCCGGCCAATGCCATGGTCCGCCAAAAGACCGAGGCCCTGGCTTCGCCGGGGCGTAACGCGGCCCGGGACGTCTACGATCTGCACCACCTTTTCCACCATGCCGGCGCCGATCCGAAAAAGGCCCTGACGGGTTTGACCCCTGAAATCATCGCGGCCGCGCTCGCCAAGATACGGTCTTTCTCCCGGGCCGATCTTGCGGCGCAGGTGCTCCCTTTTTTGCCCATGGAGCTCGCGGACCTTTACCATGGCCGGGACGCCTTCGGAGCCCTGCAACGGGAAGTCTCGGAAGCCATCATGGCGGGTCAGGGGTGAGTATGGCGGCCGCCTCTTTGGTCGCCTTGCTGAAAGAGCACGGCTTGCGTTTTTTCACCACCGGTGACCTGGCCTCGCTCACCGGGCTTGATCCCATGGCCGCGTCCCAGGCCCTGCGCCGCCTTTCGGCCAAGGGCCTCGTCCGCCGTTTGAAGCGCGGCCTCTGGTCGAACCTTCTGGTCCCCGATCTTAGCCTGGCCGAAGCCCTGCCCCAGCTCACCGCGCCCTGGCCGGCCTATGTGTCCCTTTACAGCGCTCTCGCCGGTGCTGGGGTCGTGGCCGAAACCCCTGTCACCCTTTACGCGGTCGGCTCCGGGCCGCCCAGACGTATCCGTACCCCTTTGGGAGATATCAGTGTCCATCACCTGCCGGCGAATTTCGTCTGGGGCTGGAAAACGCCCAGCGCCGCCACTCCGGCCCTGCTTGTCGCCGAGCCCGAAAAGGCCTTGCTTGACCTCGCTTACCTATCCGTGCTCCCTAGTTCGCGGCTGGAGTTCCCGCCCTTGCGGCCCCGGCGACGGCGCCTGGACCGCTCAAAGCTGAAATCCTATGCCGCCAGGCTGGATTACGCGCCGCTGACGGATTTCCTTAAAACCCGCGGTTTTTTGTGAGTGCGCGGATTTGCGCCAAAGCTTGACTTCGGCCTTTGCTTTCTGTTAATCTCTGTTCGATCGAGTCGAGAGCCCCCCTTTAAGGCCGCCCTGTGAGGCGGACAAGGAGCGGTAAATGAGAAACCGTGCTACGGATCATGCGTGCAGGACAGGCCCCCAGGGCTCTGTCCTTTTTTCTTGCCCTTTTCGCCTGGGCACCCTTGCCCATGGCTGACGAGCGCCTGAAAGCCGTTCTCATGGAGGCCCAGGACCTGGACCGCGCCCTGACGCGCATGGCCCACGAGATCCTGGAGCGCAACCGGGGCGTGGAAGGCCTGGCCATGGTGGGCATCAAGACCCGCGGCGAGGTCATCGCCCGGCGCCTGGCCGCCCGCATCGCCAAGATCGAAAAGCTGGCCGCCCCCTTGAGCGTCGGCGCCCTCGACGTCACCTTCTACCGCGACGACACCGCCGCCCGCCCGGCCCGCCCGGCCACGGCCAGCACCCTGGGCTTCAGCGTGGAAAACCGCACCGTGGTGCTGGTGGACGACGTCCTCTACACCGGGCGCACCGTGCGCGCCGCCCTGACGGCCCTGCTGGACTACGGTCGCGCCGCCCGTGTGCAACTGGCGGTGATGGTGGACCGGGGACTGCGCGAACTTCCCATACGGGCCGACTTCGTGGGCAAGAACGTCCCCACCAGCGGACGGGAGCGGGTGCGGGTGCTGCTGAACGAAACGGACGGCGAGGACAAGGTCGCCATCCTGGACGGGGAGGAGCCGGCATGAAACGCCTCGCCCGCAAGGACCTGCTGGACCTAGAAAGCGTCCACGCCGACGAGATTCGCCTGATCTTGGACCAGGCAGCCGCCTTCCGCGAGGTGGCCCTGCGCCCGGTGAAGAAGGTGCCGGCCCTGCGGGGCAAGACCGTCATCAACCTCTTTTTCGAGCCCAGCACCCGGACCGCGACCAGCTTCCATCTGGCGGCCCAGCGCCTGTCCGCGGACATGCTGGACATCAATGTGGCCGATTCCTCGGTGAAGAAGGGCGAAACCCTGCTCGACACCGTGGCCACCTTCGACGCCATGGGCCTCAGCGTCCTGATCATACGCACCAGCCACGCCGGCTCGCCGGCTCTGGTGGCCGGACGCAGCAAGGCCAGCATCGTCAACGCCGGGGACGGCATGCACGAGCACCCCACCCAGGGCCTGCTGGATCTCTTCACGCTGGAGCGCCACTTAGGCAAAGTGGCCGGCCTCACAGTGGCCATCGTGGGCGATGTGCTGCATTCCCGCGTGGCCCGCTCGGACGTGTGGGGTCTGCTGAAGCTGGGGGCCAAGGTGCGCTTGTGCGGGCCTTCCACCTTATGCCCGGCCTCCCTGGCCGGCCTATGGCCAGGCGCCCCGGTGACGGTGACCCATGATCTAAGGGAGGCGCTCGAAGGCGCCGACGCGGTGCAGGTGCTGCGCCTGCAACTCGAACGCCTGCAGCGCTTCCTCTTCCCCAGCACCCGCGAATACAGCCGGCTCTACGCCCTCACCAGCGAGCGTCTGGCGCTCGCCAAGCCGGGCTGCCTGGTGATGCACCCGGGCCCCATGAACCGCGGCCTGGAGATCACCAGCGCGGTGGCCGACGGCCCCCAGAGCGCCATAGCCCAGCAGGTGGCCAACGGGGTGGCCGTGCGCATGGCCGTGCTCTACCTGCTCGCGGGCAACGAAGGGGAGGCCGCATGAAGGCCGAAGGGAAAGAATACACGCTGATCAGCGGCGCCCGCCTCATTGATCCGGCCGCGGGCGTGGACCAAGTCACCTCAATCCTGCTTGGGGACGGCAAAGTGCTGGCCCTCGGGGCGGACGCCGAAGCGCGCGCCAAGCCCGCCGGCGCCGGCGGCTCCGCGCAAGGGGTGGATCGCGTCGACGGCGGCGGCCTCTGGCTGCTCCCGGGCCTGGTGGACATGCATGTGCACCTGCGCGAGCCCGGCCATGAAGGCAAGGAGAGCATCGCCAGCGGCACCCGGGCCGCGGCCGCGGGCGGGGTCACCACCTTGGTGGCCATGCCCAACACCGTGCCGGCCACGGACAGCGTGGCCATCGTCGAATTGGTGCGCGCCAAGGCCCGCGCCGAAGGCGTGGTCAACGTCCTGCCGTCGGCGGCCGTGACCAAGGACCGCCAGGGCCTTGAACTCACCGAGATCGGCGAACTGGCCCGCGCCGGCGTGGTCCTCTTCACCGACGATGGGGACGGGGTGGCCAACCCCGAGCTGATGCGCCGGGCCCTGGAATACGGCGCCATGTTCAACGTGCTGTTTATGCAACATTGCGAGGACAAGGCCCTCTCCAACAACGGGGTCATGAACGAGGGCCTCGTCAGCCTCAAGCTGGGCCTGCGCGGCTGGCCCAAGGCGGCCGAGGCGGCCATGGCGGCGCGAGACATCGTGCTGGCCGAAGCCACGGGCGGGCGCATCCACTTCGGCCACCTGTCCAGCCG
>Ga0182024_10025177_pt1 | contig 10528 bp, 11 predicted proteins | sample P32metaG_FD_120480 | JGI IMG/M metagenome (GOLD analysis project Ga0182024, IMG submission 120480) | Permafrost microbial communities from Stordalen Mire, Sweden - P3-2 metaG (Illumina Assembly) | ecosystem: Environmental > Terrestrial > Soil > Wetlands > Permafrost | place: Sweden: Stordalen...
CTCGATTGCCGTTCGCTTCTCTGAGTGGAACATCAGAACTCCCGTCGGCATCAAGAATACGGGCGCGATCGAGTTCGTCCTTCGGATGGGCCGCTCCGCTTGCGGCGTGTCGCGTCGGAGGTGCCCATAGCTGAAAGTCCGCTTCACCGGCCATGGCCCCGTGCCCTGATGGCGCAGTATGGTTCGATGCTGCCGCAGCGCGGCTTCAGAGTCGCACCCGATGGCGCCTACGAAACCAGCCGACGCGGCCGGGACATCCTGGAGGCGCCGGTTCTCAACAAAGGATCCGCCTTCACTCTGGAGGAGCGGATTGCGCTTGGCCTGCAGGGGTTGCTGCCCACCGCTGTCACCACAATCGATCTGCAGGCAGAACGGTCCTACGCGCAGTATCGTCACCAGGGCGACGATCTCGCCAAACACCTCTTTCTCGACTCGCTCCATGACCGGAATGAGGTGTTGTATTACCGCGTCCTCAGCGACCATTTCGCCGAGATGCTCCCGATCGTGTATACGCCCACGGTCGGCGACGCGATCGCACGGTACAGCAAGGAATTTCAACGTGCGCGGGGCGTCTACCTCTGCGTTGACGACGCAGACGATATCGACATGGCCTTCGAGAATTATGGTGCTGCTTCCGAAGACATCGACCTGATCGTCGCGACCGACGCGGAACAGATCCTCGGCATTGGCGACTGGGGGGTGGGAGGCATCGCGATCTCGGTCGGCAAGCTCGCGGTGTACACCGCCGCCGCGGGAATCGACCCCATCCGGGTGATCCCGGTCATGCTCGACGTCGGCACCGACCGAGATGAGCTGCTCGCCTATCCGGCCTACATGGGCGCCCGACACCCGCGCGTGCGCGGTGACCCATACGACGAGTTCATCGACCGGTTTGTCCGCTCCGCGACGTCTCGCTTCCCCAACGCGCCCCTTCACTGGGAGGATTTCGGCGCCAGCAACGCGCGGCGGATTCTCGAGCGCTATCGCGAGACGACGTGCACGTTCAACGACGACATGCAGGGAACCGGAGCGGTCGTGCTCGGCGGCGTCATGGCGGCAGCGCGTGCCGCGGGGACAGCACTCAGCGACCAGCGCGTCGTGGTCTTCGGAGCGGGGACCGCCGGGGTGGGCATCGCCGACTTCATCTGCAGCGCGATGGTGCGCGATGGCATGTCAGGCGACGAGGCAAGACGCCGGCTCTGGTGCCTGGGCAGCCATGGTCTCCTCGTTGAGGGCATGGCCGCCGGGATGCGCGAGTTCCAGCGTGCGTACGCCCGCACTGAGAGGGAGGTACGCACCTGGCAACGTGACGGAGGAGAGATCGGTCTGCTCGAAGTGGTGCGAGCGGTGCATGCCACGGTGCTGATCGGCTGCGCCGCCCAACCTTCATCATTTACCGAGGAGGTGGTTCGCGAGATGGCGGCCCATGCGGACCGGCCGATCATCTTCGCGCTTTCGAACCCGACGTCCCTTGCCGAGGCGGTACCGTCGGACCTGATCGAGTGGAGCGAGGGCCGCGCCCTGGTCGCAACCGGCAGCCCGTTCTCTCCTGTCCAGCACGCGGGCTTGACGTACACGATCGGCCAGGCGAACAACGCGCTGGTCTTTCCGGGTCTTGGGCTCGGCAGCATCGTCGCCAGATCCCGGGCGGTCAGCGACAGCATGCTGCTGGCTGCGGCGGACACGGTTGCCGAGTTCGTGGACGCATCGCGGCCGGGGGCACCGGTCATGCCGCCGGTGGACCAGGTGCGTGAGGTCTCGCTGCGGGTCGCCGCGGCGGTGGCGCGAGCAGCGAAGGCTGAAGGATTGGCTCGCGCGGACGTGAATGACGCCAACGCTCAGGTCCGGAGCGCGGTGTGGGAGCCGGCCTACCGAGTGGTGCGTCCGCTCATCTCGGAAACCGGCGGAGTCGCGCCCAAGTAGTCGAGGCCGCGCGCTTGGCCGTTCGTCACGATGTTTCGGGTCCTTGGGCCCTTTCGCCACTGCTCCTCGAGTTCCACCATTGAGACGACTCACTACATGGAGGAATTCGACATGGTGCAGCAACTCGAAGTCACGAGCCCCACAACGCACAGCGCCGAGTGGGATCCGTTTTCGGTCGCCGGTCGCAACGCGTTGGTCACCGGGGCTGCCAAGGGCATCGGTCACGGGATCGCCATTCGCTTGGCGCGTGCCGGGGCCAACGTCCTCATCGCCGACATCGACGAAGCCGAAGCGCGCCGAGCATCGGAAGCGCTAACCGAGGCCAGCGGTCGTCCAGTGGCCACGAGGCTGGACGTCAGCGATACCGCATCGTGTCAAGCAGCGGTGCAGTGCTGCGTGGATGAGTTTGGCTCGCTGGACCTGCTCGTCAACGACGCGGGGATCTTCCCGACGAGTCCCGTCCTCGAGATGTCGCCCGAGTTCTTCGACCGTGTGCTCTCGGTCAACCTAAAGGGCCTTTTCTATATGTCAAAAGCGGCAGGCTTACAGATGGTCAAGCAGGGCCGCGGCGGTAAGATCGTGAACATCGCCTCGATCGACTCGGTGCATCCCTCGATGCAGGGCCTTGCGGCATACGACTCCAGCAAGGGCGGCGTGCTCAGCTTTACGAAGAACTTCGCCTTGGAGATGGCTCCGCACAACGTGAACGTCAACGCCATCGCTCCTGGGGGCATCACCACGGAGGGCGCGTCGCAGCCGCTCGTCGGGATGAGCGCCGAAGAGACGACGGCGATGATGGCGGCGTTCACCCAGCGCATCCCACTCAAGCGAATGGGTGTGCCGGACGACATTGCCAAGGTCGCGCTCTTCCTGGCATCTCCCGCTGCGGACTATATGACCGGTGCACTCATCGTGGTGGACGGAGGCATGCTGTTGTCGTAAAGCGTCGGCGTCGGCCTGCTCGATGCGGCGAGTGCGCGTCAGTGCAGGTCGGCGCCGAGGCGTCGTCGTTGACATCAGGGATACATTCCGCTCCGACACGTCCGCCAGCGGCCGACTCATTCATTGACTGTTGAATCTGCCCATGCAGCAATTCTCAGCTCTTGGTCGTCGCGCAAACGACTTGCCGGGCCACGCCCGAGCCGGGGTCACTCCAATCGCGCGCTCACTCGTAGCAGCCGTGTGAACGTGTTGTACAGCGGACGTCGTCTCCGGCGATTGAACCCCTTATCGTCCAGCGGAACGAGAGCACACGGTCATCGCGCATCGAGGACATTTGGCCCTGGTTCTGCGAAGGTGGTCTGGTTAGGCTGAGCCAATGCTCTTCCAGGTACGCATCCACGGCCGAGGCGGCCAGGGTGTGGTCACGGCAGCCGAGTTGCTTTCCGTCGCGGCCTTCCGCGAGGGCCGGCAGGCTCAGGCCTTCCCGAGCTTCGGCTCCGAGCGGACAGGCGCGCCTGTGGTCGCTTTCTGTCGCATCGCGGATCACGAGATCCGGGCGCATGAGCCGATAGCGAGGCCCGACGCGCTGATCATCCAGGACCCGACGCTGCTTCAGCAGGTCGACCTCTTCAGCGGCCTGCGCGAAGACGGCTACCTGCTGATCAACTCCAGCCTCGGCTTCTCCGAGTTGGGCCTCGGCGAACTCGCAGCGAGGTTTCGGTCTTCGCGAGCAGTGCCGGTGCCGGCGAGCGAGATTGCTCGCGAGACCGTAGGGCGACCGATAGCGAACGCGGTGCTCCTCGGCGGTTGCGCCGCCCTCACCGGAGTAATCTCTCTCGCATCGGTTATTGCGGCCATACGTGACAGATTCTCAGGGCCGCTCGCCGAAGGTAACGTTGCAGGTGCCGAACGCGCCTTCGGATTCGTGGGCCAGCAGATCGCGGAGGTCGCCGGTGCTCAAGCAGATTGAGGGTTCGCGCGCAGTCGCCGAGGCGGTCGCCCTGTCGAGGCCGGAGGTGATCTGCGCCTATCCCATCTCGCCGCAGACGCACATCGTCGAGGCGCTATCGACGCTGGTCAAGAGCGGTCAGCTCGCACCGTGTGAGTTCATCAATGTCGAGTCGGAGTTCGCCGCTATGTCGGTCGCCATCGGAGCGTCCGCCACTGGGGCGCGGTCCTATACGGCGACCGCGAGCCAGGGCCTGCTCTTCATGGTCGAGGCAATCTACAACGCGTCTGGGCTGGGACTCCCCATCGTCATAACCGTCGCCAACCGCGCCATCGGCGCACCGATCAACATCTGGAATGACCACTCCGACTCGATGTCCCAACGTGACTCCGGATGGATCCAGCTCTATGCCGAGAGCAACCAGGAGGCGGTCGACATGCACATCCAGGCCTTCCGGCTCGCGGAGGAACTCTCGCTGCCGGTCATGGTCTGCATGGACGGGTTCATCCTCACCCACGCGGTCGAGCAGGTGGACGTGCCGTCCCAGGAGCAGGTTGACGCGTTTCTGCCGCCGTTCGAGCCTCGCCAGGTCCTCGACCCCGACGATCCCATCTCGATCGGCGCCATGGTCGGACCCGAGGCCTTCATGGAGGTGCGCTACCTCGCGCACATGACCCAAATGCAGGCGCTCGATCTCATCCCCGAGATCAGCCGGACGTTCGAGGCTGCCTTTGGGCGTGGCTCCGGAGGGCTGGTCCGGCCGTATCGGACCGAGGATGCCGAGACCATCGTCGTGGCGCTCGGGTCCGTCCTAGGCACGATCAAGGACACCGTCGACGAGTTGCGCGTTGAGGGCGAGCGCGTCGGTGCGCTCTGTATCACGACGTTCCGGCCGTGGCCGAGCGAGGAGGTGCGTCGAGCCCTGCGCGGAGCCGAACGGATCGTCGTGATCGAGAAGGCGCTGGCCGTCGGCATCGGCGGCGTCGTCTCGCTCGACGTGCGGGTTGCACTCTCCGGAATGGATCAGGCGGTGCACACGGTCATCGCCGGTCTCGGTGGACGGCCGATCACGACGACATCGCTACACCGGCTGCTGCGGAGTGCCGTCGTCGGTGAGTTGCCCGAGGTCACGTTCCTCGACCTGGACCGCGGTCTCGTCGAACGCGAACTCGCCCGTCGTGGCGCCAAGCGGAAGTCGGGTTCCCACGCGGAAAACATGCTCCGTGACCTGGGCGCGGTCGCCGCGGGCCCGGTCTGAGGAGACGGGACATGCCCTTTCAGCCCATCAAGTTCTACCAAGCCGGTAGCTTCGTCGCCGGCAACCGCCTGCTCGACCCGGAACAGCGCTCCGTGCAGTCCGATGCCGATCGCTCGAATACCCTGACCTCCGGGCACCGTGCCTGCCAGGGATGTGGTGAAGCCCTGGGAGCGCGCTACGCCCTCGACGCCGCTATGCGCGCCACCAAGAATCGCCTCATCGCCGCCAACGCTACGGGATGTCTCGAGGTGTTCTTCACGCCGTATCCCGAGTCCTCGTGGCAACTGCCCTGGATGCACTCGCTCTTCGGCAACGCGCCGGCGGTGGCCACCGGTATCGCCGCCGCGCTTCGGGTCAAGGGACGCCACGACATTCGCGTCGTCGGACAGGCCGGCGACGGCGGGACGGTTGACATCGGTCTCGGCTGCCTCTCCGGAATGTTCGAGCGCAACGACGATGTCCTCTTCACCTGCTACGACAACGAGGCATACATGAACACCGGCGTGCAGCGATCCGGCGCAACCCCTCCGGCCGCTCGCACCGCGACCACCGAGGCGGTCGGACCGGAGCCGGGAAATCGCTTCGGCCAGGGGAAGAACGTGCCGATGATCGCCATGGCGCACGAGATCCCCTACGTCGCCACCGCCACCGTCGCCGACCTCCGCGACATCGAGTACAAGGTCGAGCGCGCCATGTCGTTCCACGGAGCTCGCTACCTCCACATCCTGGTCACCTGCCCGCTCGGGTGGGGGTGCGACTCCGCCGACACCATCCGCGTGGCGCGGCTGGCAACCCAGAGCGGACTGTTCCCGGTTTTCGAGGCCGAGCAGGGTGAGATCACGGCGGTCACGAAGATTCGTCAGCGGGTGCCGGTAGAGGAGTATCTGAGGCTCCAGAAGCGATACGCGCACCTCTTTGGCAGGTCGGCGCGACCCGACATCGTCGCGCGGTTGCAGGCACAGGCCGACCGCAACATCGCGCGGTTCGACTTGCTCGAGAACCAGCCAGTCGGAGTGTCGTGATGGACAAGCCGTTCGCGATCACGTTGAACGTGGGTTCCAGCCTGGCAAACAAGACGGGGTCCTGGCGCACCGAGCGGGCGGTGTACGTGCACCGGCTGCCTCCGTGCGCAGGTGCGTGTCCGGCCGGAGAGAACGTGCAGCAGTGGCTGTATCAGGCCGAGGGACCCGACTACGAGGCCGCGTGGCGGCAGATCATGGAGGACAACCCGTTCCCGGCGGTCATGGGTCGTGTCTGCTACCACCCCTGCGAGACCGCCTGCAACCGCGCTGAGCTTGATCAGACGGTTGGTATCAACTCCGTCGAGCGCTTTCTCGGCGATGAGGCGATCGAGCAGGGATGGACCGTCGAGGCGTCAAGTGCATCGACCGGCCAACGGGTGCTCGTGGTCGGCGCCGGCCCTTCGGGGCTCTCGGCCGCGTACCAGTTGACCCGCACGGGTCACTCGGTGACCATTGTCGACTCCGGATCTGCAGCCGGCGGCATGATGCGTTTTGGGATCCCGAAGTACCGGCTGCCGCGCGACGTGCTCGACGCCGAGGTGCAGCGCATCCTCGACATGGGCGTCGTCCTCGAACTCAACCACAAGGTCACCGACCTCCTCGCGACAATGCAAGATGGGGGCTTCGACGCCGTCTTCCTGGCGATCGGCGCGCACATCGGCAAGCGTGCCTACATCCCAGCGGGCGATTCGACACACATCCTCGACGCCGTGTCGATGCTGCGCGGCATGGAGGGGAAGCAACCTCCGATGCTCGGTAGGCGCGTGATCGTATACGGTGGTGGCAACACCGCCATGGACGCAGCGCGTACCGCCAAGCGGCTCGGCGCGACGGACGCGGTCGTCGTCTACCGGCGCACGCGAGATCGCATGCCGGCTCACGACTTCGAGGTGGAGGAGGCTCTCGACGAGGGCGTGACCATGAAGTGGCTCTCGACGATCACCCAGGCCGAAGGTGGCAGGCTGCAGCTCGAGAAGATGGAGCTGGACGCCACCGGCTTCCCGCAGCCCACCGGCGAATTCGAGGAGCTCGAAGCCGACTCCCTGGTCCTTGCGCTGGGTCAGGAAGCCGACCTGTCGCTGCTCGAAGGCATTCCGGGCATCGAGATCGAGGACCACGTCGTCACGGTAGGCCCGAACATGATGACCGGCCATGCCGGGATCTTTGCCGGCGGCGACATGGTGCCTGCCGAACGCACCGTCACGGTGGGTATCGGGCACGGCAGGAAGGCTGCGCTTCACATCGATGCGTGGCTTCGCGGCGCGCAATACACCCCACTCCCCAAGCACGAGCTGGCCACGTTCGACAAGCTCAATCCCTGGTATTACAGCGATGCGCCCCCGACCGTCCGCCCGCAACTCGACGCCGCACGACGCCGGTCGACGTTCGATGAAGTCATCGGCGGACTCGATGAATCCAACGCTCTCTTCGAGGCGCGCCGGTGCCTGTCGTGCGGCAACTGCTTCGCGTGCGACAACTGTTACGGCGTCTGCCCCGACAACGCGGTTGTGAAGCTCGAGCCCGGTGTGGCCTACGGGTATGCGATCGATCTCGATTACTGCAAAGGCTGTGGCATGTGCGTCGCGGAGTGTCCGTGTGGCGCGTTGGAGATGGTCCCCGAGACGATCTGAGCGGGTCGGACGTCACAGCCCGCGCCTTGGCGCGCGCAGTGTCGAGGAGTGGCGCCTGACGCCGCGGACGCTCGAGGCGCGGCAGCACGGTGTCTGAACTCAACGCCGATCGGCACCGCTCCGGCTGGTCGCTGCCGGTGCCCATTTACCCTCGAAAAGAGGCCTTTCGACACTGGGCGGCCCGGCCGCGATTGCCGAGCATGGACGTCATGCGCACCGAGGCGCTGTTCTTCAGCAGCATGGATGACATATCGCATCGTGCATCCAGGAGGTAGCCCGAAAAATGACTGTTCGAGTTGGCATCAACGGCTTTGGTCGGATCGGACGTAACGTCCTACGGGCCGCCAGCGAGCGCTCGGGAAACATTGAGTTTGTCGCCGTCAACGACATCACGACACCCGAATCCCTAGCGCATCTGCTCATGTACGACAGCGTCTTCGGCCGCTTCCCCGGAACAATCGCCGCGGGCTCTGACAGCATCACTGTGGATGGCCGCGTCATCAAGGTGCTCGCCGAGCGGGATCCACGGCAGCTGCCGTGGCGGGATCTGGGCGTGGATGTCGTCGTCGAGTAGACGGGCCATTTCAATGATGGAGCGGCGGCGCGCGCTCACGTCGAAGCGGGAGCGCGGAAGGTCGTCATTACCGCGCCCGCCAAGAACGAGGACGTCACGATCTGGATTGGTGTCAACGGCGCCTCATACAACCCTGCCGAGCACCACGTTATCTCCAACGCGTCGTGCACTACCAACTGCCTCGCCCCTGTCGCCAAGGTCCTCAACGACTCCTTCGGTATCGAGACGGGGTTCATGACCACCGTACGCGCGTACACCAAGGATCAGGTGATCCTCGACGCGACCCACAAGGACGAGCGCCGAGGGCGCGCCGCCGGCCTCTCGATCATCTCCCACCACCACCGGTGCTGCCAAGGCGGTGTCGCTCGTACTTCCCGAGCTGAAGGGCAAGTGCGACGGCATGGCACTTCGGGTGCCAACGCCGGATGTCAGCCTCGTCGACCTGACTGCGACTCTGGCGAGGAGCGCGACGGCCGAGGATGTGAACAACGCGATGCGAGAGGCTGCCGCCGGGCCGCTCCAAGGGCCCCTCGCGGTGAGTGAGGAACGGCCGGTCTCGGTAGACTTCCTACATGACTCGCACTCGACGATACTGGACGCGCTCCTGACGATGGTGCTCGGCGACCACACCGTGAAGGTCTCGCCTGGTATGACAACGAGTGGGGCTACTCCTGCCGTGTGATCGACCTCATCGAGCTGATCGCGTCACGACTGTAAGCTAGAAGCGCGTAGGCTCGAAGGTGCATGACAGCGAAGGCAAGCGGGGTGTGCTTCTCCGCTGAGGCCGATCTGTGTACCGGTGTCGTAGTGGCCCATTGTCGGCATCGATGCGCTCCGTCACGTCCGCAAGCCGCACCAGATCGTACTGGCGGTGACTCCGCTGCTGCTCGCTGCATGCGCTCGTTGCCTGAGGGAGTTGTCGAGCGCCCCCACTCCCTGGTGTCTTGGGGACGACGTCAAACGGCCCGGTCAACATGTGGCAAAAGGCCCTAGCGTCGCTCGATCAGGTTTGGTCTGATGGATAGATGAGAGGCCAAGTCGCCAAGCACCACGGCATCGAGGCTGCCACCGCCACGGTGAACCGCGACGAGTGGAAGACGATCCTGCCCGCAGCGGATGACGTCGAGGGCGCGCACGCGGCCCTACGCGCTGCGGCGGACCTCTCTCAGCGCGCTGTTGTCGCTGACGCTGGCCTACAAACGTGCCGAATGTGATGCCGAGTGTTGACCTATTCTGTAGCGACGAACGGTTCATCCACTTGGAGAACGATTGGCGTTGCGGTCTGGGATGGTGGCTTGTCGACGGTGATGAGCGGTCGCGACTCAACGTATCCGCCGCCATGCGATTGGTGCCTCACGTGGCACTTGAGGTACTCATCGAGGTGCAAGAGCTCGTGTGGCGACTCGAGGCCAACGCCGAGTATCAGTTGACATCTCAGCCCTTTCACGGCGCCGTCGATGGACTGCGCAACGAGCTGGCCGCCGCGCGCACGGAGCATCGGAACGATCCCGAGACGTGTGTCCGACGGTTTCCGATGGTTGCAGCGCTGACCCACCAGCACACGAACTGAGCCCTGAGCAGACCTTCGATGTGGGCGGGTTACCGGTTCATATCCCGGCTCGATGGCCTGAACGTCGCCGAGAGGGGCGATGCGGGCGATGAGGTCGCCGGACGGTGAGCTCAGCAAGAAGGCCCGAAAGGTGATCTCGCCATGGAGGTCTGTGGCCTGACGATGGCCTACGCTGGCACGCAGGCAGTCAGAGGAATCGACCTGGGCGTCGTGGTGGAAGCCGTCGATGAATTTCTTGACGTTCGCGTGCACCAGTGTGTGGATGGTGATGTCGTGCACCTAACTCCTCCGCCTGCGTGCGCGGGGATAGCTCGCCGTGGACGAGTAGATACGCGGTCTCCAGGTAGCTGCTGTGTCCCGCAAGCTCCTCAATCGGATAGCCCCGGTAGAGGAGAATCCCTCGATCGCCGTCGATGTAGGTGACGTGGCTGGTGCACGACGCGGTGTTCATGAACGCCGGGTCGTAGACCAGGAGCCCGTGGTCGTCGCCCGCGGCGCGCATCTGCTCGAAGGCGGTCGCGCGGATGGCGCCCTGTTCGACGGGGATCTCGTACGTCGCGCCGGTGCGGTTGTCAGTGATGGTGAGGGTGTCAGGCATGGCGGGGTCAGTCTGCCACGCTGGTGCGGCTGCCATCCTGGGACCGCACCGGGCGCGGACA
>Ga0182024_10025178_pt1 | contig 10528 bp, 7 predicted proteins | sample P32metaG_FD_120480 | JGI IMG/M metagenome (GOLD analysis project Ga0182024, IMG submission 120480) | Permafrost microbial communities from Stordalen Mire, Sweden - P3-2 metaG (Illumina Assembly) | ecosystem: Environmental > Terrestrial > Soil > Wetlands > Permafrost | place: Sweden: Stordalen...
CCGCACCCTCGGCCACGCCCCCAACGAGCCGCTGCTGCGGGCGTTCAACAACATCAAGGAGCAGGACGCCGTGCTGGCGTACGACCAGAAAGAGATCGTCACCGACGAGGCGGGCAAGCCGGTAAGCCGGTGGGACGGACACACGATGAAAAAGTCGTCAGCGACGGGCGAAGAGATCCCTGACGAGGCGGCTCAAATTCCAGTCTACCGGTACTTGAAGCCGCGAAAGGCGGACTGGCCCAATGCGGACTACGTCGTCGGTAATCCGCCGTTTATAGGCAACAAGCGAATGCGAATGTTTTTAGGGGATGGCTATGCGCAGGCAGTGCGGGAAGCACACGCGGATGTGCCGGGCTCCGCTGATTTTGTGATGTATTGGTGGGGCCACGCGGCGAAGCTGATTGGGGCGGGAGGTTTGACGCAGTTCGGATTCATTACGACGAACAGCATCACGCAGCCCTTCAATCGCAAGGTCGTCGAGGACAACCTCGTCGGCGACCGACGCATTCTCTACGCGGTACCGGATCACCCGTGGGTTGACTCCGCCGACGGCGCCGCAGTTCGCGTTTCCATGACCGTCGTGGGTATCGGTCGGAACGGTGGTCGTCTCTGCCGCGTTGTCTCGGAAACCGAAGGTAACGACGGCGTCGTCGACGTAGCCCTGGTAGCAACGGTCGGCGAGGTTAATGCCGACCTGACGACCGGGACCAACAGCACGGGCGCGACGGCTCTCGAGGCGAACCAAGGTATGGCGTTTACCGGAATGTACCCCTTGGGGCAGGGATTCGTGGTCTCGCCGGATGACGAGGCGCATGTTCGCGGCGGGCAGGCAGCGGCATCAAAAATCCTGAAGCCCTACCTTACCGCTCGCGACCTCGCGCAGCGGTCGCGCGGTTCAAAGATCATTGACTTCTACCCGCGTTCCATGGAACAGTCCCGCGAGCTTTCCCCGGCAGCGTTTCAGTGGGTGTTGGAGAGGGTAAAGCCGGAGCGAGATCAGAACCCCGTTCCTGAGCGTCGAAGGAACTGGTGGTTATTTACTCGACCAATTCCCGACCTAAGGAACGCGGTCGCATCCCTCGAGCGCTTTATCGCCGTGCCACGGACGGCAAAGCACTTCACATTCCAGCTTGTCCCCGCGACGACAATAGTTGATACCACGGTCGTCGCGATCGTTACCAGTGATCCGCACACGCTCGGGGTTCTGTCCTCGCGCGTCCATCGCGTCTGGGCGCTCTGCACGGGCGGAACGCTGGAGGATCGCCCGCGCTACCAGCACCAAAGCACGTTCGAGCCTTTCCCGTTTCCCGTCGGCACGGACACGCAACGCGCTCGCATCCGCGCCCTCGGCGAGTCCCTCGACGCCCACCGCAAACGGCAGCAGGCGCTGAACCCGAAGCTGACGATCACCGACATGTACAACGTGCTGGAGAAGCTAAGAAAGAATGAAGAGCTGACGGCATGGGACCGGCAGGTCCACGAGCAGGGCCTGGTCTCGGTGCTCCGTCAGATCCACGACGACCTCGACGCCGCCGTCGCCGACGCCTACGGGTGGCCTGTGGACCTGCCCGACGAAGAAATCCTCTGCCGGCTGGTCGCCCTGAACGCCGAGCGAGCCGAGGAAGAAAAACGCGGCCTGATCCGCTGGCTCCGCCCCGAATTCCAAAACCCGACAGGCCAGTCCGCAGGCCAGGGCACCCTCGGCATCACAGACAAGACCCCCACCGGCAAGGCCAAGAAGGCAGAAAAACTTCCCTGGCCTGAAGCGCTGGCCGAGCAGGCGCAAGCGGTCCGCGCCGCCCTCGCGGCGCGTTCGAAGCCGGCAACAGCAACGGAACTGGCCAAGCAGTTCGCGGCGTCAAAGAAAGGCAAGACCGAGCGGGTTGCGGAATTGCTTGCAACGCTGGCGGCGCTGGGGCAGGCGAGGCCGGTGGGTGGGGATCGGTTTGTGGCATAGGGCAGATGATTTGACGGCGGAAGCGCACGGGGTGCCGAACTTATCTGGGGTACCGGCAAGCAAATTTGGCGGTTGTCAGAACGGCACGACATTAGTCGTTGCACGGGTAGCGGACGCTTTGGGTATATGTCCGAGGTGAAAGCATGGCCGAGCTAAATCGCCACCATTTCGTGCCCCAGTACTATTTGCGCAACTTTGCGGTCGATTGCGGCCCCACCGGGCCACGACGCATCGGTCTGTTCAATATTCCGCGCGGTCTCTTTGTTCGCTCGGCATCGATTAAAGCGCAGGCAAAGCGGCGCAAGCTTTACGGGGATGCGGCGACGGAAACGGCGGCGAGGGCGCCCAGATCCGCGAAAATGTCCGCCGAGCGCAATGCCAATTTGTCCAGAAATTAGCTGAGCAGCACAACAATGAACGACGAACTAAACCCACCAAGCGACTACGAGAAAGAGCAAATCCGCGCGATCCAAGAATGGAAGCAGCAGGAGCCGAGCGTCACATCGAAGGTAGTCAATTACGTATTTGCGCCGGTTACGTGGCTCGTCAGCCAGTTGATTCCACAGGCCGCGATGCGCGGGGCGGTCGACCTGTCCAGTGTCGTAGGCAAGCGGTTGGCCGAGATAGGGACGCTGAAGGCAGATGCAGGAGTCAGCGAGTTCTCCGAGTTGCTCAACGCTGAACTCAACAAGTGCGATAATCTCGCGGACAGCGTGCATAACTGGGCGATTGGACTCGCGACAACGGAAGGGGGAGTGGCCGGATTTGTCGGCTTGCCTGGTATGGTAGTGGACATTCCGCTCATTGTTAGCTTCGCCTTGCGCACTATTCACGGAGTCGGTCTATCCTACGGCTTCTCGCTCGACACCGAGGCTGACAGACAGTTTGCGCTTGGGATTTTATCCGCCAGCGGTGCGAACTCCGTCGAAGAGAAGATTGCCGCGCTGACGATGCTCAGGTCAATCAAAGTTATACTTGCGAAGCAGACGTTCAAGAAGATGGGGGAACGGGCGGCCAAGGAAACTTTCGGCAAGGAAGCCGGAATTTTGCTTATCAGAAACCTCGCAAAGCAGCTCGGCATCAATCTGACGAAGCGGAAAGCCCTCCAAGCAATTCCTTTCATCGGAGCGGGTATCGGCGCATCCGTGAATGGATGGTATATCAAGGATGTTGGCTGGGCTGCGCGACGCGCCTTCCAAGAACGATGGTTGATTCACAATAAGAAGATAATCGACGTATGAAGTGGCCTAACCATTTAGGCTTAGCATTGACCGAACATGCGAAGGGGAACATGCGAAGGGGGACACCCCACCTGAACATGCGAAAACACGAAGGGGGAGAAAACACGAAGGGGGACACCCCACCTTACCGTTGGAAAACACGAAGGGGGACACCCCACCTTACCGTTGACGCCCCTCGACCGCTCGGGAGCAAACCCAGTACGAGCCAGGACGGTGGCGTGCGGAAGACGAATGGCCGTGGTCGAGTCTTCGGCGGCGCCGTTCGACAAGCTCACGACTGCGCCGGCGTGGACGGGAGAAGCGTGTGCAACCGGCCCAATGGCCTCCTGGCCCGGCCGGCCGAACATGCGAAGAGGGACACTCCTGCTTACCGCTGACGACCTGGGACCTGGGCTGTTCGGCAATGCCGCCGAAATCCCATGGCGAGCACGCTCAATGCCAGCGGCGGGGGATGTCTTTATCATGTGATGAACACGCGGGGACACCCCTACTTACCGTTGACGACCCGAGCTACTCGGGAGCAAACCCATTACGGGCCAGGCCGGTGCCGCGTGCTCCAAGACTGGCGGTGGTGGCGTCTCGGCGACTGCGCCGTTCGACAAGCTCACGACTGCGCCTGCATGGACGGGAGAAGCGTGTGCAAGTGGCCCAATGGCCTCCTCGCCCGGCCGGCCGGACGGGTCGGACGGCCATAGCGGGACGGGTTCGCTTTTGACAGTCGATGATCGATGATCGATGATCCATGCGAGGCGCGCGTCCCGGTTTGCCGCACGCCAACCATGTTCTTCCCGTGTGGCGGGTCGGGCCTCCTTGATCGCGGTGTGGCCAACCAGCGGCGAGAACCGGCCCGCGAGCTCGGCTATCGCTTCGTGCCGTCACTCGGGGCCGTCTTTGGCGGGGGGTCGCGCCGCCGCCCGCTCTTTCGCCAACTGCGCCTGCGACATTTCCCAGTAATTGATGCCGGCCTGCTTCACGGCGTTGACGTAGGAGCCGAATATCTCCTTGGCGGCGAAAAAAAGCGGCTGGTAGCGGGTCTTCATGGCCCGGTAGCGAAGGTCTTGTCCCTCCTCATGCATGCCGCGCAGCGCCCGGATGACGCGTTCCTCGGTCCAGTGTGCCGCCGCGGAGGTATTTACTCGTTGCGAGTGAAAATACCTTAATCCGGCAGCCTTGACCGCGGCCTCGAGGGTGCCGAACCGTTGCCGCGAGAGGTGGACCAGGCGCGGGTTGGCTGAAAAGATCATCTTGTGGGAGGCCGCCCCGTTCTGGGCGATCGCGCGGAGCGCGTCGAACAGAGCATCATCATCCGGCATCGGCCGGCACTTGCGCACCAGGTCCGGGTCGAGGCCGCAGGCCCGAAGCGCGTTGTCGTGCGACCCGAAATGCCGGTGTATCGCGACCCCAAGGGCGGGGTTCGACGCGCAGATCGCCCGGTAGTTCATCTCCAGCCCCTCATTCATGCGCTCACGCAGCGCCGCCGATATTTTGGCTTTGTCCCAAGCCACTGCTTTGCGCACCTGCGCCGAATCAATGCCGGCCGCCCGCAGCGCGGCATCGTAGGACTCGAAATAGGCATGCGCCGCCTGGTACAGCCCCTGGTCGGTGGTGCTCACGGCCTGCGCGTTCAACGCCAGCCCCGCGGCGCGCCGTTCCCGAAGTGCCTTGATGATCGACGGCCGACTCCAATGCCTTTTTCGGCGGACGGCTTCCGGGTCGACTCCGGCCGCTCGCAGTGCCGCTGAATAAGATGCGAAGTGGCTCGCGGCCGCGCGGTAGAGGGGCCGGTTCGATTTGCAGAGCGTTTCGGCGTTCAGGGCCATGCCGCTCGCAAGGCATTCGCGTAGACCCGAAACTATGCGGGCCTTATCCCACCTTTGGGCCCTTGAGACCGCCTCGGGATTGATGCCGGCCGCCTGCAGCGCTGCCCCCCACGACCCGAAGCAGCGGTCGGCGGCGACGGCAAGCCGCGCTTCCTCCAGGTTGACTGCATGGCGGTTCAACTTCAGCCCCGCGTCTTGCCTGGCGCGAATGGCGGCAACGACCCGCGCCGGATCCCAGCGAGACGTCAGCCGCACGGCCGCCGGTTCGATGCCCGCCGCAACCAACGCCGCATCGTACGAGCCGAACCGATCAACTGCGGCGCGGTAAAGACCGGAGCACGATCTGTTAAGCGCGCCGGCGTTCAACGGCAAGCCGTTCGACCTGCGGTCCAGCAACGCCGCGATGATTTTCTCACGGTCCCATTTGGTCAAGACGGCACCTCGCAATGCATCTTTCACCTTCCGAGGAAAAAGTCGACAACGATAGTAATGCTGCCGCCAGCGACCATTGGACAGTCGGGTCGCCCAATCAATTCACCGTAGGGGGCGGATAACGTGACGGGTGCGTATTCGGTCAGGTCGGTGATGCATGCGACACGCGCGTTCCGGGCGCAGCCCGCCATTCGCCAGACGATGTCTTGGTGCGGCGGTCGCGGCGGCGGCTGGGCTTGGAATCAACGCTGCGCGATCCGTGGCGGCCAAAGAAGCCATGGCCTGCGGCAAAGGAGACGGATTTGCGGAGGTAAGGAGGAGTGTCCCTCTTCAGCCTTCGGCGAAGGAGACGGATTTGCGGAGGTAAGGAGGAGTGTCCCTCTTCAGCCTTCGGAACCCCGCAGTCTTCATTCTTCCTTCAGTCTTCCGACTTAAGCTGGCACAACCTGTGGTATCGGGCTCCGTATGCGCACGCCGGAACCCCGGCTTCAGCCGGGCTGATCGGTTCCCTGACTCGGACCTCTCGTTATCGTTACCGGGAACTTTCCCCCACCGTCGACGTCCAATACTCCCGTGCACTCGACGCTCGCCCGTACTTGTGACGGTAAAGTCATGCCGGCACCGGGCGCGTCGCAATCCCAGGAGCCACACTTGAAATCCACCCTCCCTTTGTTGCTGGCGGCCGCCGCCCTTCTCCCGCTCGCCCTCGCCGCCCGGTCGCCGGGATCGAAAGCGAGCGGCGCGACGGCACTCGAGAACGGCGGGGCCGGCGTCGGCCGAGTCTCCGAAGCGTCCAACCGGTTCGGCGCCCACCTCTACACGCAACTCGCGCAAAAGGAAAAGGGCAACCTCTTCTTCTCGCCCTTCAGCATCGAGACCGCATTAGCGATGACCTACGCCGGGGCTCGGGGTGAGACGGCCGAGCAGATGGCCCGGGTTCTGCACTTCGACCTGCCGCCGGACCAGCTCCACCCCGTCTTCGGCGATTTGATTCGCCAGATCAACTCCTCCGGCGACACCGGCATCGAGGACGCCCGCGCGTTCGACCTGGTGGTCGCCAACGCCCTCTGGGCGGACAAAACCTTTCCCCTCCTCCCCGCCTTCCGCGAACTGGTGCGGCAGCAATACGGCGGCGGCTTACAGTCCCTCGACTTCGCGGGCAGTGCCGAATCCCGGGAGGATGCCCGCCGCACCATTAACCAGTGGGTCGAGAAGCAGACCCACGACAAGATCAAGGATCTACTTGCGCCCGAGATGGTCCGCCCCGACACCCGGCTCATTCTCACCAACGCGGTCTACTTCAAGAGCCGCTGGGAGGAGCCATTCCAACCGCAGTCGACCAAGGACGAGTCGTTCCACGCCGACCCCGCCGACGGGTCGGCCGGCGTTAACGTGCCGATGATGCACCAGACTAAGTCCTTCAACTACGGCGAGACCGCCGACTATCAGGTTGTCGAACTCCCGTATTCCTTCGACCGGCTTTCGATGGTGGTGATGCTGCCGAAGAAGCCCCACGGGCTGGACGCCTTGGAGAAGTCTTTGAACGAACGGGCCCCGGCGCCGTGGCAGTTGCCGGTGAACCAACACGAGGTAGAGCTGTCCCTGCCCAAGTTCAAGTTGACCACCCACTTCGACCTGGCCAAGACCTTGGAGGCGATGGGGATGAAAGGCGCGTTCGGCGCCGCCAACTTCTCCGGCATGACCGCTTCCGAACGGGTGGCGATCTCGGACGTGGTCCATCAGGCGGACGTGGACGTGGACGAAGAGGGGACGGAGGCGGCGGCCGCCACGGCCGTCGCCGCCGGGCGCGCTGCCGTCCGGCCGCAGTCGGAAAAGGTCGCCTTCCGGGCCGACCACCCGTTCCTGTTCGCCATTCGGCACAACGAGAGCGGCGCGATCCTGTTCCTCGGCCGGGTCGTGAGCCCCAACGGATAAACCCGGATTTCGTTCGGGAGGCTGTCGAATGCGGAATGCGAAGGGGGACACCCCTGCTTACCGTTGAATGCGAAGGGGGAATGCGAAGGGGGACACCCCTGCTTACCGCTGACGACCTGAGCTGTTCGCCTAGCTGCCGATATCCCACTGCGAGCATGCAAGGCCAGGGACATGTCAACGTTTGTTCAGTGGATCAGCAGCACCCACATGCGGCGCTGGCGTGAACACCGCGCGAATGTCGGGGAGGGCCACCTCTACCAAAGCCCGAAGGCGTCCCCGGTGCAGTCCGATCCACAGCTTGTTGGTGTTCTTGGGGACGTGGAAGCAAACCCATTACGGGCCAGGATGGTGGCGCGTGCTCCAAGACTGGCGGTGGTCGAGCCTCGGCGGCGGCGCCGTTCGACAAGCTCACGACTGCGCCGGCGTGGACGGGAGAAGCGTGTGCAATTGCGGAAGGGAAATGAGGACACAGCTCGATTCGACGACTGCCGAGAAGCGCACAATTATTTCCGTTCGCCGAAACAGTCCCCGATTGGCCGGACGTGCGCCGCGAGGGCGGGTCCTGAGCGATCAGGGCCGGCTGAGCTTAAGAACGAAGTCGGCATGTTCCTTTGAATCGATTCCCATTCGCACAACTTCGAGGACTCGCAGCAAATCGCCGGCGGTCAACGCGGCTGGATCGAGCCACAGTCCCGGGAACGTCGGACTTCGCAACCGCCCGTCGGTGCCGACCGGCAATTGCTCGTACCGGCTCCCTGAAAGAACAAACCAACGCACCTCGCGCGCTTCGATGAGCCACACCAGGTACTCCGGGACACCGTTGCGCCGATAGGCGTTCAGCTTGGCATGCAGATCGATGCTGGCGGTACTGGCTGCGACCTCGCACACCAGCTCCGGCGCCCCCTCCACGTAGTCGTCGTCGGAAATCCGGGCCTGGCCGCCTTTGGCGGGGTCGATCAGCAGCAGCAGGTCCGGCTGAGGCTCATTGTCCAGATCCAGACGTGCCGTTGAATTATCGCCCGCCATTGTCCCTGGCGTGGAGGCCAGGTAGGTGCCCACCCAGGTGACCAGAAAGGCATGCGGCTGGCCGTGCCTCCTCAATCGGACCGGAGACGGCAGGTGGACTACTCCTTCGACGAGCTCGGCTTTCGTGACGTTGGGCATGGCCAGGTAACGCCGCTCGAACTCATCGCGGGTAAGCCGATCCCCATTCTCCAAAGGTGGCACGCCACCTTCGCTACCGGGTGGAGGCCCCGTCTTAATGGGTTTTGACGGTGCAATGCTCATTAACTCAGATCATACGCCCTGGACGAATGAGTTGCCAATTTCGGGCCCCAACCCGCAACGGAACCCCCTCCTCACACATCGCAGAGCCGCGCCGCCTGCTGCAAGGACGCGATCGGCTCGTGGACCGGGATGAACTCCTGGCCTACCCAGCCCTTGTAGCCGGTTTCGACGATCGCGTGCATGATGGCGGGGTAGTTCAACTCCTGCGTGTCGTCGATTTCGTGGCGGCCGGGGACGCCGGCAGTGTGGTAGTGGGCGAAGTATTCGTGGTTTTTCTTGATGGTGGCGATGACGTCGCCTTCCATGATCTGCATGTGGTAGATGTCGTAGAGGAGGCGGAAGCGCTCAGAGCCGACCATCTTGACCAGGGCGATGCCCCATTCGCTGTGGTCGCACATGTAGTCGTGGTGGTTCACCCGGCTGTTGAGCAGTTCCATGCAGATGGTGACCTTCTTCTCCTCGGCCAGCCCCACCACCTGCTTCAGCGCCTCGGCGCAGTTCTTCATCCCTTCCTGATCGTCCATGCCCTTGCGGTTGCCGGAGAAACAGATGACGTTGGGGAAGCCTGCATCGGCGGTGGCCTCCACCGCCTTGCGGATCTTGGCCAGGCACATCTCGTGGTTCTCCTTGTGGGCCAGACCCGGGTCGATCGGGTGGCTCGGTGTCATGGTGCCGACCAGGTTGTATTTCTTGAGGGTTGGCCAGGCGTCGGGGCCGACCAGGTCGACGCCGCGCAGGCCCATTTTGGCCGACTCGGCACAGAGCTTTTCCAGATCGACCTTGCCGTCGAAGCACCACTTGCAGACCGTCTGGTTGACGCGGCCATTGTGGGCGGCGGGCAGGTCCGCGGCCGCCGGCGCCTCGTCCGCGGCCAAAACGCCGGCGGACGAAGCCAGGACGACTCCCGCGGCCGTGCCGGCCGCCTGGAGCAAGGCGGTCCGCCGCGACAGGCGCGGGCCGGCCTGCGGTGAGCCTGTCGAACCGGTCGAACTCGCCGAACTCGCCGACGCTGACGAATGCATCTTGCTTGGATGGGTTGCTTTGCTCATGGTCATCTCCAGTACGGGGTGATTGACGTGCTAAAGGGGAAATGGTAATCGCAAAGCAGTTGCTTCACAACCGGCTTTACAACATCTACCGTGCTTTACCCCTTGCTCGTTAACACCAATTAAGTATGATCCCGACTTCAGGGCAATCTGACACGAATGGCAACAAGGGCGGTGAAGAGGCAAATGAAATGGCGAAGATGAAGGACCAATTGACCGGGGCAACACCGGCGGCAAACCCCGAACAACTGGCCAGGGAGATCGAAGGCTTCCTGCTTCAGAAACAGACATCCATCGCGCAATCCATCGACCAGCTCCTGCAACACAAGAAGGAGATCGACCGCAAGGCCGAAGGCGATAAACTGGTGATCGACGCCCAGGTGGAAAAGCTCAACGAGCTCTATTTCAAGGCGACCAACCGCTACTACGTCTCCAGCAAGAAGAACCAGGACGGCGCCCCCACCGACATCCGCAGCGGCCGACGCTCCAGGAAGGAACTGGAGGCCGACGCTGCCGCCATCATTGAGTTCGTCAATTCCAAGGGCAAAGACGGCACCGGCGGCGGTGAAATCAAGGAACGCTTCCCCCGGATCACCGGCGGCATCAAAGACTTCGTCAAGAAGTACACCGGCGTCACGCTAAGGACCGAAGGCGAAAAGTCGCTGATGCGATATTTCGGGACGTGAGGACCGCCCGCCTGACGGAGAAAACCAACTCACCACGGAGACACGGAGAGCACAGAGAAGACAAGAATTAGGCTTATTCGATTTCAGGCGCTGTATCGCGGAACTTGCGGTCACGCGGCTGACA
>Ga0182024_10025179_pt1 | contig 10527 bp, 9 predicted proteins | sample P32metaG_FD_120480 | JGI IMG/M metagenome (GOLD analysis project Ga0182024, IMG submission 120480) | Permafrost microbial communities from Stordalen Mire, Sweden - P3-2 metaG (Illumina Assembly) | ecosystem: Environmental > Terrestrial > Soil > Wetlands > Permafrost | place: Sweden: Stordalen...
CCGTCCTTTCCGGAGGCGTCCATCCCTTGCAAGATCAGCAGCACGGCGTAACGATTGGACGCGTACTGAGCCTCCTGCATCGAGTTCAACTTGGCGACGTGTTCCTCCAACACGCTCTTGTAGTGCTCCTTGGATTTATAGAACGGATCGATCTTCGTCGGCCACTTCCGAAGATCGACTTCGTTTCCCTCGCGCACGCGAAAATCTTTGGCATCGATTTTCATGGGGTCCCTTCCGAGAGAGTCGATTGCCGCCGGCTGCGGCGCGCCACTCGAACGAATCCTAAGCAGAGTTCGCTCGGCTAGCCAATAGAACGCCGGCGGGGGATCGCCATCGCAACCGCAGAGCAGGGAATTTTTGGCTTTGCCGGATTGAGAAAGGTTAATGCGCCGGCAACTTTCCCCTCAGATCGCTGGGAGCATTGTGCCGCCATCGAACGCCATGTGCGCTCATTCCGATCGTGGAGAACACCATGTCTATCAACTCGAATAATACGATCCTCGGTCGAGGTCGAATGCTGGCCTCGGCCGCGGTCGTGGCGATCATAGCTTCGGGCGCCATCGGGGGCTCGATGCTGTCCGGTTCGACTTCGGCCGTCGCCGGCGCCGTCAATACCGCCGACTTGCAGACTTCCGCCATGCCATCTTTCGCCACTGTCGTCGACCGCGTGAAGCCGGCCGTCGTGGCTGTCAAGGTGAATATCGAGGACGCCGCCGCCCATTCCAGCGACCTCTCTGGCCAGATGGACAATCTGCCGCCCGACGTCCAGCAGTTCTTCAAGCGATTCGGCGGACAGGGACAGGACGCGCCCAATCAGATGCAGCCGCGGCACGAAATGGCCCTCGGCTCCGGCTTCCTGATTTCCGCTGACGGCTATGTCGTCACCAACAACCACGTCGTCGAACATGCCAAGACCGTCACCGTGACCATGGACGACGGCAAGACGCTCGACGCCAAGGTGATCGGCACGGATCCGAAAACCGATCTGGCTTTGCTGAAGATCACGGAACCGGGCGATTATCCCTTCGTCAAACTGGCCAAGGAAACCCCGCGCGTCGGCGATTGGGTCGTCGCGATCGGCAACCCCTTCGGTCTCGGCGGCACTGTCACCGCGGGCATCATTTCGGCAGAAGGCCGCGATATCGGCTCGGGTCCGTATGACAGCTTCCTGCAGATCGACGCGCCGATCAACAAGGGCAATTCCGGCGGCCCGACCTTCAACCTCAAGGGCGAAGTCGTCGGCGTGAACACCGCGATCTTCTCGCCCTCGGGCGGCAGCATCGGCATTGGCTTCGCGATCCCGGCCAACACCGTCGAAAACGTGGTCGATTCGCTCGAACACGGCGGCGTGGTCTCGCGCGGCTATCTCGGCGTTCAAGTTCAGCCGGTCAGCCAGGAGATCGCCGACGGCCTCGGACTCAAGTCCCCGAGCGGCGCCCTCGTAGCCGAGGCCATGCCGGGAACCCCGGCGGCTGCGGCGGGCCTGAAGTCGGGCGACGTCATCACCAAGCTGAACGGGCAAGAGGTGAAGGACGCCTCGGATCTCACCCGTCACGTCGGAGCGCTCAAGCCGGGCGACAAGGTTGAGCTTTCGTTCTTCCGGGACGGCTCGGACAAGACCGTCAGCATCACGCTCGGCTCCATGAAGTCGGAGACAACCGCCAAGGCGGACGTTGCGCCGACCGATAGCGCTCTCAAGCTCGGCGTCCAGTTGGCGCCGACGACCGACGGTCAGCAGGGCGTGGCCATCGTCAACGTCGATCCCGACGGTCTGGCGGCCAGCAAGGGCCTCGCGAGCGGCGATGTCATCATGGAAGTCGCCGGCAAGCCGGTGACCACGCCGAGCGAAGTCAAGAGCGGCATCGCGAAGGCGAAGCAGGAAGGCAGGAAGTCCGTGCTGATGCTGATCAAGACGGCGGAAGCTTCGCGCTTCGTCGCGTTCGAGTTCCCGAAGGCGTGACGAGCGCCGCTCGGCTTGCCATGTAAGGAAGGGCGGCGGTTTGGACCGATCTCCAGGCCGCCGCCATCCGTCTGTTTTGGAGGGCGCCCGCCGCTACGGGTTCGATGAAGGCGCCGCGACATTGCCCTGTCCCGATCCATGCAGCCGCGGGCGCGAGGAGAGGTCTTTCGAAAATACGTAGGTCATGATCGCCGTTAAGAACATCGCGACGCCGACCCAGAACAGCGGCGAATGGTGGATGCGCCGCCAGTCCCGATTCGGGCCTCCGGAAATTCCGCGTCGATGCCGGGTGTTTGCAGAGCGATCAGCCAATTTCACGCTCGCCCGCATCCAAAATCCAAGTTTGTTCGGCGAACGCGACATAGATGCGCTCTTGTCCCAACGCGGCGCCGAGTTCGGTCGCCAGCTCGTTCAGCATCGCTTCGATCTCGGCGTCCGAGAGGTGACCGAGATAGGCGTGCACGGCTTCGCCGGTGAACAGGGCGACAGGTTCGCGGTCCGACCCGACCGTACCGTCCGGGCGCGGCCATGCATAAGTGACTTCAGCGCGGGTGAACATTCCCGACAGCGCGGGACGGCCTGCCTCTACGCGGCGCTTCATCCAAGCGCGCGCGGTGCGAACCGCCTCGGAAACGTCGAATACCCGGCCGTCGGTATCCCAACCTTCGCGCAGGCCGACGCTAATTCGAAAATCGCGGCGGGGCCCTTTTGAACCGGCCACGACCACATAGTCCTCGGACTTGGGCCCGGCGGGTCGACGGTTCGATGTTTCGGACATGGACGGACTAGCCCTTCGCCTCCGCGATCCAGGTCAATGTGGGGGTCGACGGGCCGGCTCGCAACGGCGGCCGATCGCTTGGGGCGTCCGATCCCAGATTGCGAATCCTCGCACAGCTCGGGAGACAGCTCCGCACCCTCGCGATGCGCGGAACGGTTGTGGGGTTGCCGTCGTTCTCCGAGTCGGAGTATGTTCTTTCCGTATTCTGTGGGGTGCGGGAGATACCGTAAAGTTTCGGGGGACGACGAGGCGCCCGTAACGAAAATGACGTCGCCGTCCGGGAGCAACATGATCGATTTTGATCGGCGGCCTCCGACTGGGGGCCTCCCCTTTTTGACGACTCTTCTGTATTCCTTATACTTGCCGCGCGCGGATCTGTCCGGCCGGTGACGATGTAAGTCTGAATTATTTCCCCTGGACTCCACGCCGGATGGCGCGGAGCGAGGCGGTTTCGAAAGGGAACCGTTTCCAGGCGAATGCCTATGAGGAGCCATGACGAACGCCAATACATCGCGACTGGGAAAAACCCATCGGCAGGAGAACTTTCCGGTCGCGTCGCTGCTCGTTCGCGCCGAGCACCGTCCGATTATTTTGGCGTTCTATTACTTCGTGCGCGCCGCCGATGACATCGCCGACGACCCAGCGCTGGCCTCACGGGAAAAAATCGACCGGCTGGATCGCATGGAGGCCGCCCTTCTCGGCGATCCGGTCCGCGAGGGAAATCCCCAGGCGGCGGCTTTGCGCCGCGCGCTGGGCGAACGTGGGCTCGCGCCACGGCACGCCCAAGACCTCTTGAAGGCTTTTCGGCTCGACGCGATCAAGGAGCGTTACACGGATTGGAGTGATCTCATGTCGTACTGCGCCCTTTCGGCGATGCCCGTCGGACGCTTCGTCCTCGACGCGCACGGGGAGAGCCCTTCGACATGGGCGGCTTCAGATGCAATCTGCGCTGCGCTGCAGATCATCAACCATCTGCAGGACTGCGGCGAAGATTATCGCGATCTCGACCGCGTCTACCTGCCGTTGGACGTCCTGGCCCGCCACGGCGCAAACGTCGAGGCGCTCGGAGCGAAGACGGCGTCCGCGGGCTTGCGCTCCAGCATCGCCGAACTCGCAGGCGGCGCCGCAGGTTTGCTTCGCGACGGCGACGGGCTGGTCGGCGGGATCGCGGATTGGCGGTTGCGGGCCGAGATTTCGGTCATTCACACGCTGGCGATGCGGCTCACACGCGTGCTCGCCGAGAAGGATCCACTCGGCGAAGACACCCATCTCAGCAAGTGGCAGGCGGGCTGCATAGGTCTCTTCGCGGCTTTCCAAGGCGCGACGCGCGGCTTCGTTCCCGCCTCTCGCCCGGCGGCCTCGGGGTTACGATCATGACGTTGGCTATCGCCGAACCGGTCGAGGAAGCGAGCGCGCGGGTCGCCGGAAGTTCGTTTTACCTGGCCATGCGGATCATGCCGCTGAAGCAACGCCAGGCGATGTACGAAATCTACTCGTTCTGCAGGGCGGTCGACGATATCGCCGACAATGGCGGCCCCCGTGAAGTTCAGGTCGCGCGGTTGCAGCGCTGGCGGGCCGATCTCGAAGCGATCTATGCGGGCGCGCAGCGGCAACGGCTGTCGAAGCTGGCCCAGGCGATAGCCGCCTTCCAGCTCAGGCGCGAGGACTTCACGGCCGTGATCGACGGCATGGAGATGGACGTGGTGTCGACGATGGCGGCGCCGGATTGGGCGACGCTCGATCTCTATTGCGACCGCGTCGCCAGCGCGGTCGGTCGCCTCTGCGTCCGGGTGTTCGGAATGGATGAAGAGCCGGGCGTCGCGCTGGCGCATCACTTGGGTCGCGCACTGCAATTTACCAATATTCTTCGCGACATCGACGAGGATGCGGGGGTGGGGCGGCTCTATCTGCCCCTGGAGTCTCTGCTCGGCGCCGGCATCACGACGCGGGTTGCGACGGAAGCGATCGCCCATCCCGCGATCGGCGACGCCTGCGCACCCGTCGCAGCGCGCGCCGAGCGCCATTTCCTCGAGTCCGAGGCGATCTTTGCGGCGAGCCCGCGCGTGGCCGTGCGAACTCCTCGCATCATGGCGGCCGCCTATCGCTTGATCCTGTCGGAATTGGTCGCGCGCGGTTGGAAGGCGCCGCGCGCGCCGGTCAAACTGCGTCGCGCCAGCCTCGTTTGGATCCTGTTGCGTTGTATGCTCCGCTGAGGTCGCGCACGGTTCACGTCGTCGGCGCCGGCTTGGCGGGCCTCTCCGCCGCGGTTGATCTCGCCTCCCGCGGCATCCAGGTCGTGGTTCACGAGGCGACCCGACAAGCCGGAGGACGATGCCGCTCCTATCTCGATGCCACGCTCGGCATGGAAATCGACAACGGCAATCACCTCGTGCTGTCGGGCAACCGGGCGACTCTCGCCTATCTCGACGCTATCGGAGCGCGAGGTCGTCTCTCGTCGTCATTTTCGGCTTCCTTCCCCTTCGTCGATCTGAAGACGGGGGAGCGTTGGACCGTGTGCGCCAACGAGGGGCGAATCCCCTGGTGGATTCTGGATCGAAATCGGCGCACGCCCGGCGCACGGCTTCGTGAATATTTCGCGCTCGCGCGGCTGCTGCGGGGGCGGAGCCGCGCGAGGGTCGACGAGACGATTTCCTGCGCGGGGCCGCTCTACGTACGGCTGATCGAACCTTTCCTCACGTCCGCGCTCAATATCGACGCCCCGGAAGGATCGGCGGCGTTGGCGGCGAACGTGATCCGCGAGACGCTCGCGGCGGGAGGGCGCAACTGCCACCCCTTGATCGCCCGCGATGGACTCTCTGCCGCCTTCGTCGATCCCGCGCTCCGCTACATCGAGGCGCGCGGCGGCGTCGTGACTTTTGGTCGTCGGCTGCGCGGGCTCGTTCTCGACCCCCGGAGAGTGGCGGGACTCGACTTCGGCGATGCGACGTTCGCCTTGGCGGGGGACGATGGCGTCATCCTCGCGGTTCCTCCTCAGGCCGCCGGCGAGTTCGTCCCCGACCTATCCACTCCGACGAAATTTCGGGCGATCGTCAACGCGCATTACCGCATCGAGCCCCCCACGGGGCTGGCGCCGATGATCGGCGTGATTCACGGGTTGGCGCAATGGCTGTTCGCCTTTCCCGGACGGCTCTCGGTGACAATCAGCGCCGCCGACCGTCTGCTCGAAACTCCTCGGGAGGAGCTCGCCGCACGCATATGGCGCGACGTCGCCGCCGTTGCGAACATTGCGGAGCCGATGCCGGCATGGCAAATCGTGCGCGAGCGGCGAGCCACCTTCGCCGCATCGCCGGAGCAGGAGACGAAGCGCCCCGCCACGGACACCGCCTGGACTAATCTGTGTCTGGCCGGCGATTGGACCCGCACGGGGCTCCCGGCGACGATCGAGGGCGCCATCCGATCTGGAACGAAAGCGGCGCGTACGCTTGCGCCGCGATGACATGGAGAAGCCAACGATGTCCGAAGTCTCTGCGCTCGCCACCCAGATTTCGCCGAGATCGCTCGAAGGAGCGATCTCGGAGGCTTCCGAAGCGCTGCTCGCGGCCCAGCGTCCAGACGGACATTGGGTGTTCGAACTCGAGGCGGACGCCACGATCCCTGCCGAATATGTGCTGATGCGGCACTACCTCGGGGAGCCCGTGGACACGGAGTTGGAGGGCAAGATCGCGACCTATCTACGTCGCCGCCAGGGCGCGCATGACGGCTGGCCCTTGTTTCAAGACGGCGATTTCGACATGAGCGCGAGTGTGAAGGCTTACTTCGCGCTGAAGATGATCGGCGACGACGTCGAGGCGCCGCACATGCGCCGGGCCCGCGCCGCGATCCGCGCGCGAAGAGGCGCCGCGCAGAGCAACGTCTTCACGCGCGCGTTGCTGGCGCTGTTCGGGATCGTCAGTTGGCGCGCGGTTCCGGTCATGCCGGTCGAGATCATGCTGCTGCCGCGCTGGTTCCCGTTCCATCTCGACAAGATATCCTATTGGGCGCGGACCGTGATTGCGCCGCTGCTGGTATTGGGTGCGGTGAAGCCGGTCGCCCGCAATCCCAAGCGGATCGGCATCGACGAACTCTTTCTCGCGCCGCCGCTGACGACGGCAATGCCGACCAAGGCGCCGCATCAGAGTCCGGGCTGGTTTCATTTTTTTCGCATCGTCGATACGATCCTGCGCGTCGCGGAGCCGCATTTTCCCAAGCGCTGGCGCAAGCGGGCGATCGATGCGGCCGTGGCTTTCGTGACCGAGCGGTTGAATGGCGAGGACGGGCTGGGCGCGATCTTTCCCGCGATGGTCAACAGCTTGCTGATGTATGAGGCGCTCGGTTATCCGCGCTCGCATCCGCATTACACGACCGCGCGGCGCGCGATCGACAAGCTGCTGATCGTTGGTTCCGACGAAACCTACTGTCAACCCTGCGTTTCGCCGGTATGGGACACTGCGCTGGCCTGCCACGCCTTGTTGGACGTAGGCTCGCCGCCGGCCATCGCCGGCGCCGACGCCGGCCTGAAATGGCTACTGCCGCTGCAAGTGCTCGACCTCGCCGGCGACTGGACCGCACAGCGTCCCAACGTGCGGCCCGGCGGCTGGGCGTTCCAATATGCCAATCCTCACTATCCCGATCTGGACGACACTGCCGTGATCGTGATGGCGATGGACCGCGCGCAAAGGGCGAGCGGCGACGCGTCTTTCCGGACCGCGATCGGGCGCGGCCGCGAATGGACTGCCGGATTGCAGAGCCGCAACGGCGGTTGGGGCGCGTTCGACGCGGATAACAACTACGGCTATCTCAACAATATCCCATTTTCCGATCACGGCGCCTTGCTCGATCCACCCACCGAAGACCTGACGGGGCGGTGCATCTCCATGCTCGCCCAACTCGGAGAGACGCCCGCGACCTCCGCCGCACTACGCGACGGCCTCGCCTTTCTCAGGCGCACGCAGCGCGCGGATGGAAGCTGGTACGGCCGATGGGGCATGAACTACATCTATGGGACTTGGTCGGCGCTCTGCGGCCTTCAAATCGTGGGGCTCGCTCGCGAGGCCCCGGAAATGCGAAAGGCGGCGGATTGGCTCGCCTCCATCCAAAATCCTGACGGAGGTTGGGGCGAAGACGGCTCCAGCTATAGGCTCGACTATCGTGGATATGAGGCCGTTCCCAGCACAGCCTCGCAGACCGCCTGGGCCCTGCTCGGGCTTATGGCGGCCGGCGAGATCGAGAGCGCGAGCGTCGCGCGCGGTATCGGGTTTCTGATCCGAACTCAGGCGCAAAACGGCTTCTGGGACGAGGACCGTTACACCGCGACGGGTTTTCCCCGCGTGTTCTACCTGCGCTACCACGGCTACGCGAAGTTTTTCCCGCTTTGGGCCCTCGCACGGTACCGCAATCTCAAGTCGGGCCGGGCGACCAAGTTCGGCATGTGAGATCGAAGCCGCCCGAAGTTCGAATTCGTCAAGTCGGCTCACCGGGCGTCAGGCGACCGCTCGTCGCAGCGGCCGCCGACGAGATATCAACGGTCGCCGACGAGGTATCGGCAGAATCGGCTATGTCCGCCGGGCGGACGCTCTCACTGGCCGGCTGGCGGAGGATCGACCGACGGCGACGGCGAACTCGTCGGCTTTGGGGTTTTCTTCGGGCCTGGGGAGCCCGCGATCTGCTTGGGGGCCGACCCGACAAGCATCTTGGCCAGATCCGCCGCGGGAATCGCGTCGTCGGGAAGTCGCTTCCAGATCTTGGTCTGACCAAACATCGGAATACCGATATAGCCGCGCACCCCGAGTTCCTTGCCATCCGCACTCAGCTGCATCTCCGCGTGATAGACCGAGCCATCACGTGCATCGACGATCGTGCCTTCCTTATATGTGAGCCCGTCACGCTTCATGCCGTTGACGATCGCGAGGCCGGTCATTTTCGCGTTCTTCAGGTCGCCCGTGCACTTGGCGCAGGTTTCGAAGAACTTTTCGCCGGGTTTCCTGAAGCCCTTGACCAGGTGACCCACCCAAGGGCCGTCTTTATCCTTGTCCTTTTGCTCGAAGTAAAACCACGCTTGCGGTTGGCCTTCGTCGTCGTCGCTTTCCCAGAATCCGCTGACTGTGGGAAGTGGCGCAGCGTGAACGGCGCCCATCGTCAGCAACATGAGGGCGATCGCTAGGGCGAATGCTGGCTTCATGTGAACACTCCAAACTGAGAATGAGAAGCCGCGCCTACCCACGCCCGGCTTCTTCCGGTCGACGGGAAGACGCCGCGCCAAAATCGGCGCAACGGCTCAACGTCCATGATCCAACAAAACATTGAGGCATTTTACCGATAGCGCATCCCGATTATTTTCGAGGCACGCGAGATAGGCCGAGTCTTCGGAGCCCGGCGGGACCTTTTTGCAGAACTTGCGCACATCCGGACTACAGGCGGCCTGCTCCGCGGGCGTACCCGACATCGCCAGCGCCATCGAGGAAAGGCTGATGAATGTGAGAGATAGTAGAACTTTGCGGAACATCATTATTGGCTTTCCTTGGTTGCGGCCTCGTTTGGCCGATCGGGAAGCGTGCTGGCCCCCTAGCCGACAGGCGGCAGAATCAGCACGAACACGATGAACGATAACTAACGAGAGCGCGAGCGGTTCGCCAACGCTCGACGCAGCGCGAAGGACAAAACATCGATCGACGCGAAAGTCGCCGCGTTTCGAGGCGACGGATTACAACTTGTGCGCCGCAAGCGCCTGCTGGCATTTCGGCGACAGAATATTCCGATTCGATATCAAGCAGGCCTGAAACGCCTTCTCCCCGGCGCTCTGCGGAATTTTGTAGCAGAACTTGCGCACGTCCGGACGACAGGCGGCCTGTTCCTGTGGCGTTCCCATTTGGGCCATCGCAATCGACGAAACGCTGGCGAACGCCAGCGTCAGCAGGGCTTTGCGTAAAAACATGGCGCGTTCTCCTTGGTTGCGGCCGGCTCAGGCCGTGGAATCGGGCGGGGCCGTGCGTGGCTTGCCCATCAGAATCGGTTGAAACAGCGCGGCGGCGGCAAGCGTGGTGACCAGCGACAGAGCCAGCAATTTGCCCATGCTCGAAGTTCCGGGATGGGAGGAAAACACCAGGCTGCCGAACGCGGTAGCCGTCGTCAGCGCACTGAAGATGACGGCACGAGTCAGGGGGGTCTGGAGCAGGTGCGTCGTTCCTTCGCGCCAGGCCATGATGTAGTATATTTTGAATGCGACTCCGACGCCCAACAGCAGAGGGAACGCGATGATATTGGCAAAATTGAGCGGCATGCCGATCAGAGAGCAAATTTCCAAAGTCACGACGGCCGCCATCAACAGCGGTACGAGCGTCAATAGGACGTCGCCGAACCGACGCAGCACGACCCACAACAAAACCGCGATCGAGAGGAGCGCCAATATGGCGGCCTCGACGAAAGCGCCGATCACCGTCCTGCCGGCCTCGAGGATCGCGATCGGCCCCTCGGTCGCGCCGGGCTCGACCGTGAGCACAGCGCTCGCAAAGCGGCGCATCGCGGCGTTGTCGCTCGGATTCCCTTTCGGCGCGATCGAAACGCGCGCGCGGCCGTCCGCCGTTATCCAGTCCCCGACCAGTTCGGGGGGCAGGGTTTCTAGCGTGATCGGCCGCGCCTGCAGCGAATCTCGCAGTGCCGCCAAATCCTCTCGCAACGGTAAAATGAAGGCCTGTTCGGCTTTGGCGCGCTCCGCTGGGCTCGCTTTAGCGAGAGCCGAAAGCGCGGCGGCGAGGCGCCGGGCGGCGTCCGGTCCCGCTCCCTTCTGATCTCC
>Ga0182024_10025180_pt1 | contig 10527 bp, 9 predicted proteins | sample P32metaG_FD_120480 | JGI IMG/M metagenome (GOLD analysis project Ga0182024, IMG submission 120480) | Permafrost microbial communities from Stordalen Mire, Sweden - P3-2 metaG (Illumina Assembly) | ecosystem: Environmental > Terrestrial > Soil > Wetlands > Permafrost | place: Sweden: Stordalen...
ACCTCTGTCGACGAAATGCCTTTCCCATAGCACGTTCCGCAAAAGGTGATGTGCCATTCTGCGGTTTTCGATGAACGACTTCATCACCCGTTGGAGTGAATTTCTACTGAACGTTCAGTCCGTGACGCATTGCGTGTGGTCTGCGTGGCGACATCAACAGCGATGCCGGCTGCTGCCAGGCGCCCTCAGCCGTCTTCGGGGGTGAGACAAGCGGCCGCGAACGCGGCCATTGACGGGAACGTCCAGTCCGGGGTCACTGCGACGTTCGGAGGTGGCGTGGCACCCCAGCCGTCGACCTCCCCACGGCGGTCGATCCACACCGTCGGCAGTCCCAGGCTCCTGGCCGGGACGTGGTCATGAAAGAGGCTTTGGGCAACATGGATCAGGCGGCCATCGGCGATGCCGAGCCGTCGGGCCGTCTCGATCAGCGCTTCAAAGTTGCGCGTTGACGGCTTGTAGGAGCCAACGTCCTCTGCGGTGACGACGGCGTCGAAACGGACCCCAAGGCGCGTGGTGCTGCCCGCGAACGAGCGTCGATCGACGTTGGAAAGGATGATCAGCTTGTAGCGCGCCGAGAGCGCCGCCAGCGCGGCATGCGAGTCGGGGAACGCGGGCCAATCGCCGACAGATGTCGCGAGGCGCTCACCCTCCGCGTCGCTGACCTCGACGCCGAGCGCCTCGCCGACGCGTCGCATTGCCGCGCCCAGGATCGTGGGATACAGGGACGTGGGGGTCGTCTGTTCCTGCTCCGCCTCGGCCTTCGCGTACAGCTCGAGCAATTCCTCCGTGCCCGCGCCGATTCCATGTTCGCGCGCCCACAGTTCGAGGACCGCCCCGATGCCTGCTTCCCAGTCGATCAGGGTGCCATAGCAATCGAAGCTCAGCGCATCGAACTCGGTCAACTTCACCGGGTGCGGGCCGCCGGCTGCACCATCAGGTCTTGCCTCGGACGTGGCGCTGCATCTGCATGGTGCGAACAGTGACACGCCCAACGCGTTCGCGTGCCTGGAGCTCAGGCGACGCGGTAGTCTTCGCGCCGTGGAACGGTACGACGACGGGCCCTCGTATCTCGGCCCGACGACGTTCTGCCGGCTCCCCCTGCTCACGACGACCGAACAGCTCGACCAGGTGCGACCCGATGTCGCGATCGTCGGCGCCCCGTGGGACGACGGTGTCACCTACCGTCCGGGGGCGCGCTTCGGGCCTCGCGCCGTCCGGACCGCGTCATATCAGAACGGCGAGTGGCACCTGGAGCTCGAGGTCGCGCCACTCGACGTCCTGCGTGTTGTCGACTATGGCGATGCGCGCTGCCTGCCGGGCATGGCCGAGCTCTCGCACACCGCCATCCGTGAGCGGGTTGGCGAGGTCGCCTCACGGAAGATCGTCCCGATGGTCATCGGTGGCGATCACTCCATCACGTGGCCGTCGGCAACCGCGGTTGCCGCGGCGCATCCCCCGGGGAGCATCGGCATCGTGCACTTCGATGCGCACGCCGATACCGGCGACAGTGCCTGGGGGAATCTGTACTCGCATGGGTCGCCGATGCGCCGTCTCATCGAATCCGGCGTGATTCCCGGGCGCAATTTCGTCCAGGTCGGGTTACGCGGCTACTGGCCCCCGAAGGACGTGTTCGACTGGATGCGCGCACAGGGGATGCGCTGGCATCTCATGGGTGAGCTCCGCGACCGCGGCGCGGTTCCGGTCATTGATGACGCTATCGCCGAAGCGCTCGACGGTCCCGAGCACATCTACCTCTCCGTCGATATCGACGTGCTCGATCCGGGGTTCGCACCCGGGACCGGGACGCCTGAACCGGGAGGGATGCAACCGGTCGACCTGCTGCGCGCCATTCGCCAGATCGTCTTGCGCACCAACGTCGTGGCCATGGACGTCGTCGAGGTATCGCCCCCCTACGACTGGGCCGAGCTGACCTCGCAGAACGCGCATCGCTGCCTGCTCGAGGCCATCTCAGCGCTCGCCGTCAAGCGTCGCGACGGCGGGGACACGAGCGACGGAGCGGCCGGGTAGCCCCAGCGCGAGCGGCAGCGCGAGCAGGCCGATGACCGCGAGCGCGGCCAGCGGGACATACGCGTTGGCATCCGGCTCGCGCGTCGCGAGATGGAGGTGATGCCCGAGCGGGTCGGCACCGCCCGGCGACGGTGCGTCACCCGTCAGACGCAGCCAGCTGATGAGATTGGCCGGCGAGCAGCTCTCCTGACAGCGTGACCGCACCCGTTTTCGGCCCCCCGGTTCCGAGATCCACCGCCAGGATCCAGGGCTCGGCCATGCCCTCAGGGAACCACGTCGTACATCGTGTCGAGAGTGGCTGCGAACAGCATGTCAAGCGCCTCGTTGCCCTCAGGCGATCCGCCGAGTCCGTAGAGCGCGCCGCTCCGTGCCGGGCCGAGCCCAGGCGTCTTAGCGTATTCGACGGCGTCGCCCAGGTCGGCGAGAAATGCCTCGGCGATTCCTTCTGCGGTGTTCGGCCGCGTGACGCAGAAATGCAGCCCGGGCGGGAGTTGCAGCGCGTTGAGCCGCCACCCCTTGGTGATCAGGAAATCGTTGACGTGATAGATGTCGATGCCGCGTCCGCGGAACGCGATGATGAACGTCGGATCGCCGAAGATCTCGAGCTCGGGAATCGCAGCGACGCCGGTGAGAATCGTCGCCGCGGTCTCGAAGATGCGCTCGGCGATCTCGAGGTAGCCCTGCTCGCCAAGGCTGAGCATCGCAGCCCACGCCGCCGCCACAACGCCACCCGAACGGCTGCCCGAGAGCCCCGGCGACATGTAGATGCCGCCCGGCCAGTCCGGGTAGCTGAAGTACTGGTAGCGGCGCAGGGTGCTGTTCCGATAGAGCAGCACCGACGTGCCCTTGAGCGCGTAACCGAACTTGTGCGTGTCCGCCGAGATCGATGTGACCCCGGGGAGCCGGAAGTCGAACGTGGGTATGGGATAGCCGAGCCGTTCGGCCCAGGGAAGGATGAAGCCCCCCATGCATCCGTCGACGTGGAGCCCGAGATCGTGCTCCAGCGCCAGCTCCGACATCTCCTCGATCGGATCGATGAGACCGTGCGGATAGTTTCCAGCCGAACCAACGATCGCAATCGTGTTCGGCGTGACGTGATCGCGCATCCAGTCGACGTCGGCGCGCCAGTCATCGCGCAGCGGCGCCTGGATGATCTCGATGTCGAGCATGTGCGCAGCCTTCTGCAGCGCGACATGCGCGGTCACCGGGATGATGACCTCGGGGGCGCCGATGCCCTTCTCCACCCTGCCGCGCTCGCGGTACACGAGCATCGGATTGATCAGGCTTTCGGTACCGCCGAAGGTGACCACGCCGGACACCTCCTCACCGGGGTGATGCTCGGCGACGGCGTCGGCGTTCAGCAGTGACGCGGTCATCGCGACGATCTCGCCCTCGAGCTTGGTCGCACTCGGGTACATGTCGCGTTGCAGGACGTTGGCGTGGGCGAACAGCCCGTATGCCTCGATGAGGAACTGGTAGTGGTCGTGCCCGCCGTGGTAGATCGAGCCGGACACTCGCCCGGCATTACCCATCCGGTCCTCCTCCTCCGCCATCGCGCCGAGCTCGGCGAGGATGCTCTCGCGCGACCGCGGTTCGGCGGGGATGCGATGGTGGGCCTCGAAGCGATCGCGGTATGGATGGAAGTCGAGGAGCGCTCCGAAGTCCTCCCCGGGATCGTCGGCGGGCTCGTCCGACTGCGGAGTCGCCGGGGCCGTGCCGTGTTCATCCATCGCCGCCGGATTGTCGTCGAAGCGCGCACGTGGCCGCGTTGGCACCGACGCGTCTATGCTCGCCGGCGATGGCCGATGATGTCGTGCTTGTCGAAGCGGCGGGCCGCGAGGTTCCGATCACGAATCCCGGCAAGGTCTATTTCAACGAGCGCGGCGAGACCAAGCTCGACCTGGTTCGCTACTACCAGTCCGTCGAGGCGCCGTTGATCCGGGCGATGGGCGGGCGCCCGGTCCTGCTCCAGCGGTTTCCCAACGGGGCGAGCGGGCCATCGTTCTTCCAGAAACGTGTCCCGGACACCCGGCCCGACTGGCTCGAGACCACCATCGTCAGCACCCCCAACGGCACCACTTCCCGCGCGCTCGTCGCGGCCGACCTGGCTCACGTCCTCTGGGCGGTGAACATGGGATGTCTCGGCTTCCACGTCTGGCCGTCGCAAGCGTCCGATCCAGAGCACGCCGACGAGCTCAGGATCGACCTCGACCCGAGCCCCGGTGTGGTGTTCCCCATGGTGCAGGAGGCGGCGAGAGAGGTTCACGCTCTCTTCGAGGAGCTCGACGTGGCCTGCCTGCCCAAGACAACCGGCAACCGGGGCATCCACGTCTACGTGCGGCTGCTGCCGCGCTGGACGTCGTACGAGGTGCGTTCAGCTGCCGTGGCCGTCGGCCGCGAGCTCGAGCGCCGACGTCCCGACCTGATCACGGCCGCGTGGTGGAAGGAGGAGCGCGGACGCCGAGTCTTCGTCGATTTCAACCAGAACGCCCCCCACAAGACCATCTTCGGCGCGTGGTCCGTCCGCGCACGTCCGGGTGCCCAGGTCTCCACGCCGTTCGAGTGGGACGAGCTCGACGCGATCGTCCCCGACACACTCACCATCGCGACCGTTCCACCCCGGGTCGCCCGTGACGGCGACCCCTGGTTGCCGATGTCCACCGCGCCCCAGTCACTCGAACCCGTGCTCGCGCTCCACGAGCGGGATATCGCCGCGGGAGAGCTCGATGCGCCGTGGCCACCGCAGTACCCGAAGATGCCGGGCGAGCCGTCCCGTGTCGCGCCAAGCCGGGCCCGGAAGCCCGAAAACCCCACCTGACGATTGCGCCGAGCGAGCCATTCGGGTCGCGATGTAACCTCCATGTGTATACGGTGAGTCCGCCCCGAGAGGAGGTGCCCAGCGGCTAGTCTAGGAAGCCGTCCATGAGTTGATCACTTGTGGCATGTTCATGGAGGCGAGTGCCCTTGGATTCATGTTGCAACGTCGTCGGGATTGCGTCTGCCGTCGGGATGACGGCTGACCGATGACCGTGAGCGCGTCCATGTCAGCGCGCATCTCGTCACGACTTTGACTCGGCGCACCGCGCCGGGCGATCACTCAGGGGGACCTTCGAACCAATGATTTCCATGCCAAAACGCATGACGGGCCTGCTGTCGGGATCGGGCCTGCTCGCGGCGACACTGCTGACCGTCGGCGGTTCAGGCGCTGCTGTCGCGACCGCCGCGGGCGCGGCGCCGACGCCGCTCGCACAGATGCTCAGCAGCCATGTATTCCTGACACCGCCAACCACTGCGGACTGCGAAGCCCAGATCGGTCTGGCGTGCTACGCGCCCTTCCAGTTCCAGAAGGCCTACAACCTCGGACCGCTCTACAAGCGGGGGATGGACGGAGCCGGTGAGACGATCGTCATCGTCGATTCATACGGCTTCAGCGGGATCGGACAGGAGTTGAAGACGTTCGACAAGTCGTTCAACCTCCCACCCCCACCGCACTTCGCGATCCTCCAGCCCGAGGGACCGATTCCGCCCTTCAACCCGACCAAGCGCCCCGCGATGGTCGGATGGGCCCAGGAGACCTCGCTCGACGTCGAATACGCGCATGCGATTGCGCCAGGCGCCAACATCCTGCTCGTCGAGACGCCGGTTGCGGAGACGATCGGAGTCACCGGATTCCCGCAGATCGTCGCAGCCGAGAACTACGTGATCGACCACCATCTTGGTGACGTCATCACGCAGAGCTTCGCGGCACCTGAGCAGACGTTCCCGAATGCGGCCTCGCTGCTCAACCTCCGCAGCGCCTACAAGAACGCGGCGGCTAACGGCGTCACCGTCCTCGCGGCTTCCGGCGACCAGGGACCATCCGGCCCCAAGACGCTGACACCGCAGGGTTTCGCGGCGACCTACTACCTGCGCCGTGTCGCGGAATGGCCGTCGGACGACCCGTTGGTCACGGGCGTCGGTGGACTCGAGCTGTTCCTCAACAAGAACGGCAAGCCCGTCCAGCCGCCCGCCGTGTGGAATGACACCGCGCTGTTCAACTCGCCGGCGGCCGGTGGCGGCGGCACCTCGTCGATCTTCTCGCGCCCGTCCTACCAGAACAGCGTCAAGTCTGTGGTCGGATCGTCGCGCGGCTTCCCCGATATCGCCATGAGCGCAGCCGTCAACGGCGCGGCGCTCGTGTACCTCAACGCCAATGCCGCTCAGGGGCCTGCGGGCTTCTACCTGATCGGTGGCACCAGCGAGGCATCTCCCGAGTTCTCGGGAATCATCGCCATCGCTGACCAGGTGGCCGGCCACGGGCTCGGCCTGATCAACCCCGCCCTGTACGCGATGGAAGCGGCAGGTGACCCCGGTATCGTCGATGTGACCAACGGGACCAACACCGTGACCTTCCCGCAGGGTGGTTCGACCCACACCGTGCGTGGCTTCAATGCGGTCGACGGCTATGACCTCTCGAGCGGGGTCGGCACCGTCAACGCGGCGCTCTTCATCCCTGAACTGGTGCACGCGATCGGCTGAACCGCGGCGGTCGTCGCGCCAGGCTCTCCGGGCCCTGCAACGAGCCCCGGGGAGTCCTGGCCGGCGGCTACTCCCTCGATCCGGTCCACTCCCTGCGGTGCTGCGGCTGGGTGAGGAAAGCGTCTCGGACTCGATGGCGCACGTCGGCGTCGAAGATCACATCGGCCCCGACGCGGGCGAGCACCTCGGCGGCCTTGAGCATCGCCGCCTCGCCGCGCTCTGAAAGCGCGGCCTCGCGGAAGGCGTGCGTGTGCGGGCCGATGCCCTCGTCGGCAATCGCGAATTCGGGATGGAGCGTGGGCGCGGCGTAGGACACGTCGCCGACGTCGGTGGACCCCGTGCGTTCCCACGGGATGACCCGATCCTCCTTGAGGCCGACGCCGGCGAGGTGCATGCTGGCGCGCTCGGCGAGCACGGCGTTGGAACGGAGATCGAGGTACGTCTCGCGCTCGTCGAGTCGCAACTCGCAGCCCGTTGCCTGAGCAGCCGCTTCGAAGATCGCGCGGAAACGAACGTTCATGGTGTGCAGGTATTCCCCGTCCCGCGCACGCGTCAGGTACTCACCGCGGGTGAGCTCGGGAATGATGTTCGGCGCCGTGCCGCCCTCGATGATGAACCCGTGCACGCGCGCATCGTCGCGCAGCTGCTGACGCCACAGCGACACCCCGTTGTACGCCTGAACGAAGGCATCGAGCGCATTGATGCCGTGGTCGGGGCGGCCTGCCGCGTGCGCGGCCTTGCCCCGGAAGGTCCATTCCCAGTGGGTGCATGCGAGCGCGTATTGCACCGACGCCGTGCGGTCGGACGGATGAAAGATCAGCACGGCATCACAGTCGTCGAACAGTCCGTCATGGCACAGCGGAATCTTGCCGCCCCCGCCCTCTTCCGCCGGTGCGCCGACGATGGTCACGCGAGCCTCGACGCCACTGTTCTCGAGCGAGCGTGCGAGCGCGATTCCCGCTCCCGCGGACGACGTCGCGATGAGGTTGTGCCCACACGCATGTCCGAGACCACGGAGAGCGTCGTACTCGCAGACGAGCGCAACGTGGGGACCGGCACTCCCGTGCCTCGCGGCGAACGCCGTCGGCATGCCTGAGATCCCGCGCTCGACGCGAAAGCCCTGCTGCTCGATGACGTCGCTGAGGATCCGCGACGATTCGAACTCTTCGAAACCGATCTCGGCGAGCGCGTGGATGGCACGCGACGTGGAGATCAACTCGTCCGCGCACGCGTTTGTCGCGTCGTGGATGGCCTGGTGGATTTCGACGGGCGCCGTTGTCGTCATGTGTTTCTCCTGGGCGGCTATTGTGCACAAGCGTGAAGACCCCCGAACGCCTCTACGCGGATGCGGAGGCGTCATTTCCGGCCTGGGAGCTCGTCAAGGACGTCGTCGACGAGCTCATCGACCTCGCCCTGAATTACCGCCAGAGCGGGCATCCGGGCGGATCCCGTTCCAAGGTCCACCTGCTGCTCTCGACGATGTTGTCCGGGGCGATGCGCTGGGACATCCGCCGCCCGTGGCTTCCCTTCGGCGACCGTTTCGTGCTCTCAGCGGGCCACACAGTCCCGGTGGTCTACGCCACCCTCGCAGCGCTCAACGAGACGCTCCGGCTTCGGGCAAGCCGTGATCCCAATCCGGCGTTCTTGCTTCCCGACGACGGACGCTGGGCACTGATGCCCGAGGACCTGGCAACGCTCCGCCACCGCGGCGGCCTCCCGGGGCATCCGGAGATGGCCGGCAAGAGCCTCTTTCTCAAATTCAACACGGGACCCTCCGGCCATGGGATGCCTCCGGCCGCCGGCGAGGCGCTCGCGCTCAAGCTGGCCGGCGCAGGCGAAGTCCGGGTCTTCGTCGTGGAGGGCGAGGGTGGTCTGACTGCGGGTGCCAGCCACGAGACTCGAAATGCCGCATGGGGCCTCGGGCTCTCGAACCTGGTGTTTCTCGTTGACTGGAACGATTATGGGATCGACGATTTCGCCGCGTCGTCCGTAGTGCCCGGGACTCCCGAGACGTGGTTCGAGCCGTACGGCTGGCGAGTCAACGGAACCGTGGATGGGTCGGAGTGGTCCCCGGTGACACGGGCGGTTCTCGAGGCTGCACGGGGCGAGAATCCCGACAACGTGCCCTCCATCGCGTGGTTCCGCACTCGCAAAGGCCGTGGATATCTCAAGTACGACAACAAGAGTCACGGCTCGCCGCACGCGATGAACAGCGAGCTGTTCTGGGAGCTGCGCGCCGCATTCATGGCGAAATACGGCATGACCTACGCCGGTGTCGGTGAGGCCGCGCCGACCGACCCCAATGCGGTCCGGGTGCAGGCCACAGAGAACCTGCGGCGCGCGGCCGAAGTGCTCGCGCAGCATCCGGACGTTGTCGACGCGATATCCGAGCGTCTCATCGAGCTTGCAGGGCAAGTCCCGGATCGTATTGAGGGCCTCCGCGTCGCCGGCCACGGCGGCGACGTCTTCACCGATGCGCGGATCACCAACTACCGCAACTACCCGGCCGCGATGTACCGCAAGGCGGGAGACAAGCAGGCGAACCGAACCGCCCTGGGCGCATGGAGCTCATGGGTCAACGCGATGGCTCGCCAGGAGTACGGACGCCCCCTCTTCATCGCCGCGTCGGCGGATCTCGCCGACTCAACCAATCTCTCGGGATTCGCGAAGGACTTCGGCGAGATGCCCGGGTACGGCTGGTACGAGCGCAACAGCAACCCCGACGGTGCGCTGCTCCCAACAGAGATCACCGAGTTCACCAACGCCGGGATGATCGCGGGACTCGCGACCGTGAACATGTCGTCGGAGCCCTTCACGTCATTCAACGGGTTCTGGGGAGCGTGCTCCACGTACGGCTCGTTCAGCTACCTCAAGTACGGCGAGATGCGACTCTTCAGCCAGCTCGCACAGGACTGCGAGCTCAAGGTCGGCAAGGTGCTCTGGATCGCCGGCCACTCCGGTCCGGAGACCGCCGAAGATTCGCGAACACACTTCGGGATCTACGAGCCCGGGGTCACACAGCTCTTCCCCGAAGGCAAGGTCATCGACCTGCACCCGTGGGAGTACAACGAGGTCCCTGTCGTGCTCGGGGCGGCCCTCGCCGGCGACATTCCGATCATCGCGCTGCATCTGACGCGGCCCGCAGTCGAGATCCCCGATCGTGAGGCGCTGGGCATGCCGTCACATTTCGAGGCGGCGCGCGGTGCCTACGTGCTGCGCCGGTTCCGGGATGACCTCCCGGCGATGGGCACCGTGTTCGTCCAGGGAACGACCACGACGGCCAATCTGGTCAAGCTGCTCCCTGATCTGGACAATCTTGGCCTGAACGTGAAGGTTGTGGCAGCGATCAGTCCGCAGCTCTTTCGAATGCAGCCTCAAGCGTATCGCGATACTGTGATCGCGCCCGCCGACCGTCTGGATGCGATGGCCATCACCAACCGGACCGTCAAGCTGATGCGCGACTGGGGCGACGGACCGCTGATTGCGGAGTACTCGATGGGAGCGGACTGGGATGACCGCTGGCGCACCGGCGGCTCTGTCGATGAGGTGATGGACGAGGCGCACCTGACGACGCGCCACCTTCTCGACGGCATCAGCCGCTTCGTGCGCGAACGTGAGAGCAGGCTGCAGCGCCTTCACGACCTGGTTGCAGCTGCCGATCGAACGTGACACGCGGCGCGTTGATGGGGCTTCTCGTTCGAGCTTTCCGGGGTCAGCTGCTCCACGCAGAGCCTCTGCATGGCCGTGGGCACCGCGCCCAACGCGACGACACTCAGTGAGAAATGGAACGGGACGACGGTGGCGATTCTCCCTTCGCCCACAGCTGGCAAGTACGCTGGTTGAGAAGTACTCTTAGACGTCTGCCCTTTGCAGCGTGTGCGGTCCATATCGCATGGCGGTCGACCGTCCGGCGGCGCCCACGGTGAAACTCACCTCCTCGCCGAAATGCCCGTAGTCGTCGCCCTCCACGATCGTGAATCG
>Ga0182024_10025181_pt1 | contig 10527 bp, 7 predicted proteins | sample P32metaG_FD_120480 | JGI IMG/M metagenome (GOLD analysis project Ga0182024, IMG submission 120480) | Permafrost microbial communities from Stordalen Mire, Sweden - P3-2 metaG (Illumina Assembly) | ecosystem: Environmental > Terrestrial > Soil > Wetlands > Permafrost | place: Sweden: Stordalen...
CAGGTCGATGAAATCGTCGATCTTGTTTTGCAAGGCGGTCCCCTTCGGATCGCCCAGGCGAAACTGCTCGATCATGCTTTCGTCCAATTTGACCGGCATGTTGGGAGGCAAACCCAGCGTGCCGACTTTGAATATGTCGAGCGTGTTGGCCAGGGTGACCTGGGCGGCCAGGAGATTCGACCGCTCGCTTTCAATGTTCTGGCGAAGCGTATCGACTTGGACGATCTCGATGGTTCCGGCCTCTTGATGGGCTTCCAGCAACCGGAGACTTCGTATTTGAGCGTTAAGGCTGGCTTCGGTGTTGCGAATCTGTTGCAGTTGCTGAAGCATGCCGACGAAACCCCCGACCTGTCCCGCATAGCCGACGGCAAAACCGGCCCCTCCGCCGGCGGCGGCGCCCACGGCGCCCGCGGCGGGAGCGTTGCGGCCGCCGAAGTTAACGACCTGGCCCAACTGGCCGAAACCGCCGGTGCCGGTGCCAGAGAAGCCGGTCAGACCGGTGCCGCCGGCAAAACCGCCATCGCGTTGTGGACCGGAAACGTTCGTGGCGTCGCCGATGACGACGTTGGTATAAAAGCCCTGACGATAGCGCTGGAAAGCACGCAAGTTGGCCAGCAATTGGCGTTCGACGATAGTCAGGGGCTCGAGGATGTAGCCTCGGCCGCCGAATTGCAGCAGCGGTTGCATGAAGCTGAAGTTGAGCAGCGAGTGCGTTTGATTCGTGTTGGGACCGGCGAACTGCCAGACGAATGAGTTGGCGATGCCGACCGCCAGAGTGCCGCCGGCGGCGAACATTTTCGTCAAGTTGGGATTCGTGGCGGTCGTGAGCGTGCTTTGTTCGCCGGTGGGGGATTGCGGGCCGCTGTTCAAAAAGCTCGTGGTGTTGGTGGTATATAACTGCGTGACGAATTGGAATCGTTGCGAGCTGACGTCGAGCGCTGAAATGTAGAGAGTTTCGAGGTTCGTGCGATAACCCGACGAATTGATGATTCCCGCGCGAACCGCCGACTCGGCCGAAAGAATGAGCTTGCCATCCTCGGTGAAGTTGGCGTACTCGTGCATCTGGTCACGCCAATTCGGGGCCTCCAGTCCCCACCAGTCGCCATAGACATGCCAACAGGGCCAGCCGGCCATGCGGTTGACCCGATGCATGTATTGATGTGCCGCCGGATCGTCGAACGGCATCGCCGGGGCGTCGGGACTGGTCGGGTCGAAATACCTGCTGCGCGGATCGAGATAGCTGGGAAAACGAGGCATGGTCCAGCCGAGGTCGGCTGCCTTTTGCCCCACCAGAAAGTCGACTTCCCGGTCGGCCGCGATGCGATAGAAGGCGCGCGAGCAGCCACCCGACGACGCCAACAAAAGTGGCGTGGTCAGCAGTGCGACCATCAACCATCGCGAACGAATGACTGAGATTCTGAACATCGCGTCTAGCACACCGGTTGTCGTCGGTTCACCTGCCTGCGGCACGTTCCGAGCGCAAGGGCGCCTACGGAAAGCCCATGACCGATCCGCCTTTAGATTCGACGCCGACAAGTGGCAGACTTTAACGATTGCGTAGCCTTTGACGATTGCCGCGACTTTTCCGCCGGTGGCGGGGTCGGCGCGTAGCCTGTTGGGCGGCCCGGACTTGCTAGCGGTCGGTTGCCACCGCCGGCACCCACGCGAAGCGGAACGGCTGATAGAATGGGCAGCTTTGCAGGGGACGAGAAAAAGGCCGTGCAATACCTCATCGAATCGCTCGACGACCCGCGGCTGACCGCCTATCGCCACCTGAAGGAGACCAATGCCACGCGTTGGGCCCAGCGGTTCGTGGCCGAAGGAGAGAAGCTGGTGGTCCGGCTATTGGCGAGCGGCTTGGCGGTCGAGTCGCTGTTGGTCGGCCAGCGGCATGCCGAGCGGTTCTGCGATCTTGGCGGCCCGGCCCTGGCGGTCTATGTGGTTCCCGACGCGTGGATCGAACAGATTGTCGGCTTCGACTTTCATCGCGGCGTGTTGGCCTGCGGCCAGCGGCCGGCGCGCCGGCAACTATCGGACCTGGCAGCGCCGACCGGGGTCCAAACGACCGTGGTCGTCTGCCCGAACGTGCAAGATCCGGAAAACCTGGGGGCGATTTTGCGTTTGAGCGGTGCGTTTGGAGTCGATGCGGTGCTGGTCGGGCCCGACTGTCCGAATCCTTTCTCGCGGCGTGTGCTACGCGTGTCGATGGGAGCAGCTTTCGCTCTGCCGATCGTCGAAGCGGACGATCTCGAAACCGAACTGGCGGCGCTGGCCGACGCGTGGGGCTGCGAGCGGTGGGGGACGGTCCTGGACGTGTCGGCTGAACCACTGGCCGGCCTGGTTCGGCCGGCGCGGCTGGCTCTGCTGTTGGGGAGCGAAGGACACGGCTTGGGGCCGCGCTGGATCGCACACTGCGACCGGCAGGTGACGATCCCCATGCGGCCAGGGACCGATTCGCTCAATGTGGCGGTCGCCACGGGGATTTTTTTATATCAACTCGGCCAGATGACTTTCTGATGAGTCGACTGGTCTCTTCACTTCTCTTCGTTTTTCTTCATTTCAACACGTCCGGCATCGCGGATGAGCTGCACGAATTGGCGCAGTTCCGTGGCGTTGAGGTCGGAAACCGCCCAACAGGAGTTGCCGGCCTCACTCCAGTGGACGATTTGGTAGCCGTGGATTGTCGCCGATTGGGGCGTGCCGGTCGCCGCCTGTTCCGAGGGCCAGATGAATAGATTGATCACGTGCTTCCGGCGATGGTACACCAGCGCGACGACCGGCCGATGCTCAAGATAATCCAAGCGACCACCGACCAACGGAAACCCCTCGGATGACAAATCGAAGACGGACGGCGCGAAATCGAGCTTGCCGGCAAACCACGGTTTGACCGTATGCCGATCGTTTGAAGCCACGTCCGTCAAATGATCCGCTAAGAGTGACCGCACGTGGCTTGCAACCACCTCTTGGGAAATACGATCGTCGGAGGAATGGCTGGAAGCCGGCCGCATGACGAGCCACGAAATTGAGCCTATCAGCAGCAGCGAGGCCGCGGTTGCCAGCCAACGGCGCGGGATACTCAATCGGGCATTCGAACCTTTGGTCTCACGCCGAATCGCCGCCTCAATGCTCGATCGCAAGCGATCGGGACAGCGAAATTCGAGGCCCGCCGCGCGGATCGAATCCTGCAAGACACGGTGGTTGTCACGGGCTTGCGTACATGCGTTGCATCCGGCAAGGTGTCGCTCGATTTCCACGGTTTGCGCCAGGTCGAGTTGGCCATCGATGTAGGCGTGCAGCCAATCTTGCGTTGCTTTACAGTCCACCTTTCGGCTCCTCGCTTTGGCGGGCGGCCAGGCGCCGCTCCAGTTGCTGGCGGCCCCGGGCCAGCCGCGACATCACCGTGCCCAACGGAATCTCGGCAACCGTGGCCACCTCTTTGTAAGACAGTCCTTCAAGTTCACGCAAAACGATCACCTCACGAAATTCGACCGGCAGTTCTTCCAATATCTGCCGCATCAATTGCTGATCGGCCTTGCGCTGCAAAATTGTTTGAGGATTCATCGCATCGCACTCGCCGCTGTGGAGCTGTTCATCGAACGGAGCGGTTGTCGCGTCATGCCGCCGGTTCTTCTGGAGCCAGCTGTAGCCAGTGCGGCGGACAATGGTCAGCAACCACGCGCGGGCGCTACCGCCCTGATATCCCGGAAAGAACTTGATCGCGCGCAAGCAGGACTCCTGCACCACGTCTTCCGCATCCTGGTCAGCGCCGGTCAGCCAGCGGGCCAGGTTAAATGCGGCGTCTAGATGGGGCAGAATGGCTTGCTCGACGCCTGAAGGTTGACGCTCTACTTGCAACCGCGGTTCCTCCGGGCTCCCGACAGAAGCCGTCTCCGTGGCACACCAGCACAATACCTAGACCGATGGTGAACCGAGTTTATTCCCGCGTTCGAATGATTGCACTTTCCGGGAATAGATTCATGGCCTCGCCAGTCTAGTACAGCATCGACCGGTCCACCATCGGAGCGGGCGACCGAGGGCTTCTGCTGACTCCTCGGCTGGCAACCCCCAGCCCGATCAATCCCTATTACATTGGGGGGCCCGGCTGGGCCGAGGCTCGCCAGACGCGTGCGGTTTCACGAGTTCCCTTGGGGATGGATGACGATGACCCACAGCGACCTCAAATTGGCTGACGCGGACGCCACAGTCATTTGGCGACAGCTGTCGAAGCATATCGATGCGTTCATCGCGGCCTGGGAGGACGGCGGACCGCCGACGTTGGCCGAGTTCCTTCCCGCGAGCCCGTCGGCGCTGCGACGCTTGACCCTCTTGGAAGCAGTGAAGGTCGACCTCGAATACCGCTGGAAAGAGCCGCGCTGGCGCAAGACAGTCGAGCAGTACGTCGCCGACTTTCCCGATCTGGCGTCCGACGGCGGCGCCCCGTGCGACATCATTTACGAGGAATTCCACATCCGCAGCTCCTTGGGTGATTCCGTGACGTTGGGCGACTATTGCCGCCGCTTTCCCACCCGCGCCGACGAGCTGCGACGGCGGGTCCCTGGCCACCGCGGCGAGCAAACGACCCGGGTGTGGACTGGCGGGCGCCGCGTGCCGGTGTTCGAGGCGGGCCAGCGGGTCGACGATTTCGATTTGCTCGCTCGGCTGGGCAACGGGGCGATTGCCACGGTCTTTCTCGCCCGGCAGTTGTCGATGCAACGGATGGTGGCGTTGAAGATTTCGGGCGACCGAGGTTTCGAGCCGCAGACGCTGGCGCAGCTCGACCATCCCCACATCGTGCGCGTATTCGATCAGCGGCAATTGGCCGAACACAAATTGCGGCTCTTGTACATGCAGCACGTGGCCGGCGGAACGCTGCAAGGGGTGATCGAGCACGCCCGCGGCACGTCCCCCGCGATGCGCTCGGGCCGCACCCTGATCGAGGCGATCGACCTGGCGCTCTGCGAGCGCGGCGAGGCGCCGCCGCGCGATTCGACGACCCGCTATCGGTTGCAGAATGCGAGTTGGCCGGAAATCGTGTGTTGGATCGGCTCGCGGCTGGCTGGCGCCCTGGCCTATGCCCACGCTCACGGCGTGCTACACCGCGACGTCAAGCCGGCCAATGTGCTGATGGCCGCCGAGGGGCTCCCGAAGCTGGCCGACTTCAACATCAGTTTCTCGAAGCTTGACGGTGCGACGCCGGCAGGCTATTTCGGCGGCAGTCTGGCCTACATGTCGCCCGAACAACTCGAAGCCTGCGATCCATCCCATCCCCGCCAACCCGAAGAACTCGATGGCCGTAGCGACGTCTACTCGCTGGGAGTGATGCTCTGGGAACTGCTCACACTACGGCGGCCGTTCGCCGAAGATTCGCTGCCCGACTCCCGGGGACAGGCCCTGGGTAAGATGACCGCGGTCCGCCGCGCGGGAATTCAAAAACAGGCTCTGGCACTGGTGCCAGCCGATTGTCCGCCGGGCATCGTCGACGTCCTGCGGAAGTGCCTCGCGCCCGAGCCGGCCGATGGCTACGCCTCGGCGGGCGAGTTGGCCCGCGAACTCGACTTGTGCCTGCAACCGCGGGCGCAGGCGCTGCTGCACACGCGGCGCCGCTGGAGCAGCTTCTTCAAGCACCATGCAGTGGCTTCGACGATCGGCCTTGGCGTGGCGCCGAACGTGGTGATGTGTGTGCTCAACATCGCTTACAACTGGAATGAAATCCTCATTCGCCTCGGGCCCGACGACCAGCGCGTCTTCCGTCTGCAGATCCTGGTGATCAACGCCGTCGCCTACACGATTGGGCTGGGCTACGTTTGCCTGACGCGCGGCAAACTGTTCATGACGCTGGAACGGCTGGCACGCGGCGAAAAGGTCGACCCTCCTCCCTCGGCGGAACTGGTCCGCCGCTGTTTGACGCTCGGCCTGGCCACTGCCACGATTACGGCGGCCCTGTGGGCAACCAGCGGTTTCGTGTTTCCAGCCTGGATTCAACTTGACACCGGAACCAATAGCCAGCTTTCCAGCCGACATTTCACCCACTTCGTCGTGTCCAATCTGCTGTGCGGGCTGGTGGCCGCGACGCAGAGCTACTATGTGGTCACATTCTTGGCCGTCAGGTTCTGCTATCCCTGGCTCGTGCGGGCTCGAGTCCCCGACGCCCGTGAGATCGGCGATTTGGCGAAGCTCTCGCGGCGCGGGCGGATCTCCCTGGCGTTAACCGTGTCGGTCCCCTTTCTCGCGCTGTCGGCGCTCGTGCTGATCAACTTCGATCGCTCGGTGATCGCGGCATTGAGCGGCATCGGGCTGTTGGGGTGTGGCTTGGCCTATTGGCTCGACCTGGCGATTCGCGGCGATCTGGCGGCGCTGGCGGGAACGATGAATCCTGACGGCGACGCCCTGTTGGCCAGTGACACGATCGACTCGCTAATGACCGGCACGCGGCGGCGCTAATGCGCCGAGCCATCGACGGCTCGGAAGCGACAGTGTCGAACCGGGACGTCTCCAGCCAAGAACCTCCGGTCGCTTCACCACGTGCCGCGCGGGCCGCGTGGCCTCCGTTCGTCTTGCCGGATCGGGTCGAGCCGATCGACCCCGCGGCATTCACCACTTCAAAGAAAAAAAACGACGGCTTGCACGGTACAGCCGAGAAGCTTGGCGCCTCATGTGCGAACGTCGTCGAGAAGCACCGTGCCGGAAGCCGTGCCGTTGGTGCTCCACACCTGCGTGTCGCCGGTGCGGAAATTCACCGCTTCGAAGATCAATGTATTGTTGAGGGTTGTCAAAACCATGAGATCGGCACCTCCTATGCCAAAATTGAAATCATGAAGAAGCGTTGTACCCGAAGCCGTGCCGTTGGTCCCCCACACCTGCGTGTCGCCTGTGCGGAAATTCACCGCTTCAAAGATCAATGTATTGTTGAGGGTTGTCAAAACCGTGAGATCGGCGCCTTCTATGCCAAAGTTGAAATCATGAAGAAGCGTTGTGCCGGAAGCCGTGCCGTTGGTCCTCCACACCTGCGTGTCGCCGGTGCTGACATTCACCGCTTCGAAGATCAATGTATTGTTGTGCGTTGCCAAAACCGTGAGATCGGCGCCTTCTATGCCCAAGCTGAAAACATGAAGAAGCGTTGTGCCGGAAGCCGTGCCGTTGGTCTCCCACACCTGCGCGTCGCCTATGCTGACATTCGCCGCTTCGAAGATCAATGTATTGTTGAGCGTTGCCAAAACCGTCAGTTCGGCGCCTTCTATGCCAAAGTTGAAATCATGAAGAAGCGTTGTGCCGGAAGCCGTGCCGTTGGTCCCCCACACCTGGGCGTCGCCTGTGCGGAAATTCACCGCTTCGAAGATCAATGTATTGTTGAGCGTTGCCAAAACCGTCAGTTCGGCGCCTTCTATGCCGAAATCATGGAGAAGCGTCGTGCCGGAGGTTGTACTTGCCAACAACTGCAGGTCATTCGTGCTGCCATTCAACACTTCGAAGATCTCTTTATTGTTAATGGTTGCCAAAGTGACGAGCGTGACGCCACTCGTACCCGAAGTTTGCGGAACCGCCGCAACGGAAGGATTGGCGGCGGGTGGCGCCGATGACGTAGATGAGACGAACATGACCGGAGCTACCTCGGCCCGGATTACCGATGAAGATGCGAAGATTGGATGTGCGGACATCAAGGAAGCTGAGAGCATCACCCGGCCTTCCAGGCTCTCGAAAGCCAAAGACTGGTTGGCCCTCTGCTCGGCTCGGCGGCTCGGCTGGATCGCAGGTCGCGAAAACCACCCGCTTGGCCCAAATACCCGTTCCAGTTGCGCAAACAAATGCATCTTAGTTTTCCTTTCTCGATCCTGAGCCGACATTGCCCCGTTTGGTGGGAGAAACAATCTCCTTCTTTCTCAATAGGGCAGAATGGCTTGTTCGACGCTTGAAAGTTGGCGCTCTACTTGCAGACCGCAATCCCTCCGAACTCCCGGCAGAAGCCCATTCCGTGGCACGCCAGCACAGGACCTAGACCGATAGTGAACCGGGTTTATTCCCGCCTCGAAATAACTGCAAATACCGGGAATAGATTCGCCGCATCGCCGGTCTAGTACAGCATCGGCCGGTTCACCACCGGAGCGGGCGAACGAGGACACCGGCAAAAGGTCGGTGTGATTCAGGTTCATTGCTTTTTCCAAATGGTAGAGGAGTCATTTCGTGGCAAACCAACTTTTTCCCCACAACGACGGTGTCGATCGGCGAGGCTTCCTGCATTGCATGGCCTGGGCCGGCAGCGGCATGTTATGGACCCTGAGCGGTGGCCTCCCCGCCGCGCGAGTCTTCGGTCAAGACACGAGGAAAGCCGGACCAAACGACTTCTCATTCGTCCAGATCAGTGACAGCCATATTGGCTTCGGCAAGGAACCGAACAAGGACGTCGTGGGAACCTTGCAGGCGGTCGTCGCCAAGATCAACGCCTTGCCGCAACTACCCGCATTCGTCCTGCATACGGGGGACCTGACGCACCTGGCCAAGGCCGAGGAGTTCGATACCGTCGCCGAGGTTCTCAAAGGCGTGAAGGCAAAGGTGCTCTACGTCCCGGGTGAGCACGACTTCGACGGCGACGACAACAAACTTTATCGCCAGCGCTTTGGCAAGCACACGCTGGGAACAGGTTGGTACAGCTTCGACCACAACGGCGCTCATTTCATCGGACTGGTCAACGTGGCCAATGCCAAATCGGGCGGCATGGCCGGCCTGGGACTCATCGGTAACGAACAACTGCAATGGCTCGCCAAGGACCTGGCAAGGGTGACCAACAGCACGCCGGTAGTTGTGTTCGCACACGTCCCCTTGTGGACGGTCTACGAGAAGTGGGGGTGGGGCACGCAAGATGCCGAGCGAGCGCTGGAACTGCTCAAACGTTTTGGTTCGGTTACGATCCTCAACGGTCATATCCATCAGGTCATGCAAAAGGTCGAAGGAAAAGTCGTCTTCCATACCGCGCGCTCGACGGCTTTTCCGCAGAATGAGCCAGGCAAAGGGGGCCCAGGACCGATCCGCGACATCCCGGCGAGCCGGCTGCGCGGCGTGCTCGGCGTGACCACAGTCGCTTACGCCGAGAACAACGGTTCTCTGGCCATCGCGGATCCGACCCTGGAATGACCGTGGCCGACCAATCCGACGCCAACCGCTTCGGCGTGGCCGGCCGGCGGTACGCAACGGGGGCACGCGGACCGGCCTAGAGGAGTGCCGCAATGAAACGAATCATGCTAGGCGTCTGCTGCGCTTTGACGGCAAGCCTCTGCTTCTGGTCCAGAGCAGTGTCGGCAGCGGAAGGGGAGCGGGACCTGGCCTCCGAAGCGCGTATCATCTTCTCGGCCAGGTGTGCTGGCTGTCACGGACCGAACCTACCCAAGCCGAAGGGCCGGTTCGGATACGTGCTCGACCTGGCTCGCATAGCGGCCAACCCCGAGATGGTGGTGCCGTCGCTGCCGAACGAGTCGGAAATGTGGGAGCTCGTCCGCCGCGGAGAAATGCCTCCGGACGACGCGCCCACCGGCCCTTTGTCCGACGACGAAAAGGAGGTGATTCGGGCCTGGATCGCAGCCGGAGCACCGGCGAACCCCCAAGAGACCACTGCGGCCGGGCCAGCGTCGGCACTTAAGAAAGGCATTTTGAGCTGGTTGGGACCGTTTCACCTTGTGGCCGTCCACTTTCCAATCGCGCTCCTCATTTCCGCGGCGGTCACGGAGATGTGGCTCGCGCTGCGAGGCAGTCACGTCTCGCTGCCCTGGGTCCGCTTTTGCATCGTATTTGGAGCGGCCAGTGCGGTGATCACCGCGACGCTTGGCTGGATTCACGCAGGGAACGGGAACGGCGCCGGAGCGGCGCAAATACTTGGGCTTCACCGCTGGATCGGCACGGCGGCCGCCGCGTGGGCCGTCGGCACGGCGATCTTCTCGGAGCGGGAGGAGCGGCGCGGCATGCGCACCGTATGGTTCCGCGCGTGGCTCTGGTTTGGGGCACTCCTCGTGGCAGTAGAGGGCCATCTCGGAGGCATGCTCGTCCACGGAGACGATTTTCTCAGCGGTGGATAGGGCGTCCGGAGAATACCGCCACGGTTGTTGTTTTTCTGGGCAGCGATGTCCAGTCAGCCTGGCAGTGCTATGCGGTGGTCTTCGATGGGTCGGCCGAGCCACCCACGATAGTGAACGACAGCACAACACCGACCGCGGCGGGTCAATGCATCTGGCGCCAGAAATAGTAACTCGCCAGGGTCAAGCCAATGCCGACCACGAGCCACCTTACGAACCGCCGATTCATGCGCCGCGAGACGCGAGCGCCGGCATAGCCCCCGACGACACCCGCCAAGGCCATGGCCCCGGCGAAGGGCCAATGGACCGTGCCGTTGGCAACGAAGACCACCACCGACGTGGCGTTGATAATCGTTCCCAACACGCTTTTGAGGGCGTTCATTTCGTGAATGTCGCTCAGGCCCATGACGGCCAGCGATGTGAGCATCAGAATTCCGATTCCCGCGCCGAAATAGCCGCCGTAGATCGC
>Ga0182024_10025182_pt1 | contig 10527 bp, 9 predicted proteins | sample P32metaG_FD_120480 | JGI IMG/M metagenome (GOLD analysis project Ga0182024, IMG submission 120480) | Permafrost microbial communities from Stordalen Mire, Sweden - P3-2 metaG (Illumina Assembly) | ecosystem: Environmental > Terrestrial > Soil > Wetlands > Permafrost | place: Sweden: Stordalen...
AGGCTAAGCCGCTTCCCTCTTGCCGGTTCTTATGGAGCGGTCGAAAAATACCGAATCGGAAACGCACGTAGTCTTTTCGCGGTAGACTTTCTCGGACGCGGGTTCAACTCCCGCCGCCTCCACCAATATCATGAAGATCCAAGCCATCGTCCATAAAGCGGAAGAGGGTGGCTTTTGGGCCGAAGTGCCGGCTATCCCGGGTTGCGCTACTCAAGGCGAATCGATGGACGAGTTGAGGCGCAATCTGCGCGAAGCGATTGCCGGATGTCTTTCCGTGCAAGTATCCAACTAAAAACCGCGCAGCCGCTTCCTGCGCATTATCATGAAGATTGCATGCGTCCCGTCTTCACCGAGCGCGATATTCCCCTGGGTGGCGAGTTACGCGTTCCCGCAGGCTCCATCCTCACTCCCTCCGCCCGCGACCTGGCTCGCACTCGTGGCGTAGCAATAGTAGAGATGTCAAAAGGAGAATCGCTCGCCCCCGCCTCGCCCGCCGATACCGTCGCCATCGGCAGCGACCATGGCGGATTCGAGATGAAACAAAAACTCCTGCCGATGTTTGAGGAGCTGGGCCTGGCAATTCACGACGTCGGGGTTCATGACGGCAAGCCCGCCGATTATCCCGACATCGCCCGTCAGGTCGCCGAGCTGGTCGCGACCGGCACTGCGGCCCGCGGAGTCATCCTCGACGGTGCTGGAATCGGCTCCTGCATGGTCGCGAACAAGTTTCCCGGAGTCCGCGCAGCCCTGTGTTATGATAGAGCTACCGCACGAAACAGCAGGGAACACAATGATGCCAACGTCCTGACGCTGGGCGGCCGTCTGTTGAGCATCACCCAGGCCGAGGAAGTGCTCCGCACCTGGCTTTCGACGCCGTTTGGAGGCGGGCGTCACGCCGCGCGCGTCGACAAAATTAAGGAAATCGATAAGGCGAACCTGAAGTGGACTCCTCCCAACAAGACGCGTTAGACCGGCTTGTCGCCGAAATCGGCGAGGAGATTCTCGCCCGCTACGGCGCCGCGAATCGAAGCGCGCCACAAGCGAATCACGGCCAGATTTTCGCCGCTGGAGCCTGTCGCGTTTCCGCCTGCGAGCCTCTCTCTGGCATCGATTCTTCGCTCGCCTCGCAGATCGATCACACCCTTCTGCGCGCCGACGCCACTGCTGCCGATATCCGCAACATCTGCTGCGAGGCCCGTAAATACGGCTTCGCGAGCGTCTGTGTGAATCCCTACTGGGTGCCTTTGGCCGCCTCGGAGCTCGCTGGATCGCCTGTGAAAGTTTGCACCGTCATCGGCTTCCCTCTGGGCGCGAACCCCACCTCGACCAAGGTCGCCGAAACCGAAAACGCGGTCAAACGGGGCGCGACCGAAATCGACATGGTCATCAATATCGGCGAGCTGAAGGGCGGAAATTACGACGCCGTTCGCCAGGATATTGAAGCCGTTGCCGCCGCCGCGCACAAAGGCGGAGCGATTCTCAAAGTCATCCTTGAAACAGCCCTCCTCGACGACAATCAGAAGGTCGTCGCCAGTACTTTGTCGAAGGTCGCGGGCGCGGAATTTGTGAAAACATCCACCGGTTTCAGCACCGGCGGCGCCACTGTACACGATGTCGCATTGATGCGGCAGGTGGTCGGCGAAGAGATGGGAGTGAAGGCCTCGGGCGGCATCCGCACGCTGGAAGATCTGAAAAATATGGCCGCCGCCGGCGCCACCCGCATCGGCGCCAGTGCCAGTGTCAAGATCATGGAAACCGCTCAGGGAACGGCGTCCGCTCCTCCCGCGACGCAAGGCGGCTACTAGTGGCGTGTCTCATTTGTGGCGCACGCACTCGTGCGTGCCGCGTCGACACTCATGTCGACGCTGTGAGTGCCATTCGTAAGCATGCGGACAGCCGCGGCGGTTTTCGCTAGGTCACCATGGCGATCCCAAGAAAAGCATCCGTCCGTTTCCGCGAGCGCGTCGAGCTGCTCGACTTCCTTCTCGAAGTGTCGCGCGTCACCTCCGAAACGCTCGATCTCGACAAACTGCTTGCCAACGTCGCGGAGATTGTGAAGACCGTGCTCTCCTACGATCTTTTCGCGATTCTGCTTTATAACGAACGCGACAAAGGTCTCAGCATTCGTTATTCCATCGGCCATCGCGAAGAAGTCGTCCGCAGTTTAATTATCAAACTGGACGAAGGAGTCACGGGCGCGGCCGCCGCAACCCGCGCGCCTGTACTGGTCGACGATGTTCGCCAGGACCCGCGTTATTTGAATGCCCTCGACGCCGTTCGCAGCGAATTGGCGGTGCCGATGATGGCGCGCGGGAAACTTGTCGGAGTGATCGACGTCCAATCGACGCGAATCAAAGCGTACTCTGAGCAGGACCGCGCCATGCTGCGTCTGATCGGCGCGCGAGTCGCGTTCTCGATCGACAATGCGCGTCTCTACCGTCGCGTCGACCGGCAGAACCGGACACTGCGAACGCTCGCGAATCTGTCGCAGGAGTTTAGCTCCATCCTCGATCTGGACGAGCTGTTGAGCAAAATCGCGGCTACGATTCGCACGCTGATCAACTACGATGCGTTCAGCATCTACCTGGTCGATGCCGAAAAAAAACTGTTGCGCAGCCGCTTCAGCGTGCGTTTCGACCAGCGCGTGACGGTCGACAACATTCCTATCGGAAAGGGCATCACCGGCACTGCCGCCGAGACGCGGGAGGCGCTGCGCGTCACCAATACTTCGCTCGACCCGCGCTATATCGCGGGACACGCCGACATTCGTTCGGAGCTTGCCACGCCTCTCATCGTGCAGGACCGGGTGGTGGGCGTGCTGGACGTCGAAAGCGAACGCCTCGCATTCTTTACAGAGGACCACCAGCGGACTCTTTCATTGCTCGCGCCGCAGATCGCCAGCTCGGTTGAAAATGCGCGTCTTTATGAAGAGATCGCCTCGCGCGAGCAGCGCATGGACCAGGACCTGAAGGCGGCGCGCAAATTGCAGCACGTCTTGCAGCCACGCCAGGCGCCCGAAATTCATGGACTCGAAATCGCCATCCGCTCGCGCCCTGCGCGCGAAATCTCCGGCGACGTCTACGACTTTTTTGAGAATGGCGATGAGTACGCCGTGATCGCGTTCGGCGACGTGAGCGGAAAAGGCGCCGCCGCGGCGCTCTACGGCGCGCTCGTCAGCGGCCTGCTGCGGATTCTCGCCCCCCGCAAGCGGAGTCCGGCGATGCTGATGAAGTCGCTCAACGAAACGCTGTTGGAACGTAAGGTCGACGCGCAGTATGCCACCCTGACGCTTGCTCTGTGGGAGCCGCGTCTGCGCCAGTTCAAGATCAGCAATGCGGGCGCCGAGCCGCCTCTCATTTACCGGAAGGGCGAAATCATCAAGCCTCGGACCGAAGGTGTGCCGATCGGCTTGCTGGAGAATCGCGACTACGATGAAATAATCCACCAGGCCGAATCGGGCGATCTGATGCTGTTTTTCTCCGACGGCGTCGAGGATCAGCTTAATGCCAGGGAAGAGGATTTCACTCGCCTGCGCGTGTTGCGCCTCCTTAAGAAACACGGCACCGAGACACCCAAGACTCTAGCCGACGCGATTTTTGCCGACCTCGATACCTTCCGCGACGGCACCCCCATCACCGACGACCAATCCGTCGTCGTAATAAAGGTCCACTAAAGGGGTTAGCCGCCGATGAACGCCGATAAACGCCGATTGAAAACCATCCGTGTTCATCGGCGGCCATTCAATCTATGAATCCCTTCGCCTATCGCGACCGAGCCCTTTTCTGCGACAGCGTTGCGCTCGCCGACATCGCCGCCGAAGCCGGCACTCCCAGCTACATCTACTCCGCTCGCGCAATCCTCGAAAATTTCCGCGCCTACGACACAGCCTTCGGCGTCCAGCCGCATACCGTCTGCTATTCCGTCAAGTCGAATAGCAACCTCGCGATCTTGCGGCTCCTCGCCCAGGCCGGCGCGGGTTTCGACATCGTGTCCGGAGGCGAGCTCTACCGCGTCCTCAAAGCCGGCGGCGATGCGAAGAAAATCGTCTTTTCGGGCGTCGGCAAAACCGCTCCCGAGATCGACGCCGCGCTCACAGCCGGTATCTTCGTTTTCAATTGCGAATCGGAACCGGAGCTGGCTCTCATTGACGCGCTCGCGCATCGCCACGGAATTCAAGCGCGGGTCGCGATGCGTGTGAATCCGGATGTGGACGCGGCCACCCACGCCTACATCTCCACAGGGCGTCTGGCGCATAAATTCGGTATCGATATTTCCACCGCCGAAGGCGTTTATGAGCGCGCCCGCCGGCACGAAAACCTTCTCATCGAAGGCGTAAGCTGCCACATCGGCTCGCAACTGATGAATCCGGAACCGGTGATGGAAGCTGTCGATCGAGTCCTAGACCTGATCGATCGCCTGCGAGCGAAGGGCTTCGATATTCGCCACGCGGACCTTGGCGGCGGCCTCGGCGTAGCCTACAAACCGGAACAATCGACGCCGGCGATTTCGAGCTTTATCGGGCAGATGAGCGCCCGCTTAAAGGGCCGCGGCCTGCACGCCATGATCGAACCGGGCCGCTCCATCGTCGGCCCCGCGGGAGTGTTGCTGACACGCGTCCTCTATCGCAAAACAACCGGCGACAAGAACTTCGTCGTAGTCGACGCCGCGATGAACGACCTGATCCGCCCGGCGCTCTACAGCGCGTATCACGAAATGCTTCCGGTGCGCGAAACCGACACGCCGACATCGAAAGTCGACGTCGTTGGCCCGGTATGTGAGACAGGAGATTTCCTGGCGAAGGATCGTGAGTTCCCGACCGGAGTCATGCCCGGCGACACAGTCGCGATCTGCACCACCGGAGCCTACGGCTTCGTACAATCCTCCAACTACAACTCGCGTCCGCGAGCCGCTGAAGTTCTGGTAGAAGAAAATTCCTGGCGCATCGTCCGCAAACGCGAGACTTATGAAGACCTGGTGCGTGGAGAGGTAGAATAACGCATATGAAGGCTACGATGCTCGTTCCGGTCGAAGAGTATCTGCGCACCACGTATCGTCCCGACTGCGACTACGTGGACGGAGAGGTGCTGCGACGCAACATGGGCGAACGAGATCATAGCAAGTTACAACGCGAATTTATTTTGTACCTGGGCACGCGGGCAAAACAGTGGGGCATCCACGTTTTTCCTGAGCAGCGCGTTCAAGTTTCAGCGCGCCGCTTTCGAATCCCTGACGTTTGTGTGGTCGTGGGGCGAGAACCCCAGGAACAAATCTTCCGCCAACCCCCGTTTATCTGCATCGAGATTCTGTCAAAAGACGACAGCCTGCTAGGCATCCAGCGCCGCATCGACGATTATCTAAATTTTGGGGTCCCCTATGCATGGGTCTTGAACCCCTTCGACCGTCGCGCCTGGACATATAGCCTCGAAGGTAACAGAGAAGTAAAGGATGGCGTGCTGCGTACGGAGAATCCGTCTATCGAAGTCTCACTTGCTGAAATCTTCGCCGGTCTCGATTGAAAACGTCCCGACGTAGGCGCTGCGCTTGCCCGGATAGCTCCACGTCGTATTAAGACCTTTCCCTTGATACGATTGCTCCACCGTGTACGCCGCCATCGCGTGATCCAACTGCGTGAGCGGTTTGTACCACACCGCTTCGTTATGGCAGATTTTGTCGGTCTCTTCGAGCGCCCGCGTCTCGACCTTCGCCAGTTCGCCGGCCACCATCTTCGCCTCGCGCATATCGCCCCTCGTGAATGTGATCGGCCGCGCGTCGGTACGCACAACATTCTTCAGGAGATCGCCACCCATTTGTTTGGCGAACTGACCTAATGCGATGCGCTGCTCCGCAGTCGCGCGCTCATCGACGATGATCACCGCTCGCGCGCCTACAACCTCGGGGTGCATGAAGTCGCCGAGCGTGCTCTCCGCGTGGACGATGCCCATCACCGATAAACCGGCAAGTGAAACCCCTTGCCAGGCACCGGTTTCGATCTTCCAGCCGAGCACCGCCAGGTTCCCGGTCAACTCCACTTCGGAGTTGGCAAAGCAAGGGCCCGTATAAATATCGGCCGTGCGGGCTTCGACGTATTCGCCGTGAATGTCCGCGGCCACGCCCAGTCCAGAGATCGAAAGAGCGAGAGCGAGCGTTTTCATAACTTTAAGGTACCACGCCGAGCAGCTTCACAAAGCGTAGTTTATCGTCATTTAAGGTCCCATAAGAGCGAAAAAACATTCATTTTTTGCTGCCGGCCCTTCAATTCCACCTCGCCCAGCGGCTCAAACCAGCCTCCGGAAAGATTGCGAATATCTTCGGAGACGATGATCTGTCCGGGCGAGGCGAGGCTGACGAGTCTCGCGGCGACATTGACGGTATCGCCGATCGCGGTGTATTGCATTCGCTGGGAAGAACCGATGTTGCCAATCACGGCGCGACCGGTATGCAGCCCGACGCCGATGCCGATTCTCGCGGCGCGTTGCATGTTCATCGCCGCCCGTACGGCGCGCTCGACATCGTCGGCGGCGGGAACGGGCGCGCCGAACAATGCCATCACGCAATCGCCGATATATTTGTCGAGTGTGCCGCCGGCGTCGAAAATCACAGTGGTCATGGCGGTAAAGAACTCATTCAGGAGCAGCACGACTTCATGCGCGTCCAAGTGCTCTGAAAGCTGGGTGAAGTTGCGAATATCGGCAAACAGGACTGTAACCGGCTGAAGCACGCCGCCGAGCTCGACGCCGCCATGGCCGGCGGTGATGAGATCGGCCACTTGCGGGGGAAGATAGAGACGCATGGCGGCCTGCTCCACTTCGCGCTTGAGCAGCTCTCCGCGGGTGAGAGCGCTGGCGAGCGCGAGGCCGGTTTGGGCGGCAATCGTCGTAAAGATGCGGAAGTCGTCGGGAGTGAATGCATCGGGCGCAGCGAGATTATCGGCGTAGAGCACGCCCAGGAAGCGGCCCTGGAACGTCAGAGGTGAGCAAAAAGCGGCCTGGATGCCGGCTCGCGCGACGCTCGGCCGGGCGTCGCGGATATGCAGGGGACGATTTTCCTCGCGCACCTTCTGCAGGATTGTTTTGCTGAGCACGAGGGTGCGGGGATCGAATGACGCGGGCGTCTCGGACATTTTCTTGCCGCCGCGGGCGAACACTTCGGCGGAGCGGAATGCCTGGTGTTGGTCGTCCCACAACATGAGGGTCGCGCGATGGGCTCCTCCGATTCTGAAGAGCAGGTCGACGGCGGTCTCGACCACGTCCTCGGGCGTGACGGTGCGGGCGAGGCGGACGCCCACCTCGTGTAACAGCTCCAAGCCGCGAAGCTCGGGGGACATGACGAGAGTTTTGCCCTCGGAGGGCCTCATTAGCTGCGGATGATGCTGTAATTCGTGGAGCTCGACCTCAGCCACGTCGATCTGGTATGCAGGCACGGGCTGCTCGTCTGGCTTCGGTGGGGCGAGGGTGTTGTCACGGAAGATGAGCCGATAGGAACCGATGCGCACAACATCATCCTGCGCGAGGGCCACAGGGCCATCGACGATCTGCTCATTGACGAAGGTCCCGTTCGCGGATTTCAGGTCGGTGAGAATCGCCTGGCCGTGGGAATCCAATACGAGCTGCGCGTGGAATCGCGAGACGCTGCGGGAGGAATCTTCGAGAACAATTTCGTTATCGTCTCCGCGGCCGATTCTAATGAGCGGGAGCGCGACTTCAAATACGCCGGTCTCGCCATCGGGGCGATAGATGAGAAAGCTGCGGCCGCTCATTTACTGCACCAGCCTTCTTTTGCGGCTATAGTGTCCGTGAATTCCATTTGGGCTTCGCGGACGATTGCATCGAGCTGACGATCGGTGCGCAGAGGATCGTGATGGAAGAGGATTAATTGCTTCACATGTGCTTCGCGGGCCAGCTTTGCGCCTTCGAGCCACGTGCTGTGGCCCCAACCTTGGCGGTGTTTGTACTCTTCGGGAGTGTACTGCGCGTCGTAGATCAAAATATCGGCGCTGTTAGCGTGCCGGCGGAGGACGGCATCGGCCTCTGGGTTGCCATGCTCGTGGTCGCTGGCGTAGACGATGGACGCATCGGGAGACTCAACGCGATAGCCAGTTGCGCCGTTCGGATGATGGAGAGGGAAGGGGCGAATAAGGAGGTCGCCGATGCGGGTCCCGGTGGTGTCATTTTGCCGGTATTCAAGTTTCGGCATGGGGACAGGGTAATACGGCGGGAGCATCTGGGCGGCAAGGATACGCTCGAGATCGGCGGGATCGGCGCTGGAATGAATGGTGGTGTCGCAACTTGGATCGTAGATGGGCGCGAAGAATGGAATGCCTTGTATGTGGTCCCAATGGAAGTGGGTGAGGAAAAGGTGGAGGGTTGTCTGGTTGATGAGAGTGTTTCCGAGACTGCGAATTCCGCTGCCTGCGTCGAGGATGAGCAGGGGATGACCGGGAAAGCGAAGCACGATGCAGGCGGTGTTTCCACCGAAGCCAAGATTCTCGGGAACGGGAGTGGGGATCGAGCCGCGAACACCCCAGAATGTCAGATCGAGCTGCGCGGGCATCAGGAAATTAGTTTATCGGGTCTTGGGTGTCTCGACAGGGAACGCCTCTCTCTTTCCGGTGAACGAAGTTCTTAGTAGGATGCGGTGGCCGTTGCGACATAAGCCGTGAAGCGGCAGTCTCGTTTTAAAACGTTCGCTTGTGATATGATCCTCCCGGTTGATCGAGGGAAAGCTGTGGGGCGATCAGCCGGATTGTTCCTCCCACCAACGACGCCGCAATTGGGATTTGAGAATCGTTGCGCCCGATACAGCCACGGCGAAGTCCAACCACAGAAGGGAGCGATACAGAGATGCGAAACGTTTTGGCAAGGGTAGTTATCGGCGTGGCGGTCACGGCCATCGCCATGTTCGGTGCCGATAGTTCCGAAGGAACTTGGAAGTTGAATGCCGCCAAATCGAAGTCCACAAGTACAAACCCATCCAAAAGCCAAACGGACGTGCGGGAGGCAACGGCTGATGGTGGAGCAAAGTTGACAAGGACAAGACAATTGGCGGATGGTACCACTCAGAATTACGGCACCACCTTCAAGTACGATGGCAAAGAGAATCCGGTCACGGGAGGACCGTATGACGTCGTTTCCGTCAAACGGATAGATGCGAATACGACGAGCTTTGAAACAAGAAAGACTGGTGGAAAATACCACATGACGGGTAAAAACGTCGTTTCCAAGGATGGCAAGACGCTTACACAGACTTCCAAAGGCACCAACGCCGAAGGCAAGCCTGTGGCCGAAACGTTAGTTTTCGACAAGCAGTAGCGACGGTAGTAAGGGGCATTCCAGATGGCGGGATGCCCCTGGTTGCTTGAAGGGAAGAGGCCAATCCACCGCCAACATCTTGCGGCTGAACCACTACTGCGAGATGTCGGCTGACGATTCGCCGCTCGGAAACATGGATAAATCGGAGCCACACCAGGGGCAGTATTGAATCGAGAGCGCCCCCGTGCGACCCGCCCATCTCGCCACTTTGCTCAGTTCGAACGCGAAATCATCGGCGAGCGCACGCGTGACAACATGTCGGCGGCCGTGTTTTGCGTGGATGAGAATACGGCGATTCAGGCCCCAGGAGCCTGTCCGAGTGTCCGTTAAGATTCGCGAAGTGAGGTTTCGCACAGCTCGAGTTGCGAGGACAGCTCTTCAAGAACATTCCGCAGCTTGTCCCGGTCGAGGGGCTTGGTCAGATATCCGTTCATTCCAGCATCCAAGCAAATGTCTCGATACTCCGTTGTCGCGTGGGCGGTTAACCCGACAATGACGGGCTGGCGATTCGTGGGCAGGCTGCTCCGGATTTCCCTGGTTGCCGCCAAGCCGTCGACATTTGGCATTTGCACGTCCATTAGAACCAGATCGTAGTCGTTTTTAATAACGGCCGCGATGGCCTGCGCGCCGTCCGCCGCCAGATCCGCTTTTACCCCAAATTGTTTCAGCAACATGAGGACGACTCTCTGATTGACCACATTATCTTCCGCGACCAACACCTTTAAGTGACCGACCGAAGCCGCCAGGATTGGGTAAGCAGTGGGGCGCGACGCAGGCTCCTCGACGTAGCCCAGCGGGACTGTGAACTGAAACCGAGTACCCACGCCGGGTGTGGACTCCACAGCTATCGTCCCACCCATCAGTTCGACCAGGCGTTTCGAGATCGCCAGGCCAAGGCCAGTTCCCCCGTAGCGGCGGCTGATAGAGGCATCGGCTTGATGGAAGGAGGAGAACAGCCGGGTCGCTTGGCCGGGGGAGATGCCAATACCTGTATCTCGAACGGTGATCGCAAGTTGACAGGATTCGTTCTCGCGTTCGGCATCACTGTTAACGACATCACTGTTAACGACAGCCGACAGCACGACCTCACCGGAACTGGTGAACTTCAGTGCATTGGAGACCAGGTTCAGGATCACTTGCCGCAACCTGGTATGGTCGCCGGCGACCCACAATGGCACTTCCGGCGCCAGCTCGCAGCCCAACCTCAGACCTTTCTCCG